>Ga0075434_100007131_pt1 | contig 10328 bp, 6 predicted proteins | sample RhiMethybrSRZTD3_FD_75298 | JGI IMG/M metagenome (GOLD analysis project Ga0075434, IMG submission 75298) | Populus rhizosphere microbial communities from Tennessee, USA - Rhizosphere MetaG P. TD hybrid SRZTD3 | ecosystem: Host-associated > Plants > Roots > Rhizosphere > Soil | place: USA...
CCGACGACCCCGACGCGGCGTGGGAGAGCTACGAGCGCTTCGCCGACCTCGTCAACGAGGAGAACGCGGCCAAGGGCCTCCTGCGCGGGCTGCTGCAGCTGCGCAGCGACACGGAGCCGATCCCGCTCGACGACGTCGAGCCGACTAAGGAAATCGTCAAACGCTTCTCCACCGGCGGGATGTCGCTGGGAGCCCTTTCGCCCGAGTCGCACGAGGGCCTCGCGCAGGCCATGAACCGGCTCGGAGGCCAGTCGAACACGGGCGAGGGCGGGGAGGACCGGCGCCGCTTCGTCGACGACCGCCGCTCCGCGATCAAGCAGGTCGCCTCGGGGCGCTTCGGCGTGACCGTCGAGTACCTGGTCAACTCGGACGAGCTGCAGATCAAGGTGGCGCAGGGCGCGAAGCCGGGCGAGGGCGGCCAGCTTCCCGGCCACAAGGTCGATCGCTACATCGCGAGCCTCCGCCACTCGACGCCGGGGGTGGGGTTGATCTCGCCGCCGCCGCACCACGACATCTACTCGATCGAAGACCTCAAGCAGCTGATCTACGACCTGCGCTGCGGGAACCCGCGCGCCCGCGTCTCGGTCAAGCTCGTGGCCGAGATCGGCGTCGGCACCGTCGCGGCGGGGGTGGCCAAGGCCAACGCCGACCACGTGGTCATCGCCGGCCACGACGGCGGCACCGGCGCGTCGCCCAAGTCCTCGATCCAGCACGCCGGGGTGCCGTGGGAGATCGGGCTGGCCGAGACGCAGCAGACGCTCATGCGCAACGACCTGCGCTCGCGCATCGTGGTCCAGACCGACGGCCAGATGCGGACGGGGCGCGATGTGGTCGTGGCGGCCCTGCTCGGCGCCGACGAGTACGGCTTCTCGACCGCGCCGCTGATCGCCCAGGGCTGCATCATGATGCGGGTCTGCCACCTCAATACCTGCCCGGTCGGTGTGGCGACGCAGGATCCCGAGCTGCGTTCGCGTTTCCGAGGCAAGCCCGAGCACGTCATCAACTACCTGGTCATGGTTGCCGAGGAGGTGCGCCGGATCCTCGCCTCGCTCGGCCTGCGCCGGCTCGAGGACGCGATCGGGCGGGCCGACCTGCTCGTGCCGGACACGGCCGTCGCGCATTGGAAGGCGAAAGGTCTCGATCTCACTGAGCTGCTCGTCGTGCCCGAGGTGCCGCCGGGAACCGCACGCCGCCGCACGCGGGGCCCCGACCCCGTGCTCGGCGATCATCTCGACCACGAGCTGATCGAGGCGTGCTCGCCGGCGATCGCCCGCGCCGAGCGGGTCGAGCTGCAGCGCCCGATCCGCAACGTGCACCGCACCGTCGGCGGCCTGCTGTCCAGCGCCGTCGCGCGCGAGCGCGGCGCGGCCGGACTTCCGCCCGACACGATCATGGTCGACTTCCACGGCTCGGCCGGCCAGTCGTTCGGCGCGTGGCTGGCGCCTGGCGTGTCGTTCACGCTCTGGGGCGACGCCAACGACTACACCGGCAAGGGCCTGAGCGGCGGCACGATGGCGGTGCGCCCGGCCCCCGGCGCCGGCTTCACGGCCGAGGACAACGTCGTCGTCGGCAACACCGTCCTCTACGGCGCCACCAGCGGCAAGGCGTTCTTCCGCGGGCTGGCGGGCGAGCGCTTCGCGGTGCGCAACTCCGGCGTGAGCGCGGTGGTCGAGGGCGTGGGCGACCACGGCTGCGAGTACATGACCGGCGGGCGGATCGTCGTGCTGGGCGAGACCGGGCTGAACTTCGCGGCCGGGATGAGCGGGGGCATCGCCTACGTGCTCGATCCCGACGGCGTCTTCCCGGACCGGTGCAACACCGAGCTCGTCGACCTCGAGGCTGTCGACGAGGCCGATGCCATCGAGTTGCGCGAGCTCATCGCCGAGCATCGCGAACGCACCGCGTCCACGGTCGCCGCGATCGTGCTCGAGCGCTTCGACGAGCTGCTCCCCGCGTTCGTCAAGGTTTTCCCGCGCGACTACAAGCGTGCCCTGGCCGAGCTGTCGGAGGCCGACGGCAGGGGCGATGAGGGGATCGACGTCGTGCTCCCGACGGCCCCCGCCACCGCCCCGTAGGAGAGCAGAACATGGGCGAGCTCGGCGGTTTTCTGAAGCTCCACCGTGTCGGCTTCGACAAGCGCGACCCGCACGCGCGCGTCCACGACTACAAGCAGTACTTCCGCGTCCAGCCCGAGGAGGTGCTGCGTGAGCAGGGCGCGCGCTGCATGGACTGCGGGATACCGTTCTGCCACGAGGGCTGTCCGCTGGGCAACCTCATCCCGGACTGGAACGACCTCGTCTACAACGGGCGCTGGCGCGAGGCGATCGACCAGCTCCATGCGACGAACAACTTCCCCGAGTTCACCGGCCTGATCTGCCCGGCCCCCTGCGAGTCCGCCTGCGTGCTCGACATCAACGACGACCCGGTGACGATCGAGCAGATCGAGCTCGGGATCATCAACCGCGCGTTCACCGAGGGCTGGGTGGTGCCCGAGCCGCCCGAGCAGCGCACGGGGCGGTTCGTCGCCGTCGTCGGCTCCGGGCCCGCCGGGCTGGCCGTCGCGGCCGAGCTGAACAAGCGGGGTCACGAGGTGACGGTGTTCGAGCGCGACGAGGGCGTCGGCGGGCTGATGCGCTTCGGCGTTCCCGACGCCAAGCTGGAGAAGTGGATCATCGACCGGCGCGTGCGCCTGCTCGAGGCCGAGGGGGTGCGCTTCGAGTGCAACGTCGACGTGGGGCGCGACATCACCGCCGAGCAGCTGCACTCGCGGCACGACGCGGTGGTCATTGCGACCGGGTCGCGCATCCACCGCGACCTCGACGTGCGCGGCCGCGAGCTCGAGGGCGTGCACTTCGCCATGGACTACCTCTACCAGCGCAATCGCTGGGTGGCCAAGCAGGAGGGTCGCCCGTACCGCCCGGCAGAGCGGCCGATCGTCGCCGGCGGCAAGCGCGTCGTCGTCATCGGCGGTGGCGACACCGGGATGGACTGCGTGTCCAACGCCCTGCGCGAGGGCGCCCGCGACGCGATCATCCTCGACGTCTATCCGGAGCTTCCGGCCGGCGGGCGCGACGCCCGCACGCCGTGGCCGGAGGCGCCCAAGCGGACGCTGTCCACGTACGCCCTCGACGAGGGGGGCGAGCGCCGCTGGTCGAAGGAGGTCACCCAGCTCGAGGGCAGGGACGGGCGCGTCGCGCGCGTGCACGGCCGCTCGGTCACCGGCACGTCGTCGCGTGACCTCGAGGCCGTGCCCGGGAGCGAGTTCGTCGAGGAGGCCGACCTGGTGCTCATCGCCATCGGGTTCTCGGGGCCGGAGCGTCCGCTGCTCGCGCAGCTCGCCGTCGACGTCGACAAGCGCGGCAACGTCAAGGCGGGGGCGTACGCGACCTCGGTCGAGGGCGTGTTCGCCGCAGGCGATGCGCGCATGGGGCAGTCGCTGATCGTGTGGGCGATCGCCGAGGGGCGCAAGTGCGCGCGCGTCGTGGACCGGTACCTGATCGGCCTGCGCCCAGCCGAGCCGCCGCTCGAGCCCGAGGAGGCGTTCGAGCCCCACACGGGCGAGCTCGAGATGCCGTCGGACGCCGTCTACGGCGACTAGCCAGCGCGCTCCCAATCGGCAAGAATCGGGTCGTGCGCGTCCTGTGCCTCGGTGGAGGGGGCCTGCGAGCGGCGTTCGAGGTGCCGATCCTGGAGGCCCTGATCTCGGCGCACGACTACGACCTGATCATGGGCATCAGCGCCGGGGCCGTGAACGGGGTCTTCGCCGCCCAGGGCACCGTCGAGGGGATTCGAACGACCTGGGAGAACGCGACCGTCCGACGCGCGATCTCGAGCGTTCCCGGCGCCCTTGCCCTCTCGCGCCGCCCGTGGCAGAACGTCTATTCGCTCGGCCCCCTGCACGAGCGACTCGAGGAGCGGATCAGCCTTGACCGACTGGAGGCGGACTTCGCCTGCGGCGTGGTCGTGCGCGACACGCGCCAGTACCGTGCCCTGGCGGCCCGCGACATGACCGACGACGATCAGCTGTGCACGGCCATCGTTGCCTCGAGCTCGATCGCCGGTCTGATGCCGCCGGTGTCCTTCACGGTCGGCGACGCGGAAGTCGCGCTCTACGACGGCGGCCACCGGCACTGCGTTCCCCCCATCCCAGCGGCAGTCATGCCTCGGGTCGAGCACGTCGACGTGGTCGCGTGCGTGCCCGTGACGCCCTCCGAGCACCACGACGAGCGCCAGGGACTGGTGCACGCGATGCTGTGGGCGTTCGAGAACCACGCCGAGATCTGCTGGCAACTGGACCTGGACAACCTCAGAACCGTCCGTCGCGATCGCGGTATCCCCATCCGGGTCTACGCCCCGCGCCGGCCGCTGGGCAGCATGTTCGACGGGCGCGCGGCGGCGATGCAGGCCCGCTTGGAGCAGGGCGAGGCGGCCCTTGATCAGCCGCTCGAGCTCTGAGCGAGGGCACGCGCCCGGGGGCCGCGCAACAGGACGAACGTCGCCACCGCGGTCACCGTGCAGACGCCGGCGGCGAGGAGCAGGGCCGCTTCGATGCCGTCGCCGATCGACCTGCGGTCCGCGTGGTCCTGTTCGACGGCCACGAACACCGCGCTCATCGCGGCCAGCCCGATCGTCCCCCCGACCTGACGTGCGGTGGTGAGGATGCCGGCCGCCTCGCCGCGTTGGCGCGACCGGGCCACGTCCATGCCGGCGGTGCTGGTGGTCACGGTGACGAGGCCGACGCCAGCCCCGAACACCACGAAAGCGGGCCAGACGTCCGCATAGCGCCCCCCGGGCGCCAGGAGGCCGAGCGCGAGCACCGAGGCCCCGAGCAAGCCCACGCCCAGGACGATGCCGGCGCGTGGGCCGAAGCGATCGGCGGCTCGCCCGCCCAAGGGCGCGACAAGGAGCATGGGGATGGTGGCGGGGAGCAGCGCGAGGCCCGCGTCCAGAGGCGTGAGGCCGAGCGCCTGTTGGAGATAGATCGCCGAGAGTACGAGCGCGCCGACGGTCACGAAGCGGCCGCACACGACCGCCAGCACCGCGCCGAGAAAGACGGGATCGGCGAGCAGGCGCACCTCGATGAGCGGATCGCGCCGACGGGCCTCGAGCGCTCCGAACGAGATCAGGAGGGCGACGCCGACCACCAGCAGGCTGAGCACGGCGCCGGATGACCAACCCCACGCCGCGCCCTCGAGGACGGCCAGGACGGTCGCACCCAGGCCGCCCGCAAACAGCGCGGCGCCGGCCACGTCGAAGCCGCTCGCGGGCGCGAATCGCGGGCCTGTCGGCACGTAGCGCCAGATGATCGCCACGGCGGCGGCCGCGACCGGCAGGTTGACGAAGAAGATCCAGCGCCAACTCGCGACGTCGCCTGAGCAGGCCGCCCACCAGCGGGCCGACCGAGAGGAAGACGGAGGCGACGCCGATGTAGATGCCCATCGCGCGGCCGCGCTCGGCGACGCCGAAGGTGTCGGCGACGATCGCCGTCGTCAGCGGCATCATCGCCGCCGCGCCGATCCCCTGGACGACCCGCGCCGCGATCAGGGCCTCTTCCGACGGGGCGAGTCCACACCCCAGCGAGGCAACAGTGAACACGCCGATGCCGATGACGAGCACGCGCGCCCGGCCGAACTCGTCGCCCAGCCGGGCGGCAACCGCGGCGAGTGCCGCCAGCGGGAGCAGGAAAGCGGTGACCACCCAGGCCAGCTCGCTGTGGGTCGCCCCGGTGTCCCGTGCGATGGAGGGGAGCGCCACGCTGACTGCGGTCTGGTCGATGAAGACCAGCGTGAGCGCGGCGGTCATCGCGCCCAGCGTCCACCACCGCCCAGCCCTCACATTGCTCGCCACGAGACGCAACGGTACGGTCTCGTCGCGTGGACGCAGCGGCGCCGTGGCACGTCCGGATCGTCGGCCACATGGGTATGGGGCGGTGGCACCCGCACGCGCGCTACGCCGAGAACTCGATCCCGGCGTTCCTGGCGGCGCTCAGCGCGGGCGCCGACGGGATCGAGTTCGACGTGCACCTCGCCGCCGACGACGAGCCGATCGTCCACCACGACCAGCGGCTCGGCCGGGTCACAGAAGTCCGTCACGTCGGCAGCACCAACCTCGTCTCCGACCTGACGTCGGACGAGTTGAGCCGCGTGCCGCTCAAGGGCGAGGTGACCGCGACCATCCCGACCCTGGCCGAGGTGGTGGAGGAAGTCGGCCCGGTCCTGGGCGAGCGCGAGCTCTGGGTCGAGCTCAAGCGCCAGCACCATCGCGCGCGCGATCCCCGGCTCGTCGAGCGCGCGGTGCAGACGCTGGCCGACCGGCCGGTGTGGCCCCGGGTGGTGCTGCGCTCGTTCGACGAGGACATGCTCGTCCAGGTGCGCGCGCTGCGCGCCGATGCCCGCGTGCACCACCTGGCTCTCGCGCGCATCGAGCACGCCATCCAGGATGGACGCCGCCGGGGGTTCGAGGGCATCGCCATCTACCACCCGCTCGCCCGGCTCGCGCTGTGCCGACAGGCTCGGCGCGCGGGCCTGACCGTCACCGCGGGCGGCGATCCGCCGAAGGGCGAGGTCGAGCGGCTCCTGCGCGGCGCGGCCGTCCACGGGCACATCGACGACATCACCGCCGACGACGTCGGCCACGCCCTGGCGGTCAGGCGCGACGTTGAGGCCGCATCGGCTACGGCCCGTCGAAGCTGATGACCTGCTGGATCCCGCTCGACCGGTTCGTGTAGCTCATCTGCAGCAGCGGCAGGGGGCTGAACTGGATCATCTGCGGCGACGCGCTCTCGCGCCACGTCGACGGGTCGGGCCCCTGCTGCGCCGCCAGCGCCGTGGCGGTGCGGTTCAACGCCTTCCACAACCGGGCCGAGCACTTCGACATGCTGCCCCCGCCGCAGTAGCGGCGCGAGTAGGGCTGCGGGACCTTTTTGCCCAGCTCGGTCGAGAAGTCCTTGGCCATGTAGTGGTACCAGCCGTCGTACTGCTCACCGCCCTGGTCCGGCGCGTCAAAGCGCTCCTGGCGGGTGGCGAGCTGATCGCAGAGCTTGTTCCCCAGCGTCGAGCACATGGCGGCGTTGGCCAGCCCGTTCCAGGCCGCGTCCATGATCGCGTTGCCGGCGAAGTCGAGGTTGCCGTCGCCATCGAGGTCCAAGCGCGGCGCGCCCTGGTCGGCCCAGGCCTGGATCTGCTGCTCGGCGCCCTCGGCAAGCGCGCTCGGCGCCTTGCCCTTGTCGAGCATGGACTTGAGGATGGGCCAGAACAGATCCCCGCGGATGTCCTGCGTGGCCGCCTTGTTCATCGCACCGGTGACGGTCGCCAGCGTGTGCTGCGGCGTCGCCTTCAGGTTGTCGAGCAGCATCTCCGAACGCGGGAGCATCGTCTCGGTGCCGAAGCGGGTGTCGGAGGCCGGGAACTTCGGCGCCGGCTTGTTGTTCCAGTTGACGAGCAGCCCGTTCGCGACCGTGCCCTGGGGATGCCCGGACGCCTTCAGGTAGCCGGTCCACTCGTACTTGCCGCGGCCGTCGGTGGGCAGGTCGCTGTCGGCGCCGTTGGGGCGGATGGGCAGCAGGCCGCTGGTGTAGAGGCCGGCGGTGGTCGCGTCGGCGTAGAACGAGTTGAAGGTCTGGGGGGTCTGGGCCGCGGACTTGGCGAAGTCGCTGAACGAGTGGATTCGCCCGTAGGTCAGGTCCTGGAAGAAGAGCTGGTCGAGCGTGTCCTTGCCGTAGCTCGAGCGGCGCTTGCTGATCGCCACCGTCTTGCCCTTCGTCGTCTTCGCGTAGCCCCAGACGCTGCCGTGCACGGTCCGGTAGAAGACGACGGGGATCTTCTCGTCGCCCTTGGTGATCGTGCCCGCATTGATCTTCCGCATCGGCAGGCATCTGCCCCTGTACTCGTACTTGACCTTGCTGCCGTCGCACAGCGTCTCGGCGTAGGTGTCGATGATGTCGAGGTCGGCCGAGGTCAGCGTCCAGGCGAAGTTCTCGGCCCGGCCGATGAGCATGTAGCCCGGGAACGGGAGCGAGGTGGCCCCGCGCACGTCGATGTCCGGCCCGTGGAGCCCCATCTCCTCGACGAGGCCGGGGAAGTAGTACGAGATCTGGGGCCCGCCGACGAACTGCGGGTGCCCCGTGGCCGAGCGCGAGCCCGAGGCCACGAGGATGTTGCTGGCCCGGCCCGGGGTCGGGTGGCGGGCGGCCGAGGCCAGCTTCGGCGCCGTCGACTTGAAGCTGCCGTTCTCGATCCCCACGACGCCCTCGCGCGAGGACGGCTCGGGGTTCCACGGCGCCGGCTTGCTCAGCGTCGTCTCGGTCGCAGGGTCGTCGCGGCCCTTGAGGTCCTCGAACACGTCGAGGCCCTTGGAGGAGCCGAACCTGCCCTGCAGGCCCTCGAGGAGCTCGGCGTTGTCGACCTCGGCGCCGCCGCCGCTGCCGAGGTACTGGCCCTTGAGCGCGTTGACGCCGTAGATGTCGTTGCGGATGAACGGCGGCGCGCTTGGCTGGTTGGCCGCGTACCAGGCGTTGAGGCCCGCGACGTAGGTGTCGATGTCGTGCAGCAGTTGGACGCCCTTGGGTCCCGCCTTGCGCAGCACCTGGGTCTGGCGCGAGACGATCCGCTCGGTCTGCTTGCTGGGGGCGAACTGGTAGAGGTTCGCGACCAGGTCGATGGCCGACGGGCCGGGCGCGTCGATGGCGGCGGTCAGGCTGTCGTAGCGGGCCTGGTTGATCAGCAGGTTGCGGTCCTCGGCGATCGCGTAGCCGGCGCCGAAGGTCACGTCGTCGTCGGTCTGCCCGTAGATGTGCGGGACGTCGTAGGCGTCCCGGCGGATCTCGACACCCGGATGGTCGGGGATCGTCTCGGTGCGAACGATCGTGTCGCCGGGGTCGAGCGCCTCGGACTTGAAGTAGTTCGACAGCTGCGCACCGGTGATGTTGTCGCGCAGCGGCGTGAGCGCGTTGTACATCTCGGCCTGGCGCGTGGCGCCCGGGGCGCTAGCGTCCTCGAACTGTCCCGAGGGCAGGATGTTCAGCGCCGTCGACGCGTTGTCCTGGGCGGGCGCCGCGGTGGCTAGGAACATGAACGCAGCGGCCGCGAGCACGACCAACCGAGAGAGGGAGCCCACAATGGTGAAAGCTATCAACCTTTTGCGGTTCAAAAGGTAAGCGGCGACCAGGTTCAGCATGCCCCCGCCCGGCACCGTCAAACCGCGCCGCTACTTCCCGCGCTTTCACTGGGAGCTTCTCGCCTGCGGGGTTGGGGGGCATCAGCTCGTCGGCACCGATGCGGTGCAGCTGCGCCCCGAGGACGCGCTGATCGCGCGCGAGATCGACGGCGTGCGCTGGCACCGGTGCCTGCGCTGCGACTCGTGGCTGCCGCTGCCGCCGCCCGAGGATCCGGGGCGCGAATACCCGCCGGATCGCGACGAGATCGAGCTGCCGCTGCGCGGCCGGCCGCTGCGCGACAAGATCGTGCTGCGACTGATCGCGGTCGACCGCGCCTTCCACTTCGTCGTGCTGGCGCTGCTGTCGGTGGCGATCTTCCTGTTCGCCGCCAACCAGCGGGCGCTGCGCGACACCTTCTACCGCGTGGTGGCGGATCTCCAGCAGGGACTCGGCGGTGGCCCCGTGCACAACACGAACACCGGGTTCCTGCACGAGCTGGACAAGATCTTCTCGCTGCAGGGCGGGCAGCTGCATCTCCTCGGCGCGGCGGTCGGCGCCTACGCCGTGCTCGAGCTCGTCGAAGCGCTCGGCCTGTGGCACGCCAAGCGATGGGCGGAGTACCTGACCTTCATCGCCACTGGGGTGTTCCTGCCGCTGGAGGTCTACGAGCTGACCAAGAGCATCTCGGTGCTGAAGCTGCTCGCGTTCGTCATCAACGTCGCAATCGTCGTCTACCTGCTCTACGCCAAGCGGTTGTTCGGCCTGCGCGGCGGGGGTGGGGCGGAGGAGGCGCTGCGCGAGCGCGATGTCGGCTGGGAGGCGCTCGAGCGTGCCGCTCCGCCCGCGGTTAAGATGACGCCCGCGTCATCTTCATGAGCTCGCTTCCCTCCGTCTGCATCATCGGCGCCGGCTCCTCGGGCATTGCCGGCGCGAAGGTGCTCGCCGAGCACGGCATCCCGTTCGATTGCTTCGAGTGCTCGGACGAGATCGGCGGGAACTGGGCCTTCGGCAACGCCAATGGGATGTCCTCCGCGTACCGCTCGCTGCACATCAACACCTCGCGCGAGCGGATGGAGTACTCCGACTTCCCGATGCCGAAGGAGTGGCCGGACTTCTGCCACCACTCGCTCATCAAGCAGTACTTCAACGACTACGTCGACCATTTCGGGATCCG
>Ga0075434_100007132_pt1 | contig 10328 bp, 8 predicted proteins | sample RhiMethybrSRZTD3_FD_75298 | JGI IMG/M metagenome (GOLD analysis project Ga0075434, IMG submission 75298) | Populus rhizosphere microbial communities from Tennessee, USA - Rhizosphere MetaG P. TD hybrid SRZTD3 | ecosystem: Host-associated > Plants > Roots > Rhizosphere > Soil | place: USA...
CAGGTGGTTTCCACACACCCCGCCCAGGGTGGGGTACGCGACTCCCTCCGCCCTCGCGATCGACGCTAGCGGCCAACCCGTGTCGCCGGGCTCGCAGCTCTGTCAGGGCTCACTGACGTGCATGCCGGTCAGGCGGCCCTGCGGCGCAGGCGCAGCATCGTGTCCAGCTCGTGCACGCCCAGCAGCCGGCACATTCCGAAGAAGGCGCCGTACCCCAGCGCGAGCCCGGCGCCGAGCGAGACGATCTGCGCCGGGAGCGACTGGCCGAGCCCCGCGTCGAGCCCACGCCAGATCCCCCACGCCACCAGAGCGAGCACCGCAGAGGCGATGGTCACGAGGACGAAGGTGCGGCCGGCGTCTCGAAGTCCGAAGCCGCGCATCCGCCGCCGGAAGAGAACGAGCAGCGCCGCCGTCCCAGCGATGTTCACAAGCGACGTAGAGAGCGGGATCCCCCAGATCCCGAACCGGTAGAACACGGCGTCCAGAAGAGCGTTCAGGCCCAGGTTCCCGAACGCCACCCAGCTCGGGATCCACGGGGACTGGAGCGAGAAGAAGCCCCGATTCAGCATCAGCATCGTCCCGTTGAACGTAAGCCCGAGCGCGAATGCGGCGAGGCAGGGCGCCACCTTCTTAGTGTCCCCTCCGGTGAAGTGCTGATGCTGGTAGAGGAGCCGCACGATCGGCGTCGCAAGTACCGCTGCCGCCACACTCGCCGGCACGAGCAGGAAGCAGATCAACCGTAGCCCGGTGCCGACCGTGTGCTGGAAGGCGCCCCAGTCCTGGCGCGACGCGTGGCGAGACAGGAGCGGAAAGAGGACGGTCGCCACCGCGACCGAGAACACGCCCTGCGGCAGCATGTAGAGCCGAAAGGCCCGCACGATCGCCGCCGGCGCGATGTTCGGGTCCAGGTAGTGCGTCGCGAAGAGCTGGTCGATCAGGGCGTTGATGTTGATCAGACCGAGCCCGATCGTCACCGGCACCATCAGCACGAACGTCCGCTTCACCGCCGGGTCGCGGATGTCGATCACCATTTGCAGCCGGCCGTCCAGGCCGCGCAGCCACGGCAAGGGCAGGAGGAACTGCGCGATCGTCGCGACGAGGATCGCGACCGCGTAGATGTAGAGCTTCGTCGAGTCCGAGCTCGAGCTCTGCACCCCCAGACCGAGGCCGAGCAGGATGATCAGGTTCCACAGCACCGGGCTCAGGGCGGGCACGGTGAAGTGGTCGTAGCTGTTGAGGATCCCGACCACGATCCCGGTCAACCCGAGGACGACCACGATCGGGAAGAGGATCCGAGCGAGGACCGTCGCGACCGTTCCGAAGTTGTCCGGGCCGTACCCGAAGAGCTCCATGACCCAGGGCGCGATGACGATGAAGAGCGCCGTGATGCCGCCGAGGCCGAGCAGCATCAGCCAGAAGATCGACGACGCAACCCGCCAGGCCCGCTTCCGCTCGCCCTTCACGAGCAGGTCGCTGAAGACGGGGACGAACGCCGCCGACAGCGCCGAGTCGGCGACGAGCGACCGCACGGTGTTCGGGATCAGGAAGGCGATCTCGAAGGCGTTGATCGGGCCGCTGATGCCGAAGATCGCAGCCTGCGCGATCTCCCGCACCAGCCCGATCACTCGGGAGATTCCCGTCGCGATCGCGAAGATGACGCCCGAGCGCGCAAGGCCCCGCCCCACGTCCGCCTCCGGCTCGGGACGTTCGGGTGTAACCGTCGGAGCAAAGGCCGCAGCCTGCGCGGCCTGCCCCTCCTGGTCGAGCGCCTGTGCCTCGAGCTCGATCAGCTCGTCGCGATCGGGGTCGCGGCGCGGACGGAGGATCGTGGTCGAACGCTCGGAGGGGTCCTGTGCGACCGGCCAGGAGTCGAGCGTCGCGTCGCTCTCGAAGTAGGTCGGCTTGCCCTGCTCGCGCCGGCGGCGGTCGCGCTCAAGCCGCCGCTCCTGCCGCTGCCGCTCGGCGTCCTCCACGAGGGCAGCATAGGGAGCGGGGTTGCTACCATCGCCCGGCCCGCGAGCTGCGGGTCTTTTTCCGAGATGCCCAATATCAAGCAGCAGGAGAAGCGCGTCCGTCAGGCCACGCGGCAGCGGCAGGAGAACCTCCGCTGGCGTTCGACCGCGAAGACGCTCATGCGCCGCCTGAGCGAGGCGGTGGCCGACGGCGACGCGAAAGAGACCGAGGCGCGGCACCGCGAGCTCGTCCAGTGGCTGGACCGGGCCGCGGCGAACGGCGGGCTCCATCGCAACACCGTCGCTCGGCGCAAGTCTCAGGCGGCGAAGCTCGCCGCCGGCACAAACGCGAAGTAAGCGCGCTCAGTCGGGACGGCGCGTGATCTCGACGAGCGTCCGCTCAAGCTGGAACTCGGGCGGAAGGCGCGAGCCACCCTTGGCCCCTGCGTCGAGCTCGGCCAGCCGGACGGTCGCCTGCGCGAGCTCCTCCGGCGAGAAGTTTGCCGCCTGCTTCGCGGACTTCTCCGCGACGAACGGGTGAATCTTCAGCCGGCTCGCGATCTCGCTCGAGCGGACGCCCTCGTCCGCGAGGCGTGAGGCCTTCCGCACCCGGCCGACGTGCGCCACGAGCGAGGCGACGAGCCGGATCAGCTCGCCCGAGCGAGGCCGGTGCGAGCGGTCGAGCAGCGACTCGGTCGCGCGCAGGGTCGCCGCGACGTCTCGCCGCCCCCAGGAGTCGGTTACCGCGAAGATCGGGGTCTCGGCCCGCCCGACCGCGAGCTCCTCGACCGTCGCCCGCGTGATCGCCTCGCCGTTCGCCCACGTCGCCAGCTTCTGGATTTCGGAGGCGAGGTCGCCCACGTCGTCCCCGACAGCCTCGACGAGCGCACGGCACGCGTCACGATCGGCAGGGGCTTCGAGACGCGCGAACTGCTCGGCGACCCACTCGGGAAGCTGCTTCTTCGACACGTCGTAGGCGAGGATCTGGCCCGCCTTCGCGACCACCTTGGCGAGCGCGGCGTCGCGCTTGATCCCGTCGCCCACGAGCGCCAGGACGGTGGTCGGCGCGGGGGCGGCGAGGTACGCCTCGAGCTCCTTTACGTCCGCCGCTTTCCAGGTCTCCACGCCGTGGACAACCACGAGTCGCGCCTCCCCACCGAAGAGGCCGAGGGCATTGCAGGCGGCGACCGCGTCCTCCGCCGATGCCTCCCCGGCGTGGAGCTGCTCGGTGGCGTCCTCACCGATCCGCCCTCGCAGGCGTTGGAGCGCGATCGCGATCTTCGGCCGGTCGGTCCCCGTCAGGAGGTAGACCGGCTTCAGCTCGCGCTCGCTCGCCACGCTGCCAAGCATAGGCGGCGGTGCCGACCGCTCCCAGGCCGAGGACAGCGGCGGCGCGCGGCGAGGTGATCTGGGCACCGGGGATGCTCGCGAACGCACGAGCGCACAGGGCAACGAACCAGGCACCCCAGCCGTTGAGTTGCGCCATCGCCGCCGCGACCGGCGGTGCCACGGGGGCGATGATCGCCGTCAGGAGTGCGAGGCCGAGCACCTCGACGACGACCGGGACCGCCACGACGTTCGCGGGGACGGTGACGAGGGAGATCTGGTGGAACTGGAACCACGTAACGGGCGCGGTCGCGAGCCCGCATGCCGTCGACACGCCGATGAGCTGCGCGAGCTCGTGCGACACCGGGTATCCCTCGAGCACCCGGACGACGCGAGGCGTGACGACGAAGATCGACGCGACTGCGGCGAACGAGAGCTGGAAGCCGGCGTCGAACAGCGCGTACGGGTTCCAGCCGAGCAGCACGGCAGCGCCGACGAGCAGCGCCTGCCAGCGGTCGCGCTCGCGGCCGGCGAGCCAGGCGAGCGACCCGAGGCCGGCGGCGAGCGCGGCGCGCACTACGGACGGATGGAGTCCGACGGCGAGCGCGTACGCCGCCACGGTCAGCAGGGCGGCGGTCTGGGCGACGTAGATTCCGAGGCCGAGGAACAGGACCACGACCGCCGTGCCGCCCCCGACGGCGGCGACCTTGAGCCCGTCCACGGCTAGGCAGTGGTAGAGGCCCGTCGCGCGAAAGTCGTCTAGCACGCTCTGGTCGACGCCCGACGCGCGGCCGAGGACGATCGCCTCGATCACGTCGCGTCGCTCGCCCGTTAGGCCCGCCGTCGTGTCGCCGCCGAGCCAGCGTCCGACGCGGTCGCCGACGCCGGAGACGCCGCCGCGTCGCCCGAGAACCCGGTACGACTGACCACGAAGGATCGCGTGGATGCCCTGCCGGCGCAGCCACTTCGCCTCGTCGAAGCCGTTCGAGGGTCCGGGCGGAGCCCTCAGCTCGCCTAGGAGCTTGAGCCGCGCTCCCTGCGGAGGTGAGCGCCCGAGTGGGAGCTGGAGGAGGACCGGCTCGTGCACACGGAGGGTTCCCCAGCGGAGCACGAGCGCCTTCATCCGCTGCTCGAAGGTTCCGAGCCGCGGCGGGTCCTCGATCTCGACCACCGCCCACTCCGCGGTGCCGATCCGAGGCGCGAGCACGCTGCGATCGAGCTGGGCCAGTCGCACGCTCCCCCAGCCCCAGGCGACGGCCACAACCGCGGATGCGAGCGCCGCCGCCCGAAGGCGCGAGTCGGTGACGGCAATCCCGAGACAGGCGAGCGCGGTGGCCACGGCAACGGACGGAACGATCGCCGGACGGGCGAGGTTCGCCAGCGCGAAGCCGAGACAGAGCGCGCCGACGACTGCTTGCGGGATGCGTAGCGTCACCTCAAGGGATCACCAGCCCCTTCAACTGCGCCATGTGCGCCGGTCCGATGCCGGGCACGCCCTCGAGCTCGGCGACCGAATGGAACGCGCCGTGCGCCTGCCGGTAGTCGAGGATCTTCTGCGCCGTCACGGGGCCGATTCCCGGCAGGCTCTCGAGCTGCTCGAGCGTCGCCGAGTTGAGGTCGAGCGGGGCCGACGGCGAGGAGCCGGCGGCGGGAGGGCTCGCTCCGACGCTGCCGGCCGCGCCGCGTCCCGGGACGACGATCTGCTCACCGTCGGCGATCGGCGCGGCGAGGTTGACCGAGTCGAGTTGCGCCTTGGCGGTCGGCCCTCCTGCGGCTGCGATCGCATCGTCGATCCTCGATCCCGAGCGGAGCCGATAGAGCCCCGCGTGCCGGACGGCTCCCGCCACGTCTACCACGAGCAGCTTCGCGGCGGCCGGCTTCACACGAACCGGGGCGCGCAACGGCGTCACGGCCGGCGCCGCGCTCCCGCCACCGCCGACGTGACGGATCACGAGGAGGAGCAAGACGACCACGGCGGCCGCTGCCCCGAAGAGCTGGCGCCGCGAGAGGGCCGGGATCCGGACGTCCATGTCGTCTATCGTGACAACGAAGCCGTGCCGCGTCTGTGCCTGCTTCCTCGCACGTCCGTAAACTCGCCCGGTGGCCGACTGGGTGACGATCTCCGCCCTCGCCTCTGCAGGCGGGACGCTCGTGCTCGCCGGCGTGACAGTCGCGTCGGTGCGGTCCGCGAACCGCGCCGCACGGGTTGCCGAGCAGTCGCTGCTCGCGGGACAGCGCCCGTTGCTCGTCGCTTCCCGCGCCGAGGACCCTGCACTCAGGGCCGGCTTTCAGGACGGCGTCTGGTTCAACGTCCCCGGTGGAGAGGGCGCCGCGAGTGCGACCGATCAGGCCGACTACTTCGTCATCTCGGTTCGCAACGTCGGCACCGGGATTGCCGTCCTCCACGGCTGGCACCTCATCCCGGAGCTCGTGCTGGAGCGCAGCGCTCACGTCACCCCGCCTCCGCTCGAGGACTTCACGACCCTCACGCGCGACCTCTACGTCGCACCCGGCGACATCGGCTTCTGGCAGGGCTCCTTCCGCGATCCCAGGAGCGACGGCTACCTCGAGGCCCGTCGCGCGGTCGAAGCGCGCCAGACGATCGGCGTCGACATCCTGTACGGGGACTTCGAGGGCGGCCAGCGGGTCATCAGCCGCTTCATGCTCACGGCGAAGGAGATCGACGGCAGCGTGCGCTGGTTCGCCTCCGTCGGCCGCCACTGGAACGTCGACCGGCCGGATCCGCGCGAGCGCGAGGACTAGACCACGAAGTTGACGAGCTTCCTCGGGACGACGATCGTCTTGCGCGGCTCGCCGCCGTCGAGGTAGCTCCGCACACGCTCGCTCTCGCGCGCCCGCGCGACGAGCTCGTCCTCGCTGAGGCTCGCGTCAACCTCGAACCGGTCACGCACCTTGCCGTTCACCTGCACCACGAGCTCGAACGTCTCGCGTACGAGCTGCGACTCGTCCGCCTCCGGCCACGGAGCTTCCCACAGCCGTTCGTGGCCCAGGACGGTCCACAGCTCCTCGGCAACGTGGGGTGCGTACGGCTGGATCAGGGAGACCGCCGTCTCGGCCGCGAAACGCGCATCCGGTGCGTCAACGGCGCCGCCGAGCTCGTTGACGAGCTCCATCAGCGCTGCGATCGGGGTGTGGAACTGGAAGCGGCGCAGCACGTCGTCGGTCACGCGCGCGATCGTCTCGTTCGCCTTTCGCGCCAGTGCGCCCTCGCACACGCCGTCCGCGGGCGCGCGCTCGGCGACCTCGTGCACCACGCGCCACAGCCGGCGCAGGAAGCGGACGATGCCCTCGACCCCGTCGGGCGTCCACTCCATGTCCTGGTCGGCGGGGCCCATGAAGAGGATGTAGAGCCGCACCGCGTCGGCGCCGTACGCGTCGACCGTCGCGTCCGGCCCCTCGACGTTCCCCTTCGTCTTCGACATCTTCGTGCCGCCGAGCGTCACCCAGCCCTGGTGGAACATGCGCGCGAACGGCTCGCGGAAACCGACCATCCCCCAGTCGTTCAGCGCCTTGACGGCGAACCGCGCGTAGAGGAGGTGCCCCGTCGAGTGGTCGATCCCGCCGATGTATTGGGAGACGGGCAGCCAGTAGTCGACGACGAAGCGGTCGAACGGCGCCTCGTCGTTGTGCGAGTCGATGTAGCGCAGGAAGTACCAGGACGAGTCGACGAACGTGTCCATCGTGTCCGGGTCGCGCCGCGCCGCGCCGCCGCACTGCGGGCAGTCGACCGCCATGTACTCCTCGTTCTGAGCGAGCGGTGGCTTGCCCTTGGGGGCGTAGTCCTCGATGTCGGGCAGGATCACCGGCAGCTCGTCCTCGGGCACCGGGACGACGCCGCAGCGCTCGCAGTGGATGAAGGGGATCGGGCAGCCCCAGTAGCGCTGACGGGAGACGCTCCAGTCGCGGAGGCGATAGTGGACGGTGGCCTTGCCGCGTCCCTCTTCCTCTAGGGCGGCGACAATCGCGCGTGCGCCCTCCTCTGCCGGGAGGCCGTCGAAGCGGCCGGAGTTGACGAGCTTGCCGTCCTCGTCGATCACGATCTTCGTGGGCAGCGCGAACGCCTCGGCGAACTCGCGGTCCCGCTCGTCGTGCGCGGGGACGGCCATGATCGCGCCTGTTCCGTAGTCCGTCAGGACGTAGTCGGCGACCCAGATCGGCAGCCGTTCGCCGTTGATCGGATTGACCACGTGCTTGCCCGTGAAGATGCCGGTCTTGGTCGTCCCCGCCGCGCGCTCCTCGACCGGCCGCGTGCCGGCGTGGCGAGCGTACTCCTTCGCCTCCTCGCTGGCCTGCTCCGCGACGAACGGATGCTCAGGCGCCACGACGAAGAACGTCGCGCCGTGCAGCGTGTCGGCGCGCGTCGTGAAGACCGCGACGTCCTCCCCGGTCTCCTCGACGCGGAAGAGGATCTCGGCACCCTCGGAGCGGCCGATCCAGTTGCGCTGGATCGCCTTCGTCCGCTCGGGCCAGAAGCCGCCTTCCGGCAGGTCGTACTCGAGCAGCTCGTCGGCGTACGCGGTCGTCCGCATGTACCACTGCGTCATGTTCCGGAGCTCGACCTCGGCGCCGCAGCGCTCGCAGCGGCCGTCGACGACGTACTCGTTCGCGATCACCGTCTGGTCGTTGGGGCACCAGTTGACCGGCCCCTCCCGGCGGTAGCAGAGGTCATGTGCGACGAACTGCTGGAAGAGCCACTGCGTCCAGCGGTAGAACGTCGGCTGGTGCGCAGCCACCTCGCGGTCCCAGTCGATCGCCCAGCCCAGGCGCTTCATCTGGGCGCGCATCGTCTCGATGTTCCGGTTGATCGTCTCGCGCGGATGGCGGCCCTCGCGGATCGCGGCGTTCTCCGCGGGCAGCCCGAACGCGTCCCAGCCCATCGGTCGCACGACGTGCCAGCCGCTCCGCCGGCGCACGTGGGTCTGGACGTCCCCCATTGTGTAGTTGAGGACGTGCCCCATGTGGAGGCTCGGCCCCGACGGGTACGGCAGCATCTCGAGCTGGTACCAGTGGTTCTCGGCCGTAGGCGCGCCCTGCACCGGGTTCGGGACGTTGAAGGCCCGCTCGTCCTCCCAGACGCGCTGCCACTTCGCCTCGATCTCGTGGGGCTCGTATCTCGGTGTCATCGAAACGTCCTCTGAAACGAAAAAACCTCTCCGAGGAGAGGCCGAGGGGAGGCCGGCGCGGCGTTTGCCGCGCGTGTCTCCCTGGACTAGGTAAGAAGCAGCTCCTGCATTGGGATCCCGATACTAGCAACGTGCTCGAGCTTTTTCCCGAGACCGCGCTGGTCGAGGACGGCGAGTTCGCGCTGGGCGGTGTTCGCGCAAGCGAACTCGCCGAGGGCTACGGGACGCCGCTGCTCGTCTACTGCGAGCGCACGATCCGGAGCCAGGTGCAGGCGTACCGCGAGGCCGCGCCGGGCGCGCTCGTCATGTACGGGACGAAGGCGTTCGCGAGCGTCGCGTTGCTGCGGCTGCTCGCGGAGGAGGAAGTCGGCGCCGACGTCTCGACCCTCGGCGAGCTCGCGTTCGCGCGGGCGGCGGGGATCCCGGGCGAGCGGCTGATCTTCCACGGCAACAACAAGTCGGAGGAGGAGCTGGGGGCAGCCGCGGAGACCGGCGCGCTCGTCGTCCTCGACGCGCCCGGCGAGGCAGAGGCGGCGACCGCCGCCGGGGTCCGGCGCGTCCTCGTCCGCCTGACGCCAGGTGTCGAGGCGGTGACGCACCGCTCGATCCAGACGGCGCACGAGGAGTCGAAGTTCGGTCTCGCGCCCGACGCCGCCGAGCGAGAGGTCGAGCGGGCACGCGAGCTCGGCCTGGAGGTCGAGGGCGTGCACATCCACGTCGGCTCGCAGCTCGCACGGCCGGACGAGAGCGTGCTCGCGCTCGAGCGCGCGCTCGCGTTCCTCGAGCGGCTGCGGTGGCGGCCGCGCGTCCTCGATCTCGGCGGGGGGCTCGGCGTCCGCCACAACCGCGACGAGGCGCTGCCGTCGGTCGCCGACTTCGTCCGCCCGCTCGTCGAGCGCGTGCCGGAAGGCGTCTCGCTGATCCTCGAGCCCGGGCGCTCGCTCGTCGGCCGGGCGGGCGTGACGCTCTACCGAGTCGGCTCGGTCAAGGAGTCGGGCGGCGTCACGTACGCCGCGATCGACGGCGGCATGTCCGACAACCCACGGCCGCAGCTGTACGGCGCCCGCTACGAGGCGTTGCTCGCGAACCGCGCGGAGGAGCTGCCGAGCGGCGTCTACCGGGTCGCCGGCAAGCACTGCGAGTCGGGCGACGTCCTGATCGAGGCGGCGGAGCTGCCTGAGCCGCGGCCGGGCGACGTGCTCGCGGTGCCCGCGACGGGCGCCTACACGCTCGCGCTCGGCTCGACGTACAACGGCGTCCCGCGGCCGGCGGTCGTGCTGGTGGCGGACGGCGAGGCGCGGCTGATCCGAGTGCGAGAGACGGTCGAGGACCTGCTGCGCTTCGAGGCCTGACCCGGCTCACACAGCGGCGTAGAGCCGCCGCTCCTCGTCGATCCCTTTCAACGCGTACAGGCCGCGATCCTCGAGCTCGATCCCGGAGCCTGCGATCAGATCGCGGACCGTGCTCGACACGAGCACCTCGCCCGGCCCGGCCTGCGCGGCCACCCTGGCGCCGACGTGCACGGCGAGACCTGCCAGCTTGTCGCCCAGCACCTCGCACTCGCCGGTGTGGACGCCGGCGCGCACCGCGAGACCGAGCTCGTCGACGGCAGAGACGACCGCCTTGGCGCAGCGAATCGCGCGCGCCGGGCCGTCGAACGCGGCGAGGAAGCCGTCGCCGGCGGTGTCGATCTCCCGCCCGCTGAAGCGCGTCAGCTCACGCCGGACAGCCTCGTGGTGGCGCTCCAGCAGCACACGCCAGCGCTTGTCGCCCAGCTCTCCCGCCCGCTCGGTGGATCCGACGAGGTCGGTGAAGAGGACGGTCGCGAGCACCCGCTCCGGCTCCGGCCCCTCGCGGACGCCGGTCAGGAACTCGCGGATCTCCGCGATCGCGGGATCGGCCAGGC
>Ga0075434_100007133_pt1 | contig 10328 bp, 10 predicted proteins | sample RhiMethybrSRZTD3_FD_75298 | JGI IMG/M metagenome (GOLD analysis project Ga0075434, IMG submission 75298) | Populus rhizosphere microbial communities from Tennessee, USA - Rhizosphere MetaG P. TD hybrid SRZTD3 | ecosystem: Host-associated > Plants > Roots > Rhizosphere > Soil | place: USA...
TCGCCGGCGGCTTCGTGCCCGGCGGGCCGTCGCTCGCCTGGGAATGGACCGGCGAGCGGCTGATCGTCGAAAACGATCGCTACGGCGTCCTGCCGCTGTTCTGGAGCGAAGGGCCAGGGCAGATCGCGGTCTCCACGTCGATCGACGCGCTCCTCGACGCGGGCGTCCGGGCCCGGCTCGACGACGGCGCGCTCGCCGTCTTCCTGCGGATCGGGTTCTTCGTCGGCGAGGACACGCCGTTCGCGGCCATCCGCGCGCTCCCGCCGTCGGCGCGGCTCGAGTGGTCGCGCGCCGGCGCAACGGTGCAGTCGGCATGGACGACGCCCGCGCGAATCGACGCGCGGCGCGACGACCTGATCGATCGCTTCGGCGACGCGGTCGCGCGCGTCGCCGCGGCGCACGCGGGCGCGGCCGGCGGCCGGACGGCGCTGCTCCTCAGCGGCGGCCACGATTCGCGGCACATTCTCTTCGCGCTGGACGAAGCGGGCGCGCGGCCGCGAACGTGCGTCACGGTGGAACCGTATCCGCCGTCGGGCGGCGACGAGATCGAGATCGCGCGACGCATCGCCGCGGCGATCGGCGTCGAGCACGTCGTCCTGGCGCAGCGCACGGATCGTCTCTCCGCGGAGCGCGAGAAGAACGCGCTGACTGACTGCTGCGCCGACGAGCACGTGCAGTTCCTGCCGCTGCGCGACTACTTCGCCGGACGCGGCGATCTCGTGTTCGACGGCCTCGCCGGCGACGTGCTGTCGCAGAGCCAGCGTCTCGACGCCGATCTGCATCGTCTGTTCGCCGACGGCTCGTTCGACGATGTCGCCGATCGGGTCCTCGGCGATGCGCGGTCGATCGAGCCGGCGCTGCAGGGGCTGTTGACGCAAGAAGCGCTCGCGCGGTTTCCACGGAGCGCCGCCGCCGCGCGCGTCGCCGCCGAAGCGGCGAAGCACGCCGATGCGCCCAACCCGATCGCGTCGTTCTTCTTCTTCTCGCGCATGCGGCGCGAGATCGCGCTCGCGCCGTACGCCCTCCTCGGCGCGCCGGTGTCGACGCCGTTTCTCGACGAGGCGATCGTGAGCCTGTTCCTGTCGGCGCCGTTCGAGGCCGTGCGCGACAGGCGGCTGCACACCGACCTGCTCGAGCGGCGCTATCCGCGGTTCTCGGCGATCCCGTTCGCGGGGAAGGAGCGGGGACGCGACGTGCCCGCACGCGTACGCCGCGAGGCCGCGGCGCTGGCGGCGCGGATCGCCGTCCATCGCGGGTCGCTCGTCGGCCGCGCGGGCGCGCTCGCGCGCACGGCGCGCGCCTTCGCGACCGGCCGCAGCGCGCACCTGTGGTTCCTGCCGCGCCTCGCGCACCTGCTGGACGTCGAAGCGCGCGCGCGCGGGATCAGCCCGCCCCGACCGCCGCGCGGCGGCGCGGCCACGCCTGCGGCCGCATCCTGAGATACAGCGCGCGCGTGAGCCGCGGCGCGATCTGCAGCGCGAGGGAGGCCAGGCGCACCTTCAGCGATCGCCGGCGCGGCGCCTCGAGATGGAATTGCGCCGCCGCGAAGTTTCCCTCGAGCAGCCGCTGCTTCCCCTGCTCCACCTCGAGGCGATCGACGAGCTGCATGATCCGGATGCGCAGCGCCGTCCGCTGGCGCGCCGGCAGATCGTGCGCCTGGCCGAAGCGATCGAGCACGTGGATGGCGCGCTCGATTTCGGCGATCGCGGTGCCCGACAGGCCCTCCACGTGCACGCGCCGCTCGGCGAGCACGTCCCGCTGGTACGCGAGCCGGCTGCCGCCGAGCGCCAGCCGCAGCCACAGGTCGAAGTCCTGGCCGCGGCGGATCGACTCGTCGAACATCCCCGCGGCCGCAATCGCGTCGCGGCGCGCGACGACGGTCGACAGGATGATGTTGCAGCGCTGCTCGATCAGGCTCAGGAGCGTCACCTCGCCGGCCGACGGCGCCTTGTCCATGAAGCGCGAGCCGGCGAGCGGCGTGTCGCCGGCGACCATCGCGTCAGAGTAGACGAGCGCGCACTCCGGGTTCGCGTCGAGGTACGACACCTGCCGCCGCAGGAACTCGCGCTCCCAGCGATCGTCGGCGTCGAGGAAGGCGAGGTAGCGGCCGCGGGCGGCGCGGATTCCGGTGTTGCGCGCGGCGCCGGCGCCGCGGTTTGCCTGCTCGATGTAACGGATGCGTGAACGAAACCTCGCGATCGCGGCCCGCAGGGCTTCGCCGTCCGGCGACCCATCGTCCACGACGATGACCTCGAAGCTGGAAAATGTTTGCTCGAATACGGAACCGAGCGCGTCCGCAATCACGGCGCTCGCGCGATACGCGGGGATGATCACCGAAGCGGTGGGGCCCTCCGGCTGGTCGTCGCGCATGGACACCTCGCAGCCGGCGTGCGTGCAAGCGCCCAACCGGAACGAGCCGTGTTACGAAGATGTGATGTGTGTGACGGCCGCCTGCAGGGCGGCCCCTTCAGGTTCGCCGGTCGGCCCCCGCCGTCAGTTGGACGTCTTCTCGAGCGGCTCGAGCAGAAGGTACCAGCTCTCGCAGTCGGTACGCGATCCGCCGGCCAGCGTCACCGTGAACGACAGGTTCAGCGACGGAATGTCCCAGTGCTGCTTGGCGCGCCCGGCATCCATCGCGACGCGGAACGGCTTCAGGAGGTTGTCCGGCGACTCGTGGTCGCGATGCGCGTCCTCCACGCCCGGGAAGATCGCGAACTCGCGCCGCGGACCCATATGGACCTCGAACTTGCCAACGCCGTTGACGACGTGGTCGTACACACGCTCGGCGTACTGGCCGTCGCGGTCGCGGCACGACTGCCAATTGCCCTCGAGAATGTGCCGGGAGTCGTTGCTGAAGGAGCGGAATAACTGCGCATCAGCCCGGCCGGCGATGAGAACTCCGGTCGTGAGGATACCGGCGAACAGCCAGGCCTGCCTGGCGAACCACTGACGCACGGTGCTCCTTTCCCTGAGGCCCGTGGGGATTTCGACGCAGAATACCATCTTCCGTGGCGTCGCGTTAACCCACAATTTACAGCTTCGGTACGCCGCGGAAAATTCTGGCCCGTACTGTCGGCGTGGGTCCATTGCACTTTGGGGCCCGATGGCGCCGGCGGCGGGGCCGCTGGAGGCATCGATGGCCGAGCGTGCTCAGTCGTTCAAATCGCACACACGATGGCTGCCCCCGTACCATTTCTTCATCATGCCGGTGCTGTTGATCAATCTGATCAATTCGCTGCGGCACGTGGTGGAAGCGCCGACGCGCCACTACGCGTGGGAAGTGATCTTCGCGGCGGCGCTGCTGATGCTCGGGCTGTTCTCGCGGGTGATGACGCTGACGGTGCAGGACCGCGTCATCCGGCTCGAGGAGCGGATGCGGCTGCGCCAGACGCTGCCGCCCGATCTGCACGGGCAGATCGAATCGTTGTCGCACCGCCAGCTGGTGGCGCTGCGCTTCGCGAGCGACGCGGAGCTCGCCGGGCTCGTGCGCGACATCGCCGCGGGCCAGCTCGCCACGCCGAAGGACATCAAGATGCGCGTGAAGAGCTGGCGGCCCGACTGGCTGCGCGCATAGGCGCCGCGCCGCTACGGCTTCTTGATCGCGCGCAGGATTCTCGGCGTCAGCAGCCAGCGGAGATCGCCCGGACCGCTCGGCGGCAGCGCCTCGACGTCGATCCGGCAGACGGCGCCCTTCTTGAACTCGACGCCGTGGCGCGATCCGATGAGGCGCGCGGCGAGCTCGCCGATGTTCGGCTCGTGGCCGACGAGCGCGATGCGCGTCCGCTTCGCGTGCTTCGCGAGCTCGGCGACGACCGCGGCGAAGCTGCCCTCGGGCGCGAGCGAGTCGATCTGCACGAGCGACGGCCGGGGATCGAGCGCGGCGACGACGATCTCCGCCGTCTGCCGCGCGCGGACGAGCGGGCTCGTGAGCACGACGTCGATCGTCGTGCCGAGGCGCGCGAGGCCGCGCGCCGCCTGGCGCATGCGCACGATGCCGTCCTCGGTGAGGGGACGCTTGGTGTCGTCGGGCCACGCCTCGCCGCGTTCTTCGGCGAGCCCGTGCCGAATCAGGTACAGCTCGTACGGACCGGGCATCGATCAGCCCGCTCGACGCGCGGCGTGCGGGCGGGCCGGCGCGCGCTCGGCGCCGAGGCGCGCGGCGATCTCCGCGATGTCCTCGCGCACCCGCATGTAGCGGGCGTGCAGGCGGCGGCAGTCGTCTTCGAGCATGCGCATCAGCGCGTCGAGATCGCGCCAGATCGCGACGTTCGGCGGCGCGAGCGACGCCTGCAGCTGCCGCACGCGATCGATGAGCACCTGCAGATCGTGCATCCGTCCCAGCAGATCCTGGCCGCGCTTGAGCATGCGGATGTCGGCGTCGGCGCGCCGGCCGGTGACTTCATGCGACAATTCCACGGCGTAGCGCAGCTTCTTGAGCGAAATGCGCACGTCGTGCAGCCGCTCGGGCAGATAGAGCGCGCCGGCTTTCTCCATGGTCGCCGCGAGCCTGGCCGCGCGCAGGACGACGCGCGACTCGACCCCCTCCCGCCAGCTGCGCGCCGCGCTCCGGGACGAGGCCGATTCGACGAGCTGCAAGTCGCCGATCGTCCGCCCGATCTTGCCGGCGAGGCGCCGCATCTCGGCGATTGGCAGATGCGCGAACAGCTTCCGCCGCGCGCGATCGCGGTCGTTCGAGACGACGACGGCGACGCGGGCGAGCGCCGTGGTGCACTCGCGGCGCGAGACGTGCAGCTCGTCGATGAGCAGGATGAGGACGTCGAGCTCCCGCACCACGCCCAGCCGCACCGTGACGCGGCGCAGGCGGCGGGACAGCTTCTTGCTCACGCCCCGGTCGAGCTGCAGCATCGGCACGAGCTCGCGCAGCCGCCGCGATGCGACGCGGGCCCGATGCAGCGCGCGCACTTCCCCGCGCTCGAGTCCATCGAGCACGCGCGTGAAGCGGTCGAGCCGGCGTTTGAGGAGTTCGGACCGCGTGATGGCGTTGGGCATGATCAAGGCAGGCAGCAGACTTCATTATAGTTAAGAGTGCACGATGCGCGTGGCCGCCATCGACATCGGAACGAACTCGATCCACATGATCGTGGTGCAGGTCCGCCCGGATCTGTCCTTCGAAGTCATTGACCGCGAGAAGGAAATGGTCCGTCTGGGCGCCGGCGGCCTCGACGGCCGCGCGTTGACGCCCGAGGCGATGCACGCCGCCCTCCAGGTGCTCTCGAAGTTCCGGCGGCTGGCCGAATCGCACAAGGTGGACGAAGTCATCGCCGCCGCGACGAGCGCCGTGCGCGAGGCGGAAAACGGCGGCGAATTCCTCGGCGCCGTGACTCAGCAGACCGGCATCCGCCCGCGCGTGATCTCCGGCACCGAAGAGGCCCGGCTCATCCACATGGCGGCGGTCTACGGCGTCTCGGTGCCGGGCGACGTGGCGGTCGTCATCGACATCGGCGGCGGCAGCGTCGAGGTCACGCGCGGCGCGGGAGCGGCGGTCGAGCTCGGGAAGAGCTTCAAGCTCGGCGTCATCCGCCTCACGGAGCGCTTCGTGAAGAGCGATCCGCTCGAGCCGCGCGACGAGCGCCGCCTGCTCCGCTACATCGACGAGCAGATCGGCAAGTATCTCGATCAGATCGCGCGCGCCGGATTCGATCGCGTCATCGGCACGTCGGGAACGATTATGAGCCTTGGCGCCGTCGCCTCGGCCGCCGACGGGCTCCCGCCGAGCGCCGCGCTGCGCAACCGCCGCTTCAACGCGAAGCAAATCCGCCGCGTGCGCAAGGAGATCGTCGCGCTCGACATCGAGCGGCGGCTGCGGGTGCCCGGCCTCGAGCCGCGGCGCGCCGACCTCGCCGTGGCGGGCGCGATCCTCCTCGACGAGCTCCTCCGCCGGCTCGGCGCCGCCGAGATCACGCTCTGCGATCTGTCGCTGCGTGAAGGGCTCGTCCTCGATTACGTCTCGCGCCACCGGAAGGAGATCGCGCAGGCCGATCGCTATCCCGACGTCCGCCGGCGCAGCGTGTTCGAGCTGGCCGAGCGGTGCAACTACTGGCCCGAGCACTCGCAGCACGTCGCGCGCCTCGCCATCGCGCTGTTCGATCAGACCCGCGCGATTCACGGCCTCACCGATCGCGAGCGCGAGTGGCTCGAGTACGCGGCGATCCTCCACGACGTCGGCGTCCACATCAGCTACGAGGGCCATCACAAACACTCGTACTACTTGATCAAGAACGGCGATCTGCGCGGCTTCGAGCCGGACGAAATCGAGACGATCGGCCTCGTCGCGCGGTACCACCGGCAGGCGACGCCGAAGCGGAAGCACGACGGCTTCGGCGGCCTGCGCCGGCGCACGCGCGTCACCGTCCGTACGCTCGCCGCGATCCTGCGGCTCGCCGAGAGCCTCGATCGCAGCCACACGCAAGCCATCACGAACCTCGAGCTCCACGATCGCGGCGACGACGATCTGCTGCAGCTGCGGACGGCGGGCGACGCGGAGCTGGAGCTGTGGGCCGCCGCGCGCCACGCCGCGCCGTTCGAACGTCTCACCGGCAAACCCCTGCGCCTGGAGGTCGGCCGCGCGCTGGCAGAGGCGTCTGCGGACGCCGCAGCGCCCGGCGCCGACGCTTATGCTGAACAATCTCACGCAACCGCACGACTATCCGGGCAAGCTGTTCGTCGTCGAAGGGATAGACGGGTCCGGCAAGACGACGCAGCTGGGGCTGCTGGCGAAGTGGCTGACCGCCGAAGGGCACCGCGTGTTCGTCACCGAATGGAACTCGTCCGCCCTCGTCAAGGCGGCGACGAAAACCGGCAAGAAGAAGAACGCCCTCACCCCGATGACGTTCAGCCTGCTGCACGCCACTGACTTCGCCGATCGCCTGCTGTACAAGATCATCCCGCCGCTCAAGGCGGGCATGATCGTGCTCGCCGATCGCTACGCCTACACGGCGTTCGCGCGCGACGTGACGCGCGGCGTCGATCGCCAGTGGGTGCGCGAGCTCTACAGCTTTGCCGTGCGGCCCGATCTCGCCCTCTACTTCCGCGTGCCGATCGACGTCTCGGTCGATCGCCTGCTCGCGCGGCGCGTGAAGCTGAAATTCTACGAAGCGGGGATGGATTTGGGGTGGAGCACCAACCCCGTCGAGAGCTTCCGCATGTTCCAGGGAAAGGTGCTCGACGAGTATGATCATCTGGTGAACGAATTCGGCCTCGAAGTGATCGACGCCAAGGCCAGCATCACCGACCAGCAGCGCCTCGTCCGCAACGTCATCGCGCAGCGCGTGCAAATCACCGAGATGGAATTGAGCGATGACGAGCCCGTCTGAACCGCAGCAGGCTCCGGACAGCGGCGCGGACGACGGAGGCGCCAACGGCGGCGGCCTCACCGGCCGCTACTACGGCCGCGGCATCCCGTACCTGCCGCTCGAGAGCTATCCTGGCAAACTGATCGCGATCGAGGGCACCGACGGCGTCGGGCGCAGCACCCAGATCCAGCTGCTGCGCGAGTGGCTCGAGGTGCGCGGTTACGGCGTCATCGAGACCGGGTGGACGCGATCGATGCTGATGCAGCCGACGATCGAGCTCGCGAAGTCGAGCAACACGCTCAACAAGCTGACCTTCGTGCTGCTCTACGCGACCGACTTCGCCGATCGCCTCGAGAAGGAAATCATTCCGGCGCTCAAGGCCGGGTTCGTCGTCCTCTCCGACCGCTACATCTTCACCGCGCTCGCGCGCGCCGGCGTGCGCGGCGTCGACCGCCAGTGGCTGCGGAATCTGTACGGCTTCGCGATCGCGCCGCACATGGTCTTCTACCTCAACGTCGACGTGAAGACATTGATCGGCCGCGTGCTGGCGTCGCGCGGAATGGACTTCTGGGAATCGGGGATGGACCTGAAGCACGGCGACGACATCTACGACAGCTTCCGCGCGTACCAGAACAAGCTGCTGCGCGAGTACAGCTCGATGGCCGACGAGTTCCATTTCAAGGTCGTCGACGCGCGGCGTCCCGTCGATCGGATTCAGGACGAGCTGCGGAAGAACGTCGCCGCGTTCCTCGAGTCGGCCGGCCGGCCGGCGGATCGACCGGCGGATACGCTGGCGCTGCAGCCGCGCTGATTCCGCGCCCGCAGCACGAACGGCCCGCGCCGTACGGCGCAGAATTTACCCGCCCGAAATGCCGGCGTCGCGGCAGTTCGCTATCGTGAAGCCGTGATGGCCACGATGGCCCCGCCACGGGTGCCGCCGATCGCCGCCGCGCCAGTCCAGCAGGCCGCGGCGAAAATCGACGTCACGGCCCTCAACTTCTACTACGGCATGCGCCGCGCGCTCGACGGCATCACGCTGACGATCCGGTCCAACGAGGTGACGGCGCTCATCGGGCCGTCGGGATGCGGCAAGTCGACGTTCCTCCGGACGCTGAACCGGATGAACGACATCGTGCCGGGCGCGCGCGTCGAGGGGGCGGTGACGATCGACGGCCGCGACATCTACGCGCCGTCGGTGGACGTCGTCGATCTGCGGCGCCGCGTCGGCATGGTCTTCCAGAAATCGAACCCGTTCCCGAAGTCGATCTTCGAGAACGTCGCCTACGGCCTGCGCATCAACCGGCTCGTCGGATCGCGCGAGGAGCTCGGCGGACGCGTCGAAGTGAGCCTGAAGTCCGCCGCGCTGTGGGACGAGGTGAAGGACCGGCTGCACACGTCGGCGCTGGCGCTCTCGGGCGGCCAGCAGCAGCGCCTCTGCATCGCGCGCGCGCTCGCCGTCGAGCCGGAGATCCTGCTGATGGACGAACCGGCGTCGGCTCTCGATCCGATCGCGACGCAGCGGATCGAGGAGCTGATTTATCAGCTGAAGGCGCGCTATACGATCGTCATCGTGACGCACAACATGCAGCAGGCGGCGCGCGTCTCCGACGTCACGGCGTTCTTCTGGCTCGGGCGGCTCGTCGAAGCCGGGCGGACCGACCGGATGTTCACGGCGCCGAAAGAGAAGCTGACCGAGGACTACGTGACCGGCAGGTTCGGCTGATGGCGATCGCCGAGAGCCGCGGGCCGCACTTCCAGGACGAGCTCGAGCAGCTGAAATCGCGGCTCCTCGAGATGGGCGGGCTCGCCGAGGAGCAGGTGCGCCTCGCGGTGAAGGGGCTCGTCGAGCGCAACCGCGATCTCGTCGCGCAGGTGCTGACCGGCGACGACCCGCTCAACGCGCTGCACATCGAGGTCGACAACCGCTGCTTCACGCTGCTCGCGCTGCACCAGCCGATGGCGGTCGACCTGCGCGCGATCGTCGCGGCGGTGAAGATCAACACCGATCTGGAGCGCGTCGGCGACCTCGCGATCAACATCGCCGAGGCGGCGCAGCGCTACGTCTCGCACCCGCCGGTGAAGAAGTTGATCGACATCCCGCGCATGGCGTCCATCGCGCAGAGCATGCTGCGCGACGCGCTCGACGCGTTCGTGCGCCGCGACACGATGCTCGCGCAGAACGTCCTCAACCAGGACGATGCGCTCGACGCGCTGAAGACGCAGATCTTCCGCGAGCTCCTCACCTACATGCTGGCCGATCCGGGGACGATCGAGCCGGCGCTCGATCTGATCCTCGTGTCGCGCCATCTGGAGCGCATCGGCGATCACGCGACCAACGTCGCCGAGGACGTGATCTTCATGGTGTCGGCGCGCGACGTCCGCCACCACGCCAGCGACCGGGGCTGAAGACGACCACGGGACGCGCCGTTCTTCTCCGTGCCCCGGTGTCTCTGTGACGGCTCAGTCGCAGCGAAGGGCGACGATCGGATCGACGCGCGTGGCGCGCCTCGCCGGCAGGTAGGACGCGAGCAGGGAGACGGCCGCGAACCCAAGCGACACACCGGCGAGCGCGCCCGCGTCGAACAGCGCGACGCCGAAGAGCATTCCTGACAGGTAGCGCGCGCTCGCGGCGGCGCCGGCGATGCCGAGCGCGATTCCGGCCGCCGTCATCTTCGCGCTCTGCCCCAGCACGAGCCGCATGACCTCGATCCGCCGCGCGCCGAGCGCCATGCGCACGCCGAGCTCCTGCGTCCGCCGCGCGACGCCGTACGACAGCACGCCGTACAACCCGAGCGACGCGAGCAGCAGCGTGAGCGCGCCGAATCCGAAGGCGAGGTACGCGACGACGCGCTCGCGCGCGAGATCGCGCGCCAGCCGCGCCGACATCGGCGAGACGTCGCCGAGCAGCAGGTTCGGCTCGGCGCGGCGGATCGCCTCGCGTATCACCGTGACGGCCTGCGCCGCGTCGCCGCCGACGCGCACGTCGAGGTTGGTCAGCGCCGTCTGCTGAAACAC
>Ga0075434_100007136_pt1 | contig 10326 bp, 9 predicted proteins | sample RhiMethybrSRZTD3_FD_75298 | JGI IMG/M metagenome (GOLD analysis project Ga0075434, IMG submission 75298) | Populus rhizosphere microbial communities from Tennessee, USA - Rhizosphere MetaG P. TD hybrid SRZTD3 | ecosystem: Host-associated > Plants > Roots > Rhizosphere > Soil | place: USA...
ACTCCGGAGCACTATCCGCTTGACCGCTCAACGGGTCGAGCTGATCACCATCGGTGATGAGCTCCTCCTTGGCTTCACGATCGACACCAACGCTGCCCACATCTCGCGCGAGCTCGCCGCCGCGGGAATCCAAGTCGTCCGGCGGACGACGGTGGCAGACGAGGCGCAGGCGATCGCCCAGGCGGTTCGCGAAGCCCTTGATCGAACCGGCGCAGTCATCACCACTGGTGGACTGGGCCCGACCAGTGACGATCTCACCAAACCCGCGATCGCCGGAATCTTTGGACGCGCGATGAAGCTCGATAAACAGATCGCGAGCGCTTTGGAAAAACGTTGGCGATCACGGTTCCCGCACGGTCCGTTCCCCAAAACAAATCTCAGTCAGGCGGAAGTGCCGGACGGTGCTCGAATACTCACTAACCGTCACGGCAGCGCGCCGGGCATTTGGCTGGAAGACGAAGGCGGTCGTTGGGTAGCGATGATGCCGGGAGTGCCGCGCGAGATGCGTGGCATGCTGGCGGAAGAATTGTTACCCGCAATCAGATCGCGGTCGCCCGATTCAGAGAGTGCCGTCATCTCTGGAACGGTGCGCACCACCGGAATTGCGGAATCTGCGATCGCTGAAATACTCGGCGCAGACTTTCTGGCGCGCCTGGGCGGCGATTTCAGCCGGCTCACGCTGGCGTACCTGCCGGGAATTACGGGAGTGGATCTCCGCGTCACGGCGAGAGGCTTTCCCAAGGCTCGCGCGCAGGAACTCGTTCGTCAGACCGTGCTGAGACTGCGAGAGCAGCTTTCGGCGTACGTGTACGGCGAAGGAGACGATGATCTGGCGTCTGTAGTCATCGCGCGGTGCCGTGAGCTCGGTCAGAAACTGGCGGTCGCGGAAAGCTGCACCGGTGGGATGATCGGCGAGCGCATCACCAGCATTCCGGGATCGAGCGACATTTTCGTCGGCGGAATTATCGCGTACGACAACGTCGTCAAGCAAAACCTGCTTGGCGTAAGCGCAGAAACGCTTGGCCGCTATGGGGCGGTCAGTGAGCAGGTTGCATTGGAGATGGCGGCTGGTGTGAAGCAAAAGCTGAACGCCGATATCGGGATTTCGGTGACGGGGATTGCCGGACCCGCCGGTGGCACGCAAGAGAAACCGGTAGGATTAGTGTGGATTGTGGTCGACACAGCCGAGCCAAAGGCGCGCCGCCTTCATGTACTCGGCGATCGTACCGAGATCAGACAACGCGCCGCGCAGGCGGCGCTGGAGATGGTGCGACGGGCACTCGCAACCGGTTAACTTACGCGTATGAAACACTCGAAGAAGAAAGCACAGCACACCGAACTGCCGGAGCAGGACGCGATGGGATCAGCCGACGATTACGCGCCTGGCGGGTCGGGTCAGGGCGACGGAGAAAGTGGAGAACCGGGTTTCCACGCCAGTGCTTCGGCCGGAACTCAGGATCCACCGGCAGATGCCAACAGCGTCGACTCGAGTGCATCGACCGCTGCGCCTGCTTCGAGCACTGCGGATGTGGGCGGTGATCGCGACAGGTATCTCCGGCTTGCGGCCGAGTACGACAATTACCGCAAGCGGTCGCTCAAAGAACGGCAGGATGCCGGGGCACGCGCGCAGGGCGAGCTCGTTCGGCAACTGATCGAAGCGCTGGACGATGTCGCGCGTTTCGCCCACGTCGACCCCGCGTCCACCGATGCAACAACAGTCGTACAGGGCGTTGACATGGTGGAGAAAAAGCTTTTGAAGGCGCTCGGGAATGCGGGACTCGAGGTCATCAATCCGGTCGGCGAGACGTTCGATCCGGCATTGCACGAAGCCGTCGCTACCGAGCCGACGTCGGCGAAAGAGGACGATCATGTCGTGTCTCGGGTGTATCAGCCGGGTTACGTGTTCAAGTCGCAGCTGCTGCGACCCGCGCGCGTCGTCGTGAAGCAGTGGCAGGGCTGACTCAGCCCGTCGCAAACTGCTAAATGCCACAGACCAAGGATTTCTACGCTGTATTAGGCGTTGCGTCGGGTGCCACCCAGGACGAAATCAAAAAAGCGTATCGCAAGCTGGCGAAGAAATACCATCCCGACGCCAACGCGAACGACCCCAAAGCAGCTGAGCGATTCAAGGAGATCTCGGAAGCGAACAACGTCCTGAGCGATCCGGAGAAGCGGAAGCAATACGACGAGATGCGCCGTCTCGGCGCGTTCGACGGCGGCGGCTTCGGCGGCTTCGGCGGGGGGTTTGGATCGCGTGCTAGGGGAGCGGGAGCTCGCTCCGGGTCCGGTACGCAAAACATCAACTTCCAGGACTTCGACATTGGAGGTCTCGGCGGACTCGGCGATCTCTTCAGCTCGATGTTTGGGGGCGGCGATGCGCGTCAGGGAACGCGGCGCCAAGAGCCGGAGAAAGGACAGACGGTCGAAGCGTCGCTCGACATTCCGTTCCGGACGGCGGCGCGCGGCGGCAAGGTGCCGATCGAGCTCGAGGTCAGCGAGGAATGCGGCACCTGCCACGGTACGGGCGCCGCGCCGGGTGCGTCGCTCAAGATCTGTCCCGAATGCAATGGCCGTGGTGTCATCTCATTCGGCCAGGGTGGGTTTGCCGTCAATCGGCCGTGTCCCGTCTGCCTGGGACGAGGGCAGGTTCCGACCGAGCCCTGCCCCACTTGCCACGGCAGTGGGGAGGTGCGCGCGCGCAAGAAAGTTCTCATCAACGTCCCATCGGGAGTTGATACCGGATCGAAGATCCGACTGAAGGGCCAGGGAGGAAAAGGCACACGCAACGGTCCACCCGGTGATCTCATCATCACTTTCAACGTGCTGCCGGACAAGTTCTACAAGCGCGACGGTCTCGATGTGATCGCGATGGTGCCGCTGAACATTGCGCAGGCGACGCTCGGTACCAAGATCAGTGTTCGCACCCTGGACGGTAAAAAAGTCGCGATCAAGATCCCGCCGGGAACGCCCTCCGGAAAACGTTTTCGGGTGCGCGGCCAGGGCATCCAGAAGGCTGAGAAGAAAGGCGACCTCATCATCGAAGTGTCGATCCTCGTTCCCGAGAAACTTTCGGAGGAGCAGGAGCGGATGATGAAGGAGTTCGCGGAATCCGGCGGCATGAAGTATTGATTGGACGCTGCGCCACATTTTCCCCGATCAAATGCGAATTGGAATCCTCGGCACTGGAGTAGTTGGCAAGACACTCGGCACCAAGTTGGTGCGACTCGGGCATGACGTGCGGATGGGTTCGCGGAAAGCAGGCAGCGACAAGGCGAAAGCGTGGGCGAAGGAAGCGGGAAGCGGCGCATCGGAAGGAGCATTCGCCGATGCCGCGGCTCACGGCGAGATCATTTTCAACTGTACGGCCGGCATGGCCTCGCTCGATGCCCTTCGCGCGGCGGGAACGCGTAACCTGCAGGGCAAAATCCTGATCGATGTTTCAAACCCGCTGGATTTTTCGAAAGGGATGCCGCCTTCGCTCTCAGTCTCCAACACTGATTCGCTAGGCGAACAGATTCAGAAATCGTTTCCCGAGACGAAAGTCGTCAAGACTTTGAATACAGTGACTGCAGCCTTGATGGTTGACCCCTCGCTCATTCCGGGCATGCACACGATGTTCATTTCCGGCAATGACGCGCAGGCCAAAGACACCACCGTCAAGTTGTTGAAGGAAGGTTTTGGCTGGAAGGAAGTGCTGGATCTCGGCGATCTGAGTGCGGCTCGCGCCCAGGAGATGTATCTGCCGCTGTGGCTGCGCCTCTACATGAAGCTGCAGACGGCGAACGTGAACGTGCACGTCGTGCGCGGCTGAGCCAGCGACGCGCGTTACAGCCGCCTGATCCAGATATTCCGATAGCGGATGGGATTGCCGTGGTCCTGCAAAGCCAGTGACTCCTGCGGCGAATGTGGGATGTAAACCGGCGCGCGATCGTGATACGTGATTCCGTACACCTCCACGTTGTTCTGAATCAGAACGCCGTTGTGGAGCACTGTCATGCGAGCGCGGTCTACGACTTTGCCCATGTCGTCGAACCGTGGTGCGTGAAAGATGATGTCGTAGGACTGCCACTCGCCCGGCTTGCGCGACGCGTTTACGAGGGGCGGGTATTGCTTGTACACCGCGCCCGCCTGGCCGTGGTAGTACGTCTCGTTCTGATATGAATCGAGCACCTGAACCTCGTACCGACCCATCAGAAAGACGCCGCTGTTGCCGCGTTCCTGGCCTTCGCCTTTCACTACGGACGGTGTTGCCCATTCGATGTGCAGCTGCACGTCGCCAAACTTGTCGACTGTGTTAATACCGCCCGTGCCCGGTTTGACCTCGACGTAGTTATCGCGGACTATCCATTTGGCCGGGCTGCCGTCCTCCGAACGCCAATGCGACAAGTCTTTGCCGTTGAAGAGGACGATCGCGTCGGAGGGTGGATCCGCATCCGTCCGGCCGGGCGTGACTATTGGCGGTGCCGTTTTCGGTGCTGGATAGGGCGGAGCAGCCTCCGGTGCCTGCGCGCTCGCCGCCGAGATTGCGCAGAATGCTGCCGCAGTTACAACGAGGCAGCGATTCACCATGGCAGCTGTGGCGACCGGTAGTAATTCCAGCCGAGGAAACGCCAGCGAGGGGCGTGAGTCACCACTCGCGAGCGGAAGCTTTCCCAGCTGCGGACGGTCTGCGGTGTCCAGCCAATTTCGGCGACCGCCGGCATTCGTGGTAGCGCGAGAAACATCACCCCTCCGATGTTGCGAACGGTCTCGCTCCAGATCGGCGCCTCGACGCCGACGATGCTCTGTTCGGTGACTCCCTTCAGATAAAGTGCCGGATCCCAGTCGTAGGCGTCGCGCACTTCGACGTACGCGGCCCAGTTGAGACCGAGCTCGGTCGACGGGTTGTACTTCATGTCCAGATAAATCTTGTTCGAAGGCGACATTATGAGTTTTGCGCCCTGAGCGACCGCGGCCGTTGCGGAATCGCTCTTCCATTGCTGCGCAATCGTCGTCGGAGCAAGTCTCGCCTTCGTGATTTCCTCCCAACCGATCATCTTCTTCCCATACTTGTTCACGATCGCCTGAACACGCTCGATGAACCTCACGTACTGCTCATTGGTTAGTGCCTGGACTTCGTCGCCGCCGATATGGAAGTACGGCCCGGGAGTCATGGCGCTGATCTCTCGAACGATGTCATCGACGTACGCGTAAGTGGCTTCCTTGTCGACGCAGAGGCTGCTCCAACCGACGTCGGTACCGGTGTACAAAGCAGTCTGCCGCTGGCTGCACCCGAACTCAGGATATCCAGTGAGCCCGGCGTTGCTATGAGCCGGCATGTCGATTTCCGGCACGATCATGATGTACCGCGCGGCTGCGTATCGGATGATGTTCTGGTAATCCTGCTGCGTGTAAAAACCACCGGGACCGCCGCCAACCTGGGTCAGCGAACCAACCTCGGTGAGCCTCGGCCGCGAGTTGAGCTGAATGCGCCAACCCTGGTCATCGGCGAGATGCAGGTGCAGCACGTTCATCTTGTACATCGCGAGAAGGTCGATGTATTCCTGGACCTCGCGCGGAGTGAAGAAGTGACGGGCGACGTCGAGCATGGCGCCACGCCAGGCGAACCGCGGATAATCAGTGATGTTAAGCGCCGGAATAGTCCACTGATTCCGGTCGACGCCCATCTCTGATTCGATCTCGACCGGTAGGAGCTGCCGGATTGTCTGGATTCCGTGAAAGAGGCCGGCGGGCTGATTTGCCGATACCCGGACGGAATCCGCCGTTACCGTGAGCTGATAGCCTTCATCACCGAGTGTTGGATTGCCGGCATTGAGCCGCAGAATAATCGAGCCGGCGGCGGCAGGACCACTGACGACATTGGCAGCATAGCCGGTGGGCGGCCGGATCAGCGCGCCCAACATTTCGGCGATCGCGGTCGCTTCGGCGTTCCCCGCATCGACGACGATGTTCGAGGTGCGCTGCAGAGTGAACGGCGCGCCCGTCGTGTACGAGATCGATACCGGCGCCGGCACGAGTTGCGGCTGACGGACGACCGGCTGCGGCGCTGGAACCGAAGTTGGGCGGCATGCCGCCCCGAACAGCGCGGCGGTAACTACAACTACACGCACTCGGTCCTGCAGCGATCCAATCACTCGCATGACGCCGGGCCTCCCTCGAGAAAAGGTGTGCTCGGCGAACGCCGAGCTCTACGCAGCTAAAACTGGCAGTGAGTTGCGCTGTTGACGAGACGACTCGATGAAGCCGCCACCAAGTACGCGCTCGCCGTCATAGAGTACTACCGACTGCCCCGGACTGATAGCCGCCACCGGCTCGTCGAGCGCGATCTCCAGCTCGTCGCCATCGATGCGCACTATTTCCGCGTTGGCGAGCGGGGCGCGATGACGCACTCGCACGGTGACGTGCTCGCCCACTCCGGGGCGATCGGCCAGCCAGTTGATCTCGCGCGCGATGAGCCCATTGCCAAGCAACTCATCGCGCGTTCCGATGATTACCGCACGAGACTCTGGTCGAATCTCGATCACGTACATCGGATGCGGAAACCCGCCCGGTACGCCGCGACGCTGGCCGACAGTGTAGCGCGCGAAGCCGGCATGCTGAGCGATGACGGCGCCGTTCGATGTCATGATCGGGCCCGGCTGCAACGCAGACGCCGAGGCTGGCAACCGCGATTCCAGAATCCGCATGTAATCGCCATCAGGAACGAAGCAGATCTCCTGGCTCTCCGCTTTTTCGGCGATTACCTCGAGGCCCATCTTGTGAGCGAGGGCGCGAGTGCGCGACTTGTCCAGATCGCCGACCGGCAATACCATGCGCCGCAGTACGTCGCGGTCGATGCCCCAGAGGAAATACGTCTGGTCCTTGTTGCCGTCGACGCCACGATAGAGCTCACCATTGACGACCCGCGCGTAATGTCCTGTTGCGATCCACCGCGCGTCGATGCCGTCCGCCTTCTTCAGGAAATCGCGGAATTTGGTGAATGTGTTGCAGCGCACGCACGGAATCGGTGTGCGACCGCGCGCATATTCCTCGACGAAATTGTCGACGACGTCGTGCCCGAACCTGCTCTCGAGATTGAGCACATAGTGAGGAATGCCGAGCTGCTCGCACACGCGTCTCGCATCGTTGACCGAATCGAGCGAGCAACACGGACGATCGGGCACGTCGGTACCGTGGCAGAACAACTTCATGGTCGCTCCGATAACATCGTACCCTTGCTCGACGAGCATCGCGGCCGCAACCGATGAATCGACGCCACCCGACATGGCGACAAGTATCCTGTCTTTCGCCATTGCTAGTGCGCCGTCGTCAGCTGTCTGGCCTTCGCGACCAGAGAAGGGAAGACCTCGATCACCCGATCGATGCACTCTTCGTTGGTGAGCATACCGAGGCTCATTCGCACGGCGGCATTTGCCAGATCGGGCTGAACGCCAATCGCGCTCAGCACGTGAGATGGATCGACGCTTCCACTCTGACACGCGGACCCTCCCGAGCACGCGATGCCGCGCAGATCGAGCGCCATCAACAGCGATTCGCTGTCGGTTCCTGGTACCGAGACGTTGGTGATGTGCGGCGCGCGCTCTGCTCCGCGACCGTGGATTACTGCGTCGGGAACCTTTGCGACGATGCCGGCCTCTAGCTTCTCGCGCAGCTTCTCCAGTCGCGCACAGTGCGCCTCGCACTCGGCCAGCGTGAGCTCGGCGGCGCGAGCGAGACCGACGGCGGCAGCGACATTCTCGGTACCTGGTCGACGACCACGATCCTGGGTGCCCCCGTGCAAGAGCGGCTCGAGCTGGGTCCCGCGCCGAATGAACAACGCGCCGATTCCCTTCGGAGCGCCGAACTTGTGGCCCGAGATGGTGAGCAGATCGAACGACTGCTTCTGCGCATCGATCAGCACTTTGCCGAATGCCTGCACAGCGTCGGTATGGAAGATCGCGCCCCGCTCCTTTGCCTTGGCGGCGAGCTCGGGCACCGGCTGGACGGTTCCGATCTCGTTGTTCACCCACATCATCGTGCAAACGGCGACTTTGTCGTCAACCATCTTGTCGAAAGAGTCGCGATCGACCACGCCATCGGGTGTCATCGCGAGAAGGCGCTCCTCGGCGCCTTCATCGCCCGCCTGATGGACAGCGCCCAGCACCGCCTTGTGCTCGATTGGAGTGGACACGATTGCAGGACGGCCTTTCGATTTCAGGGCACGCCACGCGCCGAGGATGGCGAAGTTGTCAGCCTCGGTACCGCCGGAGGTGAAACAAATCTCGTCCGGACGCGCGCCTAGACATCGGCCAACGCGTTCCCGCGCCTCGTCCAGCGCCGCGCGCGCTTCGCGCCCCCAGCGATGCGTGCTGGACGGGTTTCCGAACCGAGGGCCGTAAAACGGCTTCATCGCTTCGAAAACTTCCTCGCGCACCGGCGTCGTGGCTGCGTGGTCGAGATAGACGGGTGTGGCTGCCATAACTGAAATTTAGCTCAGCCCTTGAAGAATTTCCCTCGAACTTCCCACAGTTTTGGGAAGAACCGCTGCGAAACCGTCTTCTGCAGGTACTTCGAACCCAGGGTTCCTCCCGTACCCGACGTTCCGGGCCCGATGATTCGCTCAACCAACTGAACGTGCAGGAAACGCCACATCGCAAAACCTTGCTCGTACTCCAATAAGCTCTCAGCGAGCATTTGCAGCGGACGCTGATGTTGCTCGGCGTATATCTGCTCGAGTGTGACGTGATGCGCCGAGAGGAGGTCGTCGAACAGCTGCTGCAAAGTCGGCTTCGCCAAAGCCGCCTCAACGAGTGGCGGAGGATCGCCGTGCTGCCGCAGCACCTGCATAAAATGCGCGTCGCGCATTCCCGACATCGCTTCGATCGCGCGGAATTGTACACTCTGCGAGCCGCTGGAGGTTCCGAGGTAGCCGCGGAATTGGGCGAATCGCTGCGGCGGCAGCGTTTCGAGAGCTGAAAGCTGACCGGTGACGATGTGGACGAGCGCGTTGACGCGCTTGACAGCGTTCAGCGCGCCGAGTGTGTCGTGCGTCTGTAGCAGCTCGATCAGTCGCTCCAGCTCGTGGATTATCAGCTTGAACCAAAGCTCGCTCGCCTGATGCACGATGATGAACAACAGCTCGTCGGGGTGCTCCGGTTGCGACAGGGGTCGCTGCAGAGCGAGGAGCTCGTCCAGCGCCAGGTATGATGGATAGGTGACTTCACCGCCCGATTTGGCAGCCGTGCGAGGGTTGGCGGATTTGCGCGGCTTGCCGGTCAAAACGTCGAGACCTCGAGGGTGGAGACGTCTTCGACGCGCATTGTCTCCGTCGTGTAGAATGGCTCGCCATATCGAGACCTGATGAGAGAGCCATAATGCGCGGCGTGATGACGAATCAGGTCGAGCAGCGGCTCTCCGTTCGGATAGACTTCACCCGCCTGTACTGCTTCGCCGAACTGGGATTCATACGCAGCGATCGCCTGAAGTTTTTTCTCGAACGATTCGCTGATGTCGACGACGAACGTCGGCTTCTGATTGTCCTCACGGAAGGAGAGCGCGTGGATGACTTTGAGCGGGCGATAGGCAGGCGTAGACGGCTCGATCATCTTGAGGCCGGCCACGAAACAGGCATCACGGACCAGCTGCGCTACCATCGGGTGGTCAGGATGCCGGCCATGCAACGAGTGCGTGATCACCACCTTTGGTTGCAATCGACGAATCACCACAGCGAGCTTGGCGCGCGTCTCGGGTGTGTTTTGGATTCCGCCGTCGGGAAGCCGGAGGTTTTGCCGGACGCTTACGCCCATGAGCCGGGCAGCAGTCGCTGCTTCCTTTTCACGGAGTTCCGGCGTGCCACGACTTGCCATCTCGCCGCGAGCCAGATCGACAATCCCGGTCGATCGCCCGAGCATCTGCGCGCGGATCAGCGTGCCGCCGGCTACCAACTCGACATCATCAGGGTGTGCGCCAATCGCGAGAATATCTACTCGTGTCATGGCGGGGAATTTACTCGTATCGAAGTGCCGCGATTGGATCGAGCTTCGCCGCTCGCTGAGCGGGTAGCATTCCGAAGATGAGTCCGATGCTCACCGAGACGAGCACTGCCACCGCGGTGAGGCCAATCGGGACACCGGCATCGATGTTCATTGCCAGTGTTGCCAGGCGGCCGAAGGTCAAGCCGATGAGAATTCCAAGCAGTCCGCCAAACCCGGTGAGTGTGGCCGCCTCGACGAGAAATTGAAACAGAATCTCTTTTCGGGTCGCGCCGAGTGCTTTGCGAATGCCGATTTCTCGGGTGCGGCTCGTGACGGACACCATCATGATCGCCATCACTCCGATGCCGCCAAC
>Ga0075434_100007138_pt1 | contig 10324 bp, 12 predicted proteins | sample RhiMethybrSRZTD3_FD_75298 | JGI IMG/M metagenome (GOLD analysis project Ga0075434, IMG submission 75298) | Populus rhizosphere microbial communities from Tennessee, USA - Rhizosphere MetaG P. TD hybrid SRZTD3 | ecosystem: Host-associated > Plants > Roots > Rhizosphere > Soil | place: USA...
GAGCCGAGCCGCATGGTGCCGCCCATGTCGGAGACGCCCTTCTGCTCGGGCAGGAGGTCGATCACCGGGTAGGGCGTCGCCGGGTCGAACTCGCTCGAGTTGGCGCCCTCGAGGCCGACGACGGTGCGCGCGAACTCGACGACCGCCACCTGCATCCCCAGGCAGATGCCCAGGAACGGGACGCCGTTCTCGCGCGCGAACCGGGCGGCCGCGATCTTGCCCTCGATCCCGCGGATCCCGAATCCGCCGGGGATCAGGATGCCGTCGGCCTGCGCCAGCCGCCGCTCGGCCTCCTCGACCGAGAGCGTCTCGGCGTCTACCCACACGACCTCGAGCCTGGTGCCGTGGTGGATCGCCGCGTGGTTCAGCGCCTCGACGACCGACAGGTAGGCGTCCTGGAGCTGGACGTACTTGCCGACGAGGGCGATGCGGACGCTGCCCTCGGCCGACCTCGTGCGCTCGACCATCGCCTCCCACTCGCGCATGTCGGGCGGGCCGGTGACGAGCCCGAGCCGGTCGCAGGCCAGCCGGTCGAGGCCCTCCGCCTGCATCGTGAGCGGGATCGCGTAGATGTTGTCGGCGTCGGGGGCCGAGATGACGGCGTCGACCGGGACGTCGGCGAAGAGCGCGATCTTCTCGCGGATCTCGCGGCCCAGCGGGCGCTTCGACCGGCACACGACGACGTCGGGCGCGATACCGATGCGGCGCAGCTCCTGGACGGAGTGCTGCGTCGGTTTCGTCTTGAGCTCGCCGGCCACGTCGATGAACGGCACGAGCGTGCAGTGGATGTACATGACGCTGTCGCGGCCGGCCTGGTTTCGGAACTGGCGGATCGCCTCGAGGAACGGCAGGCTCTCGATGTCGCCCACGGTGCCGCCGATCTCGGTGATCACGACGTCGACGTCGGACGAGTCGGCGGAGAGCGTGATGCGGCGCTTGATCTCGTCGGTCACGTGCGGGATCACCTGCACGGTCGAGCCCAGGTACTCGCCCTTGCGCTCGCGGCGGATGATCTCGTTGTAGATCGAGCCGGTCGTGTGGTTCGAGTTGCGCGAGAGGAACTCGTCGACGAACCGCTCGTAGTGGCCCAGGTCGAGGTCGGTCTCGGCGCCGTCCTCGGTGACGTAGACCTCGCCGTGCTGGAACGGGCTCATCGTCCCGGGGTCGACGTTGATGTACGGGTCGAACTTCTGAAGGGACACGCGAAGGCCGCGCGCCTTCAGGAGCCTCCCGAGCGACGCGGCGGTGATCCCCTTGCCCAGCGACGAGACGACGCCCCCGGTCACGAACACGTACTTGACCTGCCTGCTCACGCTCGCCCCTTCCCGAGTTGGTGACCGGTTACGGGAAATGGATCATACGCGACGGGCCCGACAGCCCGGCGGATGACTGATTCCCCGCCCCCGTGATGTCCTGGGCGGCGAGAACCGAGCAGCGCCAGGACGCAGGGAGGCCCAATAGCCCGTCTATTGGGCTGACCGAGGACGCAGCGACGCGAAGTTCGCAGCCGCAGCCGGCCGGCGCTGCTCAGCAGTCCGCGGCCAGACGGCCAGGCGCGCGGGGCGGGGTAATCAGTCGTCTAGCCGATCGCGCGGCAGGCGTCCGCGCAGGCCCGGCACGCCCTGGCACAGCCTGCCATCCCCTCGCCCATGCGCTCGCACGAGGTCGCGCAGCGCTCGCAGACGTCCGCCGTGAGCGCCGCGGCCTGGTGTGCGAAGTCTGAGCTCCGCAGCATCATGTCGCGAGCCGCGTCGCACATCTGCGCGCAGTCGAGCATGAGCCGCGCGTGGAGCAGATGAGCGGGCTCGCCGCGCTGCTGGAGGCCCCATGACAGCGCCTCGATGCACGCCTGGTGACAATCCGTGGCCGCGGCGATGGCGACCGCGAACCGCTCGCCCGCCCGTGTGGTCGTCAGGTGCTCGGTCATCCCCGCTCCTTCCGCTCTACACTGCTCCGCCGTGCCCGCACCCCCATTCTGCCAGGCCGGCGGCCGGACGGCGCGTTGAGCGTCCTTCCCCTCGAGACCGAGCGGCTCCTGGTCCGCGAGCTGCGCGAGTCAGACGTCGACGGCGCCCACCGTGTCTACGGCGACGCGGAGGTCATGCGCTACGTCGGCGCCGACGGCAAGCCGCGCACACGGGACGAGAGCGCGGCCGGCGTCGCGCGCATGATGGACGGCCAGCGCCGCAACGGGTTCAGCCTGTGGGCGGTCGAGCTGCGCGAGACGGGCGAGATGATCGGCGTGTGCGGCGTCGTGCACGTGGACGGCACCGGCCCGGACGTCGAGCTCGTCTACGAGTTCCAGCGCTCCGCCTGGGGTCAGGGCTACGCCACCGAGGCGGCCCGCGCCTGCCTCGCCGCCGCGCTCGGGCCGCTCGGCCTGAAGCGCGTCGTCGCGCTGGCCTACCCCGAGAACGCCCAGTCGATCCGGATCATGCAGAAGCTCGGCATGCGCGACACCGGCATGATCGACGCGTACGGCCACCAGCTCGTCTGCTACGAAGCGCTCGCCGGCAACGAGTAGGCGCGGTGCCCCGGGATCCGCTGCCCTGGACGTCGGCGCGCCTCGCGCTGCGCCGCTTCCGCCCGGATGACCTGCGGCGCTTCCAGGCCTACCGGCACGATCCCGAGGTCGCCCGCTACCAGGGCTGGGAGCCCGTCGCAGACGAGCAGGCGCGGGAGTTCCTCGCCGAGATGGCCGACGCGCCGTTCGGCCGGCTGGGCGAGTGGCTGCAGATCGCGATCGCGGATGCGGATGACGTCCTGATCGGCGACATCGGCCTGTTCACGGCCGCCTCGGGCACGGAGGCGGAGCTCGGCATCACGCTGGCGCGCGAGGCTCAGGGCAGGGGCCTGGCCGAGGAGGCCGCCCGCACACTGATCGACGGGCTCCGCGCGCACTCGGCGGTGAAGCGGCTGGTCGGGATCACCGACACGCGGAACCTCCCCAGCACGCGCCTGCTCGGCCGCCTGGGGATGAGGCTCGAAGCCGAGATGCCGGCGGAGTTCCAGGGTGAGCCGTGCATGGAGTGGCACTTCGCCCTCGAGCTGTAGACGGCGCTACGAGCGCAGCGCCTCGGCGTGCCGAAGCGCGGCCTCGTCTTCCGGGTCGCCGCCCAGCATGCGGGCCAGCTCCTCCACCACCTCGGCCTCCCGCAGCCGCACGACCTTCGCCGCGCCCTCGTCGGGCTTCTCGACCAGGAAGTGGGCGTCGGCGGCGCGTGCGATCTGGGGCAGGTGGGTGATGACCAGGAGCTGGGCGCCGGCGGCAAGCGCCGCGAGCTTGTCGGCCACGGCCCGCGCGGTGCGCCCGCCGATCCCGGCATCGACCTCGTCGAGGAGCAGGATCCCCGGCCCGCCGCCCGCCCGCGCTGCGACGCGGATCGCGAGCGCGATCCGCGAGAGCTCGCCGCCGGAGGCCGTCTCGGCGACCGGACCGGCGGCAAGCGTCGGGGTCGCCGCGAGCTCGAGGACGGCTCGGTCGGCACCGCGGGGGCCCTGCTCCGCCGGCTCGACGCGCACCGTGAAGACGGCCTGCGCCATGCCCAGGTCGGCCAGCTCGGTTTCGACCGCGCGCGCGAAGGGCTCGGCGGCGGCGGCCCGCGCAGCGGTCAGGCGGGCGGCGCAGTCACGGGCCGCCTCGGCGGCGGCGGCCGCCTCGGCCTCGAGCCGCGCCAGCTCCTCGGTGGAGCTCTCGAGCCGCTCGAGCGCCCGCCGCGCGGCACCCGCCTGCTCGACCACCTCGCCGACCGGCGCCGCGTAGCGGCGCTCCAGCTGGGCGAACGCCTCGAGCCGGGACTCGGCCTGCTCGAGCCGGGCCGGGTCGGCCTCGAGGCCGGCCAGGTGGCCGCGCAGCTCGACCGCCGCGTCCTGGATGCGCGCTGCGATGTCGTCGAGCGTCGCCGCCACATCGCCCAGCTCGGGCGCGAACTCGGCCACCGCCGAGAGCTCCTGGGCCGCGCTCGCCGCGAGCTCGCGGGCGCCGTCGCCGTCGGCCGGGCTCAGGAGCTCGGCCGCGGTCCCCGCCGCGGCGGCCAGCTCGTCCAGGTGCCGCAGGCGCTCGCGCTCGGCCCGCAGCGACTCGGGCTCGCCCGCCACCGGAGCCAGCTGGTCGACCCGGGCGACGAGATCCTCCAGGTCGAGCCGCCGCCGGGCGGCGTCGGCCGCCTCGCCGCGTGCGGACTCGAACGCCGACTCGGCCGCCCTCAGGGCCCGCCACGCCGCCGCCATCTCGGCCGTGAGCTCGCCGGTGCCGGCGTAGGCATCCAGGAGCCCGAGCTGACGGGCGGGGCGGGCGAGCCGGCGGGCCTCGTGCTGCGAGGACATCTCGATCAGCCGCTCGCCCAGCGCCTCGAGGTCGGCGCGGGCGCAGCTTCGGCCCCACACGAACGCGCGGCTGCGACCCCCGGCCGTGAGCCGCCGCGCCACCACGAGCGTCTCCTCGCCGTCGGGCCGAAGCCCCGCAACGACCGCGAGGGCCGGATCCTCGAAGAGCTCGGTGGGCGCGTCGAATTCGGCCTCGACGTAGGCCTCGTCGGCGAACGGGCCCACCATCCCCGAGACCGGCTGGGCGCCGGTGAGAAGGCCGATCGCCTGGGCGAGCATGGTCTTCCCCGCCCCGGTCTCGCCCGTGAGCACGTTCAGGCCCGGCTCGAGCTCGAGCTCGGCCCGCTCGATCAGCGCCAGGTTGTGGATGGAGAGCCGGGCGAGCATCAGTGCGTGAACTCCTGGAGGTAGCGGGTGAAGAACGAGGTGCCGGCGACCCGCGCGAGAGCGACCGTCGCCTCGCCCAGCCGCACGTCCACCCGCCCGCCGGGGTCGACGGCCGCGACGACGTGGCCGTCGACGATCGCCTGGACAGGCACGTCCGCCGACACGTTCCGGAACGCGACCGAGTGCGGCCGGCCGAGCACCATGGAGCGGGCGTGGAGCGAGTGCGGCGAGACGAACGTGACGACGTAGCTGTCGGTGCCGGGGACGAGCACCGGCCCTCCGGCGGACAGGTTGTAGGCGGTCGAGCCGGTCGGCGTGGCGGCTATCACGCCGTCGCAGCCGAGCTCGCCCAGCGACTGCCCATCGACTCCCCACTCGAGGACCGCCATCCGGCCTGGCGTGGCGCTCGTGAGCACGAGGTCGTTCACGGCGACGAGCGGGCCCTCCCCGGCGTCGCCGGCGAGGGTCGGCAGGTCGAGCACGTGGTAGCGGCCCGCGAACGCCGCCTCGAGGCCGGATTCGAGGTCGCCGCTCGCCACGCTCGTCAGGAAGCCCACCCGGCCGAAGTTCACGCCAAGGCACGGGGTGCCCGTGCCGAGCCAGCGCTGGAGCGCACGCAGCATCGTCCCGTCGCCGCCCAGCACCACCACGATGTCGGGATCGGCGTCGTCGCCGACGACCTCGACGCCGCAGCGCTTGGCGACGCCGCGCAGCCGCTCCAGGGCGTCGCCGATGACCTCGGCCCGCCCGTGGGTCAGGAACGCCGCGCGCCCGACCGCCGCGCCGTCACGATGCGGCGAGGGCGCGTTCGATCTGGTCTGCGACATCGGCGGTCTGGTCCTTCCGGAGGGGATGCGCCGGCGACGCGAGGTACACGACGTACTCGCGATTTCCGGCCGGGCCCGGCACACAAGAATCGCACACGCCGAGGACGGCCCAGCCGCTCCCGCTCGCAAAATCGGCGAAATCCTGCAACACCCTGCGGCGCACCTCGGGGTCGCGGACGACGCCCCGGCGGACGTCGGCCCGGCCGGCCTCGAACTGCGGCTTCACGAGGACGAGCGCCCGCCACGGCTCTGCGGCGCACGCCAGCACCGCGGGGAGGACGAGCCGCAGCGAGATGAACGACACGTCGGCCGTGACGACGCCGGGGCGAAACGGCAGCGCCGCGCAGTCCAGCGAGCGGGCGTTCGTGCCCTCGATGACGGTGACGCGAGGATCGGCGCGCAGCCGCTCGTGGAGCTGGTTTCGGCCCACGTCCAGCGCGACCACCTCCGCCGCTCCGTGCTGGAGCAGGCAGTCGGTGAAGCCGCCGGTCGAGGCGCCGACGTCGAGGCAGCGCTCGCCGGCGACGTCGACCCCGAGCCCCGCGAGCGCCGTCTCGAGCTTCTCGCCTCCGCGCGAGACGAACCGCGGCGGTGAGATCACCTCCACGGCCGCATCGTCGGCCGTCGGGGTGCCGGCCTTCGTTACCGGGGCGCCGTCCACGTGCACCCGCCCGGCCATGACGAGGGCCTGCGCGCGGCTCCGCGACTCCACGAGGCCGCGCTCGACCAGGAGCGCGTCAAGCCGTCGCTTCGCCGCCATCCGGCACCCGGCCGAAGCGGAAGAGGACCAGCTCGGCCGGGAGCAGCCCGCGCCGCTGGTAGAGCCGAATCGCGTCGGCGTTTCCCGCCATCACCGCCACCTGGAGGTCACGCACGCCGCGGGCCTCGAGCTCGGCGTCGACGGCGTCGAGCAGCTTCGTCCCCACCCCGGCTCCGCGCTGCTCGGGAAGGACGGAGAGCGAGACGACCTCGCCCCAGCGGCCCTCGACCGGCCAGGTGTCGTCGGGGCCGTGGTGCAGGTGCAGGAACGCGTAGCCGACCGGTCGCCCGACCCGCTCGGCGATCAGCACGACGTCCTCGCCCCCCGCGAGCATCTCCAGGTACCACGCCCGCCGCCGCGCCCATGAGGCGGCGTCGTCGGCCACGACCGGCTGGGCGGAGACCTCGCGGTGGTGGCGGTGGAGGGCGAGCCACAGCGGCTCGAGCTCGTCGACCCGCTCGGCGCCCGCGCGGGCGATCGCGACGCTCACGCCGCCCGGTCGGCCACCTCGCCGACGATCGCCTCGAGCTCGTCCGTCTCACCCTCGCACCCGGCGAGCAGCTCGACCGTCCGCCCGCGAGTCTCCTCGGCGAGCCGGCGCGCCCCGTCGAGGCCGTGGCTTCGGACGTACCCCCACTCGTCGGTCGCGGCGTCGAGGATGTCGTCGACGATCTGGAAGAGCAGGCCCAGCTCGGCCGCGAACTCCCGGTACGGCCGCTGCATCTCATCGTCGACGCCCGCGACGTGCAGGCCGCACACGACGGCCATCGAGATGAGCGACCCGGTCTTCAGGCGGTGCAGGCGGACGAGGCCCTCGGCGTCGGGCTCGGGCCCGGCGACGTCGAGGTACTGGCCGTCGATCATGCCGGCGACGCCCGCGGAGATCTCCGCGACGACCCGGAGCCGAACATCGGGCGGTGCGTCGAGGCGCTCGGTGGCGAGCCGGTAGGCGGCGTTCAGGAGGCCGTCGCCGGCGAGGATCGCGACGGCCTCGCCGTGGGCGACGTGGAGCGACGGGCGGCCGCGGCGCTCGTCGTCGTCGTCGAGCGCCGGCAGGTCGTCGTGGACGAGCGAGAAGGTGTGGATCAGCTCGACGGCGGCGGCGACGGGGAGCGCCCGCGCCGGGTCGGCGCCGCCCGCCCTGGCGGCGGCCAGCGTGAGGCGGGGCCGGATCCGCTTGCCGCCCCCGGCGAGGGGGTAGCGCATCGCGACGTCGAGACCGGGCTCGCGGGACAGGCGCAGCTCGCCGAGGTACGGCTCGATCACCCCTCGCCGCCCTCTCCCTCGAGGCTCTCGGCGCGGGCCTCCAGCGCCTCGACCGCCTGGTGCACGACGACCGTCATCCGCTCGAGGAGCTCGACAGCCTCCTCCGGCGTCAGGTCCTCGCGCTCGAGGTCGGCACGGAGCCGCTCGAGGTCGGCGGCAACCTCCTGCAATCTGGTCTGGTCTATCTTCCGATCCCCTGGTCGCGGGCGATCCTGCCGAGCACGCCGTTGACCAGCGTAGCGGCCTCGGGCGACGCGTACCGCTTCGCGAGCGACACCGCCTCGTCGATCGCGACGGCGACGGGCACCTCCCCGCGCCCGAGCTCCCAGACGGCGAGCCGCAGGATGTTGCGCTCCAGCACAGCCATCCGGTCGGCGCTCCAGCCCTCCGAAGCCGCATCGATGCTGCGGTCGAGCCGCTCGCGGTCGGCCCAGGTGCCCTCCGCCTGGGCGCGGACGAACTCGGTGACGCGCCCGCCGTTGTCCCGTTCATAGGCGTCGTAGAGCGCGCGGAACTCGCCCCCGGTCAGATCCTTCTGGTAGAGCAGGAACGCGGCGCCGCGGCGCTCCTCACGCCGGCTCGGGCTCACCGCCCGACCCCTTCGTGGCGGGCGACCTCGGTGACGGTGACGTCGACCGCCCGCACCTCGAGGCCCGTCATCCGGGCCACGTGCCCGGCGACCGCGTCGCGCACCGCCACCGCCAGCTCGGGCAGGACGCGGCCGTACGCGGCGGAGATGTCGACGTCGAACGCAATCGACGCGCGGTCGGCGTGCCACTCGACCGGGCCGCGGCGGCCGGGCAGCACGCGGGCGACCCGCCCAGGAGCGTCGAGACGGGCGCCGGAGACGCTCGCCACCGCACCGCGGACGATGCTCTCGAGCGCCTCGTCGGCGACGGTCGCCTTGCCGAGCCGCAGGGGCATCAGGCGGCCACCTCGGGAGCGAGGGAGCGCAGGCGATCCCGGGCATCGTCGAGGTAGGCGGTCGTGTACGCGCCGGAGCGGAAGACGGGCTCCTCGACGATCTCGGCGAAGAGGGTCGCGGTCGTCGCGACTCCGTCGATCTCGAGCTCGCCCAGCGCCCGTCGGGCGCGGTCGAGGGCCTGGGCCCGGTCCTCGCCCCACACGATCAGCTTGGCGAGCAGCGAATCGTAGAACGGCGGCACGCGGTACCCCTCGAAGGCGTGGGTGTCGACCCGTACGCCCGGGCCGAGCGGCGCGCGGAAGTGGGTGATGGTGCCCGCCGCCGGCCGGAAGTCGAAGGCCGGGTCCTCGCAGTTGATCCGAAACTCGATGGCGTGCCCGCGGAGGTCCGCAAGGCCGGTCCTGTCGAGCGGTTCGCCGCCGGCGATCCGAAGCTGCCAGGTCGCCAGGTCGCGCCCGGTCACGAGCTCGGAGACGGGATGCTCGACCTGGAGCCGGGTGTTCATCTCGATGAAGAAGAAGTCGCCGTCCCGATCGAGCAGGAACTCGACCGTCCCGGCGTTTCGGTAGCCCGCGCCCGCGCAAGCGAGCCGGGCCGCCTCGGCCATCTGGGCGCGGGTGCCCGCGTCGAGCGCCGGGGACGGCCCCTCTTCGATCAGCTTCTGGTGGCGCCGCTGCACGGAGCAGTCGCGCTCGCCGAGGACGAGCACGCCGGCGTCGTCGGCCAGCACCTGCATCTCGACGTGGCGGGCGCCGACGACCGCCCGCTCCAGGTACATCCCGCCGTCGCCGAACGAGGTCAGCGCCTCGGCCGACGCGACCCCGTAGGCGTCCTCGATGTCGGCCGGGTCCGTGACGAGGCGCATCCCGCGCCCGCCTCCGCCGGCCGTCGCCTTGAGCAACACCGGGTAGCCGATCTCGGCCGCCATCGCGCGGGCCTGGTCGGCGCCGCCGAGCCGGTCGAGCGAGCCGGGGACGAGCGGGACGCCCGCCGCGCGCATCGCCTCTCGCGCGCGGCTCTTGTCGCCCATCACCTCCATCGCCTCCGCCGGCGGGCCGACGAACACGAGGTCGTTGTCGGCGCACACGCGGACGAACGCGGCGTTCTCGGCCAGGAACCCCCAGCCGGGATGGACGGCATCGCAGCCGGTCGTCTCGGCCGCCCCGATCAGGTTCGAGACGTTCAGATAGCTCTCCGCCGGCTGGTGCGGCCCGATGCACACCGCCCGGTCGGCCAGCTCGACCCACAGCCCGTCCCGGTCGGCCGTCGAGTAGACCGCCACCGCCTCGATCCCGAGGTCATGGCAGGCCCGCACGATCCGAACGGCACACTCGCCCCGGTTCGCGACGAGCACTCTGCTCAGCATCACGCCGGCTCGAGCTCAAAGAGCGGCTGTCCGTACTCGACGGGCTCGGCGTTCGCGACGAGGATCTTGCGGATGACGCCGGCGTGCTCGGCCTTGAACTCGTTGAAGAGCTTCATCGCCTCGAGGATGCAGAGCGTCTGCCCCACCTCGACGCGGTCGCCCTCGTCGACGAACGCCGGCTGGCTCGGCGACCCCGAGCGGTAGAACGTCCCCACCATCGGCGATTCGAGCCGGATCGCGGACGACACCTCGGGCTCCTCCGGCGCCGCAGCCGGGGCCGCGCCCGGGATGGACGCCGGCGCGGCCGGCGGGCGGTCGTCGTGGCGGCGGACAGTGATGCGCACCGGGCCGTCCTGGAGCGTGAGCTCGCCGACCTCCGAGCCCTCCACCATCCGGATCAGCTCGCGGATGCGCTCGGACTGCGACGGCTCCATGGCGTCGGAGTCGCGGTCGGAGACGATCCCGCG
>Ga0075434_100007142_pt1 | contig 10321 bp, 7 predicted proteins | sample RhiMethybrSRZTD3_FD_75298 | JGI IMG/M metagenome (GOLD analysis project Ga0075434, IMG submission 75298) | Populus rhizosphere microbial communities from Tennessee, USA - Rhizosphere MetaG P. TD hybrid SRZTD3 | ecosystem: Host-associated > Plants > Roots > Rhizosphere > Soil | place: USA...
TTCCGCGCGGCGGGGCGCTGCGCCCGCCAACCGGGTCTCCGGCGCGTGCCTTACGGTGCTTCGCGGCTCCTCCGTCGCAACAGACTGACGCTGTTGCTCCTCCCCCCGCTCGCGTCGCCTGCGATGCGGTTGGTCGGACTCTCGTTTGCGCGGGCTTGCGCCACGCCGCGCTTCTGGACACACCAGCCTGCCGCCAACGGCGCGTGACGCGATGCGTCGACGTCGGCCTGCGGAGTTCGATTGGGTGTGGAAGGGCCGCACGTCCCTCGAGGCGGCGCGATCAGCGAATGTACTAAGAACGGGGCGATCGAACTCCGCCTCGTGTTGTCGATGGACTATCGGTTCGCGTCGATCTGCTTCGCGACGAAGGCGAATCGTTTCTGGGCGAAGACGGTGAGCTCGGCGATCGCCGCGTCGAACTCCTCGTTCGAGTAGGGCTTGGTCGGGTCGGCCCATGCCGAGTCGCGAATCTGCTGTGCCTCGGCGGCGATCTCGCGGGCCAGCCAATCGCCGGAAGCCGCCGATTGCATGGCTTGGGTGACGAACGCGAAGTACTGCTGACGAAGAGCGGGGTCCTCGAGCGAGCGACGCATCAGCACGTTCTCGCTGGCGCCGGCGAGCAAGGGGTATTCGGCACCAAACATCGCGTGGTCGGCGTCCCAGGGTAGCATGCGGCTCTGGCCGGTCGCGGCGTCGCGATACAGATAGAAATTGTTCATGCCGGCGTAGCCGAGCACGCCATCCCATTCGGCGAGGAACGATTCGGTGGCGATCAGGCGCAGCGTCGAGTCGAGGTCGAGGAATGTGGTCACGGCGTCGCGGAACGCGTCAGCCGACGCGTCGTTGATCGTGCGAAACAGCTCGCGGATCGGATCGTAGAGCTCGAACGTCGACTTGGTCTGCTGCGACCGCGCCTCGAACAGGGGCCGGTAGGTATCGAGGTTGTCGCCGAGATAGGTCGCGTAGAACGGTTGCAGCCAGTGATATTCGAACAACGCGCCGTTGCTGTCGCCGAGAGTACGGGCAACGAACACTGAATCGACCGGTTCGACTACCGCGTAGAGACCAACGTACTGACCGTTCACGTAGAGCTGCGCGTGCGCTTCGCGCGACGCGGGGATGCCGACGCGCCGCATGAGCTCCATCGCCACTCGCTCGCGAATCATCGATGGGTCGGTGGTGAGATTGTCGAGCACCAGAGCCTTCAGTCCGAGGAACTCGCTCCGAGAGCTATAGCGCGCGAAGTTGAGCTCGAGCCCCGGCTTGATGCCACTGCGGCTGCCGAGTCCACGCGAGCGGACGCCAACGTTGCGAACCCGCAAACCATTCCACGTGACGTCGGCGGGGTAGAAGTCGTTCGAGGTGAAGTTCGCGCGCAGTGTGTCCCAGTCGCGCGAGTGCATCGTGACCTGGATCGATTGCAGCACCGCGCCGTTGAACAGGTCGTCAGTCGTCTGCGCACTAGCTGGCCTGGCGAACGCGAACGCCGCGAGCGCGATTGTCGCCGCGGTAACGAGTGAAAGACGAAATCGCTTGGCAGTCATGGGGGATCAGAGACCGAACTGGAGACGCGCGAGGGCGGTCCACGGTGCGGCCGGTGCGAGATCGCGCACGCCGAGAGGATCGACGAGCTGCTCGCGGATCGCATTGCCCTGCACGCGGATCCAGCGGTTGACGGTCCAGGTCGCGCCGAATGTCAACGTCCGCTGCGACAGCGGGGCCACGTGATCAGCGCGTGGATTGGTGAAGGGCTCGTCGGCCTGGTTGGCGCTCCCGAACGACAGGCGATCGAATCGCGCCTCGATGTCGACTGACGCTTTCTTGCGACCATGCTTGCCATACGCCCGCCAGATGCCGGTCACGTACGCGCCGCGGGTGATCAAGTTGGACAGATCGTCGCCGGTGATCGACTGCTCCTGGCGCTCGTCGGTCGACTGCAACAGCTCGCCCTTCACCGTGAAGCGCCGCGCCGACCACAGGCCGTTCACCCCGAGCCGCGTCCGCGCGCCTTTCACGTACATGTGTTCGAAGAACCGATCGCCGTCGACGGAATGACCGACGACTCCGTGCAGTCCTTCGGGCACGGTACTGCGAGTGACGGCGGCGCCCAACTCGAGGTCGCGCGTGAAACCGTCTTTGTCATCTCGGATGGGAGTGAACGCGACGCGTCCCGCCATGAGCCCAAGACGGCCTTCGGATGGCAGGGTGACTCCACCGTCCGATGGCGAGGTGTATCCGTCGCTGTGGTGAAACATGCCGACTTCGTACTTGAACCTGCCCGGCCGGCCGTGCACCATCACGCCGAGATCGCGTGACGGCGACAACGCCTCCACTGCGGCCGGGCGCTCGAGGAAATCGAGATCGAATCCGCTGGTCGTTTGCTCGGTGCTGAAAGGGACCTTGAACCGGCCCACGCGCACACGCAGCGCTTTGGTGAACTTGACGTCGCCGTAGACATCGCGCCAGGGCGTCTCGTCTTCGAGCTCGCGCTCGATTTGAAACTCCACTCGAGAGAACAGCTCACCGTCGACGCCGATCCGGCGACGGGGCCAATCGAATCGATCGTCGACTGGTCCGGCTGGATCGCGCAGCAGCATGTCGGTCTGGAAGCGCATGTGTGGGTCGAGCCGCACCGCGTCGCCGGCGCGGAACGAGCCGTCATCCCAGCGGATGGCCCCGCTGTCATCTTGGAGGGCTGCGTTCGTGCCGTTCTGCGCAGAGGCAGGTGCCGCGATTGACACCGTGACGATCAGCGCAAAAACCAGTCTGTGGATCAGGCGGGGGACGGCGAAGCCGCCGCCGTGCGGTGTGCTTGCGCAGCCGCCGATACTAGAAGTTAGACCCGGAATCGCCATGTGCAGCCTAAGGTCATATCGGCGCGCCGCCCGTTCGTCATGAACCCATCTCGTTCCCGAGATCATGGCGATCCTGTAGCGCTGCTACACAGGCGATCACGCCTCTGCACGATGATTGTGTGCGCCGCGATCACGGCCTCGTGCGGCGCCGACAGGCTGCTGCCCGGTACCGGACCAGGCCCCCTCACTCAAACCACGGTGCTGCTCGCTGGGGGCGATATCGGCACGTGTGGATCGGTCGGTGCGGCTCGCACCGGCGAGATGCTCGACGGTCTCGAGGGGACGATTCTCGCCGTCGGCGATCTCGCGTATCCGCACGGCACGGCGGACGACTTCATCAATTGCTATGACCCGGTGTGGGGGCGGCACAAGGGGCGAACGCGACCAGCGCCTGGCAATCACGAGTACGAAACCGCCGCCGCACAGCCGTACTTCGACTACTTCGGTGCCTCAGCAGGTCCTGCAGGCCTTGGCTACTACAGTTTCAAAGCCGGCGACTGGCTGGTGTTGTCCCTCAACAGCAACATTCCCGTTGGCAACGCGACAGCGCAGGTGCAGTGGATTCGATCGGAGCTGACCGCCAACACCGCACACTGCACGCTCGCGTACTTTCACCACCCGCTGTATAGCTCGGGACCGAATGGCGACAACGCGCGACTCGCGGGTCTGTGGCAGCTGCTGTACGACATGGGCGTTGATGTGATCGTCAACGGCCACGAACACCTCTACGAACGCTACGGTCCGATGTCGCCCGATGGTCAGCGCAACGACATCAAAGGCGTCCGTCAGTTCATCGTCGGCACCGGCGGGGCCGGCCTGTATTCGATCTCGCGTCTGCACCCGGTGAGCGAAGTGCAGGTGATCGCTCACGGTCTACTGAAGCTCACGCTCAGTTCACAGGGGTATCAGTGGGAGTTTCTCACGGTGAACGGCGCGCGTGGGGACTTCGGTCAGGACGTCTGCCATTGATCGTGGGTCCGCGCAGGCTCAAGCCTGGGCTCTACGATCGACCATCTATCAGCGTAGAGCGCGGCGTCAGCCGCCGCGTTGATTCAGAACCAGGAAAAGACGCCGTAGAGCAGTAGCACGGCGGCCAGCATCAACGCCATCGCACGCAGACCGATATACAGACGGCGCACGGCGAGATGCTTGGCGTGGTTCTTCCGCGCGAGGCTGTGGATCTGGACGGCGAGCTCGGCGTTGAGCTGCGACACGCGAACTTTCTGCCACGCCGACCAGTGCTCGGTCGCCGTGCGCTTGATGATCTCTTCAAAATGGCGCACGCCGATCGGGTGATCTGCGCGTTCGAGCGACCAGTCGCCGATCTCGGGCTTGAACCATCCGGGATGCAGCGCCTCGATGGCCTGCAGGATGAAATACAGCAACAGGACGGCATAGCCAGAGAGCAGCGTCGCCATCGTGAAGCGTTCGTTGCCGGTGAGCCCGGAGATCGCATCGGTCTTGGTCAGGAACACCAACGGTAATGCGTTCAGCGCGCCCATGACGATCAGCGCGAAGCGGGCTTCACGGTTGCCGATGTCGACCAGATCGTAGGCCTCTTCGAGCGAGTCGACGAGCGCGCGATAACGCTCCCAGCTGTCGAGCGGCCGTGTCGAATCGTGCAGACGCTTCAGGTCCTTCTTCCGGATCTTGAAGGCGTCGGTGGCAAACTCGCCGTCGAGCGTCGGAGTTGATGCCGGTGCGGCCGCGGGACGCGACGATGGATCGGAACTCACCTCTCCGTTATCGGCCCTGCGAAAGCTCGACTGCAATCGCCGGCGATCAGCGAAAGTGCAATTGTGTGTTGCGAGTCAGGCGAGCCCAAAAAACTTGATCGCGTTCTCCTTGAGGATGAGCGGGCGCACCTCGTCTCGAATCGCGATCTTCTCGAAGTCGGCGAGCCAGCGATCAGGGGTCAGCAGCGGGTAATCCGAGCCGAACATCACTTTGTTCTTCAACAGGGTGTTCGCGTACTGGACCAGCGTCGGTGAGAAGTACTTCGGCGACCACCCCGACAGATCGATGAAGACTTGCGGCTTGTGCAGACACACCGAGATCGCTTCATCCTGCCACGGGAACGAGGGGTGGGCCATCACGATCGGCATGTCGGGGAAGTCGACGGCCACATCGTCGATGTAGATCGGATTGCCGTACTTCTGGCGGATGCCGCCGCCGCCGCGCATGCCGGTGCCGATCCCGCTATGGCCGGTGTGGAAGATGACCGGCAGCTTCTTCTCCGCGAACACTTCGTACAACGGATAGGCGATGCGATCGTTGGCGAAGAACTCCTGGATCGGCGGGTGCAGCTTCAGCCCGCGCACTGCGCCGGCATCGACCAGTCGGCGCGCTTCGCGAACGGCATCGGCACCGCGTGTCGGGTTGATGCTGGCAAACGGGATGGCGACGTCGGCGTTGGCGTGCGCAAACGCGACCACTTCGTCGTTCGAGAGACGCGGCGTGCCCGTGAGCGTCTCATCGACGGTGAAGATGATGCACGCCATCTTGCGCGATCGGTAGTAGTCGGCCAGCGATGCGGCGTCGCGCGCGGCGCCGCCCTTGAAGTACTCGGCGGCCTTCTTGTCCGCTTCGGTCGCTTCGCCCGTGTGTTCGAGGTGTACGTGGACGTCGAAGGCCGTCAGGCTTGCCACGTCGATTTTTGATGTCGTCATCAATGCTTCCACGATCACGCCGGGTCCAAAGGACCCGGCCTACACTGTCTCTAACTGCTAAGCGGCAGTGTAGGCCGGGTCTTTAGACCCGGCGTGATCTAGCCACGAGAATGGCCGCCCCCGGAGATTCCGAGTACAGCTCGTCCACCAATGCTGCCCGATGCTGCAGCACGGACTTCTGATTGATCGATCCCTTGTCGGTGATCTCCCGCGCTTCCATCGACGGCGGCTCAGCGAGGAGCACGGCGCGCGCGACGAACGTCGAGCTGCCGGTGCTCTCAGTCGCCAACGTATCGAGCGCTGATTGGAACGCGGCTCTGACCACCGGATTCGCGAGTACTGCGGCGGGTGGTGTGTCCTCGGCGAGCGACCCGGCCGCGCGGCACTTCACGAGATTCGGGAAAATCAGTGCGGCCGCGTAATCGCGATCGGGGGCCGCAATGACAACATCCTGCACCAGCCCCGCCGCTTGCGCGATGATGCGCGCCCGAAGCGGACCGACGCTGACCCACGTGCCGGTCGACAACTTGAAGTCTTCGGCGAGCCGGCCATCGAAGATGATGCCGCTCCGCGGATTCGACGGCTCGACGAACCGCATCGCATCGCCGGTGCAATAGTAGCCATCCTCGTCGAACGCTGCGCGCGTCAGCGCCTCTTCGCGCCAATAGCCAGGCGTCACGTTGGGCCCGCGCACGCGCGCTTCGAGCTTCGATCCGGTCGGCACGAGCTTCAGCTCCATGCCGGCCGCCGGCAGTCCGACCATGCCGGCGAACGCCCCGCGCGCATCGGTGCTGATCGCAAACGGAGCGGTCTCGGTGCAGCCGAAGCCGGTCATGATCAGAATCTCTTCACCGCAGACGTCGAGGGCCACATCACGCAGCTCGTCCCAGAACTTCTGCCCGAGTCCGGCGGCGGCGTAGAACAGCAGCTTCAACTTGCTGAAGAACGTCTGCCGGAGCACCGCATCGTTCTGCAGGTGCGGCATCAGCATTTCGTAGAGCCTCGGCACCGCGAAGTGTGCGGTGCAGGCAACGTCGCGCAAGTTGCGGAGCGTGGTGGGGAAGAGCGCCGGCGTTGGTTTGCCTTCGTCGATGTAGAAGGTGCCGCCGTTGATGAGAATCAACCCGAAGTTGTGGTTGCCGCCGGCGGTGTGATTCCACGGCGACCAGTCGCAGATGATCGGTGGTTCGTCGCCGAGAAACGGCATCGCCATGCGCATCATGATCTGATTCGAGCAGAGCATGCGCTGGGTATTGATCACGCCCTTGGGTCGCCCTGTCGATCCGGACGTGAACAGCACTTTGGCGATCGTGTCGCCGGTGACGCGGCGATTCGCTTCATCCACGGCGCTCGTGACCGGCGTCGCCTCGAGTTCGGCGAGCGACGTCGACGTCAACGTGCGCGGCGGAGTAGAGGTGACCAGTTCGACGCCGGGCGGCAGCACCTCGCTGAGCGCGCGCTCGAACGCGGCGCCGTCGGCCGCGAAGACCAGCGACGGCTGCATGCGCTCGAAGACGAGCCGAAGGGCAGCGTAGTCGCGCGCCTGAAGTGAGTATGCGGGCGCGATCGGCGCGTAGATCACGCCAACGTACATCGCCGCCAGCGCAAGCAGGCCATGATCGATGCCGTTGCCTGAGAGGATCAGCATCGGACGTTCTTGCGACAGCCCGCGATCGAGTAGCGCCTGCGCCAGATGTCGGACGCGTGTGCGCGCATCAGCGTAGGTGACCGTGCGCCACGAGTTCGAAACGTGAGGGCCGCCTTCAGGCGGCCCAGCAACGGCTCGCTGTGCGAGATAGATCCGATCGGGCGCGCGTCGTGCCCACTCGTCCAGGGCATCGGTCAGACGTGTCGGATACGGCGCGAGCTCCAGCGGAGAACGCATGTGAACGGTGCCATCGGGATCGGTGCGAACGATGGCATCGCTGGTCCAGATGCGAACCGGTCGAATGCGACGGCTGCTCGCGGCGGATGCGCTCATCTCAGGCTCGTGGCGTGGCGAGTTGCGCGGCGCTGCGGTCGAGATCCTGGAACGTGCGCCCCTCGCGCGCAAGCCGCTCGAGTAGCGGCGCCGGTCGCCATCGATCGCCGAGCTCGCGATGGAATGCAGCGACACGCTCATACACGTTCTTCAGCCCGACGCGATCCGCGTAGAACATCGGCCCACCCCGCCAGGCAGGGAAGCCGTACCCCGACAGGTAGATCACATCGATGTCGGCAGCTCGCAGTGCGTAGCCCTCGTCGAGTACGCGCGCGCCTTCGTTGATGAGCGCGTAGATGGTTCGCTCGATGATCTCCTGTGCCGTGAAGGGGCGTCGTGTGATGCCGGCTTGCGCGGTCAATCGTTCAATCAGCGACTGCGCTTCCGGATCGGGCGTCGGTTTGCGGTCGTCGCTGTACTTGTACCAACCCTTCCCGGCCTTCTGTCCGAACCGCCCCATCTCACAGAGTGCATCCGAGACGATCGGCTTTCGCTCGCCAGGTCCGCTGAACTGGTTGAGCTCCTTGCGCACGCGCCAGGCCACGTCGAGGCCGGCCATATCATCGACGGCGAAGATACCCATCGCCATGCCGAAGTCGGTGAGCGCGCGATCGACCTGCTCGGGTGTAGCGCCGTCCTCGACCAGGAACTGCGCCTCGTACATGTAGGGGAACATCATCCGGTTGCCGACGAAGCCGGGACAGTTGCCGACGACGACGCCGACCTTGCCGAGACGCTTGGCCACGGCCATGGCGGTGGCGATCGTCTCCGACGAGGTCGCAGCGCCGCGGACGATCTCAACGAGGCGCATCACGTTGGCGGGGCTGAAGAAGTGAAGGCCCAACACCGTCGCGGGACGCCGCGCCGCGGCGGCGATCTCGTCGATGTTCAGCGTCGAGGTATTGGTGGCGACGACGCAGTCCGCCTTGGCGACGCCGTTGAGCGCAGCCGCAATCTCTTTCTTCAGCGCCAAGTTCTCGAAGACCGCCTCGATGATGAGGTCGACGCTGCCGAAGCCGTCGTATCCGATCTGCGGCTGGATACGGGCGAGCCGCTCTTGGACCATCTCGGGCGTGAACCGGCCGCGAGCGACCGACACGTCGTAGTTCTTCTTGATCGTGCCCATCCCCGCGTCGAGTGCCGGTTGCGCTGCATCGGTCAGCCGGACGTTGATCCCGGCGTTGGCACAGGCCATCGCGATGCCGCCGCCCATCGTGCCGGCGCCGACGATGCCCACGGACTTCACGGTTGCGACCGGCGTGTCCTTGGTGACCCCCGGTACGCGCGAGGCGCCGCGCTCAGCGAAAAACGCATAAATCAGTGCCTTGGCCTGGTCCGAACGGACGCACCTGAAGAAGACCTCGCGCTCTTTCTGACAGCCCTCGTCGAAGGGCAGCGTGGCAGCTGCCTCGAGCGCGTCGACGACCGCAACCGGAGCTTCGAGGTTGCGCCGTGTCTTGCGGGCCAGGTCGCGACCGGCCTGCAACATGGCCGGCAGTTGATCGCGAGGTGGCAGCTTGTCGGTCCGCTCGCGCGTCCTGGGCAATGATGCCGCGCCAATATGTTCACGAGCGAACGCCAGTGCACCCGTTGCAAGATCGCCGTCGATGATGCCGTCGATGAGCCCGGCGGCCAACGCCTCGCGCGCCCTGATCGGCTTTCCCGACACGCACATCTCGATCGCCTTTTCCATGCCGACGAGTCGCGGCAGGCGCTGCGTGCCTTCGGCGCCGGGGATGATACCCAGATTGACCTCGGGTTGTCCCATTTGCGCATCGGCCGTAGCGACGCGGTAGTGCCCGGCCATTGCCAGCTCGAGACCGCCGCCGAGCGCCGTGCCGTGCATCGCCATGACGAAGGGCTTTGGCAGATCCTCGAGGCGCTTCAGGATGTCGTGCATCTGCGGCAGCCCGGTCTCGCTGCCCCATGCCAGCTGCTCGAGGCCTTTGATGTCGGCCCCGGCGACGAACGTCCGACCTGCGCCGATCAACACAGCGGCGCGTATCGACGGATTCCGAGCCACTTCATCGATCGCCGCTGACAAACCCTCGACAACATCGGTGCCGAGCGCGTTGACGGGTGGATTGTCGATGGTGATGAGCGCGACCTGGTCGTGCGTCGCAACGGAGACGGCTGGGTTGTGGGCCACGAACCGATCATATAAGTGGAAAAGTGGAAAAGTGGAAAAAGTGGAAAAAGTTGAAAAAGTGGAAAAGTAGATTGGGTCAAATCTTCCCCTTTTCCACGTTCTCCGGTAGCTTTAGATATGCCCCGCATCGTGCTCCTGGGCGCTCTGATCGCGGCCGCCAGTGTGGCCGTCGTCGCGCAGCGCCGCGATGTGTTCATCACCTCCAGGGACGATGCCGCCATCCAGTATTCGAAGGGCGAAACATCTGACGCCGGTACGGCGCTCAATCGGCGACTCGAAGACGGTTCGGCGTCGTTGGCGTTCGACGAATCGACGGGTTATCTGCGGTCGATCCTGAAGACGTTGAATGTGCCGGTCGAGTCGCAGATGCTGGTCTTTTCGCAAACCAGTTTTCAGGCGCCGCTGATCAACATGCACAACCCGCGTGCGGTCTACTTCAGTGACACCGCTGCAGTCGGGTGGGTTCGCGGTGGAGAGGTGCTCGAAGTCGCGACACAGGACCCGAAGCAGGGCGTTCTGTTCTATTCACTCGAGCAGAAGCGTTCGCAGGCGCCGCGCTTGAAGCGCAACGAGGAGTGCCTCGCCTGCCATCTCTCGTGGGAGACTTTGGGTGTGCCGGGACTGCTCGTGCAGAGCGTGTATCCGCTGCCCGACGAGAAGTCGTACG
>Ga0075434_100007145_pt1 | contig 10320 bp, 5 predicted proteins | sample RhiMethybrSRZTD3_FD_75298 | JGI IMG/M metagenome (GOLD analysis project Ga0075434, IMG submission 75298) | Populus rhizosphere microbial communities from Tennessee, USA - Rhizosphere MetaG P. TD hybrid SRZTD3 | ecosystem: Host-associated > Plants > Roots > Rhizosphere > Soil | place: USA...
CGACGCGTCGCGGACCACGATCCGGCCGTAGATCCTGTCCAGCTCCTATCCCAGCCGAGGCCCCGCCACCCGCGGACGTAACGCGCGTCGCACGCTGCTCACGACGACCATGACCAACGCGCCGGCCACGATCCCTATGACGGCATCGAGCAGGAGTGACGTCGCCAGTCGAAGCACGCGCCCGAAGCCGGGGGTCGCGGCGAAGCGTTCGGCCAGACCCGCGATCCAGCCGTTTAGCACGGGAATGCCATGCACGAGGATACCGCCGCCCACCAGGAACATTGCAGCCGTGCCAACGATCGACAGGCCCTTCATGATCAACGGCGCGGCCTCGAGAATGCTCATCCCGATGCGGCGCTGAATCCGGGGGACCATCGCGTCACCGCCGCGTCGGCTGAGATGGAGTCCGACATCGTCGAGCTTGACGATGCCACCGACCAGACCATAGACGCCCGCCGTCATGATGAGCGCGATGCCGACGAGCACCCCGACCCGCGTGGCGAAAGGCGCGTCCGTCACGTTGCTCAGCGTGATCACGATGATCTCCGCGGAGAGCACGAAGTCGGTACGCACGGCCCCCTTGATCTTCGCTTTCTCGACCGATACGAGGTCCACCGAGAGATCGGACCTGGCATGCGCCAGGTCGGCATGGTGCACATCGTCCTTGGCCTGGCGCCGCACGAACTTGTGCGTGAGCTTCTCGAACCCTTCGTAGCAGAGGTACGCGCCGCCGAGCATGAGCAGTGGCACCAAGGCCCACGGCACGAAAGCGCTGACGGCCAGCGCCGCCGGGACCAAGATCGCCTTGTTCCGCAGGGAACCCTTGGCAACCGCCCAGACGACCGGCAGCTCGCGGTTGGGTCGCAGACCAGCCGTCTGCTCGGCGCTGAGCGCAATGTCGTCGCCCAGCACCCCTGCTGTTTTCTGTGTGGCGACCTTGGTGAGCGCCGACACGTCGTCGAGCACCGTGACGATGTCGTCGAGCAGGGCGAGCAGACTCGAGGGCACGGCTACTAATCAGTTTCGCGCTGACATCGGAAACCTGCAACCGGAACGCCGCAACGTCGGCCTCATGGCGTTGGTAATCGGACGAGCCGGTCGCGCGGTATATGCGTAACGGCTATCATCCCGTATGACTCCGGATCAGCGCATCTCGTTTCGCGAACAGCTGTCGCAGCCCTCCCTCGAGTATCGATCCGCCTTCGGGAAGTGGCTGTCGCGCGGTGAGTCCGTGAGCGACCACGCCGGGCAGGAAGTCGCGACTCATCCCTGGTGGAAGGTCATCTGGCTGACGGGAGTCGACTACTTCTCGACCCTCGGCTACCAGCCGGGCATCGCGTTGCTCGCCGCTGGCGCCGTGGCGCCGATCGCCACAGTGATCCTCGTCCTGGTCACGCTGCTCGGAGCTCTGCCGGTCTACGCGCAGGTGGCCAGGCGCAGCTACGCCGGGCAGGGATCCATCGCCATGCTCGAGAATCTGCTCAGCGGCTGGAAGGGCAAGTTGCTCGTCCTGGTCCTGCTCGGCTTTGCCGCCACCGATTTCGTGATCACGATGACGCTGTCGGCCGCCGACGCGGCCAAGCATGCTATCGAAAATCCATTCCTGGTGCTCGTGCTCGGCGACCACCCGATCCTCGTCACGCTCGCGATCCTCACCGTGCTCGCGGCGGTCTTCTTGAAAGGGTTCAACGAGGCGATCGGGCTGGCGGCGGCCGCCGCCCTGCCTTACCTCGCCCTCAACCTCGTCGTCCTTGGACGTGGCGCGCAGGAGGTGATCACGCACCCCGACCTGCTCGCCGGCTGGCGATCCGCGCTCGCCGCTCAGGGCAGCTTTCCCCTGCTGATCGCCGGAGCCTTGCTGGTGTTTCCCAAGCTCGCCCTGGGCTTGAGCGGCTTCGAGACCGGCGTCTCCGTCATGCCGCTGATCGACGGCGGGGCAACAGATCGCGAGCTCAGCCCGCGTAGCGGCGGCACGCCGATGGGGCGCGTGGCCAATACCCGCAAGCTCCTGCTGACCGCAGCCGTCATCATGAGCGGCATGCTGATTCTCTCGAGCGTCGTCACCACGCTGCTCATCGCCCCGGCCGACTACGCGGAGGGTGGCAAGGCGAGCGGGCGCGCCATCGCGTTCCTGGCCCACCGCTACCTCGGCCGCGGCTTCGGCACGGTGTACGACGTGTCGACGATTCTCATTCTCGGTCTCGCCGGCGCGTCGGCGATGGCCGGCCTCCTTCATCTGATTCCGCGCTACCTGCCCCGCTTCGGGATGGCCCCGCGGTGGGCCGCGCTCTCCCGGCCGCTCGTGCTGGTGCTGTTCGCCATCAATGTCGTCATCACCCTGATCTTCGGCGCTTCCGTCGAGGCGCAGAGCGGCGCCTATGCCACCGGCGTTCTGGTGCTCATCCTGTCGGCGGCCGTCGCGGCAACGCTTGCGCTGTGGCGTGAACGTCGCTGGGGGCTGGCCTTCTACACGGGCGTCCTCTGTCTGGTGTTCGCCTATACGCTGGCGGACAACTGTCTGGAGCGCCCGGACGGGCTGATCATCGGTACCGTCTTCACCGTCCTCCTGATACTCGGGTGTGCTGTGAGCCGGTCGATACGCTCCGTGGAGTTCCGCATTCCACACGGCTACTTCGCGGATGTCGAGAGCCAGCGCCTCGGGCCGGAGACGCGCGGCAAGAAAGTGCACCTGGTTCCAATCCCGAGCGCCTCGGCGGACGCGCGCCGTACGAAGCGCGCCGAGATCGTCCGACACTACAACGTGCGCGGGCCGTTCTTGTTTCTTCACGTGAACCTGCTCGACAACCGCAGTGAATTCTCTGCCCCACTCGAGGTGAGCCTCCGGAAGGAGGGTAGCGACTACGTGGGCGAAGTTTTTGGGGCGCTCGCTATCGCGAACACCATCGCGTACGTCAGCGAGATCATCGACCCCATATCGGTCTTCATCGGGCTCACTCGTCGTAGTCTAATGGCCCAGGCCATCCGTTATCTTTTGTTCGGTGAGGGCGAGACCGGGCTGATGGTCTACACGATCCTGCTGCGTTACTGGGACTGGACGCCCGAGGCGGACGTACGTCCCTTCATCTTCTTGATGTCCGATTGACGAGCTTTCAGCGTGCGGGGCTGCGAACAGATCGAAGAAGGCGGCCGACCGTCGTGCCCGCGACGAGCAGGGTAAACAGCACGACGCCGGCTGTCATGTCGAGCACGAGCTGCCGCTGCGCGAAGCTTGCCGGTAGGCTCAGGACCATGACCAGCGGGAGAGCCCCGCGCATCCCTCCACCCCAGAAGATGATGGTCTGATTGCGCCAATCGATCCGCTCGGCGCCCGTGCATCTGTTGAAGACGCCGGCGAACCCATACACGATGACGAGGCGCGCCACGATGACGGCCCCGACGGCGTAGACGATGTACCTCATGTCCATCAGGCTCGCGTCTCGCATGCGATTGAGAAACGTGTCGCCGCCGATTCCCAGAAACAAGAAAATGAAGCTGTTCGCGACGAATTCGGCGTAGCTCCAGTAGTGCCGCAGATAGGGCTGCGCCTTTCTGGCGCTCTCGAAATGGCCCGAGCGCAAACGACGAGCCACCAAGCCCGCCGCGACTACGGCCAGGATTCCGGAGACACCGAAGTAGTGGTCGGCGACCACGAAGGCCGTGTACGCCAGCACCATCGACAGGGCGATTTCGATCAAGGGGTCGTCCTCGGCGAAGCGCACCAGCGCTGCATAGGCAGCGGCAGCGACCGCACCGACGCCGAAGCCCCCCAGAGACACCCAGACGAAGCTCGCGGCCCCCCGAGCCAAGAGCACCGGACCCTGCGTGTCCGAATTGATCGCCGAGAGAATACCCGCGAATAGCACCATTGCGGTGGCGTCGTTGAACAGGCTCTCGCCTTCGACCACGACGGACAGCCGGCCAGAAACCTTCAGCTCCTCGAAGAGTGCGACCACGGCGACCGGATCGGTCGCCGAGATCAACGCTCCGAACAGCATGGCCGTGCTCCAGGCAAGCGGCGTCATCGCTCCCACGATGCCGCCCACGATGAGGGTCGACACGACCAGACCGGGCAGCGCCAGCAGGAGGATCAGATACACATTCTGTTTGAGCAATGGCAAGTCGATTCGCACCGCCGCCGGGAAGACCAGAGTCGGAATGAAGAGATACAGAACGATCTCGGGCGTGAGTCGAATGCGCTGCATGGGCTCCAGGAAGCCGAGATTTTTGTCGGCGACTGCCAGGACGATGCCGACGATGACCAGACCTATCGTGTAGGGAAATCGAATGCGCCTGAGCGCGACGGCGGAAAGTGACGCGAGAAGCAGCAGCTCGAGCACGCCGAGAGCGGGGCAATGACGACGCCTTCATCCATCGCGGGACTCTGGGCGTAACCGGGGACGGAGTCTATCCCGCCGGTCGGTCCTAGCGCCCACCCGATTCAGGCGACAGCGCCGGCGGATGAATGCGGACCTCCTGCTGCGGAAAGGGAATCGAGAACCCCGCCTCCTGGAGCGCGGCGTACACGGCGACGCCCAGCTCACTCCTGACCAGGAGGTGGCGGTCGAGTCGATTCGTCCACGCTCGAATCTGAAACTGCAGCGCGCTGTCGCCGAAGCCCAGAAACAGCGCGACGGGGGCCGGTAAGGCGATGATGTCCGGATGCCCTTTCGCGACCTCGATGAGCACCTGCAGCACTTTGTCTGGAGCAGTGCCGTAGGCGACGTTGACCGGGATGTCGAGGCGCCGCCGATAATCGGCGGGCGTCCAGTTCGTGACGCGGTCCGCTACCAGCTGCGAGTTCGGCACGATGACCTCGGCGCCTTCCCAGGCGCGCACCGTGGTGGCCCGGATGCCGATGCGTCGCACTTCGCCCTGCACGTCACCGATCTGAACGGCGTCGCCCACGCGAACCGGCCGCTCGAAGAGCAAGATCAGGCCGGAGACGAAGTTGTTGACGATGTTCTGCAGGCCGAAGCCGACGCCGACGCCCAGGGCGCCGCCGAGCACCGTGACCCGATTGAGATTGATGCCCAGCGCCAGGAGGGCCAGGATGAACCCGACCGAGACGATCGCGTACTTGACGAGGCTCGAGAGCGCGTAGGGCAAGCCGGGTCGGAGGTTCAGTCGGGGGAACACGTCCTCCGCGAGCACGAACTGGACCAGCGACGACACGACCGACGCGAGATACACGGTCAGCCCGAACGCCAGGACGTCTCCGAGCGAGAGGCTGAGCGCGCCCATCGCGAGGTTCGCGGCGAGGATCTGTCGAGCGATCGTGACGCCCGGCAAGAGCACGCCGAAGTAGTCGATCGTGCCGACCGCCCATACGATGATGCTGCTCGCGCGAAGCAGTGCGTGAGCGCGCCGCTCGAGACGCGGGCCGTGATGAACGACCATGCGGAGCCGAACGAGTGGCCGGACCCGCAGCGCGAACGTGACAAGCCCTTCCGCCAATCGCCGGCCGGCGACGAGAACCATCGCGAGATAGCCGCTCGACAGGACGCCCGATCCGACCAGCCGCGCCAGGCTCACGTTGCCGACGACGTCGGCCGCCAGCGCGGCGAGGACTGCCACCAGCGCCAGCTTGAACAGATCCTTGCGCCAGCGCGCCGACCCCGACCCGCCGCTGGCGGCGATCAGGTCGTCCAGGCGTCCCGACCGGATGAACCAGCCCAGCAGGGCGGCAGCCGCCAGCATCTCCAGCACGAAGAGTCCGCGCTCGAGCACCGGCCGCTGGACCAGGAGATCGCGGAGGACGTCGACCGGGAAGAACCCCGCCATGGCATAGAGGGCCGGGCGCATGGGCGGATCCACCAGTTGGCGCAGGATCACCACCATCGGGAGGAACACACCGATTTCGACGATGAGCCTGGCCGTGCGGGGCTCGTTCGCGTAGATCCAGAACGCCGCCAGCATGCCCAGCACGAGCGCCGCCGCCACCGGCTGATCGAACGCCATCGCCGGCGACGCGGTGGTGCCTTCAGGGGCCGACAGTCCGCGCGCGCGGCCGCGGGCCCACCAGAGAAATCCGACGAGCACCAGCAGCAACGTCAGGTGAAGCGCGATTCGATCGGAATGCTCGTCGACGAAGCCGCGCACCGCCGCGACCAAGGTCGCGAGCGCCGCTCCGACGGGCGCGCGTGAGCCCGGAGGTGGAATGCTGAGGCGCCAGATCGGCGGGCTGTCCAACATGAGGAGGCTGCCGGCGGTCTGCCGCCTGGCCTGGGCGATCTGGGCCAGCGCGCTGTCGGCGCGCGTCAGCTCCCGCGAGATGCGGTCCTGCAGCACCAGGGTCGTGGCGCGCTCCGCCTCGACGCGCGCCTGGGCGCCCGCCAGCGTGGCCAGGACATCCATGATCCGCTGCGACACCTCCGGCGGGGCCTTCGCCGCACGGACCTCTGCCCGTGTCCGCGTCCACGTCGCGCCCAGCTTCGCCAGCTCGGCGCGCTGCTGCTCGAGCCAGTCGGCCCGCTCGGTCACCGTCGCCATCCAGGTCGTGAGGGTGGCGCGGTTCGATCGCCAGAAATCTACGAGAGTATCCAAAGTTCCGAGCGCATGACGCGACCCGATCGTCTGCTTGGTCTGTTCGAACCGATCGGCGAGGCGCTCGCTCAGCGGGGACAGCTCCTGCTCGATCCGCTTGATCTGCGCGCTCGACGGGAGCTGCTCGTCCAGCGTACGCAACAAGGCGCCGACCTCGTCCGCGCGCCCCGCGACCTCGGCGATTGGAATCGGCGGCGGCGCATCGGCGGCGACCTTCTGCGCCGGGCCTGGGCTCGGCGGCGACTGGGCACCCGCCGGCGGCAAGGTCGGCGAGCCCGAGAGAACGAGCGCGCACACGAGGAGCGCGAGCGCTGCGATCCGATACGTCCGGACCACCTTTATCTCGATCCCTTGCGGTCGTTGACTACCACCGCCTCGCCGCCCTGCTCGTGAGACGCCGCCGCCGGAGGCTGCTCGACCATCCAGCCGCCCCCGAGCGCGCGGTAGAGCAGCACGACCGCGAGGAGCTCGTCACGCTGCGTCCGCGCCAGATTCAGCTCGGCGTCGAAGAGCTGGCGCTCGGTGTCCAGCACTTCGAGGTAGCTCGTCACACCCCCGCGATAGCGAACGTCAGCCAGCCGGGCCGCATCGCGCAGCGAGACGACCAGCGCCTCCTGCTGCACGCGGGACTCGCCGCGCTTGCGGTGCTCGACCAGCGCGTCCGCGACGTCGCGGAACGCCTGCTGGACCGTTTGCTGATAACGGATCAGGGCTTGCTGCGCCTGGGCCGAGGCCGAATCGACGCCGGCACCGACTCGACCCGAGTTGAAGATCGGCAGTGTGACCTGGGGCGCGATCGCCAGCAGCCCCTGCGGGCCGAACCAGCTTCCATCGATCTTGATGCCGCCGGCCCCCGCCGCACCGGTGAGGATGACCCGAGGAAAATAGTCGGACTTGGCGACGCCGATGCGAGCCGTCGCCGCCGCCAGCTGGCCTTCGGCATCCTGGATATCCGGCCTTCGCTCGAGCAAGCTCGACGGCAACCCGGCCGGGATGGCCGGAAGCGCGAGCTGCTGCAACAACGGCCGGCCCCGGGGCACCGCGTCCGGGTTGCGGCCCAGCAGGATCGAGATCTGGTTTTCCGTCTGTTCGATGCGTCGCTCGATGTCCGGAACGGTCTCGGCGGCCGTGTACAGGAGCACTTCGGCCTGCCGCACGTCGATCATGGACGCGACCGCGCCCTCCTGCCGAAGCTTGACGAGGCGCAGGGAGTTTTGGCGGCTCGCGAGAGTCCGCGTGGAGATCTCGAGCTCCAGGTCGAGCTCGCGGAGCTGGAAGTAGGCGGTCGCGACGTCGCTCACGAGGGTTGTCATGACGAACCGCCGCGCCGATTCGGACGCGAGCAGGTCAGCGCGCGCCGCCTCGGTGGAACGCCGGAACCGGCCCCAGAAATCGATCTCCCAGAACATGTCGAACGTCCCCAGCGGGCTGAACACTTCCCTGAACTGATTCGGTACGCGCTCGCCGGGGATATACGTGTACGGCGCGCTCGCCGAGGCGCTGAGATCGGGGAACTGGAACGAACGGTTGAAGGTGACCCGCGCGCGCGCGTCGAGGATGCGCGCGGTGGCGATTCGGAGGTCGTAGTTCTCGACCAGGGACGTCCGGATCAGCGACTGCAGGGCTTCGTCCTGGAAGATCTGCCACCAGGCGATGTCACCCAGGGACTCGGCTCCGGCCGGGGCGTCGGGCGCGCGTCCGCGGAATTCGTTCGGGATCGGCAGCTCGGGCCGCTTGTAGTCGGGTCCCACCGAACAGCCGGCGAGCACGAGCGCGGCGAGGAGAAGCGCGCGAGATTTCATGCGTGCTGCCCCCCCGGCACGTGCGCCGGCGCGCCGGGCTGCGCCACGGGTTGTTTCGCCGGCGCGCCCTTTCGCCCGAGGCCCTCGACGAAGGTGAAGTTGCCGGGAATCAGGAACACGCCGAGCCCGGTGGCGATCAGCATCCCCCAGAACACCGCGGTGCCCATGACGTTCTGGGCGCCCGCGCCCGCCCCTCGCGCCAGCATCAAGGGCACGACGCCGAGGATGAAGGCGAACGCCGTCATCAAGATCGGCCGGAAGCGCAGCCGCGCCGACTCCAGCGCGGCCTCGTGAAGCTGCATGCCTCCCTCGTGCTTGGCCTTCGCGAACTCCACGATCAGGATCGCGTTCTTGGCGGCGAGCCCGACGAGCATGATCAGGCCGATCTGCACGTAGACGTTGTTGTCGTAGCCGGAGAGCCACACGCCCAAGAACGCGCCGAGCGCCACCAGCGGCGAGCCGAGCAGCACGGCCCACGGCAGACGCCAGCTCTCGTACATCGCGGCCAGCAGCAGGAAGACGAACACGATGGCCAGGATGAAGGTCGGCGCCGCGGGCGGCGCGACCTTTTCCTGGTAGGACAGGGACGAATAGGCGAACCCCATTTCCTTCGGCATGGTCTGCTTGAAGACGTCCTCGAGCGCGGCCAGGGCCTGCCCCGAGCTCACACCGCGCGCGGGCGCGCCGTTGATCTCGACCGACCGCTGCAGATTGAAGCGCGTGGTGATCTCCGTCCCCGTCACCGAATTGATCGTGACGAGCGTCGAAAGCGGGATCATCGTGTTCGTCGTCCGGCTGCGGACGTACACGTCCCCGATGTCCGACGCCTTCCGGCGGTAGTCGGCCTCGGCCTGGACGTAGACGCGGTAGAGACGTCCAAAGCGGTTGAAGTCGTTCACGTAGGTGCCGCCCATGGACGTCGACATCGCCTGGAAGACTTCGTCCACGGGCACGCCGAGTGTCCGCGCCTTCTCGCGGTCGAGCTCGACCCGTATTTGCGGATAGGTAGGATCGAACGCCGTGAAGATCGAGGAGAACTCGGGGCGCTGGCGCGCCGCCGCCAGGAAGGCGCGCGCCTGGGCGCCGAGCTCCTCCACGGTCAACGAGCCGCTCCGATCCTGGAGGAGAAAGTTGAAGCCCGCCGAGGCGCCGAAGCCCGAGATGGTCGGGATGTTGAACGGAAAGGCCACCGCCTCCGGGATCGCGGCCAGCTCCACGGCCATGCGGCGCATGATGCCCAGTACGTGGAGCGACTCCGCGTGCCGCTCCTCCCACGGCTTGAGACGTACGAAGATGCTCCCGAAGTTCGGCTGGTAAGTGCTGGTGACCGCGCCGTACCCGCCGATCGTCTGGAACGAATCCACGCCGTCGACTTTCTTGAGCATCTCTTCTACACGGCGCAGCACCGCGCTCGTCCGCTCGAGCGAGGCGCCGGGTGGCAGCTGCACGTTGACCCCGAAGAGCCCCTGATCCTCGTCCGGGATGAATCCGGCCGGAAGCGCGCGACCGAGGAAGCCGACCCCGACCACCACGATCCCGACAATGACGATCGTGATCACGCCCCGCCGGATGAGGTGATGGGCTATGCCGACGTAGCCCGTCGTCGCCTTGTCGAACACCTTGTTGAACCCGCGAAAGAACACGCCGAGCGGGCCGCGGGCCGGCCGCGCGGGCTTGAGGAGCATGGCGGCCAGCGCCGGCGAGAGCGAGAGCGCGCTGAAGGCCGAGAGCAGCACCGAGATCGCGATCGTGAGCGCGAACTGCTGGTACATCTGCCCGGTGAGGCCGCTGATGAATGCGACCGGAATGAAGACGGCCGAAAGGATCAGCGCGATCCCGATCACCGGCGCCGACACTTCCTTCATGGCCTGGGATGTCGCGTCGCGCGGGCTCATGCCGCCCTCGATGTGGTGCATGACCGCCTCGACGACGACGATCGCGTCGTCCACCACGATGCCGATCGCGAGCACGAGGC
>Ga0075434_100007146_pt1 | contig 10320 bp, 7 predicted proteins | sample RhiMethybrSRZTD3_FD_75298 | JGI IMG/M metagenome (GOLD analysis project Ga0075434, IMG submission 75298) | Populus rhizosphere microbial communities from Tennessee, USA - Rhizosphere MetaG P. TD hybrid SRZTD3 | ecosystem: Host-associated > Plants > Roots > Rhizosphere > Soil | place: USA...
GACATGAGCGTCGAGAACCTTCCCGTTGGGACCAACGTCATCTCCTTTTCACGTTCGAAGACCGGCAGGGGGATCGAGTACCGCGTCGAAGCCAAAGACGATGGATGGAACTTCCTCTTGAAAGGGAGCGAGGTCCCTGGGGCCACGCTTTATTTGAATGGCAGACCTGTTGCTTACACTTCCACTGGCATACGTATGAGCGGACGGATGAATCGCGTGCTGGTTGTGCGGCCTTCCGTGCTTCCAAGGTGAAACCACCAAAGCTGTATGCCCAAGGAAAGGGCAGCACCGGACATTGACGCCACCGGAACGACGGCTAAGATGTTCCTCGCCAGTCAATCTGCATTCCCTCAACCGGGGAAATCCAAATGAGAACGTCATATGTGCTTGCCGCATGTGTGGTCATCTCCGCTGCGGGGGCATCGGTCGTCGCCGCCCAGGCCCCCCCGGCGCCCAAGCCCGGACCCGAGCACGCGCGGCTGGCCTACTTCGTAGGAAAGTGGAAGACCGAGGGTGAGATGAAGCCGGGACCGATGGGACCCGGTGGCAAGATGTCGGGCACCGACACCTGCGAGTGGTACGACGGCCATTTCAGCGTGGTCTGCCGGTCGGAAGGAACCGGCCCCTGGGGCCCGACCAAGAGCATCGGCATCCTGGGCTACAGCACGGAGGAGAAAGTCTACACGTACTACGGCGTGGATAACTCGCCCATGACCATGTCGACCGTGCCAAAGGGCACCGTACAGGGGAAGACGTGGAGCTACACAGACGAGAGCATGATGGGCGGCAAGAAGGTCAAGTCGCGAGTCACAATCAATGAAGTCTCGCCTACGGAGTACACGTTCAAGTACGAATTGCAGGGAGCGGACGGAAAGTGGGCGCCGATGATGGAGTCGAAGAGCACCAAGATGTAGCAGCAGCTGCACACGTGGTGGGGCCGAAGCGGAGACTCACTTCGGCCTCGTCCGTTCCTCGCCTCCCTACCGGGCCCGGACATCGCCAGCGCGGGTCCATTGCGCCACCTCCAGCGTGCAACTATGGTATTTCGAACCCTCTTCCGCCAAACTGTCCTGGCGCCGGCCACACATGGACGCGATTGCCCGCCTTGCTCCTGCTCTGGCGGAGCGCTACCGCATCGAGCGCGAGCTTGGTGCGGGCGGCATGGCCACGGTCTACCTCGCTGACGATCTCCGTCACGGCCGCAAGGTCGCCATCAAACTCCTACACGCCGAGCTTTCCGCCATGCTCGGCCCGGAGCGGTTTCTCACCGAGATCAAGACCACGGCCGCACTGCAGCACCCGCATGTCCTGCCGCTCTTCGACTCCGGCTCGACCGACGGACTTCTCTACTATGTAATGCCTTTCGTAGAGGGCGAGACCCTCCGCCATCGGCTCGAGCGCGAGCGCCAGCTCCCGGTGGGCGACGCTGTTCGGATCGCAACCGAGGTCGCCGATGCGCTCGAGTACGCCCACCAGCACGGAATCGTCCACCGCGATATCAAGCCGGAAAACATTCTCTTGCAGAGCGGCCACGCATTGGTGGCCGACTTCGGCATCGCCCTCGCCGTGGCCGAGGCCGGCGGGAATCGGTTGACCCAGACCGGGTTTTCCCTAGGCACGCCACAGTACATGGCGCCCGAGCAGGCCACCGGGGAGAAGCACGTCGATCCGCGCGCCGACATATACGCACTCGGCGCTGTGACCTACGAGATGCTTGCCGGGGCAGCGCCGTTCATCGGTCCCACCGCGCAGGCAGTCGTCGTCAAGGTCATCACGGAACGCGCCCGCCCGCTTCGTGAGCTGCGCGATACGGTGCCGCCCCATGTGGCAGCGGCGGTGCAATCGGCGCTCGAAAAGCTGCCGGCTGATCGTCCGGCGAGCGCCGCGGCATTCGCCCGGATGCTCGCGGATGAAGGCACCCGGACCTTGGCGGTTCCAGCCGTGCCGAGCCGCTCTCGGTGGACCTGGCCCGCGTCGGGTATCGCGGCATTGGTGCTGGTGGCCGCCGCGGGCGTCGGATACGCGATTGGCCATCGGCCGACACCGGAAAGAGCGCCGGGCTTTCCGCCGTCACGGCTTGCGCTCCTTGCACCCACTCTGGGCGGCAGTGGCGCCGCCGGGCTCCACCGACAAATCGCGCTCACGCCGGACGGTGAAGCAGTCATTTACGTCACCGAGAACCCCAACGGCGACAATTCGCTCGCCTTGCAGCGCCTCGATGCGGCAGAGCCTGCCATGATTCCGGGCGGCGACGGGCTCATGGATCCGCGCTACTCGCTCGACGGGCGCTGGATCATGACGTGGGGCTTTCCCGTACTCAGAGCGACCGAACGGGCCTTCCGCCTCCCTGCCGCAGGCGGCACTCCCAGCCAGCTTCCCGTAGGCGTGGATTCCCGCTTCGGCGCATGGAGCGCCGACGGGAGCTTCTGGTTCACCTCCATCAACTCCGGCGCCATCCAACGCCTCTCGCCCGACGGGCAAGTCACGACGGTCTTTCCTCAGCGTACGGTCGGACTGCGCGTGCAGCAGGTCATCGAACCTGGGTTGTGGGGACTAGCCGTGCGCGCACCGCTCGGGAACACGGCTGGCCCGCTCGTGATGTTCGGCCTCGAGAGCGGCCAGGAGACCACCGTGCTCGACGTGCCGGTGGTCGAGGCGCGCTATACCACGGGGCTTCTGGTTTACGCCCAGTCGGACGGTATTCTCAGGGCCGTGCCATTCGACCCCCGGGCGCAGCGCACGACCGGCACGCCGGTGCAAATCGCCAGTGGCGTCTCGCTCACGGGCAGCGGCGTTGCTCAGTTCGCGGTTGCGGCCAACGGCACGGTGGCCTACATCCCCGAGGACCCGCGGTCGCTTGTCTTTGCCGACCGCTCGGGCGCCTTCCGGCTCGCGACAGCGGAAGGACACAACTATCACGCGCCCGAGTTCTCGCCCGATGGCCGGCGCGTTTCGGTGGATTTCACCGGGGGCGATGGACGCGATGTATGGGTTCTGTCACTGGTACAGGGCACCCTCTCCCGCGCCACCTTCGACCGCGATGGGCACGATGCGACTTGGACCCCGGACGGGAAGTACCTCACCTACACGAGCTTCCGAAGTGGAACCTTCGGGCTCTACCGCGCCCGGATCGGAAGCGCGGAGCCGCCCGAGTCGCTGCTCGCATCACCGGTGCTGGGTTATACCGGAAGATGGCTTACCGACGGCAGCGGCCTGCTCACGACCGGCTCGGATCTGAACCCCACGTCCGGAGCGGACATTGTGCTCGTTCGGAACCGCGGCCGTGGGCCGATCGAGCGCGTGGTCGCCAACCAGTTCCAGACGGCCTACCCAATGCCATCGCCGGATGGGAAATGGTTCGCGTTCGTCTCCAACCAGTCGGGCGAGGAGGAAGTGTTCGTCCGCTCGCTCGATCAGCGAGGCGAGGAGATCCAAGTCTCGCAGGGCGGCGGCAGCGAGCCGGTTTGGTCGCCCGATGGGCGCGTGCTCTATTATCGCGGCAACGCGGAAGGACGGATCAAGCTGATGGCGGCGACAATTGGGGGGGCGCCAGGGCTGGAGGTGCTCTCGCGGACGGCGCTCTTCCCCGTGACCGATATTGTCGGCGCTACGCCGCACGCGAACTATGCGATTTCTCCCGACGGCAAGACATTCGTGATGGTGCGCCGGGCGCCGGCCAATCGCATCATTGTGCTGCAGAACCTGTCGGAGCTGGTACGTCGCATTCAAGGGGCCGGCTCAGTAGCGCGTTGAACGGCGAAAGGCAGCCTTACCTGCGTACGTGACCGGCGCGATCGTCGCGGCGAGCACCATCACATCGCAAGAGCGTTCTAGCTTTTGTCCTGGAGCAACGTCAATGCTGCGGGTTCGCCTTCCTGGGCCCGGTTCGCATGACAAAGTCCCCCCTTCCCTCTTTCCCGCACTCACCGCCGTCGCACGAGCCCTTCAGTCGGCAAACGGCCCGAAAGACGTCGCGACTCCGCGGCGCCACGGTCACCGAAGGCCTCTGCCCCTACTGCGCCGTCGGCTGCGGGCAGCTGATCTACACCAAGGGAGGACAGCTCATCGACATCGAGGGTAACCCGGACAGCCCCATCAACGAGGGTACCCTCTGCCCCAAAGGCGCCAACTCCTTTCAGCTCGCCGTCAATCCGCACCGAGTCACCCAAGTGCTCTACCGCGCCCCATACTCCGACCACTGGGAGACTAGGTCGCTCGACTGGGCCCTCGACCGGATCGCGCAGCGGGTAAAGGAAACGCGAGACGCCGACTTCACCGTCCGGGATGAGACCGGCCGGGTGCTCAACTCGGTCCGCTCCATGGGTACCCTGGGCGGAGCCACGATCGACAACGAGGAGAACTACCTCATCAAGAAGCTTTTCGGTGCGGGGCTCGGCGTCGTCTCCATCGAGAACCAGGCCCGAATATGACATAGCGCCTCGGTGCCCGGTCTGGGCGCCTCGTTCGGTCGCGGCGCGGCCACCACCTACCAGCAGGACCTGGCGAACAGCGATTGCATTCTGTTCATGGGTTCCAACATGGCCGAGGCCCACCCGGTAGGCTTCCGCTGGCCCATGAAGGCGAAGGAACGCGGCGCGACTCTCATCCACGTGGATCCGCGCTTTACCCGCACGTCGGCCCTGTGCGACCTTCACATCGGTATCCGGGCCGGCAGCGACATCGCCTTCCTCGGCGGACTGGTCCACTACGTCCTGAGCCACGATCGGTGGTTCAAGGAGTACGTCCTCCACTACACCAATGCAGCGACCATCCTCCAGGAGGGATTCAAGGACACCGAGGAACTGGGTGGCCTGTTCAGCGGCTACCACGGGAACCGGAAGACCGGTACCTACGATGCCCGGGAAGGTCGCTGGGGATATGTCGGCACGCCTGCGCCGGAAGAGCATGAAGAGTGGCGCGGCGCTACCCCCATGTACCAGATGCTGCGGCACGAGCTCGGGATGCATGGGCACAGCATCGAGCAGGGCGCTCCCTGCCACTCGGGCCCTCGCCACGAGCTGATGACAATGGAAGGGCGCCGACCGGTAACGGATCCGACGCTGCAACATCCGCGCTGCGTGTACCAGATTCTCAAGCGCCACTTCGCCCGCTACACACCCGAGTTCGTGTCCCAGGTATGCGGCTGTTCCCCCGAAGCGATGGTGCGGGTGGCGGAGCTCCTCTGCGCCAACTCCGGGCGCGACCGAACCAGCGCGATCGTTTACGCGCTGGGGTGGACTCAGCACACCACCGGTGTCCAGATGATCCGCACCGCAGGCATCCTGCAGGCGTTGCTCGGAAACATCGGCCGGCCCGGCGGTGGAATCATGGCGATGCGCGGCCACTCAACCATCCAGGGCTCGACTGACCTCGCGACCCTCTACGACGCCCTGCCTGGTTACCTGCCGCAGCCCTGCAGCGACGAGCTGCACAACAATCTCGAGAGCTACGTGGCCCATGAGGGCCTGGCGACCGGTTACTGGGCCAATTTTCGCAAGTTCATAGTCAGCCTGCTCAAGGCATGGTACGGCGACGCAGCGTCCTGGGAGAACGACTTCCGCTACTCCTGGCTCCCCCGCGTCGATGCCGACTACTCGCACCTGCCGTATTTCGACCGCATGGCCAAGGGCCAGGTCAAGGGCTACTTCCTCTTCGGCCAGAACCCGGCCGGCGGCGCACCCAACGCCGGACTGCACCGCGCCGGGCTTCGCAAGCTCGACTGGCTCGTCGTGGTGGACTGGTTCGAGATCGAGAGCGCGGTTTTCTGGAAGGACGACCCGACCGGGCCGCCGCCTGAGCAGATCGGGACCGAGGTGTTCTTCCTCCCGGCTGCTGCCGCTCCCGAAAAGGACGGCAGCCTCACCAATACTCAGCGCTTGCTCCAGTGGCACGACAAGGCTCTCGACCCTCCCGCCGATTGTCGCTCCGACGCCTGGATCCTCTACAATCTCGGCAAGCGCCTCAAGCAGCTCTACGCCGGCTCCACCGAGCCGAGGGATCAGCCCCTGCTCCAACTCACCTGGGATTACGAGTTCGACGAGCATCCGCGCCTGCCCGACGGCAGGCGGAGCCGGATCGAAGGCGAACCGGATCTTGAGAAGGTGCTGATGGAGATCAACGGCTTCAGGCTGGACGACCTCGATCCGCGCACCGGCCGGCCACGCCTGCTCAGGGAATTCTCCGAGCTCGAGGACGACGGCACGACCGCCTGCGGGTGTTGGATCTACAGCGGGGTCTTCCCCCAGCCAGGCCGCAACCGCGCGCGGGAGCGCAAGCGCACGGGCCACCCACTCGAGCCTGAGTGGGGATTTGCGTGGCCCCACAACCGGCGGATCCTGTACAACCGCGCCTCTGCCGACCCCGAGGGCCGCCCCTGGTCCGAGCGCAAAAAGCTGATCTGGTGGAGTGAGGAGCAGCGTCGCTGGGTGGGCCTGGACGAGCCCGACTACGACCCGAACACGCGGCCCGATTACGAGCCGCCTCCAGGCGCCCAGGGCATGGCGGCGATCGCGGGCACGCAGCCGTTCATCATGAAGCCCGACGGAGTGGCCTGGCTCTACGCTCCCGGCGGAGTCCGCGACGGGCCGCTTCCGGTCCACTACGAGCCGATCGAGTCGCCGGTGGGCAACCTGTTGTATCCGAAGCAGACCGGCAACCCGACGGTGCGCACTTTCGAGGGACCGCTCAACCACCTGGCCCACGCTCCGACCACGGAGTATCCGGTAGTGGCCACCACGTTTCGGCTCACGGAGCACTACTTGAGCGGCCCGATGAGCCGCTTCAACAGCTGGCTCAACGAGCTAATGCCCGAGATGTTCGTCGAGTTGAGCCCGGAGCTGGCCGCCGAGCGGGGGATCGTGCACGGCGGTTGGCTGACGGTGCGCTCGGCGCGCAGCAGCATCGCTGCGCGCGCGATGGTGACTCGGCGACTTCGACCGCTCCTGATCGAGGGGCGGATCGTGCACCAGATCGGCCTGCCGTTCCACTGGGCCTTCGCGGGAGAAGTCGTCGGCGCCAACGCCAATGATCTCACCTCGATCGTGGCCGACCCCAACGTCAGCATGCACGAGTGCAAGGCGTTCGCCTGTCAGGTCGCCGCCGGCCGGCTCGACGGCGCTGCGCCGTCGCCAACCAAGAGCGCTGCGGCCTGGCCCACGCGCGATCCCGTCCCGGACACACCCGCCGCCGCCCAGCCGGAGGGAATGTTCGGCGCTCGCAACGGACGAGGTGACTGAGGGACTATGGACGTTCTCAACCGCGTCGTCGAGCCATTCCACCGCGGAGCTCCTCCCGAGCCCCAGCCGGCTACCGGTTTCTACACTGACACGACCGTCTGCATCGGGTGTAAGGCGTGCGAGGTCGCGTGCAAACAGTGGAACCAGCTTCCCGCGGATGGCTTCACGTGGCTCGGCGACAGCTATGACAACACGGGTGGATTGTCGGCGACCTCGTGGCGGCACGTGAAGTTTATCGAACAGTTCCCGGTCGATCCCACACCTGCAGAAGCGGCAGCGGGCGCCGACCTGATCGACCCGGGCCGCTGGCTCATGATGAGCGACGTCTGCAAGCACTGCGTCACCGCTCCCTGCCAGCAAGCGTGCCCCACCGGCGCACTCATCCATACCGAGTTCGACAACGTCTACATCCAGCCCGATATCTGTAACGGCTGCGCGTATTGCGTTGCCGCCTGTCCTTTCGGAGTCATCACTCGAAGCGCGTTGGACGGTCACGCCCACAAGTGCACGCTTTGCTACGACCGGCAACGCGACGGGCTGGTGCCGGCGTGCGCCAAGGCCTGCCCCACCCAGTCCATCCAGTTCGGCTCGATCAGCGAGCTGCGCGACCGTGCCCGCGAGCGGGTTGCGCGCCTGCACGAGCAGGGCATTGCGGGCGCCTATCTCTACGGCGATGCGCCCAGCACGACCTACTCCGAGCTGCACTCCTTTTACCTGTTGAGCGATCGGCCGTCGGTTTACGGGCTCCCGGACGCTCCCTTCAACCCGTGGCTCCGGATGAAGGGTGATTACGTCCGGGCCGCCGTTTGCGGGCTCGCGGCGATCGCCGCCCTCTTACCGATGCTTCTGGCCCGCTGAGATGCATTCGGGATACGCAGACCGAACGATCACCAAGGCGCCCAACTGGCACGGGCTCGTCGCGCTGGACACGCTTTTCAACAACATGACGACGGGCCTGTTCCTGGTCGCCGCACTCGGCGAGCTTGCCGCCCCCGCGTTGTTTGCGGAGGTCGCGAGAGTGGCGTATCCGATCGCCCTGGCACTCCTGCTTGCTGACCTGGTCTGCCTGGTGCTCGATCTGGGCGATCCACTGCGATTCCATCACATGCTCCGGGTGTTCAAACCGACCTCGCCCATGTCGTTCGGCACCTGGTGCCTCACGGTATACGCGTTGCCACTCACCGTGCTTGGCCTCCTGAGCATTCTGCCCACTCACACGCTCGACTGGCTTCGCCGCCCCGCAATGATTCTCGGGCTCCTGCCGGCCCTGGGCACAGCGGTGTACAAAGGAGTGCTGTTCAGCACCACCGCCCAACCGGGTTGGAAGGATGCGCGCTGGCTGGGGGGCTATCTCGTCACGTCGGCGCTATTGCTGGGCGCCGCGCAGCTGCTGCTCCTGTGCGGCGTGACGGAGCAGCGAGAAGCGGCCGGGGCGCTCCGTCCCACGCTGGAGCTGCTGCTTGTGCTCAATGCTGTCATACTCGGTCTGCTGATCAGAGATGTCCGCGCAACACTCGCTCGCGCCTACGAGAGCACCAGGTTGAGCGAACTGGCCCTTCTGGTCGTGGGGGGAGGTGTGTTGGCGCCCTTGTACCTGCTGGCGGTTGGGAGGCCGATAGGGCTGACGGTTGCGGTGCTGCTGATCCTGCTAGTAGCGCTGCTTGTTCGCAGAGTCATCGTCCGGCTGCCTCATCTACTCCCGGGGGGTCGGGGTCCGGGGCATTGAGCGGCTGCAGCGCGCGCTCTACCATCCCCGGTCTCGATGCTGGGTTGGCGTGGGATCTTTCATCGCTCCGCGGCTCTGGCGACCTCCGGCCCCGCATGCGAGACCTTACGTTCGATTCGGCGATCCGGAACCACCCACAGCAGGATGCTGAACCCATACAGTGCTGCGGCGAGCCTCGGACGCAGGAGCGCCAGCGGGATCGCCATGGCATAGATCAGAGTTGAGAACCTGCCCTTCCAGTCACTCCCGACGGCCGCTGCCAGCGTCGAGCCTGCGCCCTCCCGAAGAAGTATCGTGCGCTGGAGGAGCCGATACGCGATCCCGGCGAGCAAGAGGATCACCCCGTACATCATCGTAGGGCCTGGCGCGAAGTAACTCTCTCCCATCCACCGCGTGACGAACGGGACCAATGACAGCCAGAACAACAGGTGCAGGTTGGCCCACATGATCGCGCCGCTGATGTGGCGCGTGACGTACAGCAAGTGATGATGGTTGGTCCAGTAAATGCCCACGGAAAGGAAGCTCAGCAGATAGCTCAAGAACACTGGGGCCAGTGGTCGCAACGCGCTGAGCTCGGCAGCGTGCGGGGTCTTCATCTCCAGCACCATGATGGTGATGATGATCGCCAACACGCCGTCGCTGAATGCTTCGATTCGTCCTTTGCCCATCACCACGCTCCGTCGACGGGCGGGCTAGCTGATCTCAGGCGTGCGTGCCCGACTTCCAATCCGTCAGCCGCTCTGCGATCAACTCGGCGCGTCGCCGATCGTCCCGTCCATCCAGGATGCTCAGATCCTCGGGATTGGCCCGCAAGTAAACGCCGGACGTCCGGAAGTTGACACGCGGGTCAGCCTCCGAACGAGTTGTCCAGTACCCGGTCGCCCGATCGGCGGACTCGAGTCGGATTTCTCCCGTCCCGTCGAACTGCGGCGCGTTCGGGTGTCGGGGGCGTTCGCCTCGATGATAGTAGAAGATGCCGGGAGGATCCTTCTGCTCCTTAGCCGCTTCGCTCCAGTATCGCGCCGACAGGGTGCCATCCTCTTGCCATCCGCGGCCAGTGAGGTTCAGCGCCCCGTCGCGGTCTCGCGAGATCCGCAGGAGGCTCACGGCCGAAGGCTCCTCAGTGGTCCGCTCCGTTAGAGACAACTGCCACCAAAGGCCTTCGATGCGGGCGGCGCGTCCCTCGTTCTCGATCGCTTTCCGAAGCTTCTGATTGATTTCTCTCATCTCGGCGGCGGTGGCCGCTTCGCCGTAGCGCACGCACGTGAGACCGAGGAGATCGCTTGGAAGCTTTGCGCCACTCGCATGGATGATGAATGTTCGGCGCATTCCGAGAGCCGCACCGAAGAGACCGGCTTC
>Ga0075434_100007148_pt1 | contig 10319 bp, 6 predicted proteins | sample RhiMethybrSRZTD3_FD_75298 | JGI IMG/M metagenome (GOLD analysis project Ga0075434, IMG submission 75298) | Populus rhizosphere microbial communities from Tennessee, USA - Rhizosphere MetaG P. TD hybrid SRZTD3 | ecosystem: Host-associated > Plants > Roots > Rhizosphere > Soil | place: USA...
CCCGCAGGAGCGTGGCGACCGTCCAGCTCGTTTGCTTACCGCTGCACTCCGCTCCGGAGCCTCTCGACAGAACATATCGCCGCTAGCCGCCTCGTCCCCACATCAACGGACAACGTGAACCCATGCATCATCTGGTGGGCTGCCTGTGACCAACGCGATATGGGACACGTGCTCGTGGAGGGGTCCACACTCCTCGATAACGATTCGTTCGGCTTCGACCGGCGACATTGCTACTCCCATCGCGTTGTAGATGACAATCCACGTCTCGATTCCAGCATCACTGTACGGCCTCAGCTTCGGCGCTTTCGCGTCGAGACAAGCCCTAACCCGAGAGGAAAAATCCATCAGGTCGGGCATTGGTCGCGCGTAGTTGACGTCGCTTCCGGTCATCCCTTTCTTGGTCGGCAACTGGAAGATGGAAACCCGAATTCCCGCGACAGTAAACTCCACCTGTTTCCCTTTTCCTTGCGCGATTGCTGCATGGTGCCGATGAATCGTTTCAACCAGGGCTTCGGCAAACTGGCGGCCATCTGCACCGTCTGGCACGCGAATCGGCAGGACTAGAGAAAAGAAGCCTGGCACTCGCCCGGCTACGACGCCACGCACTTTTTCGAACCATCTGTCGATGTAGGCATCCTCCATTCCCGCGTCCGTCGAGCGCCAAACGCTCGACACCTCGACAGCAGCGTAGCCCGCGCGGGGATCACGGAGAACATAGTCGATAGCAGGAAGCGTGCGCTCTAGCGTATCGGGTCGCTCGACGATCTCGTACGAAGCGCCGCGTTCTGCGTTGAGCCACCGAATAAACGCTTCGATGATCTGATCTGCGGCCGGTGGCCAACGCCTGGACGCCACAGTCGGAGTTTACTTCCCCTTCGGCCCGCGCGGGTCCACGGTGTCGGGGAGGCAAGTGAAGGCGAGTTTTATTCCGGCTCCTGCGACGTCGCGCTTGAGTTGCTCCACTTCGTCGACTGAGGACGCACTGCGTCCCTTCACGCATTCTGCCCTCGTGGGATAGCCTTCTATCGGCGCATACACCGTTTCGCCGCTCGTCTTGACGCCCCCGGCCCAGAGGACCCACGCGCACTCCGCGCCTGGGAGTGCACTACAACCACGAACGCTTCTCACTGGCTCTACAAGGGCGAACGCCGGCCGAAAAGCTTGCCGCTCGCATGCCCGCCGCCGCGAGCTAATGCCGGTGCCGACTATCTCAGCAACGACGCGCAGGGCCGGGATCAATCTTGACGAGACCCAACACCAGCGGCCTCGGGACTTGACCAGGTGCCTGAGAGTGGCGTATATGGCGTGCGGATGGGTTAGACGTCGCGCGGTCCTTCTAGTCCCGTTCTCCGGGGTAGGTGGAGGCCCCGGCCACCTTGCAGGTCCTCTGAATCACGTGCTCTTCCGGTCAATCCTTTAGGGGAAAGCGATGAGTATTCTTAGGTTCTTGTCCGCCCCTCTCACGGTGTTCCTGCTAGCCGTTCCCGCATACGCTGATCTTTTGACGTTCAGCTCACGGCCGGCTTTCGACGCGACGGCGCCTGGACTTCCCATAGAGACCTTTGAAGCAGGCCTGACGGCGCCACTACTTGTAACTTGTCCTAGTCCAGTGAGCAGTTCGGCGGCCAGTGCATGCTTTCCGCTTGGCGCATTGCTACCGGGCGTGGTGTATACCGCCTCGGGGGCGGCTAACACACAACTCAATGTCCTGGGCGCGAGATTTGGGCCCCCCCCAGCAAAATTGGGACAATTCGAGTAAGATCTTTGGCCCGAATAACTCCTTGGCCACTCTCAATGTCACATTTACGACCGGGGTATCCGCTGTGGGCTTTGACGCGTTTCCAGGTCCGTTGCCCGGAAACATTGCAATTTCACTATTCGACCCAAGCAATGATTTGTTGGGGAGGTCAATTATCCCCGCAAGTGTCGGGGCGAACTTTTTCGGCGTTGTGTCTACGACTGGTCTTATCGGGCGCGTTAACATTGAAGGTCAAACGGAGCTGGCACCGTTCGAAGCGATCGATAATCTAGCCTTCGGAACCACGTCGGTGCCGGAGCCGTCTTTGCTACTCCTGTTCGCTGTAGGGTTGGCGATTATTGTTGGTTTGGGTGTCTTACGGAGCTGCGACATCGTCGTCAAAGGCGCTACTCAGCTACGAGTTCGTGACAGCGCGTAATCTCGTCGCCGGTCATCTCGAGCCGGAGAAGATTCGCGGATCGCGGAGCCGGCCGCCGCGATTCTGTCCCGGATCTCGCGGTCGATGTCGCGCCGCTGACCCACAGAGGAAGGTCATCGGGCGACGTTCGCGTCGATCTCGGCCTCCTCACGGACCGGGCGGGCGCGGAAGCGTGATTAGATCGGCTCGTCGATGCGTACAGATGAAGACGAGCTGTTTCACGACCTGCCTCTTGATCGTGCTCCTCGTTGGGGCATGTACCCAGGACCCGGACGTCACGAAGCGACAGTATCTCCAGCGGGGGATCGCCTATGACGCCGACGGGAAATACAACGAGGCGATCATCCAGTTGAGGAACGCTCTGCAGATCGACCCGAAGTTCGCTCCAGCTCTTCGCGCGATCGGCCGCGCCTATCGGGCCAAGTCGTGGGATCTCGACGCGATGAGAGAGCTCAGGCGGGCGGTCGAGCTCGAGCCGGACGACGTGGCGGCGCGGGCCGACCTCGCCCAGGTCTACCTTGACCTCGAGATCTGGAGTTCCGCGATCGAGCAGGCCGACGCGATTCGCGAGAGGGCTTCCGTCAGTGCAGCAGAGCTCTATATCAGGGGGACTGCTCTGAACGGGCAGGGTGATCCAGTGCAGGCCGTCACGCTGTTGTCGAAGGCCCTCACGCTTGGGCCGCCGACGTCGGTGGTGCAGAAGGCCTACGGAGACTCCCTCGCTGCGCTCGGACGCCAGGCGGAGGCAGAGACGGCCTACCGCGCGGCCCTCGAGCAGCAGCCGAAGTACGGCGAGGCCCTGCTCGGGCTCGCGAGCCTGCTACGGCGACAGGGAAGGCTTGACGCTGCGCTCGAGATGCTGAGTCAGGCAAGGGCGGTCGCCCCCCAGAGCTCGAAGGTGACGCTGGCTCTCAGCGACCTGCATACGGCGGAGGGCCAGCTCGACGCCGCGATCAAGGATCTCGAAAAGCTGCCTCGTCAGGCGTGGTCACCCCGTGTCGTGCTGGCGCTTGCAGGTCTCTACATCAGAACGCAGCAGTTCGAGAAGGCGAAGCTGACGCTACGGCCGCTCGTCCAGATGATGCCGGACGCACCGATGGTGCGCTACCTCCTGGCGCACTCGGAGCTCGCGCTCAATCGCGTGGACGATGCCATTAGAGACTTTCAAATCGTCGCCGCGCGCGTCCCCGACAACGCGTTGGTCCGCTACAGCCTCGGAAGCGCATACCTGGCTGGTGGCCGCGCACACGAGGCCCTACGCGAATTCGACGCCGTCGCCAAGCCGCTGGATAAGCTCGGTGAATACCATCTCCAGGTGGCGCGCGCCCTTCTGCAACTGGGAGACTTCGACCGGGCTGTGAAAGCGGCGCAGGGCGCCAGCGGGCTCATGCCGCAGAACCCGCAGCCCTGGGGCGTACTCGGGTCGATCTACGTGGCCCGTGGTGACCTCAAGCGAGCCGAGGCGATGTACACGAAGGCGGTCGAGGTCGACCCTAGCTTCGGCCCCGGACGCGTCGCGCTGGGTAACGTGTACAACATCGAGAAGAAGCCGGAAGAAGCCCTCAAGGAGTACGAGACCGCGCTACGGACGAACCCCCAATACGTGCCAGCGCTTCGGGCGAAGGTCGCCACGCTCGTGCAGCAGAAGCGGACCGACGAGGCCATGGGCGTCGTGCAGGCGGCGCTGAAAAACGATTCGAAGAACGCCGAGCTGATCACGATCCTCGCGGCCCTGCACGACATAAATGGCGACAGGAGGAAGTCCGAAGAGGAGCTCAAACGTGCGATCCAGACCGACGAGAAATACGTTCCAGCCCGCGTCGCGCTGGCCCGGCTGCTGATCGCCGACAAGCGTGAGAGTGAGGCGATCGCCCAGCTCCAGCGCATTGTCGCTGATCGGCCGGGCGACATCGCCGCCACGCTCATGCTCACCAACATTCACGCCATCCAGGCGCGCTACGATCAGGCGATCGCGATTCTCGAACCGGCCGTTAAGGCCAGCTCCGCCAAGCGTGAGCTAACGCTCGCGCTGAGCGACCTCTACATCAAACGGTCCCGATTTGACGAGGCCGTGGCGCTGCTCTCTCCCATGGTGTCGGCGGATCCGAGCTTTGTGCAGCCACGACTTCTGCTCGGCCTGGCCTATCTCGGTAGGTACAACACGGCGGCGGCGATCAGGCAGTTCGAGCAGGTAAACCAGATCAATCCGAAGATAGCCGAGGGCCACTACTATCGTGCCCGGGCGCTACTGACCGCAGGCGACGTGGACGGCGCCCGAAAGTCGTATCAGCGGGCACTCGATCTCGTGCCTGACTCGAAGGGGATCCGGATCGAGCTAGCCGCGCTGTCCGGCCAGAAGCTGGACGACGCGCTGCTCGCCTCGCTGATCGACGAGCTCAGGAGCGCGCTCGATCGTGATCCCGGCAACATTGGCATCCGTCACGCATTGGCGCGCGCGTATCTGGCCAGGAACCAGCGAAAGGAGGGTGAAGCCGAATATAGGCGGATTCTCGACCTCGCGCCGACGTTTGTTCCTGCGAACCTCGCCTTGGGTGCGGCGTGCCTTCAGGACGGGAAGTCGGACGAGGCGGCTGATTTTCTCAAGGCGGTCCTCCGCACCGAGCCGCAGAATCTCCAGGCCAACCTGTTGCTCGGCGACTACTTCCAACAGAAGGGCAACCTGGAGACCGCGCTCAAACATCTGGAAACGGCCAACAAGGCGAGTCCGCCGAGCACCGAGCTGAAGCTTCGTCTAGCCGCTCTGTATGCGCAGTCCGGTCGGATCGAGCAGGGACTGGTCGTGGCGAAAGAAGTGATCGCGAGCCAACCGAAATTGGCCGCGGGCCACTACGTCATGGGCCGGCTTCAGCTGCAGCGCGGCGACCTCCAGCAGGCCGCCGACGCGCTGAATACCGCGACCGGTCTGCAGCCCAATCTGGCAGCGGCGTTCTTCCTGCTCGGGAACGTTCACGAGCGGAAGGGCGAGCTTGATCGAGCCATCGTCGTTTACCGGAGAGCGCAGAGCCTGAGTCCGAGAGATCCCGCAGTCCTGAACAATCTGGCCTGGATCTACGCCTCCCGGTCCGAGAATCTGGAGGAGGCGCTATCTCTCGCGTTGAGCGCCCGGGAGCTCGCGCCCAATTCGCCCTCGATCCTCGACACCGTCGGATTCGTGCACTACAAGCGCAAAGAGTACTCGAAGGCCGAGCCGGTCTTCAGGAAAGCGGTCGAGTTAGGCGCCAGAACTGCGTCGAGTCACTATTGGCTGGGCATGACGTACTACCGGCTGGGAAGGAAGGAAGACGCGATCGCATCGCTGAAGCGCTCACTCCAGCTGGACGGGCGGTTCTCCGATGCCGACGAGGCGCGTCGCGTACTGCAGGAGCTCGGCGCCTCATGACGCGGACCGCCAGCTCGTGATTCGAGTCAGGAATGAGCTCAATCCCTTCCATCCTATTCGCTCGAGCCTCTCAGTGCGGATACGAGAGTGCCCAGCTGTTCTACCGGAGGCCCTGGCTCGACTATCGCGTGGCCAGCCCAGCACGACCTCGGCCCGGTGCGTCCGTGAGGGTGTCGTGGTCGATGAGGTCAGCGACGCCGCGATGGCGGCGGTGATCTCGCCGTGCTCAGAACATCGACGACCCCGGCTCCCCGCTTTAAGATTGCCTCCGTGCACAGGGGTTACAGGGCCCTACTGGAACCGAAGAATATTCTTCTGCCAGACCGTTGTTCGCAAATCAGAAAGAAGGGCGCCATGAGGACTCTAACGTTCGCAGTGCTCTTGTTGTCCATGCTGCTTGCTGCGACTGCGAAGGCAGAGGCCACAATTGTTCAACTCGGTGAGATCGATCTGACTGGCACGTTCACGCTAAACCCCTTGTATAATTTTAATCAACCGACTACGCAGCCCTTCGGCACTTTCGCGAACGTCACGGCCGTTCGGGCGAGTGGAATCTTTGCCCCTTTCGTGATCAGCAGTGATGCTTTAGTGATGAGTACTCCGAATCTCCTATCGCCACCCTTGTTGGCACTTTCTTCAGACAAGCCGTTGGCGGGCCAAATGCCATGGTCAATCGGCGGCTTCACAATAGACACCACATGGACCAGTATCACCGGAGCTGATTTCGCTGGTCGAAATGTGTTGGGACTAGTTGATCTTGCTGGCAACGGATTCCACCCGGCCGACTACGGGCTCGGAGCATTTGTTTTCTGGGACTTTACTGCGCCACCCTATGACATTAGTAATTTTCATGAGCCAATCACCGGACCGTTGAACATGAACATCGCCGCGGCGTTCGATGATGGGGTCCACGTCCCGGAAGATGGTTCGACTCTCGCTTTTCTCGCGTTGGGGTTGATAGGCACTGGAATTTTTCGGACAGCACTCGCTTTTAGCGCCAAAGTCGGTCGGACGTAAGCGGGGAGGCCCGCCGACCTGCGGTCGAGCGGGCGATTCCATGTTTGAGACTCCTGGATTAACCGTGTCGCGCCGTCCAGGCGTCGCTGGTTCCCATGGAATCGTGAACAGTTCGAAGAACTCGCAGCGATCGTCAGGTCGGCTTGCCGAGCAGATACACCAATCACCGGGCCGCGCCTCACCTACCCCAAGTGTCGGTAGAGTGCGCTCCCGATCGTTCCCTGAATCCGCTTCGGAACGAGCGCATAGGCCCGCCTGACAATGGACGGTGTCCAGGATCTCGCGGAATCGGCGCTCAGCGAATACCGGTAATAGGTCAGCGGACGACGTGTGGCTCCAAGGTGATCCTTGAACGCGATGAGTCCCTCGTTGTCGAGATCCGATCTTCCGAGATCGAACTCCTGCGCGCCCTCTTCCTTCGCGCGTTGGATGGCCCGCCAAAAGAGAAGTGTTGTGCCGCCGTAACGGTTGTACGCAGTGTCCGACGAGCCGTACTTGTAAACCAGCGTGCGCTTCTGGACCGCCGTGACGATCGCCGCCGCTGGATGGCCCCGATGTGTGGCGAGGTAGACTGTGAGCCGATCACCGAGGCTCTCGACAAGATTGCGAAACCACGACACCGGCTGGACCGGCACGCCGAGCCGTCGTCTCGTCAGGACATGCAGCGCGCAAAATGCGTCGACGAGAGCGGAAGAGCGGCCCACGTCAACCTGCAGGCCAAGGCGCTCGGCTTTTCGGACGCTTCGCTGGATGTGACTCTTGTGAAACCTCGAGAAGATCGTGTCCAGCTCCGGCCGCAGATCGATCGAGTGGAGACAATACGCTGCGCTCGGCACGAACCCCGCCGGTACTGACATCTGCTGTCGCGGGCGTATTTCAATATACCGTGCATGCCGTCCGACGACGCCTTTGACGGAGTCGAGCATAGAGTCGAGGGCAGTCGACGACTGCACGAGCGGCTCACAGTGGTCGGAGAATGGGAGCGAGACCATCCGGCTGCCGGTCATCCAGCTGCGCACTCGACAGAAGAGCAAGCCGTTGTTCACGCGCTCGCCCGGGGCGGCATCGGTAAACGCCACCGGCTCGTACTGATAGGTGGTGCGCAGCGCATCAAGCCACTCGGCGGTATGAAAGATCGAACCGCCTTCATGGCGTTCAACGAACTCATTCCACCGCGGGTCGCAAATGGGGTCAATCTCGTACAGCGTCACTGCAGCCAGAACTCCTCACGTGGCCTGGACGGGCTCCGGGTCAGGCTTCTCGAACCTGCGAACGAGCAAGAAGATCGGAAGCAGGAGCCCGAGCGACATCAGGAAGAACAGGATTCCGCCCTCGTGGTGCAGCTGCCCGGTGAGAAACGACGGGTTGACATGGATGGCGAGCAGCGACAAGGTGACGATTCGGACGGCGTTCTTGAACAACGCGATTGGCAGGATCACGAGCACCAACGCGAGTCGCCCCCACGGGCTTCTGAGAAACGTGTGCCCGGCCAGGAGACTCGTGAGCAGCAGCGCAATGCTCGATCGAATACCGCTGCACTCGTCGGCGATTTCGATCACGAGATCGGGCAGCGTGAATACGAATCCCTGACGGAAGTGGGGAGTCCCGGTCAACGTGAACAGGCCAGCCACCAGTTCCGTCGAGCCAACCTTCAGGAAACTCGTTGCGGCGTCGATCGCTATCGCCGGCATCGGCACCATGAAGACGAGAAACGCCCACGGAAACATTGCCGCCCGCGCGGCCGCCACGCCGAAGCATCCGACGAACCCACCAATCCATGACAACGCAATCCCCGCCGTCGCAATGCTCAAGGCCAGGGCCGCGCTCGCTGTGAGCAGATGCGCCGTGATCGCAAGTGCGAGCCCGGCGACCGCGATGACGCCGCCAACCCAGGGAGACGGCCGTACACGCGAGAAGATCGAGTCGCGGTTCATGTAGATGAGCACCAGCGTGACAAACGGGATCCCAACCGCATGCGAGGCGGTCGGGTTGTCCCACGTGAACTCAACGAATGTCCGCAGGATTCCGGCAGTGATCGCCCCAACCGCCACTATATGCAGCCCGAAGAGAACAGCCAGCCGCGGCACTCTGGTCACGCTCGTCTCAATCGGCAGTGTCAAGAGAATAGACGACGTGATTGCCGTCGATGGACGCATAGGCCAATCGCGCCCGGTGGCTATCCGGACCAACGATGCGCCATGTACGGCCGTGCGGCACAAGCGTCATCTGCTGCCGGTTCCTCCACCAGCGATCGACCTCGCCGGGCACCGTCATCCAGATTTCGCCGCGGTCACGAAGTCCCTGAAGGTGGGCAAGTAAATCGGAGTAAACCGCACGCGCCCGTTTCTCGATCGAGTAGTCCGGATGTGTGATGAAGCTGATGAAGCCGTTCGCGGCTCGAATCAGGTCGATCTGCTGCTTCCACAACCGAATCGAGTAGTCACCGATGATGTGGAAGAGCGAGTAGTCCTGAGTGGTCGTGAGCGGCAACTCGAGAAGCTTCCCGACGAAATACGGCATGATCGTGCAGCATCCGCCACGCTGGGGCTCGAGGTGCGCCACGTTCGGCACGGACATGTCGTAGGAGAACTCAAAGGCATCGAACCACTGCTGTTGCCGGTACATCGCCCCTGAACGGAACCCACCGCACTCGAGCGCGCGCGTGTACTGGTTAATCTGCGCGGCGCGCTGGAGAAACTGTCGTCGATTGTGAAACAGATAGCCGTCGTGGTTCAGGTCGTGAAGGTTCACTTCGAATCCACGCTTCCGAATGTTCTCGACCAGACTCCTCGTCGGATGCCCGCGCATTTCAGGGACGATCTGGAACGCTGACTTCATCCCGAACGAGTCGTCCAGGTCCATCAGCGTCTCGCAAAACGAGCCGCCCACCGGCCCCTCGACGTCGTGCGTCATGACGACGCAGCTCGGCGCTCCGTCCGGCCAGAACCAGACGAAGGGGATGGCACTGATGCCCGTCTTCCGTAGCATCAGTCCCAGCGTCGCCCGCATGAGGCTGTCGACGCTTGTATCGACTGGCCACTGCGGGAACGCAATCTCTTCCCAACCGCTCAAGCGCACGCGCTGCAGGTGGCGCCGGATCTCGACAGGGAGCGCGGGACGCATGAAGTAGTACAGATGCTGAATCGCTCGGGTGGCCGTCATCCGTCCGAGATAATTTCCGGCCGGCTGACGATAGCGCTCTTGTCGAAGGTTCGTGACTACCTCGTTGATATCGAATGGCAGGCAGAGCCCTTCGGCCGAAAACGTCACCTCCTGAGATGCATCGTGCAGGTGACCCTGCGGCGACGCGTTCACGCCATCGCCGCATAGACGCCCAAACGCCACGGCGTCGCCGAACGCAAAGTATCCCGGCTCTGCGGACGGCTTCTGTGCCGTCCGGAGCACACCAAGCGTCTCAGGACAGCGGAAATAGTCGACGAAGACGTCGTGACCGTGTCCGCAATCCTGCGACACCGCCAGTGGCATGCTGTTCTCTGCGGCGCGGCCCTTCCCGGCCACGCCGTTCGGCCCTTCGCCGGAGCGGAATCCAGCTAGCCGCAGGAGCGCGGGCGAGCCGTCCAGGCCACGGCGCTCACCGCGAGCAGACCCAGGGCGAGGAGCAACAGGGTCGCTGGCTGCGGAACCTGCTGCGGCTCCCCGTAGAGGAAATCGTCCATCACCACGAGGTCGACGGTCGAGCTCTCGGACGGTCCGAGAGCGGTCGT
>Ga0075434_100007149_pt1 | contig 10318 bp, 6 predicted proteins | sample RhiMethybrSRZTD3_FD_75298 | JGI IMG/M metagenome (GOLD analysis project Ga0075434, IMG submission 75298) | Populus rhizosphere microbial communities from Tennessee, USA - Rhizosphere MetaG P. TD hybrid SRZTD3 | ecosystem: Host-associated > Plants > Roots > Rhizosphere > Soil | place: USA...
GAGCGCGTGGCGCTCATGGCCGACGGCCATCTGGGCTACGTGATGCCAATCGGTGGCGTGGCGGCGTACCGCAACAAGGTGAGCGTCGTCGGCGTGGGCTTCGACATCGCGTGCGGCAACGCCGCCATCCGCACCGACCGCCGCGTGGACGAGCTCCCCCACCCCGAGCTCGAACGCCTGGCCGATGAGATCCAACGGACCATCTCGTTCGGCATCGGCCGCTCCAACCGCGCGGACGACGCGCCCACCGATCACGCGCTGTTCGAGCATCCCGCCTGGGACGCCGTCCCGGGACGCCACGAGCGCGATGGCCTCCGCGCCAAGGCGCGCAACCAGCTCGGCACCGTCGGCAGCGGCAACCACTACGTGGACGTGTTCGCGGACGAAACTGGAGCCATCTGGGTGGGCGTGCACTTCGGCAGCCGCGGGCTGGGCCACACCGTGGCCTCGGGCTTCCTGGCGCTGTCGCAAGGGAAGCAATGGGGCGAGCGCGTGCCGGAGGCGGAGGCGCTGTTCGCGCTCGACCAGCCGCTCGGCCACGACTACTGGCACTTGATGACCCTGGCGGGCGAGTATGCCTATGCGGGACGCGAATGGGTGGCGCGCAAGGTGGTGTCCCTGCTGGGCGGCCGGGAGCTCGAGCTGGTCCACAATCACCACAACTTCGCCTGGAAGGAAACCCACGACGGAACGCAGTACGTCGTGGTGCGCAAAGGCGCAACGCCCGCGTTTCCCGGGCAAAAGGGGTTTGTGGGCGGGTCGATGGGGGACGATGCGGTCATCATCGAGGGTGCCCGACACGACTCGGCGCTGCAGCGCGCGTCGCTCTACTCCACGGTGCACGGCGCGGGCCGGGTGATGTCACGCACCGAAGCGCGGGGCAAGGTGAACCGCCGCACCGGGGAGCTGATCCGGCCGGGCCGGGTCACGTGGGACATGCTGCGGAAGTGGGTCGGCGAGAAGGGCGTGATCCTGCGGGGCGGCGGGCTGGACGAGTCACCGCACGCGTATCGGCGGCTGCCGGACGTGCTGGCCGCGCAGGGGGACACGGTCACGGTGCTGCACACGCTCACACCGCTCATCGTCGTCATGGCGGGGGAGAAGGAATTCGATCCGTACCGGGATTAGACCCGCAGCCATGATCACCTACATCGCGCTCCTCCGCGGCATCAACGTCGGCGGCCACAATCAGGTCGCGATGGCCGACCTGCGCGATCTGCTCACGCAGCTGGGCTTCGCGGACGCCCGGTCGCTGCTCCAAAGCGGGAATCTCGTGTTCGGTGCGAACGGGCGAGCGGCCGCTCAGTTGGAGCGCCTGCTGGAGGCCGAGGCAGCGAAGCGACTCGGTCTGGAAACGGATTTCTTCGTTCGCACCGCGCAGGAGTGGAACAGCGTCGTCGCGCACAACCCCTTCCCCAAGGAAGCCGCGCGCGATCCCGGCCACCTGGTCACGATGTTTCTCAAGGACGCACCCACCACCGCAAAGGTGAAAGCGCTGCAAGCGGCCATTACGGGACCTGAAGTCGTCGGCGCTGCGGGCAAACAGCTCTACATCGTTTACAAGGACGGCATCGGCCGCTCGCGCTTGACGAACGCGGTCATCGACAAGCAGCTTGGCACACGTGGTACGGGGCGTAACTGGAATACGGTCCTGAAACTCGCCGCCGTCGCAGGAGAGTGACGGGCACCACCAGCAGCGTCACTGAGAGGTCGCATTGAAGCTGCGGTATGTGCCGGCCGTTGTGGCCGCTCTTGGTAGCGGGACCCTGGTCGCAGGGGTCGGGACCGACGTCCAGCCGTGGAAGCCCGCCGGCATCTCCAGTCCCCAGTTCGAATCGCACCCTGCCTTCGATCCCAGAACAGGCGATCTCTACTTCGTGCGCAGCTCGCCCCAATTCACCGGCTGGCGGATCCTGGTCAGTCGGTGCGCGGAAGCGGGATGGTCCTCCCCCCAGCCTCCCGTGTTCGCCGGGGATGGCGTAGAAGCCGACCCCTACTTCACCCCAGATGGTCGCAGCCTGTACTTCATCTCCACGCGCTCGGTGGAGGGCGTGAAACGCCAGGATCTGGACATCTGGCGGGTCGACCGTGACGACGCGGGCTCATGGAGCACTCCCACGCGCCTGCCCGAGCCCGTGAACTCCGCCGGGCCGGAGTGGTTCCCGCGGCCCGCCGCCGATGGCTGGCTCTACTTTGGATCGAACCGACCCGGCGGGTTCGGAGGGAATGATATCTGGCGGGCGCGTGCCGATGCGGCCGGTCGGTGGACAGTCGAGAATCTCGGGGCGGCGGTGAACACGCCGGCCGACGAGTACGAGCCGCTGCCCACGCGCGACGGATCGCGGATGATCCTCATGGCCGACGGCGGGCTCTATGAGATCCCCAAGACAGCGACGGGCTGGGGGCCGCGGACGAAGCTCGGCCCCGACGTCAACCAGAATGGAACCGAGATCGGCGCCCTGTTCTCCCCCAGCGAACGGTCGCTGCTGTTCGCGCGGGACACGAAAGGTCCGGACTCCGGGGAGTTTTTCGTGTGGTACGAGCACGGCCGCGAGGCTTGGCCCCCTGACTGCCCAGGAAAGAGCTAAGATGGCGTTCAGTGACCGCCGCGGGCCGTCAGGACATCGGGCTTCACTATTTGATTAAATTGCAGCCGTGAGCGAGTTCGTCTTCGGTACGCACAACGCTGCCTTCGTGCAGGTGATGTACGAGCAATACCTGCGCGATCCCGCCTCGGTGGGAGAGGAGTGGCGGCAGCTGTTCGATAACGGGAAAGTCGCCGAGCTCCCGATCATCCCGACGAATCGCGCGGAAGTGCTCGGGAGCGGGGAACAGGGAGCGGTACCCTCCCCTGCACCAGCAGGAACCGCTCCCCGCTCCCCGGGACCGTCAGGGACTCCTTTAGGGCTCCCGGCCTCAACCAGCCTGACGCCCATTTCCGGGCCGGCGGCTCGCCTGGCGCAGAACATGACGGACTCCCTCTCCGTCCCGACGGCAACGTCGTTCCGCGAGATCGGCGTCGACGTGCTCGACGCGCGGCGGCGCGAGCTGAACGCGCAGCTCGCGGCCGCGGGCAAGAAGATCTCCTATACACATCTGATCGGATACGCGATCGCCCGGGCGGCGCGCGAGCTCCCGGTCATGACGCACGCCTTCCAGGACGTGGACGGGAAGCCGCACCGCTTCGACCCGCACGCGGTGAACCTCGGTCTGGCGGTGGACGTGGAGAAGAAGGACGGCAGCCGTGCCCTGCTCGTCCCGGTCATCAAGCACGCCCAAGGCATGGACTTCGCGACCTTCCACACGACCTACGAGTCCCTGGTCGACAGGGCGCGCACCAACAAGCTCCTGCCCGACGACTTCGCGGGCGCCACCATCACGCTGACGAACCCGGGGACCATCGGTACGGTCGCGTCGGTGCCGCGGCTCATGAAAGGACAGGGCTCGATCATCGCGACCGGCGCGATCCGCACCCTCGGCGGCGTGAAGGTCATGACGATCACCTCGACCTACGACCACCGCATCATCCAGGGCGCCGAGTCGGGGATGTTTCTGCGGCGGCTGGACGATTTGCTCCAGGGAGCCGACGGATTCTACGAGTCGGTGTTTGGGAGCGTGGGACTCAAAGGGAGCGGGGAGCAGGGAGCGGTACCCTCCACTGCACCCGCCGGAACCGCTCCCCGCTCCCCGCTCCCCGGCGCGGTCGCGGAAACCGGCATCGAGGATCTCAAGCATGTGGCGGCGGCCATGGCCCTGGTCAAAGCCATCCGCAACTTCGGCCACATGGCGGCCCGGCTCGATCCGCTCGGCTCCGAGCCGCCGGGCGACCCAGCGCTCGATCCCGCACCCCTGGGCCTCACCCCCGAGATCATGGCCCGCATCCCGGCCGACCTGCTGCGGATCTACGTACCCGGGCGTACCCTCGCCGAGGCGTACCCGCAGCTCCAAGAGACGTATTGCGGCACGATCGCGTACGAGGTGGAGCACATCGGCAGCCACCAGGAGCGCGTGTGGCTGCGCCAGGTGATCGAAACAGGGGACCACCGCAAGCCCCTGACCCCGGAAGCGAAGCGCAAGCTGCTCGCGCGGCTCACCGCGGTCGAGACGCTGGAGCGGTTCCTGCACAAGGCGTATTTGGGGCAAAAGCGCTTCTCGATCGAAGGGCTCGACACGCTCGTGCCGATGCTCGACCAGACGGTCGAGCTCGCGGGGACGAGCGGAGCCCGCCGGGTGGTGCTGGGCATGGCGCACCGCGGCCGCTTGAACGTGCTGGCCCACATCGTCGGCCTTCCCTACGAGACGATTTTCGCGGAGTTCGAAGGCGGGCGGCACGTGGAGGGGACGCTCACCCCCGAAGGTGGCACCGGAGATGTGAAGTATCACCACGGCGCGGACGGCGTGTACCAGACGGCCGCCGGCAAGCCCGTCAACATCACGCTCACGCCCAACCCGAGCCATCTCGAAGCGGTGAACCCGGTGGTCGAGGGGCGGGCGCGCGCCAATCAGACGAATCGCCGCGGCAAGGACGCGATCCACGACGGCACCGTGGCGCTCCCCGTGCTGATCCACGGCGATGCGTCGTTCGCCGCGCAGGGCGTCGTGGCGGAGACGTTCAACCTCGCCCGGCTCAAGGGCTACAGCACCGGCGGCACGATCCATCTGATTGGCAACAACCAGCTCGGCTTCACCACCGATCCCAAGGAAGGACGCTCGACCGACTACTCGAGCGATCTCGCCAAAGGCTTCGACGCGCCGATCATCCACGTCAACGCGGACGATGTGGAGGCATGTCTCGCCGCGGCGCGGCTCGCCATGCTGTACCGCGACAAGTTCCACGGCGACGTGGTGATCGATGTCGTGGGCTACCGGCGCTGGGGGCACAACGAAGGCGACGAGCCGGCCTACACGCAACCGGTGATGTACGAGCGGATCAAACAGACGCCCACGGCGCGCCAGCGCTACGCCGACCAGCTGGCACGCGAGGGTGTGGCGGATGCCGCTCAGGCGGCCGCAGAGGCGGAGCAGGTCTACCAGCGGCTCACGGAGATCCAGCAATCGCTCAAGGCGCACCTGCGCGAGGCGGGAGCGGGTGAAGAGCCGCAACGAATCTCCGGCGCGCAAACCACCCTGTCGGAGCCCGACACCAACGTGTCCGCCCCGCTGCTCACGACGCTGAACGAGCAGCTGCTGGTCGTGCCCGACGGCTTCACGGTCAATCCCAAGCTCCAGAAACAACTGGAGCGGCGCCGCCCCGCGCTCGCCGAGGGGCAAATCGAGTGGGCCCACGCGGAGGCCCTGGCCTTCGGGTCGCTCCTCGCCGAGGGAACGGCGATCCGACTCACCGGGCAGGACACGGAGCGCGGCACGTTCAGCCAGCGACACCTCGTGCTGCACGACGCCCGCGACGGCCGCCGCTATGCCCCAATCCAGAATCTTCCCGGGGCACGGGCGCCGTTCGAGCTGCACAACAGCCCGCTCTCCGAGTTCGCGTGTCTGGGTTTCGAGTACGGCTACGCCGCCGCGGCGCCCGAGACCCTGGTCCTGTGGGAGGCTCAATTCGGCGACTTCACCAACGGCGGCGAAGTGATCATCGATCAGTTCCTCATCGCCGGGCTCGCGAAGTGGGGGCAGACGTCGCGCCTCACGCTGCTCCTGCCTCACGGTTACGAGGGTCAGGGACCCGAGCACTCGAGCGCCCGGATCGAGCGGTTCCTGGCACTCGGCGCCGACGGGAACATCCGCATCGCCAACTGCACGACGCCGGCCCAGTATTTCCATTTACTCCGGCGCCAGGCGCGTCACCCCGAGCTGCGGCCGCTCGTGCTGTTCACGCCGAAGAGCCTGCTGCGGCTGCCGCAGGCGAGCTCGCGGCTCGAAGACCTGGCGTCCGGCCGGTTCCAGCCGGTGCTCGACGCCGCCGCCGCGACGCCCCGCGACGCCGTGCGCCGGCTCGTCCTGTGCAGCGGCAAGGTCTACTACGACCTCGCGCTTTCGCCGGCGCGGGCCCAGGCCCCCCACGTGGCGATCGCCCGGGTGGAGCTGCTCTATCCGTTCCCACGCGAGGAGCTGGCGACGCGGATCCGCGGGTATCCCAACCTGTCCGAGATCGTGTGGGTACAGGAAGAGCCACGCAACATGGGGCCGCAGAAATTCATGGTGCCGCAGCTGCGCGAGCTCGTCGGTCCCGAGGTGACCGTGCGCGACATCGGGCGACCGGAGCGCTCGAGCCCGGCCGAAGGGTATCCGGCGGCGCACCAGGCCGAGCAGGCGCGGATCGTAGCGGCCGCCTTGAGCGTGTGACCCGCGGCCCGGCTTCGCCACTCTACCCTCCCGCCGCACTCCCGCTAGTTTGTTGACACATGGCTATCTCCACGCGTCCCCGGGCCCGGCAAGCACGCGAATCGGTCGTCATCCGCTTTGCCGGAGACTCGGGTGACGGGATGCAGGTGACCGGCTCGCGCTTCACGGTCGAAGCCGCCCTTGCCGGGAACGATCTCACCACCTTCCCTGATTTCCCCGCCGAGATCCGCGCCCCGGCCGGCACGACGTACGGCGTGTCAGCGTTCCAGATCCATTTCGGCGGCGTGGATGTCACGACCCCAGGTGACGCGGTGGACGTGCTGGTGGCCATGAACCCCGCAGCGCTCAAGGTGGACCTGAAAGACCTGCGGGTCGGCGGAACGGTCGTGGTGGACACGGGCGCATTCACCGAGCGCAACCTCACCAAGGCGGGGTTCCCGGCCAACCCGGTCGAAGACGGCTCGCTCGCGCAATACCAGGTGCTCACGGTCGACATCACGCGGCTCACAGGGGAAGCCGTCAAGGCTTTCGGCCTGTCCACGCGGGAGGCGCACCGCTGCCGCAACATGTGGGCGCTGGGCCTGATGCTGTGGATGTACGGGCGCGATCGGCAGGTCACGACCGACTGGCTGCATCGCAAGTTCGCTGACCGTCCCGAGCTCGCACAGGCCAACGTGGCGGCTCTGAACGCCGGCCACGCGTTCGGCGAGACCGCCGAGATGTCCGAGCACCTCGTGGGCTACACGGTGGCGAAGGCGCCGGTCGAGCCGGGGCGCTACCGCGCCGTGAGCGGGACGGAGGCGATCGCCTGGGGTCTGATCGCCGGCATGCGCGGGGCGGGGATCGAGAAGATGATCTTCGCGGGCTACCCGATCACGCCCGCCTCTTTGCTGCTCCACACTCTGGCGGGCCTCAAGGCGCACGGCGTGCTCACGTTCCAGGCGGAAGACGAGATCGCCGCGATCGGCGCCGTGATCGGCGCCGCCTATGCCGGCGCGCTCGGCGTGACGTCGAGCTCCGGCCCGGGCATGGCGCTCAAGACCGAAATGCTCGGGCTCGCGATCGCCACCGAGCTGCCACTCGTGGTGGTCGACTCGCAGCGCGCCGGTCCCTCCACCGGCATGCCCACCAAGGCCGAGCAGTCCGATCTGTTCCAGGCGGTGCACGGGCGCAACGCGGATGCGCCGCTCGCGGTGCTCGCCGCGGCGACGGCGAGCGACGGCTTCGAGGTCGCGATCGAAGCGGTGCGGATCGCCACCAAGTACATGACGCCGGTGATCCTGCTCTCGGACGCTTACCTCGCCCACGCGGCCGAGCCGTGGCGCCTCCCCGACACGTCGGCGCTGCCCCGCTTCCCGGTGCACTACCGGACCGATCCCGCGGGCTTCCACCCGTTCCTGCGCGATCCCGTGACGCTGGCGCGGGCGTGGGCCGTGCCGGGCACGCCCGAGCTCGAGCACCGCATCGGAGGGCTCGAGAAGGACTACGATACGGGGCACATCTCCTACGACCCCGACAATCACGCTCGCATGACCCGGACCCGCGCGGCGAAGATCGCGGGAATCGCGAACGACATCCCACCGCAGCGGCCGGCGCTCGGGGACGACCACGGCGCCGTCGCGGTGGTGGGCTGGGGCTCGACCTACGGCGCGATTCACCAGGCGGTCCGTGAGGCGCGGGACGACGGGGTCGACGTCTCGCACATCCACCTTCGCTATCTCAACCCGTTCCCCTCGAACCTCGGGGACCTGTTGCAGCGCTTCGACCGTGTGCTCGTGCCGGAGATGAATACCGGGCAGCTCGTGCAGCTGCTGCGAGCGGCCTACCTCCTGCCCGCGGAGGGGTTGAACAAGGTCGAGGGAAAGCCGTTCAAGGTCGCCGAGCTGTCGGCGGCGATCCGGGCCAGCCTATGACGGTCACGACGATCACCGACGCCGAGCTCGCCCCCAAGGACTACGCATCGGACCAGGAGGTGCGGTGGTGCCCCGGCTGCGGGGACTATGCGATCCTCAAGGCGGTGCAAAAGACCCTGGCGGAGCTGGGCGCGCGGCGCGAGCGCACCGTGTTCGTTTCGGGAATCGGCTGCGCGGCGCGGTTCCCCTATTACCTGTCGACCTACGGGTTCCACACGATCCACGGGCGGGCGCCGACCATCGCCACCGGGATCAAGCTCGCCAATCCCGAGCTCGACGTCTGGGTCATCACCGGCGACGGCGACGGCCTCTCGATCGGCGGAAACCACATGCTGCACGTACTCCGCCGCAACGTCGACCTCCAGATCGTCCTCTTCAACAACGAGATTTACGGGCTCACCAAGGGGCAGTACTCGCCCACCTCGCGGCGCGGGACGCGTTCCCCCTCCACGCCGCAGGGCTCGATCGAGAACCCCGTCTCGCCGTGCGCGTTCGCCCTGGGGGCTGGGGGCCGGTTCGTCGCGCGCGCGGTGGACACGCAGCAGGCGGACGTCGTGGCGGTGCTCAAGCGGGCCCATGCGCACCAGGGGGCGTCGTTCGTCGAGGTGTTCCAGAACTGTGTTGTCTTCAACGATGGGGTGTTCGACAGTTTCACCGCGAAGGACGCCGCACCTAACGCACAGCTGCACGTCGAGCACGGCAAGCCGCTGGTGTTCGGACCGCAAGGCGAGCGCGGCCTGCGCTTGAAGCCCGGCACGCTCGCGCTCGAAGTCGTTCCAGTGGGTGATGGCGGCGTGCCGCGCGACGACATCCTGGTGCACGATGAGACCAACCGCACGCTGGCGCAGCTGCTGGTCGGGCTCGAGCCCCCGGCGTTTCCCATGGCCCTCGGCGTGCTGTACTGCGCTCCCACGACGTCCTACGAGGCAGACGTGTACGCCCAGGCGCGGGCCGCAGGGCTCGGACGCGAGGTCCCCGACCTCGGGGCACTGCTCACCCGCGACGGGACGTGGACAGTCGGGTAAGCCGAGGGTGCCCTACCACCAGCGCTTGAGCGTCATACTGACCAGGTGCTCGCGGAACTCCTTACGCGTGTCGTTGGATTGATAGTTCTCGTACCGGTAGCTCAGGCCCACCTCCCACACTCGATACAGCGGCTGCTGCCAGGTGACGCTCGCCACCAGGTCGCCGTCGCGCCTCAAGACTTCCGTGGTGCCCACGTCGACCAGGCGCGACGTGTACCGCCGAATGCGGTAACGCACGCTCGACCCGATCCTGCCGCCGGGCCACATCGGATTGGCGACGTCCGCGCCGGCGGTCCAGCCGATATAGGTGTGGCGCGTGCTGTCGGCGCGGTTGTATTCATAGCGGCCAGTCAGTCCCAAGCTGCCGCGCGCACCAACCAGCCGTCGAAAGCGGACGCCCACGCGCGGATCGACCGCGTTCTGGCCCAGCGGGTTGGGATACCGCTTGAGGAGGTACTCTCCGTACAGCTGGACGCGAGTCGACCGATTGAAGCGGTACTCCAGCTCCGGCTGCACGCTGTACTCGTTGCGCAGCACGCGGTCCTCGGCTGAGCCGTTGAGCGCGACTTCCGCGGCCGCTCCGACGGACCAATGGGGCGCGACGCGCTGGACGAGCGAGACACTGGCAGCGTGCCCTGGACGATTCCAGAGGTCGGTGTTGGTGTACCGGCGGAACACACCGTCGTACTGCAGCTCGACGGTGGTGCCCGAGGACCGCTGGCGGTACTGCCCTCCCACCGTGAGGAGCACGCCGTACGACTCGGGACTGAGCTGGGAATGGTCGATGTTGCTGTCGTAGATGTTGGAGAGCCCCGTGTACACGGACAGGGCCTGCGGCGCGGGCACGCTGTGCCGTGATGGCGCCCTCGCCTCAGCAGTTGGCGCCTGCGGCGCGGGCGTCCCTTGTGGCTGCCCGGCCTCCTGGACGCTCGCCACCGGGGACGCAGGGCTTCGGGACTCTGACGGCGTGAGCGCCCCGGAAAGCTTGGTCCACTGGGACGGGGTCAGCACCCTGCGCGCACGTTCCAAGGCCAGGAGCATTCCCACCTCCGACGACGCGACGTTGCGCGAGCGAAGCCA
>Ga0075434_100007151_pt1 | contig 10318 bp, 1 predicted proteins | sample RhiMethybrSRZTD3_FD_75298 | JGI IMG/M metagenome (GOLD analysis project Ga0075434, IMG submission 75298) | Populus rhizosphere microbial communities from Tennessee, USA - Rhizosphere MetaG P. TD hybrid SRZTD3 | ecosystem: Host-associated > Plants > Roots > Rhizosphere > Soil | place: USA...
GACCACTGTGGACCGGCGCTGCCGTACAGCCCGAGCGCACCCAGCCGGACCGGCGCTTGCGCCAGCAGCGGCTTGCCCTCCGGACCGGTGACGTGCAGCCCGATCCCCCTGGAGCGGACGCCGAGCGCGAGCGAGTAGGGCGCGGCGAACCCCGGTCCGGTCTTGACAGCGAGGACGGTGACGCTGGCCAGCTGCGGAGCCAGGAACGGGTCGGTACCCAGCTCGATCGACCAGTCCTCGGTCGCGCCGAGCAGGATCCGGTCGGTGAGCGACGCGGTGATCCCGCACCAGTCGCCCTCCGAGCCGACCGAGATCTGCACGTACCGGCCGAGCTGGTGGGACTTGCTGGCCAGCCGGCTAGCGACCTTTGCGGCGGCCTGCAGCAGGTGCGCGAGCACCTTGTCGTCGTCCAGCGCGTCCAGCCGGCGCCGGTACCGGTTGTCCTGCCGCTCCAGCAGGCCGGGGGTCAGCGGCTCGGCTCTCGGCTGGGTGCCTGCGCCGTTGTCGCCCAGCCAGTCCTGCAGGTCCTGGTTGTCCAGCACCAGGTCGATGACGAGCGGCAACACGATGTTCTTCGCGGCGTCGACCAGGCAGGCGTCCAGGTTGGGATCGACCACCGTGCCGTGCCGGCAGGCCAGGCTGGCGGTGGGTGCCGAGCCGGTGGCCGAGGTGGCCAACGCGAGCACCAGCCGGTGCTGGTCGGTGCCGGGCGGCTCGACCGGCAGGTCGAGCTCCCCCCGAACGACGAAACCACCGGCCGCCGCCTGCACCCCGATGGTGACCGTGGGATGTAGCGTCACCTGGCCGATGGTGAGCAGGTCCCCGACGAAGGCGACGGCCAGCTCGGCGTCCTGCAAGCCGGTCGTCGAGTTGAGAGTGACCGTCCCGGTCACGGTGACCGCCGGAGCGGTCGTCGGAACCGGGACCACCACGGTCACTGTGGCGTCTAGATCGGCCGTGCCGGGAACCATGTCCACCCGCAGCGGCGCGACCTGGATGGTGGTGGTCGTCCCGGAAATGCTGACCGCGGTCGGGAAGATCGTGCGGGCGGCCGGGCCGAGCGCCTGCACCAGCCGACCGGGCTGCAGGTTGGCGGCCAAGTAGCTGACCGGGTCGGTGGCGAGGGCCTGAAGCCGGGTGGCGTCGAACGCCGGCGGGGTGCCCTTCCGCAGGGCGAGCGCCTCGCCGAGAGCGGTCACTGCGGTGCCGACGAACTCCGGGGCGGTAGTCGGCACCGCTGGCGCGGTGGGGGCCAACTCGGCGAGCGCATCCAGCACGGCCGGCACCAGCACGGTGGCAGCCGTGCTGGCCAGCTCAGCCAGGTTAGCCAGTGGCAGCGGCGGCAGCAGCCCGAGTGGGAGGGCGGCGCCGCTGGGCGTGACGAGCTCGACCGTGAGCGCCGGGCCGCCCGCGTCCACCCGGCCGACGAACCGGACCGTCCGGATCGGCACCCCCGCGGCGGTCACGGCGAGGACGCCGACCGCGTCGAACCCGACCCCCCACTCGCCGCTGCGCCGGCGCACGTCGACGGCCACCCGTGCCACCCCGAGATCCCAACGCAGCTCCGCCCCAGGCGCCATCCCGGTGGTGACCAGCGCCAGGCTGGCCTGGCCGGGCAGGGTGGCGACGCCGCCGACCGCGCCGAGCAGGGTGGCCACCGCCTGCACCAGCGTGCCGACCTTGGCCAGGTCCAGCGCGCCGGCCGGCGCGGTCGCGCCCAGCACGTCCGGCCGGCCGAGCCAGCCCAGTGGGTCGAGCACGAACGGCAGCGGGTTGACCACTCGGGTGCCGCGCAACATCCCGAGCGCGGTGAGCAGCGGGGTGAGCCTGGCCGGCTGCGCGTCCAGCGCGACGGCCAGCCCGGCGGCGGCGAGCTCGCCGAGCAGCGACCAGCCGAGCGCCTCGACCATGGCGCCGGGATCGTCGGTGTAGGAGACGGCGGTGCCGGCGCCGGGCAGGCCGGTCGGCACCACGATCTCGGCCGTCACCGGCTGGCCTGCCGCGGTGTCGAAACTCAGCCGCAGCACCGGCCACTGCGGCGCCGCGGCAGGCAACGGGCCGAGCCCGACCGTCGTCACTGGGGTGCCCGCGCCGGCGGCGCCCGAGACTGTCTCGACGCTCGCCTGTATCCGCCCGTGCCCATCCAGCGCGAGCGCGCCCCGAAGGGCGACCTGCCCGATCACTGTGGCGAACCCGAGCCTCACCTCCGGGGCGGCGCCCGCGTCGACGGTGAGGGCGAGCGGGCCGACTAGCATGGTGACCACGGTTGCGTCCGGGTTGACCGTCGCGGCAGTTCCGGCGAGCCCGGCGAGCCGGGCCATCAGCCGAGCCCGCACCGGCGCGTCGTTCAGCAGCGCCTCGAGCTCGCCGGTCGGATCGCTGAGCAGCCGCTCGATCGGGCCGAGCGGCGCGATCACCCCGCTTGGCTCGCGCACCAGCAGGCCGAGGTCCTCGGCCAGCGCAGCCAGCGCGGCAAGCGGGCTCGCTGGCACCTGCCCGGTCGCCGGCAGGGCAGCGCCAAGGAGTTCGAGGACGGCGCTGACGACGATGCGCTCCTCCGGCGCGAGCCGCACCAGATCGGCACCGTCCTGGACGCCGCCGACCACCATGGTCGGCAACCGCACGCCGAGCACCTCCACCCGGCGGGCCCGCAGGGCCAGCTCCACCGTGCCGTCCCAGGTGTCGACGACGGCCTGCACCTCGGCATCACCGACCAGCAGGCCGGCTCCGCCCGCCGGGGCGAGCAGCGGTGCGTCGTCCCGCCATAGCTGGGTGGACAGCTCGACCCGCCGCCGTCCAGCCTCCTGGACCGGACCGGCGAGGGCGAGCGAGGCGAGCTCCATCCGAGCCGCGGCGGCGATCCCGGGAGACCCGCCGCTGCCGGCCACCCGCAGCCGGGCGCCCAGGTGCAGGCCGTCCGCCGGCCGGTCCAGAGCGCCCGCGCGCGCGGCGAAGCCGACGGCAACCACGGCCTGCACGAGCCGGGTCATCCCGTTGTCGACGGCAGCTCGGTCGAGTCGCGCGAACACTGCCATCTCCCCGGCAGCAGGTGCGGCCGGGGAGTACCAGCCGGAGGGGAACGGCCGGTAGCGCAGCTGGCCGTCCCTTGCCGGGACCCAGCCACCGGGAAGCAGCGCGGCGGTGTACTCGATCTCGTCGAGTACCCCGAGCGCGGGCGCCACCGCACCGGCCAGTTCAGACAGGTCGTCCACCGCGCGGCGCAGCTCGACCAGCAGGCCGAGCCCGGTCGGCGTTCCGGTGGCGGTTCCGGTGATGGGGGCGGCCACCGTGACGAGGCGGCCGATGCCGAGTCCGGCGGTGCCGACGCGCGCGGCCGCTGCGGCGCTGCCGATCGCCACCACGTCGAGCGGACCCGCGGCGGCCGCACGAGTGGCGGCGATGCGGCCGAGCAGGTTCCGCAGCAGGAGTGCGCCGTCGACTCCGGCGTCGGGTTCCGGCAGCACCGCCGCCCACGGCCCGGTCGCGCTGAGGGTGGTCTGGTCCGGAACCCCGCCGGCGAGGTCGACCTCGGCGGCCAGGTTCACCCCGGCCAGCCGCGCGCCGCGTTGCCCGGGCAGCGGGGCACGCACCACCACCGTGTCGGCCGGCACCAGTGGGACGGCGAGCGCCGCCGAGGCGTCGTCCAGGTGGGCCGGGACATGGTGGTGACCGGCCACAATGGACGGCGCCGAGCCGGCCTGGGGCCGCAGCACGCCGTCGGTGTCGGTGGCGGCCTGCGCGGCGGCCGCCAGCCGGGTCGGCAGCGTCGCCTCGTCGCCGACCCAGTCGCCGACCCCGAGGAACGCGGCGGCGAGCCGGAGCTGGTCGGCAAGGTGATCGGTGAGCGATCCGCCGGTCGGCGGGCTGGCAACCAGCGCGTCGACCACCGCGGCCGGCAGCGCGGGCGGGGCGTCGCGGTCGAGCCACAGCTGGACCGCGGCGGCGTCGGCGCCCGCGACCAGCGGCACCGCCCAGGGATCGTCCCGGCTGCCGGCGCCGCGCAACCGGCATCGCCAGCCGCTCGACGCGGTGCTGCCCGCTGGCAGCAGCGCCGCCAGCAGGGCCGCCGCCGCGAAGGAGAGGTCTCGCCGGACGGGTTCGACGATAATGATGTCGACTACCTCGGTCTCGGGTCCCTCGGTGTCGACGTCGGGGTCGCTATCCGGGCCGGCTGGCCGGGACTGGAACGGCACACCCCACTCCCGCGGCGGTTCGGCCTCGTCCCCGACCAGCCGCCGGACCCAGGAGGCGAGCCCTTCGGACGGCGCGCGGAGCAGCTCGTCCAGGCGCAGCATCGGGAACTGGCCGAGCGGCACCGGGACGGTGACCGTCGCCGTGCCGGTTTCGACGGTGACCGGCCGGTCCGCCAGCCACGGAGCCCAGCCGAGCAGGCCGGCGACGGCGGCCAGCGGTCCGTCGCCGCCGGACGACCGGTCGCAGAGCAGAGCGCCGGCCAGCAGTTCGACCGCGGTCCACGGCACGGCCGACCAGAGCGCGACGCCGGCGTCGTCGCCGAGGGCGAGCCGCACCGGCGCCACCGCCACCCGCAGCCCGTGCACCTCCGCGGTGTCGAGAGCAAGCGTCAGCCCGGCGGCCAGCGTCCGCTCGGTGGCGTCGAACCGGGCCTGCACCTCCACTTGCACCGGGCCCAGGATCGCCGACCCCACCTGGATCGTCTCGGCGATCGCCGCGCCGAGCCGGGCGTGCACCGCCGGGGCCAGCGCGGCGGCGGCGCCGGTGCCGCCGACCGGGAGGGTAAGTGCCAGCAGCTCGGCGCCCACCGTCACGGCGAGGGTCACCTCGCCGGCCCTGATCGGGCTGGGGTCGGCGTCCAGCCCGATGACGAGCGGGCCGTGGTCGGCGACGAACGCGGTCAGCGCCACCGTGCCGAGCGCGTCGTCGAACAGCGGCACCCGCCATGGCGTCGAACCCGTCCCGATACCGGTTACCGTGCCGGCATCCGGCTCGGTCCGCTGATCGAGGACGACCGGCACGTGCGCGAGCAGGAGTGCGAACATCGCGGGGTCAGCGAGCGCGGCGGCGTAGAAGCCGGCGATGGCGTCCAGCGGCGCGGAGAACAGCGTCGGGCCGAGCAGGGCAGGCCAGCCCATCGCGCCGTCCGGGGTGCGCAGGCCGAGCAGCACGGCGAGCGCCTGCGCCTGCGAGCCGACGCCCAGCGCGTCGCCGACAGCGGTCACCACGTCACCGATCAGCGAGGTGCCGGCGGCCGCGATGGCGTCCGGGCTGGACAGATCGAGGCGGGCGTGCGGGGTGCCGCCAACCGTCAGCCCGTGCAGCTCGACCACCGGCCGGGCCAGCTGCACTTCGTCCACCCGCAGCCCAATCTCGACCGAGGCGAGCCCGAACGCCTGACCGTCGGCGAGTGTCCCGGCCGGCACGAGTGGAGCGGTGGCGCTGCCCACCTCGACCGCGGCCTGCGTCGTGCCAACCGGCCGGATTCCGCGCAGCGCGCCGGCGGGGTCGAGGTCGAATCGGGCTAGTTGCAGGCTGATCGAACCCCGCCCGCTGGTGCCCCGGTCAGCGAGCAGCGCAAGGCCGAGCACGACCTCGCTGCCGGTCGGTGTGGTCCGCCGCCGGACCTCGATCCGCAGCGCCGAGCTGATCGGCAACTGGTGCACGGTCGCGCCGTCCTCGGTGGTGGTGGCCACCGTGGGCAGAGTCGCCGCCGTCGGATCGAGTACCCGCCCCAGCAGCTCGGCGAGGGTCTCCAACCACGCCCGGAGCGGGTCGGCTTGGGCCGTGGTGCCGGGCGCTAGGAGCAGCCGCAACCAGGCCGCGAAGGCCAGCTCCGGCCCGTCCCCCAGCAGGTCCTCCAGCGGCATGTCGGGAACGCCGGGCCGGTGCCCCAGGCCGAGCAGGTCAAGCAGGGAGGAGAGCACCGGCGAACCAGCCCCGGCCTCGGCGACCTGCAGGGCGAGACTTACCAGCCGCCCGGCAAGGTCGTCCGGGGGATGGGCCAGGTCGATGTCGAGATCGTCGATCGGCTGGCCCGCAATCGTGACGCCGGCGATCCCGAGGCGGAACATCGGAGTGCCCGTCGTGGACCTGGGGATGCGTGCCACCAGGCTGATCTTCTCGATGGCGATGGCGCCGCCGCCCAGCGGGCCGGCCCGCAGCGCCACCCGGATCGGATCCGTGCTGGCAGTGAACGTCGGCGCGGCGCTGCCGACCACGGTCCCATCGAACAGAGGGAGGACGGCGCTGATCTGGGTACGCACCGTTCCGGTCGGGACGTCGACCAGCCCGCCGGCTCCGACCGAGGTCGTCGCGCCGACCCGGTTGGTGACTAGGCCCAGGGTGATCCCGGTCTGGGCGGCCCCGCCGGGGTCGGCGAACACGGGGTGCCATCGCTCCGAGCCGGCCAGAGCGACCTGCCGGTCGGTGGCTTCCGGTGTCTCACCGAACAGCGCGCCGAGCAGCTCGGTGAGCTGGTCGAGCCGATGCTCGTCGACGAGCATTCGGCCCAGCCCGGTGAGCGGGTTCTCGAACCAGGCCGGGTCCAGCTCGGGTGTCGCCGCCGGGCTGCTGCGCCGCAGAACGCCGAGGATCAGCAGTATGTCGCTGACGTCGATGCGGACGGTGGCGGTCACCGAGTCAGCTCCCAGCCGTACGGGGTCCGCGCGGCTAGCAGCAGTGTCCCCGGCTCGGCCCACAGCGAGGCCAGCCGGTTCCACTGGCCGGGTCGATCGAGCGGGCCGGTTGCCGCCGCTGCGGCCACGCCGACCCGAAGCACGGCGGCACAGGCGGCGGCAGCCGCCGCGTCGGCCCAGCGCAGCTGCACGAGTGGTGGGCCGAACACGCCCGAGACGACGATTAACGGCACGCCGGTGGGTTCCGCGCCGACCACGAGCACCACGCTCAGGTCACCCTCGCCGGTCTGCTCGCAGACGACCCGCAGGCCGACAACCAGCATTCCGTCCAGGACCTCGACCTGGGTGGCGGGAACCTCGACGAGCAGCTCGCTACCGGCGGAGACCCACACCACCCGCTCTGGCCCGCCCGCGACCAGCGCCTCGACCAGCAGTACGGGCAATCGGTCCGCCTCGAGGCGGACGGGGTCGGTGCTCTCGCCCGGCCCGAGCCGCACTGGGAAGCCTTGGCCGGCCACGATCTCGCCGACCATGGTGGCAAGGTGCGGCGAGACATCCGGGCCGGAGCGCAGCCCAGCCAACTTGCCTGGCTGGAGTATCTCTGACATGAGCCTCGCCCCACGCCCCCGGCGCCCGTTGCACGGCGGTGCGGGAACCCCATGATCCCGCACCTCTTCCACCGAGCGGGCCGCCACAGTAGCATGCCAATCCTGATTCGGCACGAGCTGCGAGGGGATTGATGGTCGGCAGCGGCGCGCCGTCGGGGCCAGGATGGTGCCTTCCGCTGGCCAATGACGCCGCGCTCGGCACCGACACGTTCGACCAGCTCGCCGATCCGGCGCCGGCCCCGCCCGGTGCGGTCGGCCAGGCGCGGCGCGGCCGTCGCTTCACGATGGCCAGCGAGGCAGCCGCGCAGCTCCGAGCGCCCTGGGACGGCTGGGCGATGCTGCTGCCTGGCACCGCTGGCGGGCCCGACACGCTCGCCCTGGTATCCGACCGCAAGCGAACCAAGGACACGTTGACTGACTGGTGGCAGGCCGCCGCTCCGACTGTCGCCGGGGCCCCGTTGCTGACCGCGTGGTCCGGTGTGGACGGTGCCGCGGTGCGCCAAGTGCTCGAGGACCGACTGATCGCCGCAGTGACAGCGGCGTTCTTTCCGGCGCCTCGGGCAAAGGCGGTAACCGATCCGCTGCTGTCGCGGAACCAGGTCGCCGACGGCAGGACGGTGCGCGAGTACATCAGCGGTCGGGCCGACCGTCCGAAGTCGAGCGACCCGGCAGGTGAGGCTTGGTGCCGCGCCCGCGTCCAGGAACTGCTGCCGACCCTGCGCGGACCGACCGAGGGGGCCTATCGCCGCGCCGGCGCCGTGTGGCTGCCGGTGGGCGCGACGCTCGGACGGTGCGCCGCCGACGGTGCCCGGTGGTGGACCGAGCTGTCCACATTTGATCCGGTGGGCATCCCCGTCGACCCGCTGCACTACCTGCACGTGCTGCACGGCACGCGCGGCGGGCAGGCCAAGCACCAGCCGCTCACGCCGGCCCAACTGGCCGCATGGGGCCTCGACGGCGCGAGACCCGAACCGCTGCGGACCGATGCCGGGGTGATCCGGCTGCCGACCTGGGGCGGGACAGCGGCGCTGCGCCGCGAGTTTCCGGCGCTCCGGCTGCTCGCCGGCCCGACACCGGTGCCGAGGAGAGGGCCCTACCCGCAGGCCACCCATTGGCGAGTCGACGAGGAGGCCTCGGTGGTCGGGCTGATGCCCCGCCGGCCCGCCGACACCACAGCGCCGGGCGCCGATCCAGCCGACTGGGTGGCGTGGCCGCCTCGGGTCGGCGACTGGCCGCTGCTGGTCCGGGACCTCTGGGCGGCGCATGGCGCCGCGCTGGCCACGGTGGCACGTGAGCTGCTGCTGCCGTGCGAGGTGGTCGTTGCCTGGTGCGCCCAGTGGGCCGGCGCCGGCCGGCTGGATACGGCAGACCGGCCGAGCCTCGGCGCGGAACGAGCGGTCACCGTGGACCGCGACAAGGCGGTGCCCGCGCTGCGCTCCGCCTGCCTGGCCAGGGTCACCCGGGAGTCGTTCGTCCTCCCGCCGCCCGGGACGACCGCGGATGGCCGACGCCACCTCACCCTGGACCGCCCGGCGGTCGTGAGCGGGACGACGCGATTCACGCTGCCTTCCGGCGCCACCGTCGACCTGCCCGTCCGGGGCACCTATGACGGCCGCATTCTGACCTCGCAGGTACCACACCGCAACCAGATTGTGGTCCTGGGCCCGAGCGCGCCGGCCCCGCCGGCCGCGGCGTGGTTCCTGCCGTTTCCGGAGGCATCGAGCTCGACCTTCGCGACCACGACCGACGACCGCCGGCTCGTCGTCGGCGGCGGCCGGGTCCGCCGGATCACGGTCAGCGACCCGAACGCCTGGTTCGGCCCGCTGAGCGCGCTTGGCGTGACCGCGTCGATCACCCTGCTGGTCGACGGCGTGCCGGCGGGGCCGGTGCTGGCCGCTCCGACGCCCGGCGCCGGCGTGGTGACTGCGGAGGTCGACCTTGCCCTCGGCGCGGCAAGCGCGCTGAGCATCCAGATCAGCGCCAGCCAGCCGATCGATCGGCCTCACGGCATCACGGTGTCCGTACTCGTCGAACCGCCGGGCTCGCTGGTCGGTGCCGCGCTCCCGGTCGACCGGCTGGTGTCGGTGCGGCTGCCGGCGGCGCCACTCGATCCGGCGACCCGGTTGCTGCCCGCAGTCGATCTGACCGTCCGGCAGCTGGCCGACCTGCTGCCAACCACAGGAGCGCCAGACAGCGTTCAGGTCGGGCTGTGCCAACTGGGGCTCGGGGACGTGCAGAGCAGGGCGGCCTGGTTGGGCGCCCGCGGCGTCCCGGGCCCAGCCGTCGGCGCGTACGCCGCGCCGACGAACGGCGGTGGCTGGCTCGCCTTGCTCGGCCAGCTGCTCACCGCGGAGCACGCGGCACGGCTCGGGCTCGTCGCTGCAAGGCAGAACCTGTTCGAGCAGGTCGGCGGATTCGATCCGTGGCGGGTGAGCGGGCTGGCGGACGCGCTGACCGCCGCGTTCGCGTTCTTCCAGGACCTGCCAGGCGGCATGGCGGCGCCGACCGTGCGCTGGGACCTGCCGCAGACCCCGGCCCCGGCACCGGTGGCCGACGCCGCTGCGCTGGAGGTGCTCGCCGGTCAGCAGCCGCTCACCCAGCGGCAGCTCGACCGGGAACGGGCGAGGCTGTCCATCCCGGCGCACGACTACCGCCGGATCCACGTCGCGCAGAAGCGGCTGCACCTGCAGCGGCTGCGGAACCGGTACGGGCTCGGCACCGGCCCCCAGTTCGAGTACGGCAGCACCGACCTGCGCAACCTGGCGAGGCTGGAGGCAGTCGCCGAGTTCTTCATGAACTACCGGGAGCCGCGGTTCTCCACTGTCGGCATCACCGGCTTCTCCGCGCCACTGTCCGAGGCAGACCTTGGTTACATCACCGTCGACCTGTTCGGGCCAGCCGGCAGCAGCGCCGTTGCAGGCCCGACCCAAAAGGTCACGCTGTCCGGCTACGGCACCGACCTGGTCGGGCCGCTATCCCGGCTGATGCCGGCTGCCGGCAGTCACCACCGGGATCTGCTCGAAGTGGACGGCCAGCGGGTGGCCATCACCGCCGTGCTCGGGGTGACCGCCACCGAGACCGTGGTGCAGGTGACACCGG
>Ga0075434_100007154_pt1 | contig 10316 bp, 8 predicted proteins | sample RhiMethybrSRZTD3_FD_75298 | JGI IMG/M metagenome (GOLD analysis project Ga0075434, IMG submission 75298) | Populus rhizosphere microbial communities from Tennessee, USA - Rhizosphere MetaG P. TD hybrid SRZTD3 | ecosystem: Host-associated > Plants > Roots > Rhizosphere > Soil | place: USA...
CCGCGGCCTGGCGGTAGCGCAGCTTGGCCTGGACGCGCCCGGCGGCGACGTACATGCGGCCCGGTGCCACGCGGACCGATGTGCGGGCCAGCTCCGCCCGGCTCCCCACCACGACCCGCCCGGTCGCCACCTCGGTGCGAAGGACGTACGCCGGTGCGCCGCCTCCGAGGCCGAGCCCGCGCCGCTGGCCGGGCGTGAAGCGGTGCAGCCCCGCATGGCGGCCGAGCACGTGCCCGGTCACGTCGACGATGTCCCCGGCCGGGCCCGCCCCACCCAGCCGCTCAACGAGCGCTCTGTGGTCGCCGCCGCCGGCGAAGCACACCTCCTGGCTCTCGCGCGCCGAGGCGGCCGCCAGCCCGGCGGCGTGCGCCTGGGCCCGCGTCTCGGCCTTGGTCTGGCCGCCGAGCGGGAACCAGCAGCGCTCGAGGATCTCGGCCGGCACCGACGCCAGCATGTAGGACTGATCCTTGTCAGGGTCGGCGCCGCGGGCGACGAGCGCCGTCCCTGCTCGGCGCTGCACCCGGGCGTAGTGGCCCGTGACGATCCGGCCCGCTCCGAGCCGGTCGGCGACCTCGGCGATCGCCGCGAACCGGAAGGCGCCGTTACAGCGCACGCACGGGTTCGGCGTCCGCCCGCCGGCGTGGGCGGCGACGAAGTCGTCGACGACGGTGCGGCGGAAGGCGTCGCGCAGGTCGACGGCGAGGTGCGGGACGCCGAGGGCGTGGCACGTCCGCCGCGCCGCCCGCACCGCGTCGGGCGAGCAGCAGGCCCGCTCGGCGTGCGGGGCCTCCGGGTCGACCCACAGCCGCAGGGTGACCCCGACGGGCGCGACGCCCGCCTCGAGCGCCTTGGTGAGCGCGACCGCCGAGTCGACCCCGCCGCTCATCGCCACGACAACCCGCCCGGGCTCGGCGTCGAGCCGCAGCTGCGCGGCGGCCGCCGCAAGCGCGGCGTGCAGCGCGTCGGCGGCGAGCGCCGTGCAGGCCCGGGCGGCGGCCGGCGGCGCGATGCGCGCGTCCAGCTCGCCGGCGCCGATGCGGGCGGCATCGAGGACCGTGCGCCCCTCGGCGAGCCTGCAGGCCAGCTCCGCCGCGGCCGTGGCGTGCGGGCAGGCGAACGACCGGTGGCGGGCGGTGGCGATCCTCCCGTCGTCGACCACCAGGCCGATCCGCACGGCGTCGCCGCAGGCCGCGTTCCCGGCCGCCCCGTGGACCGCGCCGGGGCCGGCCTCGCCGGCCATGTCGTACGAGAGCGCCAGGTCCACGCAGGCCGCCGAGTACACGCCGGGAACGCTAGATCAGGAGAGCGTGCCGATGTAGGCGATGAGCTGGTTCACCTCGGCGTCCGTCAGGATGCTGCCCCAGTGCGGCATGCTCACGATCGGCTGCTTGCCGATCACGCTGCCCGAGATGATGATGTCGCGGATCTTGGCCGGGGTGTTGAACTCTGAGGTGAAGTCCTTGCCAGAGAGCGGCGGGATCATCGTGTCCTCGGACTGCGGGTTGGGGACGCCGCCGAGGCCGTTCGGGCCGTGGCAGTTCACGCAGCCCAGGTTCGTGTAGAGGATCGATCCGGCAACGACGTCGCCCTGATCGGTCGGCACCGGGGCGGGCTCCGCGCCCGACACGGCCGGCAGCCCCGCGTGCAGGTAGGCCACAATGTCCGAGATCTGGTGCGGCGAGATGATGCCGTGCCAGACCGGCATGTAGGGCTTGTCCGGGTTCGTGGACTCACCCAGCCCGTGCTGGATGATGGTGGTCAACTGGGCGACGGTCAGCGACTTCGCGACCGTGGTCAGCGCCGGCACGTCGGGCGAGACGCCGCCCTGGCCCTGATCGCCGTGGCACTGGTCGCAGGCGAAGCGGACGAAGTCGTGCGCCCCGGCGGCGACCGCGGGATCGGCGGGTGTCGCGGTCGACGTGGCGGGCTGCGACGAGCCGCCCGTCACGGTGACGGTGCTCGCGCTGGCGTGGTTCTCGCCGCCGTACCAGGCGGCCAGCCCGACGCCGACGATCGTCACGGCGAGGGCCGCGACGACCAGCATCACCGCCCCCATCCCAGAGTCGCCTCCGGGACGGCGCTTCCCAGGCTCGTCAGCCATGCGCGCCACAGTACTCCTTCGCGCCCTTCGCCGCCACGGGGAAATCGCTCGACCCGACTGCGGGTTTCCCGCAGGTCAGGCTGCAGGCAGCATGCCGCGCCGCAGCGTGCCGATCGTGCGCTCGAGCGCGGCGGTGAATCCGTCGACCTCGGCGGCGCTCGTCCCCGCGCCCATCGAGACGCGAAGCACGCTCCGGGCCGCTTCGGATGGCATCCCCTGGGCCAGGAGGACGTGGCTCGGCTCGGCGTCGCCGGCCGAGCACGCCGATCCGGCGGCGACCGCGTAGCCCTCGCGGTCGAGCCCGAGCACGAGGAGCTCGGCGCGGATGCCCGACACGAGGAGCAGGCTGTGGCCGGGCAGCCGCTCGGACGTGGCGCAGACGACGTCCACGCCCTCGGGCAGTGCGGCCTCGAGCCGGGTGCGCATGGCGCGGCGATGGTCGGCGGTCGCACGTGCGGCCGAGAGCGCCGCGGCGAACCCGACGCAGCCCGGGATGTTCTCGGTGCCGGATCGGTGTCCGCGCTCCTGCCCGCCGCCGAGGATGAGCGGCCGCAGGCGGGCCGGCTCGCGGGCGATGAGGCAGCCGACGCCCTTGGGCCCGTGCAGCTTGTGGGCCGAGATCGCCATCGAATCCACCCCTGAGCGGGCGAAGCTGACGGGGAGCGACGCCGCCGCCTGGACCGCGTCGCAGTGGAACGGCACGCCGCGCTCTCGGGCGATGCCGGCCAGCTCCTCGACCGGCTGCACCACGCCCGTCACATTGTTCGCCCACATGACCGCGGCCACGCGGTCGCCGGAGCGCACCGCCTCGTCGAACGCCGCGACGTCGACCACGCCGTCGCCGCCGGCGGGCACCCACGCCACCTCGAACCCCTGCCGCTCCAGCTCACGGGCCGGCTCGCGCACCGCCGGATGCTCGATCTCGCTCACCACCAGCCGGCCCAGCGGCCGCCCGCAGAACCCGAACACCGCCTGGTTGTCGGCCTCGGAGCCGCCGGAGGTGAAGACGACCTGGGCGGGCTCGCACTCCAGGAGCTCGGCGACCGTGCGGCGCGCGCCCTCGAGGGCCGCCCGCGCCTCGAGCCCGTACGCGTGCGGCTCCGAGGCGTTCCCGAACCGCTCGGAGAGGTAGGGCTCCATCGCCTCTCGGGCCTCGGGCCCGAGAGGCGATGTGGCCGCGTGGTCGAGGTACACGCTCAACTCGGACCAGGCCGGCGCCTGAGGCGGGACGGGTGGCCACTTTCAGGATGCTTCGACCGCTCTGATCTCCGCCTCGGCGCTAGAAGTGTTCGCACGACGGTAGTGAGGTGCGCGTTTCTCAATGGCGCCGGCTCCCTCACACGTTAGCGTCTTTGCCCGGTTCTGCAACCACGCGAATGCCGTATTGACGCAGCTCGGTCGCGGAGGCGGGCGTCGGCGCCCCGGTGAGCGGATCGGAACCGCCCTGGCCCTTGGGGAACGCCGTGACGTCGCGGATCGAGTCGGCGTCGGCCAGAAGCATCGCCAGCCGGTCGATCCCGAAGGCGATGCCGCCGTGCGGCGGGGCGCCCATGCGAAGCGCGCGGAGCAGGAACGAGAACTTGGCCTCAGCCTCCTCCTCGCTCATCCCGAGCATCGCGAAGATCCGGCCCTGCACCTCGGCCCGGTGGTTTCGGATCGAGCCGCCGCCGACCTCGTTGCCGTTCAGGACGAGGTCGTACTGACGCGCCCGCGCCTCGCGCGGCCGCTCCTCGAAGTCGGCCTCGTCCTCGGGCTCGGGTGCCGAGAACGGGTTGTGGCTGGCCTTCCAGCGGTGCTCGTCGGGAAGCCACTCGAACATCGGGAACTCGGTCACCCAGAGGAAGTTCCAGCCGTCCTGGATGAGCCCGAGCCGCTCGCCCAGGTGCAGGCGAAGCGGCCCCAGCACGCGCACCGCAGCCTCCTCGGCGTCGGCCACGAGCAGCACGGTGTCGCCCTCGCCCGCCCCCACGCCGGCCGCGATCGCGTCGAGCTCGGCCGGCGCCAGGAACTTCGCGATGGGCGAGCGGATCTCGCCGCCCTGGAGCTGGAGCCAGGCCACGCCCTTCCCGCCCCAGGTCTTCGCGAACTCCACCAGGCCGTCGAAATCCTTGCGGGAGAACTCGAGCGCCCCGGGCACGGCGAACCCGCGCACGACCCCGCCGGAGTCGACCACGCCGCGGAACGCCTTGAACTCGGTCTCGCGCAGGGCGTCGGTGACGTCGGCGATCTCGCACCCGAAGCGGGTGTCGGGCTTGTCCGATCCATAGCGCAGCATCGCCTCGGCATGCGTGAGGCGCGGGAAGGGGGTCGGAAGCTCGATGCCCGCCACCTCGCGCCACACGGTCTGGAAGAGGCCCTCCATGAGCTCGTGCAGCTCGTCCGGCTCGACGAACCCCATCTCGAGGTCGAGCTGGGTGAACTCGGCGGTGCGGTCGGCCCGGGTCGCCTCGTCGCGGAAGCAGCGCGCGATCTGGTAGTAGCGCTCGAAGCCGGAGATGACGTAGAGCTGCTTGTAGGTCTGGGGCGACTGCGGCAGCGCGTAGAAGCGGCCCGGATGGGTCGACGTCGGCACCAGGAACTCACGCGCGCCCTCGGGCGTCGACTTGTAGAGGATCGGCGTCTCGAGCTCCCAGAAGCCCCTGTCCTCCAGGTACCGGCGGATCGTCCGCGTGAGCGCGAACCGCACCCGGATGTTGTGGCGCATCGAGTCGCGGCGCAGGTCGAGGTAGCGATGGTGCAGCCGCAGCGTCTCGTCGACGCCGCCGTCGTCGAGCTGGAACGGCAGGACGGGCGCGGTGTTCAGGACGTCCAGGCGCTCCACGTGCACCTCGATCTCACCCGTCGCCAGACGCGGGTTCACCGTCTCGGGCGACCGGCGGCGGACGACGCCCTCGGCCTGCACGACGAACTCGGCGCGGAGCGCGTGCGCGGCTCCATGCGCCTGGGGCTGCTCCTCCGGGTTGAACACCAGCTGGAGGAGCCCGGCCTGGTCGCGCAGGTCGACGAAGACCAGGCCGCCGTGGTCGCGCCGCCGGGCGACCCAGCCGGCGACCGTGACGCGCTCGCCCTCCTGCTCGACGCGCAGGTCGCCGCCCATGTGCGTCCGGTAGCTCACCGTCGAAGCTCCTCCGCCAGCCCGTCGAGCGCCACGCGGCGCTGCTCCCCGGTAGTCATATCGCGCACCGTCGCCTGGCCGGCGGCCCACTCGTCGTCGCCCACGATGACGACGGCCGGGACGCCGCGGCGGTCGGCCAGCTCGAGCGCCCGCTTGAGACGGCGGCCGCCGTAGGCCGCGTCACAGCGGACGCCGGCTGCACGGACGTCGTCCATCAGCGCGTGCACGCGCGGCCGGGCCTCGTCGACGAGGATCGCGAACAGGGCGTCGAGCGGCCGCCGCACCGGCGGCCCGGCATCCATCTCCTCGAGCGTCAGCACGAGCCGCTCCACCCCGGCGCCGAAGCCGACGCCCGGGGTCGGGCGGCCGCCCAGCTGCTCGGCGAGGCCGTCGTAGCGGCCGCCGCCGGAGAGCGCCGACTGGGCGCCGAGCTCTGTCCACTGCCACTCCCAGGCGGTGCGGGTGTAGTAGTCGAGCCCGCGCACGAGGCCCGGGTCGACGGCATAGACGACTCCGCGGGCGTCGAGGTACGCGCGGACGTCGGCGAAGTGGGCCGCGCACTCCTCGCACAGGTTGTCGGTGATCTTGGGGGCTCCGGCCATGACGGCCCGGCAGCCCTTCTCCTTGCAGTCGAACGTCCGCAACGGATTCACGTCGCGCCGCTCGCGGCACTCGTCGCAGAGCTCGTCCGCGTGCTGGTCGAGGTAGCCGACCAGGAGCTGGAGGTACGCGGGCCGGCACTTGCCGTCGCCGATCGAGTTCACGAGCAGCTGGAGGCCCCGCACGCCGACCCGCTCGTACCAGCGCCGCTGGAGGCCGATCTGCTCGGCGTCCACCGCCGGGTCGTCCGAGCCGATCGCCTCGACCCCGAACTGGTAGTGCTCGCGGTAGCGGCCCTTCTGCACGGCGCTGTAGCGGAACATGGGCACCTCGTACCAGACCTTCACGGGCTGCGGCAGGCGGGTCATGTGCTCGAGGTAGGCCCGCATCACGCCGGCCGTCCCCTCCGGCCGCAGCGTCAGCGGCCGGCCGCTGCGGTCGGTGAAGCTGTACATCTCCTTTCGCACCACGTCGGAGCCCTCGCCTGACGTGCGTGCGAAGACGCCGGTGTCCTCGAAGGACGGCGTCACGACCTGGCCGTAGCCGGCCGACTCGAAGACCTCGCGGGCGATGTCCAGGACGGCGCGCCGGAGCGCCGCCCGCGCCCCGAACCAGTCCAGCGTGCCGCGCGGCGCCTGGAATTCGTTGCTCATGCCCGAAGCGGCCCGAGGAACGGGTTCGAGCCGTGCTCCGCGCCGAGCGTGGTGACCGGGCCGTGCCCGGGAAGGACGATGGTCTCGGGCGGATAGGCGCGAATCAGCCTATCGATGCTTCGAAGCAGCGTCTGCATGTCGCCGCCGGCCAGGTCGGTGCGGCCGACGGAGCCGGCGAAGAGGACGTCGCCCACGAAGAGATGGCCGTCGACGCCGTAGGCGACCGACGCCGGGGAGTGGCCCGGGACGAGCGTCACATCGAACGCGATCCCGGCCAGCTCCACGGTCTCACCGCCCTCGAGCAGGTGCTCGGGGGAGTACGGCGCGCCGGGGAACTCACGCAGGAGGTCGGCCTCGCCGGCCGGCATCCACACCTCGACGCCCGCGCCTCGCGCGACCGCGGCTACCCCGCCCAGGTGGTCGATGTGGCCGTGGGTCACGAGGATGCCGGCGGCGCTCCAGCCGCGCTCGGCGAGCTGCGCCTGCACGAGCTCCGGCGTGTCGCCGGGGTCGATCACCGCCGCCTCCGATCCGCCCTCCCACGCCACGAGATAGCAGTTGGCCTGGTAGGCGCCGAGGGGAAGCTGGACGATCTCGAGGCCGGGAGGCCCGGTCACGCCGCGGGGCCGCCCTGTTTCTTCTGGTAGCGGCGCCAGACGAAGTTCTCGACCATCCAGCCCATCGACCAGAAGAGCACGAACATCACGGCCGTGTTGGCCAGCTTCACGGCGGGGCTCACGCCCCCTCCGGTGAAGCTGATGACGAGATAGAACAGGGTCGCGAAGATCAGCGCCCGCTTGGCCGTCCGCTTCGCCGACGGCTCGAGCGGCTCGCCCCGCGCCCGCACCGCCTGCTTCTTGTCGGCCCTGGCCCTGCCGTCGTCCTGCTGCTCGGCCTCGTCGCCGTCGACGTGCCGCGCGTGCGCGACGGCACGCTGGTATTTCCGCCGCTGCTGCTTGCGCGTCGCCATCCCGTCAGTTTACCGACGAGCGCTCGCGCGCGGGCTTGCGCCACTGCCGGCGCCGACATGTCACGGAACCGCGCCGAATCGCACGCAGCCGAAGGGTCGTTACCTGGTAACGCTGCGGGGGTTCACCACGGCCCGGCCACCCGTTGTCCGCATGAATAGACGGCGGCGATGTCCCGGCCCGCCAAGTGGTAGGCGACGTGGCGCCAATCGGGGGCGTCGAGCAGCAGCACGTCGGCGTCGTGCCCCGGCGCAAGCCGCCCCACCCGATCTGCCCGGCCGAGCACCCAGGCGGCGTTCACGGTGCAGGCGGCGAGCGCCTCGCCGGGCGTCAAGCCGAGCGCGGTGCACGCCAGCGTCATCACGACCGGGAGCGAGTCGCAGAAGGCGCTTCCCGGGTTGAAGTCGGTCGCGAGCGCCACGATGGCGCCCTCGTCGACCAGCGCCCGCGCCGGGGGCTGGGCCCGGCGCAGGTAGAGCGCGGCGACCGGCAGCAGCACGCCGGCGACGTCGCTTCCGGCGAGCGCGGAGACCCCGGCCGGGCCAGTCGCCTCGAGGTGGTCGACCGAGCGCGCGCCGAGCTCGATCGCGAGCGGGATCGCGCCGGACTCGGTGAACTGGTCGCCGTGGAGGCGCGCGACGAGGCCGTGGCCCATCGCCGCGCGCAGGTAGCGGTCGGCCTGCTCGGCCGAGAACGCGCCCCGCTCCAGGAAGACGTCGGCGTGCTCGGCCAGCTTCGCAGCCTCGGGCAGCACCTCGGCGATCGCGAAGTCGAGGTAGTCGTCGGCCGAGCCGGCCTCCGGCGGGACCGAGTGCGCCCCCAGGTACGTCGGGACCGTCGCGATCGGGTGCGGGCCGGCGACCGCGGCGAGGCTCGCGAGCTCCGTGTCGCGGTCGAGCCCGTAGCCCGACTTGCCCTCGGCCGTCGTCGTCCCGTTGGCGGCCATCCAGCCAAAGTGGAGCGCGGTGGCCTCCCCCAGGCCGTCGGCGCCGAGCCTGCGGGTGGCCTCCACAGTCGAGCGGATCCCGCCGCCGGACGCGTGGATGCGCTCGTAGTCGGCGCCCTGGGCGCGCAGGTCGAACTCGCCGGCCCGGTCGCCGCCGAAGGCCGGATGCGTGTGGCAGTCGACGAGGCCGGGGATCGCGACGGCACCGCGGCAGTCGACCCGCTCAAGGCCGGCGTGCTCGCGCAACACGTCGTCCGGGTGTCCCACCCCCGCGATCCGGCCGTCGACGATCGCGATCGCGGCCGGCGCCTGCACGTCGACCCGCCCGAGGTCGGAGCCGCGTAGCGGCGCCTCCGTCCCGGCCGGCGAGGCCGCCGCGGAGAGCTCGGCCAGAACGAGGCTCGGGCCGGGCTCAGGCGCGGCCATATGCCGGGATCAGCCCTCCCGAGAGCGGCGCCGACGCGTCGGTGCAGAGCCACTCGACGACCTGGGCCAGGTCGTCGCCGGTCGTCCAGCGCGAGAAGTCGGCATCGGGGTTCTCGGCCCGGTTTCGGGGCGTGTCGACGATCCTCACGACCACAGTGTTGCAGCGGATACCCTGCGTCCGCACCTCGACGTCCACGCACCGCATGAGCCCGCCGAGCGCCACCTTCGAGACGATGTAGCCGGACGCGCCGGAGAACGGCGAGAGCATCGCAGACGTGCCGATGTAGACGATCGAGCCGCTGCCGGCGGCCTTCATGGGCGGCAGCACGGCCCGGGTCATGAAGTAGGCGGTGTCGAGGTTGATCGTCATCTGGCTTCGCCACACGTCGATCGGCTGCTCGTCGACGGGCCCGGCGGCCGCGAAGCCGCCGGCGACGTGGGCCAGCGCGTCCACCCCGCCGAACCGGTCGACCGCCGCCGCCACCGCGGCCAGCGCCGCGTCGGGATCGGACAGCTCGGCGCGAACGGCGAGGACGCCGTCGGGCAGGTCGCCGGGCGGCGTCTCCTCGCGGTAGGTCACCGCGACGTTCCAGCCCTCGGCGGCGAAGCGGTCGAGCACGGCCCGGCCCCAGCCTCCGGTCACGCCTGTCAAAAGCGCCGTGCGGCCGGCCATGCTCACTCCTCCATCGGCAGGTGGATGCCCCCGGCGCGGGCGGCGTCACGCGCCTCCGGGTAGCCGGCGTCCGCGTGGCGGGCCACGCCGATCCCGGGGTCGTTCGAGAGCACCCGGGTCAGCCGCTCGTCCATCTCCTCGCTGCCGTCGGCGACAACGACCAGCCCGGCGTGGATCGAGTTTCCGATCCCGACGCCGCCGCCGTGGTGCACCGACACCCAGGACGCCCCCGAGGCGGTCGAGAGGAGCGCGTTCAGGATCGGCCAGTCGGCGATCGCGTCGGAGCCGTCGCGCATCGACTCGGTCTCGCGGAAGGGCGAGGCGACCGACCCCGTGTCGAGGTGGTCGCGCCCGATCGCGATGGGCGCCGACACCTCGCCGCTTCGGACGAGCTCGTTGAAGAGGAGGCCCGCCCGCGCCCGGTCGCCGTAGCCGAGCCAGCAGATGCGGGCCGGCAGTCCCTGGAACGCAATCCGCTCGGGCGCGACCCGCAGCCACCTCTGGAGCAGCACGTCGTCGGGGAAGGCCTCGAGGAGCGCCGCGTCGATCCGGTGGATGTCGGCGGGGTCGCCGGAGAGCGCCGCCCATCGGAACGGCCCGGCGCCGCGGCAGAAGAGCGGCCGCACGTACGCTGGGACGAAGCCGGGGAAGTCGAAGGCGTTCTCGAGCCCTGCGTCGCGGGCCTCGGTTCGCAGGTTGTTGCCGTAGTCGAAGACGTGGCTGCCGGCGGCCTGGAGGTCGAGCATCGCCTGCACGTGGCGGACGGCGGTCTCCCGCGCCCGGCGCACGTACTCGTCGGGGTCGGACTCGCGCAGCTCGATCGCGTCGGCCAGC
>Ga0075434_100007155_pt1 | contig 10316 bp, 23 predicted proteins | sample RhiMethybrSRZTD3_FD_75298 | JGI IMG/M metagenome (GOLD analysis project Ga0075434, IMG submission 75298) | Populus rhizosphere microbial communities from Tennessee, USA - Rhizosphere MetaG P. TD hybrid SRZTD3 | ecosystem: Host-associated > Plants > Roots > Rhizosphere > Soil | place: USA...
GGCCGCTTGGTGGGTGAGGCCCTGCTCGTGAGCCCGAGCTGCCGCTGCCGTAGAATCAGGGGAGAGTGCCTCCCGCAACCCCAGCGCCGACGACGACCTTTGAAAGGGCAGTAGAGATCACACTCGCCTACGAGGGCGAGGAATCGAGCGATCCGCGCGACCCCGGCGGGCTCACGCGCTTTGGGATCTCGCAGCGCTGGCACCCGAACATCAAGGTGGCCGAGCTCACGCGCGGCCAGGCCATCGATTACCTCGAGCGCCTCTACTGGTTCCCTGTCCGGGGGGATCTTCTCCCATGGCCGCTCTGCGCGGCCCTCTTCGACCACGCCGTGCACTCGGGCCCGGACTGTGCGATCCGGACGCTCCAGGCCGCGGTAGGAACGCCGATCGATGGGCTGCTTGGTCCCCGGAGCCGGGCGGCGCTCGGGAAGGCGTGGGAGGCCAGCCCGCGCGCCGTGGTGGCCCAGTGCATTCGGCTGCGGACGCTGGAGCTGGCGGGCGAGAAGAGCGCCCCGGCCTTCATCGGCGGGTGGATGGCCCGCGTGGCAGACCTGCACGGCCTTTGCGGCTACGAGCTCGGCTGGAACGCGCGGCTGCGGGCCGCCTAGGGTACTCTCCGAATGAGGGCGGGGCCTCTGGGCCCTTCTCCTGGGGTCGGGGCCCCCTGCGCAAGCCGTGGGGCGCCGTCTGGGGGCCTCGCTCTTCCCGAGGCGGAGCCAGGGAGCCGCACCTGTGCCGCTACGCATGCTCGTGATCGACGACACCGAAACCGATCTCATGCTGCTGCGCATGGCGCTGGAGGATGCGGGGCTCCAGCTCCGAATGGCGGCCCGGGTGGAGACGCGGGCCGAGCTGCAGGCGGCGCTCGAGGAGCACGAATGGGATCTGTGCCTTCTGAACTGGGTGATGCCGACGCTCACCACACCCGAGGCGATGCGCCTGATTCGCCAGTCCCGCCAGCCGCAGCTTCCGTGCATCGTCTGGAGTGGCCGCGACGACGAGAAGGTGCGCTTCGTGGCGCAGGAGGCCCTGGGCGCGGTGGGCTTCGTGCCCAAGAGCCATATGGAGAGGATCGCAGCGCTGGTGCGGGAGCATGTCCCGCGCCACCAGGAGCACTAGTGGCCGCGGCGCGGGTGCGATCTCCCGGCCTGGACTGGAGCACGAAGGATGCGGTCCTCGCCTACACCGAGTCGAAGGCGGACCTGGACCGCGAGATGGAGGGCGTCCACACGCGGCTCGCCGCCCTGGAGCGCGCTCTGGAGCGCGCGGTGGATCAGCAGCACGACCTGCGGCTCGAGGTGACGGTGCTGCGCACCACGAATCGGCTCCTCGCGGGCGTGGGCAGCGTGCTCGGTACGGTGATGGGGCTCGTGATCGCCGCGCTCGCTCTCTGGCGCCGCTAGGCGCGCCGGCGCTTCTTTACGGGGCCCAGGCCCGCCGCGCGCCGCTCCCGCTGCGTGGCCATCTTCTTCGCGAGGTCGTAGGGGCAGGGCCTCGCCTTGGCGTAGCGGCGGCGGTACTGGGTAATCACGGGGCGGGTCCAGAAGACGCGCACGCGGGTGCCGCGCATGGGGCCCGCGAGGACCTTTCGCACCACGGGCGCGGGGAGGAGCCCCTTTGTGACCATGGGCCAGCAGGTCTCGGGGCCCCCGGCAAAGCCCATGAGCTCGGCGAGTCCCCGAATGTCGATCAGCGCGCTCTCGAGCTCGGGCGCCCACATGCCGCCCTCTGGATGCGGGAGCGCGGGCGGGATCCAGAGCTCCTCAGGGACGAGGAGCGAGGAGAGGAGGCCATCGCGCTCCTCGGCGAGGACGCTGTGGTGGGTGCAAATGGAGCGGAGGTAGTCCTCCGCGTGTGCGCGCGAGGCGGGCACCACGACGTAGCGCTTGCCGCCCTCCTCGATCCTCGGATACTCGTGCTCGCCATCCCAGGCGAGGCGGTCGCGGGCGCCGGGCACGAGCCGGCGCGAGATCGTGTAGCGCCAGCATCCGTCACTCCCGCGCCAGTAGTGGCCGTTCCAGGCGGTCTCAATCTCGGCCATGGTCAGAGTCCTCGGGGAAGTCCATGAATGATGCGTTCTGCTTGGGAGCGCACGCCCACCACGAGACGCCCACGCCGTCCACGTCGGGGCCGAGGTACGTGTCTGCGAGGATTAGAAGCGCCTGCGCGCTGGTCGGGGCCTCGCGGGCGCGGCGCCAGCCGTCGTCTCGGAAGTAGTCCTGGAAGTAGGCGCCGGGGTACTCCCCCGAGGGGGTACTGAAGCGGGCGACAAAGTGCGGCTCTTGCATGGGGTGATTCTCCTGGATATGCAACGTCGAAAAGTTTTCATAGGATAGCGGTCTCTGGGGAAACTGGATCGCCTGCCGGCCCAGCGCGTTCGGTGTCGGGGCGGAGGTACGAACGTTCCGAAGAGCCGGGCGCGCTGGGCAAATCGATACGGTGAAAAGCCCTGGGGGCCGTGCTGGGATCCGCCTACCAGCTTCGCCAGTGCGGCCCCATCTCGCCGATGTAGCTCACCAGGGAGAGCGGCGCTTTCGTAAAGCGCAGGGAGGCGGTTCGATTCCGCCCATCGGCTTCTCGCCGACGTAGCTCAGTGGGGAGAGTGCGCCCCTTGTAAGGGCGTGGGCGCTGGTTCGATTCCAGCCGTCGGCTTAGACTCGGCGCGCGGGCGGGACGCCGCGTGCCCAGGGCGCCGACGGGCGAACATCCGAGGTAGCCGCAGCGTGCTCTGCAGCGGCAGGCGCTCCCGAGTCCAAAGGGCTGTGACACGGCCAGCCACGGGGGCGCCGGCGACCGGGGCGCCCGCCCGCCAAGGGGGGCCATGGTCTGCGCCTGCGGCTGCGGGGAGAGCTTCGAGCCTCGCCGCAAAGATCAGATCTACCGCGATCAGCGCCACGGCGGGCGCGTGAGCAATCGGCGCTGGCGGCGGCTGCGGCGGCGCGAGATTCCGTGCGCCGCGTGGGGCTGTGAGCGCCGCTTCATGCGCGCGCCGGGCAGCCGCAAGATCTTCTGCGGGCGCCCCTGCCGGATCCGCACGCACTCCAAGATCAAGCGGGCGCTGGAGAAGGCGCGCCGCTACGCCGCGAGGGGATACGCCGCGGCAATATCCCAGTGCGGGCGCACGCCGCTCCCGTCCCAGCGCAAAGCGTAGCCCTCGCGCACCAGCGTCTCGGCCAGGTCCACGCCGAGCGCGCGAATGTCGGCGTCCCAGCGGCCGCCGTACTTGTCCGCTTCGCCCCGGCTCGTGACCTCGATCCCGCCCCGGGCAAGAAATGCGGCGGTGCGGGCGGAGGCGAGAAGCCCCAGGGTGCGCGTGGGGCCCGTGATCTCGGGCGTATCGATCCCTGCCACGCGAAAGCGCAGCGTCATGCGGGCGCGGAAGCCGAGATCGACGTCCAGGTCCACCGTGTCCCCGTCCACCACGCGCACGAGGGAGGCGCGGAAAATCCATTCGGTGCGCGGGGCTGCCATGGCGAGTTGCCTCTAGAAATGATTTCGCGGTACGCTCGCGGACAGCCATTGAGCCAGTCCGATTCCTTCTAGTCGGGTCGGGGGCCGGGGTGAGCGCCATTCGCCCCGGTCCCTTTCATAGCTCGCGGTAGATCTGCCCGCGCACGCCGATGGCATCCACCCAAAGGGTCTGCTCGTCGAAGCGATAGACGATGCGCCAAGGGCCCACGCGCGCGCGCCAGAGGCCGCCCGGGATCGCCTGCAGCGGCGCTGCGCGCTCGGTCGGCGCCTTGGCGAGCTCTTCGATGCGGTCGCGTAGGCGTTTGCGCGTTTTCTCATCGACGCGGGCCCGGACCTTGGCGGCCGCCTTGGCTACGCGGATCTCACGCATCGCCGAGCGCTTCATCGAGCGAGACGTATTCGCCCGCGTCCTGCGCCGCGCGCGCAGCGGCAAGATCGGCCGCGTCCTCATCGGCGGGCGATTCGAGCGGCACCACCCACCAGCTTTCGCCGCGCAGCGCTCGTTCGGCGTAGCTCATGGCGCCATCCCCCGAGCCGAAGGGGCCGACGTAGCTATAGCCCTCGATTGGATTTCCGTGAATGACCATGAACATTGGGTTTTCTCCTAGGGTTGCGCATGCGGGGCCATCCTCGCAGACGGCGCTCCGCACACGCAACCCACCCAGGAAACTACGACGCCAGCCAGAGCACGAAGAGCGCGCCGGCGATGAAGGGGAAGCCGAAGTAGAGAGCGCCGAGAGAGAAGAGGAGCAGCATGACGTTTTCTCCTGGGGTTGATATCTGCAGACCGGCCGGGCCGGTTTCGGGGTTGCGCCCCTCTTCAGTGCAGAGGAATGCCGCGCTCAGAGCTCCCCATTTTCGTCGGCGAGCCCATGGGTGCGGGCGATCGCCAGAATTTTGGCGTCGATATGTCCGCAGTCAATATCGCGGCCCGTGGGGCCATTGAGCAGCGCGCGCAGGCCACTCAGAATCGCAGTCACCTCTGGAGCGAAAAGCGCGTTTTCGCTCACGGGCGAATCGAATACACCCTTGTACTCGAGGCAATAGTTATTCATCGCCTCGACTGCATCGCGGATCGCCCGCCCGCACGCGCGCTCGCTGCGCGCCGCACGCAGGCGCCTGCCTTCGCTCAAGGTCTCATCGGTTGTCTTCATGGTCATCTCCTGGGGTAGCGGGGTATCCGCAGACGCGCCGAAGCGCGTTTCGGCCTGCTGGCCTCATCAGTGCGGAGCGTTACGGCATGCGCCCATGGCGAGCGAAGTAGGCATCGGCCGCAGCGCGTGCGCGCTGCTGGCGCTCCTCGGGCGATTCGATCAGGCGCACAATCGCATAGGCATCGCGGTAGTGGTGGCGAGGGCTGCGATACTTCAGCGGGTAAATATCGCCCGAGTAGCCGACCATCGGGCAGCCGCTCACCCGCGCATTGCGCATTCCAGCGGCCGCGGTGGCCGCTTCGATAGCGGCATCTGTGTGCGGCGCCTCGATATTTTCATGCGCCGATAGCGTGCGGTGGCGAGAGTCCTGAATTTCGACGTGGAATCGCATCGGTGTTTCTCCTGGGGTGAATCTGCAGACGGGCTGGGCCCGTTTCGGCGTCTACGCCTCTTCAGTGCAGCTCGTGATCTCGGCCACGATCTCAGGCTTTGCCCTGTGCCACTCGCTCGGATCGGCCACGCTTACCGTGTGATAGCCCTGCCGATCGATCCAGAATTTGTGTCCGCCGCTATCGCACGTGTTATGCCTGCGGATCGATCCCATCGCGGCGTCCACGAGAATGTCGAGCGGCAGCGAAGCGAGCCGAGCGCGGCACTCGTCCGCTGCGCGCTCGCCGTCCGCGTCCGCTTCGCACGCGTCGTGGTACGCCTCGTCGGCAAGAGCGTTGATGATCCGCTCGCTTCCCATTGCTTCGAGATTGGCGCGCGCATTGTCCCACGCTTCGGCCGAGTGACTGATTTCCCATGCCATGTTCGTTTCTCCTGGGGTTGTCCGTATCCCTAGACCGTGTGAGGTTTCGCGCTTCCGCGCTCTTCAGTAGGGAGTCCCCGGAGTTCATCGCAGCGCCGCGTGCTCGCTCTCACAGCGGTGCACCGCGCGGGGGGAGACGCTCGCGCGCCTCTGAGCCCCTTCCGCTAGCTCTCGGCGCCCTCCGGGTGACGCCGCACACTGCGCTCGCTCTCGCGAGGTCAAGGTCAATCGCCTTGACGGGTCGGTCTGCTCTCTTCCCAGTGAGTGGGCCCGTTTGGCCCCGTTCACCGTGTCCCGACACCTACAGTATGGTGTAAACCCCACGGACAAACAAGTCAGAGAGGCACCGAACTCAACTCGAGGTCGTAGCTCAGAAGCAGACCGATCGCAGAGTGATCAGAGCTGCGCAGAGGCTGCGAGTGTCCTGCACACAGGACACATGCCGTGGAGCTGAGGGGAGAGAGGCGAGCCCGAGGACCGTGATCGTTACGTCACGGGTGAAAGGCCCTCAGTCTGTGCCGCGAGCCGATCGGCGCGCCGCCTCGCATGTCCTGGACAGGGGAGCCGGAGCGCCGCAGATGGGCGCAGCGACCCGATCGGAGGGGACCGAGGGAGGGGACAGGGAGGGTGCGGGAGGTGACGCCCACCGCCGCAGCCCCTGTCCGAGAGCGCCCGCCGCCAGGGCCAAGCGGCGCAGCCTACTGCCCCGTAGGCAGTCGGTCACACTGGACCGGGGGCCAGGGGCCACGCTGGGTTATGGGGGCGAGTTGCCTACGGTGGTGACGCGGACCCGCCGTCACCGCGCCCGCTCGATGCGCAGATCCGACGCAGACCGCACGCAGTCTCTACGCAGATTGCTCGCACCTGCGCGCAGTCTGCTCGCAACTGCCGATCCCCTGCCGGCCATGGCATCACCCCCGCCGGACCGATGACTGGGGTCCCCTTTCCCGCCGTTTCTCCCGGCCTCGGGAGGCGTCCGAAAGTTCCCAGAAATCGGCCGACTTATGGACGGGGCTCTCTCACTACGGACGCACGTCTCGTTTGAAGTGAGGGCGCTGCGGTGAGCACTGCAGCGATCCAGGCGGGCGGGAGGCTCGGCTGCCCACGCGAAAACGCACGGCCCGACGCGGAAGCAAGCGCGGGATTGCCTCCGCACCGGGCCGGCGCCCTGCCGTGCCCCGACCCTGGTGGCGAGGTTGTCCCACAGCCGAGCCGACGCGGGGGACCTACTCACCTGGGGAGGTTGACGGGCGGGGCCCTAGTAGTCGTAGTCGTCCCAGAGAGGGTCGTAGTCGGCCGAGATCGGGCAGGTGGCCCAGGCATCGCCTGGGAAGCTTTTGGTGTGAGAGGGTCCGCCTCGGCTCGCCGCCTCGGCTCTTGCAGTGGGCGCCCTGCTGGGCGCGGGATCGTGCGGGTCAGACAGCGGTACGGCCACCGCGAAACGCGGGCCTGCGCTGTCTTCACGTGTGAAGCCGAGGTGGCGCATCGCTCTAGCATCGCGGATAGCAAAAGCTCAGGCATCACGTCAAGGGGGGCTCTGTAAAGACTGGATCTTGCTGGGGGATTTTGGGCTCGCGGCGCGGTTTTTGACACGTGCACCGGATTTTTGAATCGGGGGCGGTTTGCGGCCGGAAATCCGCAGGCCCCTCTGTACCGTTTGAGCCGCATTCCAGATTCGGATTCGGGCCCCCGCGCCCGTTTGCTCCCTGCGTCGCCTTCCCTACATTCACAGCGAAGATTTTTCAAGACAGAATGCGCCGCGCATGTGCAGCTTCGCCTGCAAGGGGCGCGAGAGGAGAGGGCGATGGGGGGAGGGCAGTGGGGCTCGGCGCAGGACTTCTTCGCCTTCGCCGCGTTTGTCTTTCTGGTGGGGCTCGTAGCCCACGCGCTCGGTAAAATGCTGCGCGCGTCGCGCCTCGTGATCGAGGAGAACGAGAGAAAGCTCGCTCTCCTTCGGCGCAAAGAGGAGCCGCGGCCGTGATCGATGAGGAGCTCGTGGAGCTCATCAGCCCCATGCTCGAGTCCCTCACGCGCCTGGCGAAGCGCACGATGACGCCCATGGACTTCTGCGTCCTCCTGCGCGGGATTGCGAGTCGGGTCGAGGAGGGCGCGCGGGAGGACGGGATCTGGGACGAGGAGTACGCCGCGCGTCTGGAGCAGGAGGCGGGGCGGCTGTGGCCGCCGCAGCGCCCCTCATGACGGACGAGGAGATCAGCGCCCTCGCGGCGGAGATGACGCGCTCTCTCCTCGCGCAGTTTGGGGAGCGCGCGGGGGGTCTGGGGATCACGGTCCTCCTTCAGTCCCAGGAGGACGATCGCCTCTGCGCGCACTTCTCCAATCTCTCCCACACCGAGCAGCTCGCGCAGCTCCTCATGGCGGCCGTTGCCACCGCGGAGCGCATGGCGATGGCGCAGATGGGGCGCGCGCAGCTCGTTCACCTCTTTGCCGAGGGCCTGGGCCTCCCGGCCCTCCTCGTGCCCATCGCGCGCCCTCCCGAGAAGGCGGACGGATGAAGCTCCCGAGCCAGGCCGCCATGGCCCTCGTCGCCGCCGCCGCGCGAAAGCTCGAGGAGGAGGGCCTCCTTTACTTCTTCGCCGCCTACGACGCCGAGAGTCACTACGTCTCTCACGCCGATGACTTTGAGGACCGCCGCAAGCTCGAGACGATGCTGCGCCACGTCTCGAGGAAGGTGGCGGGGATGAAGCCCTGGAAGCTCACGGAGGACGCCGATGGCTGACGAGAAGCCGAACACCGACTTCGCCCTGGGCTGGGCGTGGAACCAGCCCAACTGGGAGGAGCGCGTCAAGGCGCTCACGCGCGAAGTCTTTCTCATGGGCTGCAAGTACAGCGCGCAGGTAAACGGCGGCTCCGTCGTTCTTCACCCCAAGTTTTACGAGGAGCTGCAGGCGCACCGCCCCGATCTTCTCGCGGCGCTGGCAGCGATGCGGGCGAATGAGCGACGACTACGTGGTCGATGAGATCCGCTACATGCGCTCGGGCCCTGAGATGCTCGAATTCCTCGAGCGCCACTGCTGCCACCCGCGCGAGATCCCCTTCAGCGACGGCGAGTGGGAGTACGAGATCCGCTTCGTCGTAAAGCTCGGCCAGAACGAGACGCCGCCGTCCATGCGCAAGGCCGTGCTGCGCTGCGTGGAGAGGATGAGAGGAAGATGAGTCTTTGGAGCAAGATCGACTCCATCGAGCGGCGGCTCGCCGCGATCGAGGAGAAGCTCGTCCATGTGGATGAGCCGAGGCCCACGCTCGATGACGTGTACGAGGAGGTCGAGGGCATGGGCAATGAGCTTCTCGGCATGGCCCGCCGGTATCAGCGCGAGGAAAATTACCCGATGTGCAACGCGTACGACGACGTTGCCCGCGCTCTCGGCAAGGTGCTCGACACGATCGGCGAAGTGCGCGGGCGCCTCAACCGGAATGTGCTGTGAGCATCGACTGCCCCGCCTGCGTCTACGACGAGCTCTACACGGACATGGGCGTCGCCCTCGCGAAGCTCGACGCCTGGCTCGCGAGTCCGCACGCCGAGAAGGACCTGGAGGACAAGGCCATGGTGGTGCGCCTGAAAGCCGCGATCGAGGAGGCGCAAAAGCAGATGGGTAAGGCGTTCCTCGGGTGAGCGAGCACTTCACGGTCGTCCTCTTCACGAACCGCAGCATGATCGTGTTCGGCGAGGATGGCCATCAGCGCGATCTGCAGAACGCGGTGAGCTGCTACGAGATCGACCGCGAAAAGCTCGCGGAGCTGCTCACGCACCCGTGCACGTTCTATATCGCCCGCTGGGGCGAGTGGCGGCGCGAGCTCACGCGCCACGAGTTTGAGTACCTGCTCGGCTGCCGCACGCGCGAGATGGATCTGGCGGAGCAGGAGATCCGCAAGCCGTGACGTTTAGCCCCAGGGGAGGCGAGCGCCTGCTCGGGGGTCCCCCCACTGCCCGCGTGGGACTGTAGCCCTCCCCTGGGGCGACTCTACCTTTCGATAGGGAGGACGGATGAGCCAGAGCAGTCGGTTTCCCTCCTACCACGAGGCGAAGCTGGAGTTTGAGCGCAGGTACTGCCGCGAAGTGCTGGAGGCTTCGGGCGGTAACGTCATGACCGCCGCGCGTGTCGCGAAAAAAGACAGGCGGGGTTTCTACACACTCATGTACCGTACCGGCATCATGGCAAGGGGTGCCTCGCGGCCGGGACGCAAGCCTAAGAGGGATCTGGCGTGATCATGGACATCGGCGAGCCCTGGAAGAAGTCAGACCTCCAAAGACTTCTCGATGCGGATGACGTGCTGATCATCAAGGAAGTGAAGGGCGATGTGTCCAAGCTGCCGCCGCTTCGAAGCGGGGACCTGATCCTGTGTCCCCGCCCCGGATGCGGGCGTCGCCACAAGGTCTACGCCTCGCCCGCGCGCGATGACAAGGGCAACCCCATCGCACTGGGATACGACTGTCAGGGCAGCCGTCACGTCGCGGGCATGTACGGCCGCCTCGTAATCCGCCAGCCCGCCAAGCCGATAGAGGAGATCTCAGCAGTGGGCAGACCGATACAGGCCACAATCCCCGATGCAAAGCGGCAGCTCGCGGTGCGGCAAGTGCTCGTAGACGGAAAGAGAATCCAAGACGTCGCGCACCGACTGCATATCGGAGTGGAGTCGGTGGAGAAGTGGATCAATGATCCGAGAATCCGGGGAGATCTTCAGATCACGGAGAAGAGCGGGTACAAGCCGCGCCACCGCTTCACGCTGAGCTTCAAGCAAACGATTGCCGAGCGCGTGAAGTCCAAAGGAGAGAGTCCGGCCGCCATCGCGCGCGAGTTTCTAGGGCTCACTCCCGGCATGATTAGAAACTGGTGCGAGGGATTTGATATGCAGCCTGAGCC
>Ga0075434_100007156_pt1 | contig 10315 bp, 7 predicted proteins | sample RhiMethybrSRZTD3_FD_75298 | JGI IMG/M metagenome (GOLD analysis project Ga0075434, IMG submission 75298) | Populus rhizosphere microbial communities from Tennessee, USA - Rhizosphere MetaG P. TD hybrid SRZTD3 | ecosystem: Host-associated > Plants > Roots > Rhizosphere > Soil | place: USA...
GAGTCGAGCAAAGCGTTCGCGAAAGACTTCATGGCGCGCCACCGGATCCCGACGGCGCGCTTCCGCGTGTGCCGCTCGATCGACGAGGCGCTTGCAGCGGTCCGCGGCGAGGAATTCGGCCTGCCCGTCGTGCTCAAGGCGGACGGCCTCGCCGCCGGCAAAGGCGTTGTGGTGGCCACGGACCGCGAGTCGGCCGAGCGCGCGGTCCTCGACGCGATGCGCGAGCGCAAGTTCGGCGCAGCCGGCGCGACGCTCGTCGTCGAAGAGTACCTCGAGGGCCCGGAGGTTTCGTTCTTCTGCCTGTGCGACGGCTCGCAGGCGCTGCCGATCGGCACGGCTCAGGATCACAAGCGGATCTTCGACGGCGATCGCGGTCCGAACACCGGCGGGATGGGTGCCTTCGCGCCGAGCCCGCTGGTCGACGAGATCGTCGAGGCGCAGTTCATGCGGGAGATCGTCGATCCGGTGATCGCCGGCATGGCGGCGGAGGGTCATCCCTTCCGAGGCTTCCTCTATGTCGGGTTGATGCTGACGGCGGCGGGCGCGAAGGTGATCGAATTCAACGTGCGTCTGGGCGATCCGGAAGCGCAGGTGGTGCTGCCGCTCATCGACGAACCGCTCCTGCCGCTGCTCGTCGCCGGCGCGACGGGACGGCTGAGTCGGCGGCCGATCAGGCGCGGCGCCGAGCGCGCGGCAGCGGTCGTCCTCGCCTCGCGCGGCTACCCCGACTCTTCCGAATCCGGACGCGAGATCGCGGGCATCGAGGCGGCGGAGGCGATCCCGCAGGTGTCGGTCTATCACGCCGGCACGGAGCGGGCGGACGGCCGACTCGTAACGGCGGGCGGCCGCGTGCTGACCGTCGTGGGACGGGGCCTGGATTATCCGGAAGCGATCGCGCGCGCCTACGTCGCCGCGCTCAAGATCTCGTTCGACGGCATGCAGTTCCGCCACGACATCGGACGCAAGGCATTCGCGTATGCCAGCTGAACCGCGGTGGCGCGCGGCATGAAATACGCCGTCGTCACGTTCGGCTGCCGCGTCAACCAGAGCGATTCGCTGCAGATCGAAGAACGGATGCTCGCCTCCGGCGCGGTCGCCGCGGCGCCGGAGCGCGCCGATCTCGTCGTCGTCAACACCTGTTCGGTGACGGCGACGGCGGATCAGGGCGCGCGGCAGACGATCCGGCGCATCGCGCGCGACAATCCCGGGGCGCGGATCGTCGTGACCGGCTGCTACGCGACGCGGCGGCCGGACGAGATCGCCGCGCTCCCCAACGTCTCCGACGTCGTCTGCAACGACGACAAGCCGCGGCTGCTGGGCGTCATCTCGTCCTTCGACGGTCCGTGCGGATCGCTGATCGAACCGGGCGTCGCGGGCCGCACGGCCTACACGCTGCGCGTACAGACCGGCTGCGCCGAGCCCTGCTCGTACTGCATCATTCCGGCGACGCGCGGCGCGCCGCGCAGCGCGGCGATCGACGACGTGCTCGGCGGCGTCGCGCGCGCCGCGGCGGCGGGATTCAGGGAGATCGCGCTGACGGGCGTCCACCTCGGCTCGTACGGCCGCGATCTCGAGCCGCGCGCCTCCCTCGTCGACCTGCTGCGGCGCCTCGACGCGCGCGCGCCGGCCTCGCCACAGGAGCGCGTGCTGTTCCGCGTGTCGTCGCTCGAGCCGATGGACTGCTCGATGGAGATCGTCGATCTCGTCGCGGCGTCGCGCCGCTTTGCGCCGCACTTTCATCTGCCGCTGCAGCATGCGAGCAACCGCATCCTCGCGTCGATGCGGCGGCCGTACACGATCGAGTACTACGCGGCGCTGGTCGCGCGCATCCGTGCGCGCATGCCGCACGCGTCGATCGGATCGGACGTGATCGTCGGGTTCCCAGGTGAGACCGACGAGGACTTCGACGCGCTCGCCGCGTATCTCGAGCGCTCCCCGCTCACGCACCTCCACGTCTTTCCGTATTCCGATCGCCCCGGGACGGTCGCGTCCACGTTCGGCGGCCGCGCGCCGGGCGCGGTGGTGCGCGAGCGCGCACGGCGAGTGCGCGAGATTGGCGCGCGGCTCGCCGACCGCTTCCGGACGTCGCAGGTCGGCACGACACACGACGCGCTGACGATCGAGGACGGCTCGCTCGCCGTCACCGGCAATTACTTGAAGGTCCGGATCCCGCCCGGCCGATCGCGCAACGAATGGGTGCGCATAAAGGTCGCATTGGGCGATCCCCTTGCCGGCGTGGTCGTCGAGAATCGTTGACGCCGGACGCGGCTTTGCGTATTTCCTCGACACCTCGGCGCCAATCGTCAACAACCGGAGCGGTGGAGCGCGTTGAGGAAAGATCCCACGCGGCTGCAGCGTGACGTCGCGCTGAAGATCCTTCCGCCGTCGGCAGCCGACAATCCCGAACGCCAGCGGCGCTTCGCGCAGGAAGCCGTCGCGGCCGGCGCGCTCAATCAGCCGTCTCGCTCACCGACGCGCTCGATCTGTTCGCGTCGGCGCTGAACAGCGTCGCCGGCCGCAACGGCCACGCGCTGAACCTCGGCGTGAGCGTCGGCGCGACATGGAGCTACACGCGGGCGGCGCAGCGCGCGTCCAGCGCAATCGCTTCGGGGCTACTTGAAGGCGAGCGTCGCGAGCTGCTGGCCCGCCGATTTTTTCGGGCCCTCGACGATCAGCTGCCCGCACGCGGCGCGGATGTCTCGGCCGCGGCTCTTGCGCACGGAGACGAGCGTGCCGTGCTCGGCGACGATTCGGGCGAAGCGGTCGATGGCGGCGTCCGACGGCCGCTCGAATGGAATGCCCGCGGCGGCGTTCAGCGGGATCAGGTTGACCTTCGCTTTCATACCCGCGAGCAGCTTCGCAAGGCGGCGCGCGTCTTCGTCGGAGTCGTTGACGCCGGCGAGCAGCACGTACTCGAAGGTGATCCGGCGCCGCTTCTGCAGCGGAAATCGCTTGCAGGCGGCGATGATGTCGGCGACGTTGTACTTCTTGTTGATCGGCACGAGCGCGCCGCGCTGCGCGTCGGTCGGCGCGTGCAGCGAGATTGCGAGGTTCGGCATCACCGGTTCGGCGGCGAGCCGCTCGAGCCCCTGGAGCAGGCCGACCGTCGACAGCGTCACGCGCCGCGGCGGCAACGCGAAGCCCTGCTCGTCGGCGAGGATGCGCAGCGCCTTCATCGTCTCGTCGTAGTTGTGCAGCGGCTCGCCCATGCCCATCAGTACGATGTTGAACGCCGTGTCGCGCATGTCGAGCGCGCCGGCGAGGACGCGCACCTGGCCGACGATCTCTCCCGCCGTCAGGTTGCGCACGAGGCCCATCTTGCCGGTGAGGCAGAACGCGCACGCCATCGCGCAGCCGACCTGCGTCGAGATGCAGAAGGTCATCGCGGGCGTGTCGGGGATGAACACGGACTCGACGGTGCGGCCGTCTTCGAACCTGAGGAGGAACTTTTCGGTGCCGTCGACGGATCGCTCGCGGTGCACGAGCGCCGGCGTCGTCAGGCGGAAGTCCGATGCGACTGCCGCGCGCAGCTCGCGCGACAGATCGGTCATCGCCTCCGGGTCGGCGACGCCGCGGCGATAGACCCAGCGGAAAATCTGGCCCGCATGAAAGCGCGCGTGGCCGCGCGCTTCGAGCGCCGCTTCGAGCGCAGGTCGTTCCAGCTCGGCGATATCGGAAAGGGGGTCCAGGGCCATGCTATAATGTGAATTCTAGCGTGTAATCCCTTCTCGCTCAATAGGTTGCAAACGCTTAAAGGTGTCGACAACTCCGATCGTCCGAGACGTTCTCGATAACGGCCTCCGCATTCTGACGGAGCGCATGTCTCAGGTGCGCTCGATCAGCATCGGCGTGTGGCTCACGAGAGGATCGCGGCACGAATCGGCGGAGCGCGGCGGTATCGCCCACTTCGTCGAGCACATGCTCTTCAAGGGCACCGGGACGCGGACCGCGGAAGACATCGCGCAGGCGATTGATTCCATCGGCGGCCAGCTCGACGCGTTCACGGCCAAGGAGTACGCGAGCTATTACATCAAGGTGCTCGACGAGCACCTGCCGCTCGCGATCGACATCCTGTCCGACATCGTGCGCAATCCGGCGTTCAGCCCCGAAGACGTCGAGCGCGAGAAGAAGGTCGTCCTCGAGGAAATCAAGATGGTCGAGGACACGCCCGACGACCTCGTGCACGAGCTGTTCACGCAGGGCTTCTGGGAGAATCACCCGCTCGGCCGTCCGATTCTCGGGACCAAGGAGACGGTCGAGTCGTTCAACACGGATCTGCTGCGCGATTACTTCCGCAACGCCTACACGGCGAGGAACCTGATTGTGTCGGCGGTCGGGAATCTCGAGCACGCCCACGTGCGCGATCTCGTCCACGAGAAGTTCGGCTCGCTGGTCGAACCGGGCGAGGTCGTGTACGACGAGGCGCCGCGCGTCGTGCCGAAAATCCTGGTGCGGAACAAGGAGCTCGAGCAGAGCCATCTCTGCCTCGGCGTCGGCAGCTATCCGCAGAACCACGACGAGCGGTACTCGAGCTACGTGCTGAATACGCTGCTCGGCGGGTCGATGAGCTCGCGCCTGTTCCAGAACGTACGCGAAAAGCGCGGGCTCGCCTACGCGGTCTTCAGCGGCCTGAGCGCGTACCGCGACGCCGGCTCCTTTACTATCTATGCCGGCTGCGCGAACGAAGCGGTGGAAGAGGTCATCGACTTGTGCGTCGAGGAGCTGCGCGCGGTGAAGAATTCACCGGTGCCCGACGCGGAGCTGCAGCGCTCGAAGGATCATCTGAAGGGCAGCCTGATGCTGAGCCTCGAGAACACCGCGAGCCGGATGTCGCACCTCGCGCGCCAGGAGATCTACTTCGATCGCCAGTTCGGGCTCGACGAGACGCTGCAGGGCATCGAGCGCGTCACTGCGGAGGACGTGCAGCGTGTCGCCGCCGACCTGTTCCGCAACGGTTCGCTCGCCGCGACGGTGCTCGGCAACGTCAATGGACTGAAGATTCCCGCCGAACGGTTGAATCTGGATTGAAGCGCCCTGGCGATCGATGATCGCACGCTACACACACCCTGAGATGGGGCGGATCTGGAGCGACCAGCGCCGCTACGAGACGTGGCTGCTGGTCGAAACCGCCGCCGCCGAGGCAATGGCGGCGGCCGGCATCATCCCTGCCGAGGCGGCGCGCGACATCCGCGAGCGCGGCGCGTTCGACATCGCGCGCATCGAGGAAATCGAGCGGACGACGCAGCACGACGTGATTGCGTTCACGACGGCGGTCGCCGAGCGCGTCGGACCCTCCGCCCGCTGGCTCCATTTCGGCATGACGTCGTCGGACGTGATCGATACGGCGCAGGCGCTGCAGATGCGCGACGCGTGCGACGTCGTGCTGAAGGATTTGGCCGCCCTCGCGGCGGCGATCAGCGAGCGCGCTTTCGCGTTCCGCCGGACGCCGATGATCGGGCGCACGCACGGCGTCCACGCCGAGCCGATGACCTTCGGCCTGAAGCTCGCGCTGTGGTACGCGCAGGTGCAGCGCGACATCGAGCGGGTGCGGCGCGCGCGGGCCGCCGTCAGCGTCGGCAAGCTGTCGGGCGCAGTCGGCACCTTCGCGCATCTGCCGCCGCGCATCGAGGAAGACGTCTGCCGCCGTCTCGGGCTCGAGCCGTCGCCCGTCGCTTCGCAGGTGATCCAGCGCGATCGCCATGCGGAGCTGCTCGCGGCGCTGGCGATTGCCGGCGCGTCGCTCGAAACCTTCGCCCTCGAGATCCGCGGGCTGCAGAAGACGGAGATCGGCGAGGTCGAGGAGCCGTTCGCGCAAGGGCAGAAGGGCTCGTCGGCGATGCCGCACAAGCGCAATCCGATCGGCTGCGAGCAGATCGTCGGGATGGCGCGGCTGCTGCGCGCCAACGCGCACGCGGCGCTCGAGAACGTCGCACTCTGGCACGAGCGCGACATCTCGCACTCGTCGGTCGAGCGCGTGATTCTGCCCGACAGCTTCATCGCGCTCGATCACATGCTGCGGCGCTTCACCCGCATCGTCCAGGGGATGATCGTCCATCCGGACCGCATGCTCGAGAACCTCGGCCGATCGCGCGGCGTCGTGTTCTCGGGCAGTGTGCTGCTCGCGCTCGCCGCCAAGGGCGTGTCGCGCGAGCAGGCGTACGAATGGGTGCAGCGCAACGCGATGCGATCGTTCGACGAGCGGCGCGACTTCAAGACGCTGCTGCTTGGCGACGAGGACGTCCGCCGCGCGCTGTCGCCCGCCGAGATCGAGCGCGCGTTCGATCTCGACGAACAGCTGAAGCACGTCGACGACATCTTCAATCGTGTGTTCGTCCAGGCGATCAGCCCGGAGTCGGCGGCGCCGGCTCTGCGTTGAGCGCCGCGAGGTCCCCCATGCGCGCGCGCGTATTCGTCACGCTCAAGCCCTCGGTGTTCGATCCGCAGGGGCGCACCATCGCCGAGGCGCTCCACTCGCTCGGTTACGGCGGCGTGGAAGACGTCCGGCAGGGCAAGTACTTCGAGCTCGATTTGCACACCGACGAGGCGGCCGCAGCGCGGACGCTCGCGGCCGAAGTCGCCGACAAAGTGCTCGCCAACCCGGTGATCGAGAGCTACCGAATCGAGGTCGACTGACATGAAATTCGGCATCGTCGTGTTCCCCGGCAGCAACTGCGACGAGGATGCGTTTCATGCCGCGAAGGACGTCTTCGGCCAGCGGGCGGAGTACCTCTGGCACAAGGACACCGAGCTGAAAGGCGCCGACGTCGTCATCCTGCCGGGCGGCTTCGCGCACGGCGACTACCTGCGCACGGGCGCGATGGCGCGCTTCTCGCCGATCATGAGCGCGGTGCGCGCGTTCGCCGATCGCGGCGGCCCCGTGCTCGGCATCTGCAACGGGTTTCAGATTCTGCTCGAATCCGGCCTCCTGCCCGGCGCGATGCTCCGCAACCGCAGCCTCAAGTACCGCTGCGAGCACGTGCACCTGCGCGTCGAGCAGACCGACACCCCGTTCACCGCGGCGGCGGAGGCCGGTCAGGTGCTCCGCATCCCGATTGGCCACGGCGAGGGCAACTACTTCGCGCCGGCCGAGATGCTCGAGACGATCGAGAAGAACCGCCAGGTCGTGCTGCGCTACACCGATCCGCAGGGCCGCATCGACGAGGCGTGGAATCCGAACGGCTCGGCGCACGCGATCGCGGGCCTCTGCAACGAGCGGCGCAACGTCGTCGGCATGATGCCGCACCCGGAGCGCGCGTGCGAGGCGCTGCTCGGCGGCGTCGACGGACGGGCCGTGTTCGAATCGATCATCAAGACGCTGCGGGTCGCGGATCTTCATCGCGCGCAGGTTCCCGCATGATCGATCCGGACGTCCTGCAGCGCCACGGCCTGACGCGCGATGAGTACGAGCGGATCGTGCGTTTCCTCGGGCGCGAGCCGAACATCACCGAGCTCGGCATCTTCTCGGTGATGTGGTCGGAGCACTGCAGCTACAAGAGCTCGCGCGTGCACCTGAAGACGCTGCCGACCGAGGGGCCGCAGGTGCTGCAGGGGCCGGGCGAGAACGCGGGCGCGATCGACATCGGCGACGGCCTCGCGGCCGTCTTCAAGATCGAATCGCACAATCATCCCTCGTTCATCGAGCCGTATCAGGGGGCGGCGACGGGCGTCGGCGGGATCATCCGCGACATCTTCACGATGGGCGCGCGGCCGATCGCGCTGCTGAACTCGCTGCGGTTCGGTCCGCTCGACGCGCCCGGCACGCGGCGGCTCCTCGAGGGCGTCGTCGCCGGCATTGCCGGCTACGGCAACAGCATCGGCATACCAACCGTCGGCGGCGAAATCGCCTTCGAGCCGTCGTACGCCGGCAACCCGCTCGTGAACGTCTTCTGCCTCGGCGTCGCGAAGGCGTCCGAGATCGTCAAGGGTGTCGCGTCGGGCGCGGGCAACGCCGTCTATTACGTCGGCGCGAAGACCGGACGCGACGGCATCCACGGCGCGACCATGGCGTCGGCGGAATTCGACGACAAATCGGCGGAAAAGCGGCCGGCGGTCCAGGTCGGCGATCCGTTCATGGAGAAGCTGCTCCTCGAAGCGTGCCTCGAGGTGATGCAGACCGACGCGCTCGTCGGCATCCAGGACATGGGCGCGGCCGGCCTCACGTGCTCGACGACCGAGATGGGATCGCGCGGCGGCGCCGGCGTCGAGATCGACGTCGCGCTCGTGCCGCAGCGCGAGACCGCGATGACGCCGTACGAGATCATGCTGTCGGAGTCGCAGGAGCGCATGCTCCTCGTCGTGAAGCGCGGCCGCGAAGCGGACGTCGAGCGGATCTTCGACAAATGGGATCTGCACGCCGTCCGCATCGGCGAGGTCACGAGCGACGGCATGCTGCGCGTGAAGGAGCGCGGCGGCGCTGTCGCGGAGATTCCGAACCGCGCGCTGACCGACGAAGCGCCCGTGTACCGGCGGCCGATGAGCGAACCCGAGTATCTCCGCGACGTTCAGCGGCTCGATCTCGACGCGCTCCCGCGCGAACGCGCGAAGGCCGTTCCACGCGATCAGAACGCGGCGTTGCTCGCGCTGCTCGCGTCGCCGACGATCGCGAGCAAGAAGTGGGTGTACCGGCAGTACGACCACATGGTGCGCACCAACACGATCAACATGCCCGGCCAGGGCGCCGGCGTCGTGCGCATCAAGGGAACCCATCGCGCGCTCGCGATGTCGCTCGACGGGAACGGCCGATACTGCTATCTCGATCCGTACCGCGGCGCGATGCTGGCGGTCGCGGAGGCCTCGCGCAACGTGGCGTGCGCCGGCGCGCGGCCCCTCGGCGCGACCAACTGTCTCAACTTCGGCAATCCCGAACGTCCCGCGATCATGTGGCAGTTCGCGAAGGCCGTCGAAGGGATTGGCGCCGCATGCCGCGCGCTCGGCGTGCCGATCACCGGCGGCAACGTCAGCCTCTACAACGAGACCGACGGCAGCGCGATCTATCCGACGCCGGTCATCGGCGTGGTCGGTCTGCTCGAGCACGCCGACCGCGTCGTCAGCGGCCGGTTCAAAGAGACCGGCGACGTGCTCGTACTGCTGGGTCCGGACCACGCGGGAGAGCTTGGCGGCAGCGAGTACGTGAAAGTCGTCTACGGCGTCGTCCGCGGCGCGCCTCCCGCGCTCGATCTCGACGCAGAGCGCGCGCTTCACGCGCTGCTCGTCGCGCTGGCCGACGAGCGGCTCGTGCGATCCGCGCACGACTGTTCCGACGGCGGTCTCGCGGTGGCCGTGGCGGAGTGCTGCTTCGACACGAACGGCATCGGCGCGGAGCTCTCGCTCGAGGCGGTGGACGCGGCGCGTGATCCGCGCATCAACACTGCGGCGGCGCTCTTCGGCGAATCGGCGTCGCGCGTGCTGGTGTCGGTGGAGCCCGACCAGTTGACCGCGCTCCTCGAGCGCGCGGCGGCGCGGCGCGTCGGCGCGCGCGTCGTCGGGAACACGGGCGGCAATCGGCTGCGGATCTCGGTAGGCGGCGCGACGGCGATCGATCACGCGATCGCCGACGCGGAGCGAGTGTGGTCCACGGCAATCGATCGAATCTTCGAGAGACGAGTGGCCTGACATCCATGCTCGACAAATTCAAGGACGAGTGCGGCGTCTTCGGCATCTTCGGCCATCCCGAAGCCGCCAACATGACGTACCTCGGTCTCTACGCGCTGCAGCACCGGGGACAGGAGAGCGCCGGCATCGCGGCGTCGGACGGCGCCGAGGTCCGGAGCGCGCGTGAGATGGGGTACGTCGCCGACATCTTCGACGGCGGCCGCCTCGCGCAGCTGCCGGGGCCCCTCGCGATCGGCCACGTCCGCTACTCGACCGCGGGCGAGAGCAAGCTCGCGAACGCGCAGCCGATCGTGATCGACTGCGCGCACGGCCAGATGGCGATCGCGCACAACGGGAACATCGTCAACGCGCGCGAGCTGCGCGACGAGCTCGTGCAGCAGGGGTCGATCTTCCAGTCGAGCAGCGACACCGAGGTGATCGCGCATCTCTACGCGCGCTCGAAGAAGGCGATCGCCGAGGACGCGATCGTCGAGTCGGTCTCGCAGGTGCAGGGCGCGTTCTCCCTCGTCATCCTGACGCGCGATCGCCTGATCGCCGTCCGCGATCCGCACGGCTTCCGGCCGCTCGCGCTCGGCCGGCTCGGCGACGCGTACGTCGTCGCGTCGGAGACGTGCGCCATGGATTTGATCGGCGCGACCTACGTGCGCGACGTCGAGCCCGGCGAAGTGCTCGTCGTGAGCGCGGCCGGCGTCCGGTCGATCCG
>Ga0075434_100007157_pt1 | contig 10315 bp, 9 predicted proteins | sample RhiMethybrSRZTD3_FD_75298 | JGI IMG/M metagenome (GOLD analysis project Ga0075434, IMG submission 75298) | Populus rhizosphere microbial communities from Tennessee, USA - Rhizosphere MetaG P. TD hybrid SRZTD3 | ecosystem: Host-associated > Plants > Roots > Rhizosphere > Soil | place: USA...
TTGCCGACCCAATAGAGGTTGTCGAAGATCTGGCGCGGCTCCTGATACCACTGCGAACGTGGAGGCACCGTTTCCTGGCGCGGAGCCGCGACGGCAGGGGTCAACCCGTTGACGCCGCCGGCGCGCCGGCGACCCGCAGCAGCATCGGCACCGGTCGGCGGAACGATGCAGACACGCGCGAGAAGCCCGGGATAATCGAGGCCGGCGGCCCGTTGTGCCGCCGCCAGATGCACGTTCACAGGATCCGTCGTGGGGTCGATCGCTGCAGAGGCATGCGCCAATGCGAACCCGACGGCCATGACCACAAGCACACCAAACCTCTGATTCATGGCGCCGATCATCCCGCCGGTTGAAGAGGCGTGTCAACGGATCACGCGATCAGTTCACGTGTAGAATCCGGCTCATGCGCCAGCTTGTAATCGTGTCCGGGCTTGTCATTCTCAGTGCAGCTCTCTTCGCACAAGGTGCCGGAGGCACGTTGACCGGAGTCGTTACGGGACCCACAGGGGCTCCGGTCTCCGATGCACCGATTCAGGCAAAGAACCGGCAGAACGGCGCCGTGGTTCGCGCGGCGACTGCAGCGGACGGACGTTATCGTCTCGCGCCGATTCCTCCAGGCTCGTACGACATCTCGATCATCATGCCGTGTTGTGCCTACGAGCCATTCGTGCAGCCGGACGTCGCCATCGCCGCGGGGCAGACGCGCCAGTTGGATGTTCGCCTTGCGGAGGGCGCATCGTTTAACACGGCCGGCGACGATCCAGGGGAGCTTGCCGCGGTGCTCCGCAAACGCCAGAAAGTGCCGTCGCGTCCCGTGCCGCGTGTGGCCGGCAAGCCGGATTTCTCCGGCGTCTGGCTCGCAAACGAGGATCGCTACCCGGAACAGCCGGCGCTGCTGCCATGGGCTGCGGCCGAAGTGCAGAAACGGCTGGCCAACGCGATGAAGGACGCGCCTCACACGCGGTGTCTGCCGCAGGGGCTGCCGACCCCGGCTTCCATCGGACCATTCATGGCGAAGATGGTACAGACGCCATCGCTGCTCGTCGTGCTGTTCGAGGACGCCGGCGGCTTCCGCCAGATCTTCATGGACGGCCGTCCGCATCCACAGGATCCGGATCCGAGCTGGGTCGGACATTCGATTGGGAAGTGGGATGGCGATACGCTGATCATCGATACCATCGGCTACAACGACCAGAGCTGGATTGGCATCTACCCGCATTCGGAGATGCTGCACGTCACCGAGCGGATTCGGCGGCCCGACTTCGGGCATCTCGACATCGCCGTCACGTTCGACGATCCGGGCGCGTTCAGTGCGCCGTACCACCAAATGATGACGTGGGATCTCCTCCCCGCGGAGGAAGTTGTTGCCTACGTGTGCGAGAACAACAAAGCGGAGCACCTGGTCGGAACCGGAAAGTGAGAGTCATGAGAATGCTGCTGGCCGCGACCGCACTGGCCGCGTTGATGTGTGCGGCGGCGCCTGGATACGCGCATCACTCGTTTGCGGCGGAGTTCGACGGCAACAAGCCGATCAAGCAGTCGGGTACGGTCACGAAAGTCGAATGGACCCAGCCGCACGCGTGGATCTATATCGACTCGATGGACGAGTCCGGCAAAATCGTGAATTGGGCGTGGGAGCTCGGAAGTCCGACGAGCCTGGTCCGACTCGGATGGACGCGGAATCTGTTGAAGGTCGGCACTGCTGTCACGTTTGAAGGCAGCCGCGCCCGCGACGGCAGCAACACCGCCAACGCGCGAAGCGTCACGCTGACCGCGACCGGCCAGAAGCTGCTCGGCGCCTCGAGTCAGGGACAGGCTCAGTAGCGCGTGCGCGCCGCCGCCGAGGTCACCATCTATTTGCCGGAGCCGTTGCGGACCTATGCCGGCGGCATCGTGGAGCTGCCGATCAGGGCAGCCGCCGTACGCGACATGCTCGGCCGGCTCGAGCAGACGCAGCCGGTACTGCATCGCAACGTGTGCGATGAAACCGGCGCGGTGCGCCGGCACTTGAACATCTTCGTCAACGCGGACAACATTCGCGATCGCGACGGCCTCGACACCGCCCTGAAGCGGGGCGACGTGGTCACGATCGTCCCCGCGGTATCGGGAGGTTGACTGTGGCAGATCGTGTCATGCTGACCATCGGCACCAAGAAAGGCGTCTTCGTGGCCGAGGCGCCGAAAAGCCGGCGCATTTTTGCGTTGCGCGGCCCCTTCGGACCGGGCGTCCCCGTCTACTCGACGCTCATCGACACCCGCGGCACGCCGCGGCTGTACGCGTCGAGCTGTAACCCGTTTTTCGGGATGAAGGTTCTTCGCTCCACCGATTTGGGCAAGTCGTTCAAAGAGACGAAGGCAGCGCCCGCCTTCCCGAAAGAGGACGGACGCGCGCTGATTAACATCTGGTCGCTCGAGCCAGGCAGCGAGCCGAAGGATTTATGGTGCGGTGTGGAACCCGCGTCGCTGTTCAGAAGCCTCGATGGCGGCGACTCGTGGGAGATGGTGCCCGGCATCAGCAACCACGAGCACGCCCGCAAGTGGAATCCAGGCAACGGCGGCCTCTGCATGCACACGATCATTCGCGACGGCAATCGCATGCATCTCGGCATCTCGACGGGTGGACACTATTTGAGCGAGGACGGCGGTCGGACGTTCCGCGCGGCGAACACCGGCGTCGGCGCCGGTTTTCAGCCGGATCCGTATCCGGAATTCGGCCAATGCGTGCACAAAATCGTGCGTCACGACGCAGCGCCCGGCCGCCTTTACATGCAGAACCATGGCGGGTGGGCGGAGTGGTCGGGTCCCGGCGGTCCACGGCCCGATATTGGCGTGCTCCGCAGCGACGACCACGGGAAGTCCTGGCGATCGATTGCGAAGGGACTGCCCACCGACTTCGGATTTCCGATCGTCGTGCACCCGCACGATCCGGACACGGTCTACGTCTTGCCTCTCGAGCCGATGACACGGACGTGCCCCGGCGGCGCGCCCGCGGTATGGCGAAGCGAGAACGGCGGCGACTCGTGGAAGCGTCTCGCCCACGGCTTGCCGAAGAAGCAAAGCTACTTCACAATCCTTCGCGACGCGATGACGATCGACGACCTGAAAACCCCCGCACTGTATTTCGGGACCACGACGGGGCAGCTCTGGATCGGCAGGGAGGGCGGGGAGCAGTTCGACTGCCTGTTCGACGCGCTGCCTCCGATTCACAACGTGAAGGTTGCGGTCGTCTGATAACAACCCGGCAAGAAACCTGCAGTCCCGCTTCGAGGGACGCAAAGGTGAATTGCATTGGGAACGTTATCCAGAATCGCTCTCATAACAGGTCTTCTTGTTACCGCTTGCGGCAGCACTTCGGACATTCCTACCGTACCGTCAACAGTGACGTCTGCCCCGGTGCCGGCGCCGCAGCCCGCACCGGCACCTGAGCCAGCACCTGCGCCGGCGCCCGCTCCGCCGCCAGCCGCGCCAACAGCGCCGACTATCGCCAACCTGTCGGCGTACTTCTCGGGCAAGCCGTGCACACGCGCCGCCGATCACCTGACCGGCAGCGCACTGGTCGTCGCCTTCGATTTCACGGACCCCAACGGCGATGTCCCGGGCGGCAAGGTGATGCTGAACCGCACCTACAACACCGGTCGCTCGGAGTGGCACGCCTCGCCGGTGCCTGGAGAAGCGATCCTGTCGGGAACCGCAAGCGACGGCCACATCGAGGTGGACGTCGAGTGCCCGCTCTACGATAACAATCAGACGTCGGTCGAATCGATCACGCTGATTGACGCTGCGGGTCTGACCTCGAACAGCCTGTCGAAGACCATGCAGCGGCCCGCGGGCGCGCCGTAGCGACGACGAGCGCGCGCGCATCCGTTGACATACATAGCAGCACAATGTATAAGACTGCTTTGTATGGATGTCGGCAAGGACCTCGTCGCCGCGTCGGCCACCCCGCTCGTGCTCGCGATCCTGGCGGAAGGGGACAGCTACGGCTACGCGATCATCAAACGGGTCAGCGAGCTGTCGGGGGGGCACCTGCAGTGGACGGACGGCATGCTGTATCCCGTCCTGCATCGCCTCGAGCGGCAGGGGCTCGTCGCCGCGAAGTGGGGCAAGTCCGAGACGGGACGCCGCAGGAAGTACTACCGCATCACGCGCGAGGGACGCGCGCAGCTGGCCGCGCAGCGGCAGCGCTGGAAGGTCGTGGATGAGACGCTGCACGCGATCTGGATGAAGACGAGCCCGGCATGAGCGCGCCGCCTTCTGCCGTTCCCGTCGAAGAACAGATCGCGCAGTGGCGCGGGTATCTCCGTCAACGCCGCGCCATCAACGGTGCGGATGTCGAAGAGCTCGAAGGCCATCTGCGCGATCAGATCGCGATGCTGACGACCGCGGGCCTTGCCGGCGACGAAGCCTTCCTCGTCGCGGTCAAGCGCATGGGGAGTCTCGATTCTCTTTCGCGCGAGTTCGCGCGCGCACACTCCGAGCGGCTCTGGAAGCAACTCGTCGTCGCCGACGATGAATCCCCGGACGCAGCCGTGCCATTCCTGCGCCTGGAAACGATTGTCGTCCTCGGACTCGCCGTGGCAGCAGCACTTGCCGTCAAGGCGCCCGAACTGTTCGGTGTTCATCTCCTCGACAGCAACGGAAAGCTGCTGCCGTTTTATCAGCGCAATGCGAGCTTCTTCGTCACCCCCATGCTGGTCCTCTACTTCGCATGGAAGCGCGGCATGAGCGCGGCGGCGGCGTCGCTTGCGATCCCATTTGCGATCGCGGCGGTGTTCGCCAACGTCTATCCATTTGCGGCTCGAAGCAGCACGCAGAATCTGACCTCGCTGCACCTGCCGATTGCCCTCTGGTTCATCGTCGGCGGCGCCTACGCCGGTAGGCGCTGGCTCACCGGCGACGGCCGCATGAACTTCGTGCGTTTTTCGGGTGAGCTGTTCATTTATTACGTGCTGATCGCGCTCGGCGGAGCGGTGCTCACCGGCTTCACCGTCATGATGTTCGACGCCATCGGCGTACGGGTCGACGAGTTCGTCGGCAGCTGGCTGGTTCCCTGCGGTGCGGCGGGAGCGGTGATCATTGCGTCGTGGCTCGTCGAAGCGAAGCAGAGCGTCATCGAGAACATGGCGCCGGTCCTGACGCGGGTCTTTACGCCGCTGTTCACGATCATTCTGCTCGTGTTTCTCGGCGCCATGGCGTGGACGGGCCACGCCATCGACATCAAACGCGAGGTGCTGATCTCCTTTGATCTGCTGCTCGTGCTCGTCGTCGGCCTCGTGCTCTACGCGGTGTCGGCGCGCGAGCCGCAGGCGCGGCCCGACTTGTTCGATGTGCTGCAACTGCTGCTGGTCACGAGCGCGCTTGCCGTCGACGTCCTGGCGCTGGCCGCAATCGGCGGCCGCATCAACGAGTTCGGATTCACGCCGAACCGCGTGGCGGCACTCGGCGAGAACATCATCCTGTTGGTGAATCTGTTGGGGGCTGGATGGTTGTACCTGCGGTTTGTGCGCAGCCGCGTACCCTTCGCTGCCCTCGAGCGATGGCAGACCGGTTATCTTCCCGTATATTCCGCGTGGGCGGCCGTCGTCGTCATCGTTTTTCCACCACTATTCAGGTTCATCTGAACCGTTGACACTCCCCGGGGGCAGGAGTAGAGTCGGCCCCTCTTCGGGGTAACCCCTCTTCGGCGTATCCGCTACCTCTCGGTGTCTCGTAGCAAGGAGGAATGCGATGAGCGGCCGGACGATCCTGGGTGTGCTCACGGGCTTGGTCAGTGTTCTTCTGATCTGCGCCTCGGCGTCGGCGCAGAGTTCCAACGGCAGCATTGCGGGTGTGGTGAGAGATGCGTCGGGCGCGGTGCTGCCCGGCGTCACCGTTGAAGCCGCCAGCCCCGCGTTGATCGAAAGAGCCCGCTCGGCCGTCACCGACGGTCAGGGGCTGTACCGGATCGTGGATCTTCGTCCGGGCACCTACACCGTCACGTTCACCTTGCAGGGGTTCAGCACGTTGAAGCGTGAAGGGCTGGAGCTGACCGCGGGCTTCACCGCGACCGTCAATGGGGATTTGAAGGTGGGCGAGCTCGCCGAAACGATCACGGTGAGCGGCGAGACGCCCGTCGTCGATCTGCAGAACGTGCGTCAGCAGACAACGCTGTCGCGCGCGACGCTGGAGGCGCTGCCCACGTCGGGCCGCATCAGTCAGCTCGTGAACTTCATCCCGGGCGCTGTCGTTGGCAACGCCGTGTGGCAGAGCGTCGGCGGACTCGACGAGCGCGCGAATGCATTTTCCGCTCATGGCGGACGGTTCGACGACAACGCGCCGATCATCGACGGCCTGGTGCAGCGTCTGCAGGGCGGCGCGGTGTTTGTCTTCAACCAGCTGACGTTCCAGGAAGTCAGCGTCGAAACCGGCGGCATCTCCGCCGACCGCAACACCGGCGGCGTGCAGATGAACATCGTGCCGAGAGACGGCGGTAACACGTTCTCCGGCAGCTTCAATACGTCGCATACGACGCCCTCGCTGCAGGCCGACAATCTGAACGACAAACTGCGTGCGCGCGGGTTGAGCTTTTCGTCATCGCTGAAGAAGCACTACGACACCGGCGGCGCGTTCGGCGGTCCGATCGTCCGCGACAAACTGTGGTTCTTCGCGGGAAGCCGGTTCGGGGCGAACCAGCAGTATCAACAGGGCAACTACTTCAACAAGCTGCAGAACCAGCGCGTTGGCACCGACCCGGTGTATCGCGTCACGTTCTACGAGCCGGATCTGAGCAGGCCGGCGTACACCGACGATTACTACCGCGACTTCAGCCTGCGGCTCACGCTGCAGGCGAGCAAGCGCAACAAGCTCGTCATCTCGTACGAGGCGCAGCCGAACTGCAGTTGCTTCTGGCCAATCCTCGAGCTCGGTCCGCAGAACAACGTGCAGGGTACTCCGGAGGCGGTCGGCGCGCACAACTACAAGGTGAACTATCTGCCGCTCGTCACCTGGACATCCACGGTGAGCAGCCGACTGCTCATTGAGGCAGGTGCGTCGGCAAACGTCTTCGACAACGAAACCATGCGCACCGACTCGAGCGTCGGCACGGACACGATCGCAATCACCGAGCTGTCGACGAACTTCCGCTACGGATCGCGCGCGCTCAGCCTGACGCATGCCGGTGGATACCGCATTCAGCACAACCGGCAGTACCGTCAGCGCGCGTCGGTGTCGTACGTGACCGGAAAGCATTCGCTGAAGACCGGCGTAGACCTCGCAGAATATTCGGAGGGCGCGCCGGGTTGGGCTAACGACTGGAGCCAGATCAACGGCGCCCGTTCGTACACGTTCAGGGATCGCATCCCGCAGCAGGTCACCATATGGGCGGTGCCGTTCGAGGCGCTCTGGCGCTCGCGCGACATTGCGGCCTACGCACAGGATCAGTGGACCATTCAAAAGCTGACGTTGAACCTCGGCGTACGCTTGAACAACTTCAACGGCCACGCGCCGGACACGCGCATGCCCGCCGGACCGTGGGTGCCGGAACGCGACTTCCCGGCGACGAAGAACGCGCCGAATTGGTCCAACGTGAATCCGAGAATCGGCGGCGCCTACGATCTGTTCGGCAACGGCAAGACCGCCGTGAAGGCATCGATTGGGCGCTACACGCCGTACTCGATTGCGGCGGTTGATATCCCCGCCAACAACCAGGCGACCAGCACGACGCGAACCTGGAACGACAACGGCAATTACGTGCCGGATTGCGACCTGCGGAATCCGCTGCCGAACGGCGAATGCGGCGGATGGTCCGACCTGACGTTCGGACAGATCCGCGCGGGGAGCACGCGTCGGGTCGCGGACGCGCTCGGCGGCTACAACCTCCAGGACTACAACTGGCAGCTCGCCGCGCAGGTGCAGCACGAGCTGCGGCCGAACGTTGCGCTGAACGCCGGCTACTTCCGCACGTGGTATGGCAACTTCCTCGTCACCGACAACCAGGCGACCGCGGTGACCGACTACGACCAGTTCTGTGTCACCGCGCCGAGCGACCAGCGGCTGCCCGGCGGAGGGGGTAATCAGATCTGCGGGCTCTATGACATCAAACCGGCGTCCTTCGGCCGCGTCGACAACGTCGTCACCCAGCACACGCATTACGGCAAGCAGCAGGAGGTCTACAACGGCGTTGACGTCGGTCTCGAGGCGCGTATGAGCCGCGGGGCGCGGTTCGAAGCGGGCGTCAGCATCGGCCGCACGGTCACCGACACCTGTGACTTCAACAAGCTGCCGCAGGTGCTTCCAAATAGCATCGGTGGGGTCGCCACATCGACGTCGGTGCTGACGCCGCGCACGGATGACTTCTGTCACATCAGCCGGCCCTGGACCTCGGCCACCGGGCTGAAGCTCGTGGCGATTTACCCGCTGCCGTGGGACTTCCAGTTCAGCGCGCTCTATTTCGACAAGCCGGGCATCCCGATTGTCGCCAGTCGCGCGTATACCAACGCCGAGATTCGCCAGTCACTCGGTCGCGATCTCGGCCAGTGCCGCGGCGCGGCGACGTGCAACGCCAGCGTGGTGATCAACGTGACGCCTGACAACAGTCGCTTCGAAGATCGGCTGCGGCAGATGGACATTCGCTTCTCGCGCTCGTTGCGCCTGGGCAAGCTGCGCGTGCGCGGCAATGGCGACCTCTACAACCTGTTCAACGCAAGCAACGTGCTGAACATGACCACACGCTACTCGGGGACCAACGGCGGCCAGTGGCTGCGGCCGCTGCAGATCCTCGGAGGGCGGATGTTCAAGATCAGCGCGCAGGTCGATTTCTAAAGCACGACGGACGCGAGGATACGAAGGACGCAGGGCAGGAAGATGAACAGGATACGTGCCGTAATTGCGATGACCGTGTTCGGTATCGCGGTCGCGATGCTCGTACACACGAACGCGCAGAACCGTGTCACGACGATCGGCGGCGGTGGCACCCCGTTGGTGCCTGACAGCCAGGTGAATGGGCCGGTGCCGCGTATGCCCGACGGCCATCCCGATCTGTCGGGGCCATGGCTCGGCGGCGGGTCGAACGCGGACATCGAGCGCGAAGGCGGACTGAAGCCCGGCGAGCTGCCGCTGCTGCCATGGGCGAAGCAGCTTCGCGACGGCCGCAAGGAGCAGGACGAGCCGTACGTCGCGTGCACGCCGATGAGCGTGCCGCGCATCAATCCGTTTCCGTGGAAGATGGTCTACAGCCTGACGCCGAAAGGCATCACGGAAATCTACATCCTCCACGAGCTCGGTGATGCCGGCGCACATCGCGTCATCTACATGGACGGCCGCAAGCACCCCGATGCCAGGCATCTCTTCCCGACGTGGTACGGACATTCGATAGGCCACTGGGAAGGGGACACGCTCGTCATCGATACCGTCGGCTACAACGACAAGTTCTGGTTCGACAGCCGCGGCACGCCGCATACCGAGCAGCTGCACACGATCGAGCGGTTCTCGCGGCCGAACTTCGGAACGCTCATCAACGATTTCACGCTCGAAGATCCGGGCGCGTATTCACGGCCGGTGAAGCTGCAGTTCACGGCGCGCCGCGTGCGCCAGGACGTCGAGCTGATGGAAGACATCTGCACCGAAGACAACCAGGCGGGCATTGCGGGGGGCTACAAGCTGAATCCGAACAACGAACAACGATAACGACGCCCATCAGCAGGGTAACGGAAGTCCTCGACGGAGGTCCGAATGAGACGGCTGGTTACGGAGTTGTGTCTTGGCGTACTGATCCTTCTTCTCACCACCACCATCGCCTTTGCGCAGTTGTCCACGGCGCAGTTGAGCGGGCGTGTCACCGACGAGAGCGGCGCTGTGCTGCCAGGCGTCACCGTGACGGCGACGCAGACTGACACCGGGTTCGTGCGAAACGGCGTGACCGATGACAGCGGCTCGTACATTCTGTCGAACCTTCCGACGGGTCCGTACCGACTCGAGGTGATGCTCTCGGGCTTCCGTAGCTACGTGCAGACAGGCATCGTCCTGCAGGTCGCGGCCTCGCCGGTCGTCAACGTCGTGCTCACCGTCGGCAACCTCGAAGAATCGGTAACGGTTCAAGGCGCCGCGCCGCTTGTCGACGTGAAGAGCGCCGGCATCAGCGAGGTGGTGAACAACGAACAGATCGTGACGCTGCCGCTCAACGGCCGCAATCCCGTGGAGCTGGTGATGATCGCGGGGGCCGCCGTGCAGACGATCACGTCCACACAGCGGGCGCTGCCGGGCAGCCTCGGCGTGTCAGTGGCCGGCGGCCAGTCGTTCGGCGTCGCCTACGTCCTCGACGGCGCCATGCACAACAACCC
>Ga0075434_100007159_pt1 | contig 10314 bp, 8 predicted proteins | sample RhiMethybrSRZTD3_FD_75298 | JGI IMG/M metagenome (GOLD analysis project Ga0075434, IMG submission 75298) | Populus rhizosphere microbial communities from Tennessee, USA - Rhizosphere MetaG P. TD hybrid SRZTD3 | ecosystem: Host-associated > Plants > Roots > Rhizosphere > Soil | place: USA...
CCGCTCCAGCTGGAGGTGGGTGAGAAAGTCGCGTAGCTTGTCTTCGTATACACCCATGGCAGTCTCCGGTTTTCGCCACAAACCGAGTGGTTCCTGCCGGGCCGTGCCTCCGGCCCTCCCGGGGAAGGATAGGCGTTTTTGACACGGATTCCCACACGGCTCACATTTGCCGTCGAAACGTCGCTCCTGGGCGAGCGTCTGCAGACGGCGGCCGTGCTCGCCGTTGTGGCCGTGATCGCCTTCGCGGCGGCGGCGGATGCCCTCCGCGGCGGCGGGGGCACGCCAGCGCACAGCACCCCGCCACCGGCGTCGACCGTGCAGCTGCCGGCGCTGCCCCACGGCGCTCTCTCGGGCGCCCTCTGGTTTGCCGATCCCCGGTGCCGCCTGCACCGCATCGACCTCGCCAGCGGGGACGACCGGCTCGTCACCGGGTCGGCGGGCCACTGCCGCTTCTGGGTCTCACCGGACGGCCGTTACGTGGCGATGCACCCCGGCGCGCCGTTCACCCCGCCGGCCGACATGGAGCTGCTCGACCTCGCCACCGGGCGGATCACGAGGCCGTTTCATCGCGCCGACCTCGCGCTCGCCCCGCCCGTGTGGAGCCCGGACTCACGCGCGCTGGCCGTGTGCGACGGCCTCCACGGGCCGCCCTCGATCCGCGTCTACCACCTGCCGACGGGACGGGTCACGACGCCGGCCCGGGACGCCTGCTTTCCCGCGTACGTCGGCCCGCGTCTCGCCTATCGCGACCTGAACTCCGTCACGCACCTCGGCGACCGGCTGCTCGCCGACTCCGGCACCCTGACCGAGCTTCTGCACCGCGGCGTCTACCAGGAGCCGGCACCGGTGGGCGCGGGAGGCGTGCTGGCGGTGTCGGCGACGACCGTGACGCCCGCCGGCGGGCCGCCCCCGATCACGACGGTCGTCCTGATGGACGGCGCGGGCCGGGTCGTCTCGCGCTGGGACACCGGCGTCATCGCCGACACCGTGTCGCTGCTCGCGGGCGGCCGCGTCATCGCCGCGTCCCGGCCGGCCGGCGTCATCCTCGAGGACGCGGACACGCGCGAGGTGGTGACGAGCGCCGCCGGGCGGCCGGTCGTGTCCGCCGCGACGGCGCCGGGCGACCCGCGCATGCTCGCGCTCGCCGACGGCCGCCGCATCGTCTTCGAGACGATGTCTGGGCAGGCCCGCTGGGCGCTGCCGGTGCGCACCGACTGGATCGAGTGGACGCGGTGAGGGCGACCCGGGTCAGTCGGCGGCGCCGGTCTCGCCGTCCCAGTAGCCCGCGCTCATCAGGCGACGCGCAGCGGCAGCACGGTCTCGAGCGGCGTGTACCGCGAGCCGACGGCGTCTGCGACCGGCTCGCACGTGACCTCGCCCGCGGCGACGTTCACCCCCAGCGCGAGCGCGGGGTCCTCGGCCAGCGCCCGGTGCAGACCCTTGTCGGCGATCGCCTCGATGTAGGGCAGCGTCACGTTCGTGAGCGCCCAGGTCGACGTGATCGGCACGGCGCCGGGCATGTTCGAGACGCAGTAGTGGACGATGCCGTCGACGTCGTAGGTGGGGTCGGAGTGGGTCGTCGGCCGCGACGTCTCGAAGCAGCCGCCCTGGTCGATCGCCACGTCGACGAGCACCGATCCGGGCTTCATCGTCGACAGCATGTCGCGGGTCACGAGATGCGGCGCCTTGGCGCCGTGGACGAGCACTCCGCCGATCACGAGGTCTGCGGCCGGTAGGGCCTCGGCGATGGCGTGGCGGCCGGACATCTGCAGGAGCACGGTGCGGCCGAGGCTGACATCGAGCTCGCGCATGCGGTCGACGCTGCGCTCGAAGACGGTCACGTCGGCCTGCATGCCCTGGGCGATCAGCGCCGCGTTGTAGCCGACGATGCCGCCGCCGAGAACGAGCACCTTCGCCGGCAGCACGCCCGGCACGCCGCCCATCAGGCGGCCGCGGCCGCCCAGCGGCTTCATCAGGTAGTACGCACCGACCTGGGACGAGAGCCGGCCCGCGACCTCGCTCATGGGCGCGAGCAGCGGCAGCCGCCCGTCGCGCGTCTCGACGGTCTCGTAGGCGATGCACACGGCGCCGGAGTCGCACAGCCCATGCGTCAGCTCGGGCGCCGCCGCCAGGTGCAGGTACGTGAACAGGATCTGGCCCGGCGACAGGCGCTGGTACTCGCCCTCGAGCGGCTCCTTCACCTTCAGCACCATCTCGGCGTCGCTCCAGACCGTGTCCACGTCCGTGATGGTCGCGCCGGCCGCCTCGTATTCGGCGTCCGCCATGGCGCTGCCCGAGCCGGCGCCGGTCTCGACGAGCACCTCGTGCCCGCGCCGCCGCAGCTCGACGACGCCGGCCGTCGTCAGCGCGACGCGCGACTCGTCCGGCTTGATCTCCTTGACGACACCGATCCTCATTCGACGCCTCCGTCGTGGTCTGGCTGCGCGATTGTATGCCCCGAGACGCGCGCGGCCTCGATCAGGCCCATCGTCACGTTCAGCATGCCCTCGAGGTCGGCCACCGAGATGTGCTCCGAGGCGGTGTGGATCTCGGCCATGCCGTTGCACACGTTCACGCAGGGGACGCCGGCCGCGTTGAACACGTTCGCATCGGCGCCGCCCCCGGACTCGATGTAGGTGACCGGGTAGCCGCAGCCGTCGAGCGCCTGCGACACCAGCCGCACCGCCTCGTGGGTGCGGGCGAACCGGTAGCCCTCGTACTCCGACACGATCCGCGTCTCGAGCTCGCATTCGGACAGGTTGGCGGCGTAGGTGGCCGCGTCGAGCATCGCCTGCACCTGCTCGCGCAGGCGGTCGCCGTCGCGGCTGCGGGCCTCGGCCCACACCCGGCACTCCGGCGGCACGATGTTGCCGGCGACGCCCCCGCGGATCAGGCCGACGTTCGCGGTGGTGGCGTCGTCGATGCGCCCGAGCGGCATGTCGGCGATCGCCCGCGCGGCCGCGGCGATCGCGCTTCGCCCCGCCTCCGGCGCGATCCCCGAGTGGGCCGCCCGACCCAGGAAGCGCAGCTCGAGCGACTTCTGCGTGGGCGCGGCCAGGACGACGTTGCCGATCGGCGCGGCGTGGTCGTAGCAGTACCCGAAAGGCGCCGTCAACCGGGAGGTGTCGAACGCCTTGGCGCCCTGCAGGCCGACCTCCTCCATCGGCGTCAGCACGAGCTCGACCCCGGCGTGCGGCGTGCCGGACGCGAGCCGGGCGACCGCCTCGAGCATCACCGCGACCGCGGCCTTGTTGTCGGCGCCGAGGATGGTGTCGCGGCGGTTGACGACGATGCCGTTGCGGATCTCCGGCTCGACGGCGCCGTCCGGCGGCACGGTGTCGAGGTGGGCGTTCAGGAAGATCGGCGTGCCGCCGGCGCCGTCGGCGGCCGGCAGCGCGACGTGGATGTTGCCGATGTTCGAGCCGGTGCGGGCGCCGGAATCGTCCTCGACCGGGTCGAGGCCAAGCCCCCGCAGCCGCTCGAGCACCACGTCGGCGACGGCGCGCTCGTCGCGCGACGGGCTCGAGATCGCGGCGAGGTCGCAGAAGAGCTCGACGACGCCGTTGCCGGTGCTCACGCGGGCGCCTCGACGCCGTAGAGCGGCGCGAACTTGCCCCACAGGTAGCGCATGAAGGGCCCGTGCTGGAGTCGCGAGCCGGTGACCTCGTTGATCAGGTCGTCGCCCTCGTGGATGTGGCCCGGGCGGTGGATGCGCGTCCGCAGCCAGTCGAGCAGCGGCGCGAAGTCGGCCCGGCCGAGCTGGGCGTCGATGTCGGGCAGGTCGGTCGCGATCCGCTCCCACAGGATGGCCGAGTACAGGTTGCCGAGCGTGTACGTCGGGAAGTAGCCGAACGACCCGGAGGACCAGTGCACGTCCTGCAGGACGCCAACGCCGGCATGCGGCGGGCGCACGCCGAGGCGGCGGTCGTAGGCGGCGTCCCACTCGCCGGGCAGGTCGGCCACCTCGAGCTGGCCGCGCAGCAGCGCGAGCTCGAGCTCGAAGCGGATCAGGATGTGCAGGTTGTACGTGACCTCGTCCGCCTCGACCCGGATCAGCGAGGGCTGCACCCGGTTCACCTCGCGGTAGACGTCCTCGGGGCCGGCGTCGCCCATCACGTCGCCGAACATCTCCCGCATCACCGGCGTGTAGTGCTGCCAGAACGGCAGGCTGCGGCCGACGAGGTTCTCCCACAGGCGCGACTGCGACTCGTGCAGGCCGAGCGACGGCGCCTCGGCGATCGGCGTGTCCTCGTATTGCGGGTCGAAGCCCTGGTCGTAGAGGCCGTGGCCGGCCTCGTGCAGCGTCGAGGAGATGGCCGAGAACGGGTCGGACTCGTCCATGCGCGTCGTCAGCCGGATGTCGTGGAGCGCGATCGTCGTCGTGAACGGGTGCGCGGAGAGATCCTGGCGGCCGGCGTCGAGGTCGAAGCCGATGTCGCGCAGGACGCGCATCGTGAAGTCCCACTGGACGGCCTCGGGGAAGACCTTGCCGTTGTAGAGCGGCTCGCGCGGCGGGCCGGCCTCGGCGATCGCTCCGCGCAGCGCCTGCAGCTCGTCGGCGAGGCTCGCGAACAGCGGCTCGACCCTGGCGGTCTTCATCCCCGGCTCGAACGCGTCCATCAGCGCGTCGTAGGCCTCGCCGTCGTGGCCGAGCAGGTCGGCTTGCTCGCGCTTCAGCGCCACCATCTCCTCGAGGCAGGGCCGGAAGAGCTCCCAGTCGCGGTCCTTGCGGGCCACCTCCCAGACGGCCTGACCGCGCGAGCCGGCCAGGGCGAGGCGGCGGACGAGGTCGTCGGGCAGCTTCACCGCCCGGTCGCGGTCGTGCGCGAGCACCCGCACCATGGCGGCGCGGGGCACATCGAGGTCGGCCGCGCGGGCCTCGTCGAGCAGCTCTCCCAGGCGGGAATCGGTCAGCTGCCGGTGGCGGATCACCCGCAGCGTCGCGACCGCCCGCGCCCGGCCCTCGGCGCCCTTGCGCGGCATCAGCACCTGCTGGTCCCACGAGAGCAGCGCGCTCATCCGGCCGAGGTCGGCGAGCTGGTGCATGGAGCGGTCGAGCTCGGGCCAGGCGTCCATCAGCGCCCGGGAGTCTCGTTGCGCCGCACTACGCGGTCAGGTTCTCGGCGACCGCCGCCGTCTCGGCCGGGCGGCCGTCCCGCAGGGCGACGGCGGCGCCGACGAAGTCGCGGAACAGCGGCTGCGGACGGTTCGGCCGGGACTTGAACTCCGGGTGGAACTGGCTCGCGCAGAACCACGGGTGGTCCTGCAGCTCGACGATCTCCACCAGGCGCTCGTCCGGCGACGTGCCCGACACGACCAGGCCGTGGGCGACCAGCTGCGGGCGCAGCGTGTTGTTGACCTCGTAGCGGTGGCGGTGGCGCTCGTAGACGACCGGCTCGCCGTACGCGCGCTCGGCCAGCGTCCCCTCCATCACCTTCACCGGGTCGGAGCCGAGGCGCATCGTCCCGCCCATGTCCTCCACCTGTTTCTGCTCCGGCAGGAGGTCGATCACCGGGTAGGGCGTGTCGGGCTCGAACTCGCTCGAGTTGGCGCCCTCGAGGCCGACGACGTGGCGGGCGAACTCGACCACCGCGACCTGCATCCCCAGGCAGATGCCCAGGTAGGGCACGGACTGCTCGCGGGCGAACCGCGCGGCGGCGATCTTGCCCTCGATTCCGCGGATGCCGAACCCGCCCGGGATGAGGATGCCGTCGACCTGGGCCAGCCGCCGCTCGGCCTCGGCCCACGAGAGCGTCTCGGCGTCGACCCAGACGAGCTCGAGCTTCGTGCCGTGGTGGATCGCGGCGTGGCGCAGCGCCTCGACGACGGAGAGGTAGGCGTCCTGGAGCTGCACGTACTTGCCGACGAGCGCGATCCGCACGGTGCCCTCGGCGGCGCGGATGCGCTCGACCATCGCCTCCCACTCGCGCATGTCGGCCGGGCCGGTGACGAGCCCGAGCCGCTCGCAGGCGAGCCGGTCGAGGCCCTCGGCCTGCATCGTCAGCGGGATGGCGTAGATCTCGTCGGCGTCCGGCGCCGAGATGACGGCGTCGACGGAGACGTCGGCGAAGAGGGCGATCTTCTCGCGCATGTCGCGCGAGAGCGTGCCCCGCGAGCGGCACACGACGACGTCGGGGGCGATACCGATGCGGCGCAGCTCCTGGACGGAGTGCTGCGTCGGCTTCGTCTTCAGCTCGCCGGCGACGTCGATGAACGGCACGAGCGTGCAGTGGATGTACATCACGTTGTCGCGGCCGACCTGGTTTCGGAACTGGCGGATCGCCTCGAGGAACGGCAGGCTCTCGATGTCGCCCACCGTGCCGCCGATCTCGGTGATGACGACATCGACGTCGTGCGACTGGCCGGCCAGCTGCACGCGGCGCTTGATCTCGTCGGTGACGTGCGGGATGACCTGCACCGTCGAGCCGAGATACTCGCCCTTGCGCTCGCGGCGGATGATCCGGTCGTACACCGAGCCGGTGGTGTGGTTCGAGTTGCGCGACAGGAACTCGTCGACGAACCGCTCGTAGTGGCCGAGGTCGAGATCGGTCTCGGCGCCGTCCTCCGTGACGAACACCTCGCCGTGCTGGAACGGGCTCATCGTGCCCGGGTCGACGTTGATGTAGGGGTCGAACTTCTGGAGCGAGACCCGCAGCCCGCGCGACTTCAGCAGCCGCCCGAGCGACGCCGCGGTGATCCCCTTGCCGAGCGACGAGACGACGCCCCCCGTCACGAACACATACTTGACCTGCCTGGTGCTCACGCCCTCGCCGCCTTTCGCCGCAGTGACCGCATACGGGATATGGATCATACGCGAGCGCCGCGACGGACTCCGGCCGCGGCCGGGATGGTTGATCGGTGACTCCCGGCGAGGTCCTGGGCGGCTGCGAACCGAGCAGCGAAAGGACGCAGGGCGCGATGCGTGCTCTGCACGCGAGCGGCCGAGGACGCCGCGATGCGACCGTTCGCAGACGCAGCGCCACCGCGCCCTTCCGACAGTGAGGCGAGGTGCGTCCAGGCGCGCGCGGAGTTACCGATCAACCATCTACGACACGGCCCGGCACGCCTGGGCGCAGCGGCGGCAGGCCTCGGCGCAGGCCTCCATGCCCTGCCCGAGCCGCTCGCACGACGCCGCGCAGCGCTCGCACACGTCGGCGCACAGGCCGGCCACCTGATGGGCGAAGTCCGAGCTCCGCAGCATCATGTCGCGGGTCGTGTCGCACATCTGCGCACAGTCGAGCATGAGCCGCGCGTGGAGCAGGTGGGCGGACTCGCCCCGCTGCTGCAGGCCGTAGGACATCGCCTCCACACACGCCTGGTGGCAGTCGGTGGTCGCGGCGATCGCCACCGCGAACCGTTCCCCCGCCCGCGTGGCCGTCAGATGCTCGCTCATGGCTCCTCCTCCTGGTGGGTGGTGCCGGGCTGCTGCCGGACATGATATTTCCCCGGCCATGGACCCACTTCCCCTCACCACCGAGAGGCTGAGCATCCGCGTCCTGCGCGAAGACGACCTCGACGGGCTCTACCGCATCTACGGCGACCCCGAGGCGATGCGCTACGTCGGCAGCACCGGCCAGGCCCGCAGCCGCGACCAGACCGCCCGCAACCTCGCCCGGTTCATCGCCGACCGGGAGAGGCACGGCTACGGCCTGTGGGCCACCGACCTGCGCGAGTCGGGCGAGATGATCGGCATGTGCGGGCTCATCCCCGTCGAGGGCACCGGTCCCGACGTCGAGGTCGTCTACGTGCTCGAGCAGCCGGCCTGGGGCAAGGGCTACGCCACCGAGATGGCGCGCGCCTGCCTCGAGGCGGGCTTCGGGCCGTTCGGGCTCGAGCGCATCATCGCCCTGGCCTACCCCGAGAACGCCCAGTCGGTGCGGGTCATGCAGAAGGCGGGCATGAAGTCGGCCGGCACCATGCACGCCCACGGCCACGACCTGATCTGCTACGAGGCGTTCGCGGACGGGGGCCGGGTAGGCCCGGCGAGATGATTGATTCCACGCCCTCTGTGTCCAGGGTGCAAGCCCGCAGGGCTTGCACCGGTCAGCGCACGGACGCAGGTCGCGTTCATACCTGGTCGTCTGGGCGCGACCGAGAAGCAGTCAAGCGCGTAGGCGCTTGACTGCGGTTTGAGGGGTCTGCGATCACGCAGACCCCGAAGCGCGATGCGACGGTTCACGCAGCCCCACCCGCGAACCGCACGCCCGCCAAACAACCTGACGTCCAGGCGCGCAGAGATGGGGAATCAATCATCTAGCTCCGCAGCGCCTCGGCGTGGCGGCGGGCGGCCTCGTCACCCTCCTCCCCGCCGAGCATCCGCGCGAGCTCGTCGACGAGCTCGGTGCCGTCGAGGCGGACGATCGCCGTCGACGTCGGGTCGCCCGGCACCTTCTCGACCCGGAAGTGGGCGTCGGCGATGCCTGCGATCTGGGGCAGGTGCGTGATCACGAGCACCTGGGCGCCCTCGGCCACCTGCTGCAGCTTGCCCGCGACCGCCCGGGCGGTGCGCCCGCCGATGCCGGCGTCGACCTCGTCGAGCAGCAGGACGCCCGGCCCGGAATGGGCCCGGGCCGCCACCCGGATCGCGAGCGCGATCCGTGAGAGCTCGCCGCCCGACGCGGTGTCGGCGACCGGCCCCGCCGGCAGGCCCGGGTTGGCCGCCAGCTCGAGCGCGACCCGGTCGGCGCCCCGCGGGCCGACCTCGACCGGCTCGAGCCGAACACCGAAGCGGGCGTCGGCCATGCCGAGGTCGGCCAGCTCGGACTCCACCGTCCGGGCGAACGTCTCGGCCGCCGCCGCCCGGGCCTTCGTCAGCTTCGCCGCGCAGTCGCGGGCGCGCTCCGACGCCGCGTCGGCCGCCCCGGCCAGCCGCTCGAGCTCGGCCTCGGAGCCGTCCAGCCGCTCCAGCGACGTACGGGCGTCGGCCGCCATCGCCAGCACCCGGTCGAGCGGCGCGGCGTAGCGGCGCTCGAGCTGGGTGAACGTCTCGAGCCGCGATTCCACGTGCTCGAGCCGGCCCGGATCGGCCTCGACGCCCTCCACGAAGCCGCGCAGGTCGACGGCCGCGTCCTGCAGCCGCGCGGCGGCGTCGCGCAGCTCGGCCGCGGTCGCCGCCAGCCCCCGCTCGTACTCGCCCGCCGGCGCGACCACCTCTGCCGCGCGCGCCGCCAGCGCCTGCGCGCCCTCGCCCTCGGCCGGGCTCAGGAGCTCGGCGGCGGCAGCGGCCGCCGCCACCAGGTCGTCGAGGTGGCGCAGGCGGATGCTCTCGGCCCGCAGCGCCTCGGGCTCGCCGGGCTCGACGGCGGCGGCGTCGGCCCGGGCGACGAGATCCTCCAGGTCGAGCCGATGGCGGGCCGACTCCGCCGCCTCCGCCCGCGCGGCCTCCAGGGCGGCCTCGGCCGAGCGACGCTCGCGCCACGCCTCGGCCATCGCGGCGGCGAGCTCGTCCGTGCCGGCATAGCCGTCGAGCAGCTCGAGCTGGCGGGCCGGCTGGGCCAGGCGACGGGCCTCGTGCTGCGACGAGACCTCCAGCAACCGCTCGCCCAGCGCCTCGAGGTCGCTGCGCGCGCACGTCCGCCCCCACACCAGCGCCCGGCTGCGGCCGCTCGCGAGCAGCCGCCGGGCGACGACGAGCGTGTCCTCGCCGTCGGGCCGCAGGCCGGCCACCGCCTCGAGCTCCGGCGCGTCGAAGAAGCCGCCGGGCAGCTCGAACTCGGCCTCGACGTAGGCCTCCTCGCCGTGCGGACCGACGAGCCCCGCCGCCGGCTGCGCGCCCGCGAGCAACCCGATGGCGTCGGCCAGCATCGTCTTGCCCGCGCCCGTCTCGCCGGTGAGCACATTCAGACCCGCGGCGGGCTCGAGGTCGGCGCGCTCGATCAGCGCCAGGTTGTCGATGTGGAGTCGGAGCAGCACCCGACCTAGTATGGGCCGCGGGCCGGACGAACCTGTGTTCGTCCTGGCACCGCAGCCGGCGATTGTCACCGCGCAGCGCGGCTCGTAGATTCGAGCCATGGGGGATCGCGGCCCGACGTTCCTGATGACCTGCCTCTGCGTGCCGCTGGCCGGGTGGCTTGCATCCTGCTTGACGGCTGCCGGGATGCTCTTCCTGCCGTCCGCCCGACCACGCGGTGAGATGTTCATCTGGGGTTCGGCCCAGCCGACGACGGCGGCGCGCGTCGGCCTTTAACACGATCACACATCACACGAGAGGAGTCCCGTGGGGATCCTGTGGGACATGTACCAGCAGAACAAGATCAACGAGAACATCGGCCGCACCGACTCGCTCGACGATCGCGTCCGCGAGCTGGAGCTGCG
>Ga0075434_100007160_pt1 | contig 10311 bp, 6 predicted proteins | sample RhiMethybrSRZTD3_FD_75298 | JGI IMG/M metagenome (GOLD analysis project Ga0075434, IMG submission 75298) | Populus rhizosphere microbial communities from Tennessee, USA - Rhizosphere MetaG P. TD hybrid SRZTD3 | ecosystem: Host-associated > Plants > Roots > Rhizosphere > Soil | place: USA...
CGGCGCCCTGGTTCGCGGCGATCGTGACCCGCCCCGAATTCTCATAGCCGTCGGTGAGCAGCAGCACGCTCGCCTTCTTGCCGCCCGAGCCGGCCAGCAGCCCCGTGCCGATCGCCTCCCACGCCGTGATCAGGGCGTCGCCGATCGGCGTGCAGCTGTCGAAATTGCCGAGGTTGAGCTGGGCGACATCGCCGAAGCCGCTGAGCGAGCTCATCGACATGGCCGGCGCGCCGGTGGTTGGGTCGCGCAGGGTCACGTCGGCGGCGGTGGCCGGAGTCCAGCCGCAGGTGTCGTGCTCGAAGGTGACGATGCCCGCCTTGTGGAGGTTGCCGGGCCGGAAGGCGCGGAACAGGTCGAGCCAGGCGTGGCCGGCGCGGACCGCCGCATCCCAGCGCGTGACGCCCGGGCCGAAATTGCTTCCCATGCTGCCCGACCGGTCGAGCACGAGGACCATGCCGTGGGTGACGGTGTTGACCGTCACTTGAAGCACGTCCTGGTTGGCGGGATTGGTCATCGAGCCGAGGCCGCCGCCGTCGAGGTCGTAGGCCGATTTCAGCAGGAAATTGAGATTGAGGTTGGCATAGGCGGCCGGGGCGGTGAAGCTCGCCGTGGCTCCGGGCGACATGAAGCTGCCGACCGCGGCCGGATTGGCCGGATCGGGGCTCCAGATCGAGACGATCGGAGGCAAGGCCGACAGGGGGGGCATGGCCCCCGGATTGACCGACTGGGTGGCCTCCACCATCGCGCCTATTGTGACGTTGTCGAGCTCCTTCACCGGTTGGACGCTCGTCACCTGCTTACTGGAGATCGAGGGATCGGCGAGCACGCGATCGATCGACTGGAAGCCGCCGGACTTCTCGACCGACGCGGCGGCGCCCGCGAGGTTGCGGAAGATCAGCCGGAGCGTGCCGGTCGGGTTGGTCCCGTCCGGATCGTCCAGGGTGATCGTCGCCGGATCGGTGACGGCGCCGCCGGGCATGAGCTGGAGGTTCCACTGCCCGCCCAGCAGGAGCGGACCGCCGACCCAGGCGCCGCCGGTCAGGAGGGCGGTTTCGGCGGCATTCCAGGCGCCGGGATCGCGGATCGCGTGGACGGTCGCGCCGGCCGGTGCGGTCAGAGTCACGGAAGCTGGCGAACCGTCGATCCCGGTGAGGCGGATGTCGAAGGCCGCGAAGGTCGAACCGGTGACTGTGTAGAGGTCGGTGAGCGGTGCCCAGGGCGTGATGGATGGATTAGTCATGGTGAAGCCCTCCCTTCAGACTGTTGTGACGATCTGCTTCGTGTACAAACCGAACTCGCCGGTGCGATTGCTGCGGAAGAAGAGCTGGATCGAGCCCTGCTGCATCGTCGCGAAGGCGAAGTCGTTATTGCCGGCCGATGCGGTGATCTGGCGGGCCAGGCCCCAGCCGCCGGTCCCGGGATCGCGGCGCGCGGCCCAGATGTTGGTCTGACCGTTCTCGACCCGGCTCCACAGCAGCCAGATGCCGCCGTCCGAATCGCGCACCGCGACCGGCCGCGTGTTGGTGCCGGCCGGCCCGCTTGTGCCGGGCACCAGCGTGGCGGCGCTCCAGACCGCGCCGGCCATGGTATGGACCGCCTGGTGGATGCCGTCGTCGGCGCGCCAGAAGACGAAGACATGCCCTCCGGCATCGTCGACGATCACGAACGGCTGCTGCTGGTTCGGGCTGCCCGCATTGAGCTCGAGGTTGGTGAAGGTCTCGAGCGCGCCGGTTCCGGGGGTCAGCCGGGCCACCGCGATATGGTCCGTAACCGTCTCGAAGGCGAGCCAGATGCGATCGGTGGCGTCCGCGGCCGCGTGCATGATCCCGGGCGTCGTCGAGGGCAGGCGGGCCTGGAGCGTGCTGAGATCGGTGGTCTCGCCCTCCAGCCAGTTCCCCGGTTCGGCGAAGACGGCGTTATACTGGCGGCGGCGATAGCGGATCCGATCGTTCGCGCCCGGCCCGTTATAGTGCCAGAAGACGGTCACGATCGTCCCCGTACGGACCGCCAGCGCATGGCCCTCGGGATCGGCCTGGGAGGTGACGGCGGTCTCGGGCGCGGCCGGGAGGCCGGCGGGCGCCGCCGCGTGCCGGAACTTGATGTTGCCCTGCGTCTGATAGGCGACGAACACGGCCGGGGTCGGCGTCGTGGGCAGCAGCACGAGCGAGGCGAGCTCGCTGTTGGCGGCGCCGTTCGTCACCTGCGCGGGCGGATTGAGCGCCGCCGATGGCGGATCGCTCGCCTTCCAGGAGGCGGCGAAGAGCTGAATGTTCGGCACCACGCGATTGCTCGGCCAGATGAAGTAGATGTCGTCGCCGTCCCGGGCGACGGAGCGGGTGCCGAAATCGTTGGCGGGATCGGGCGCGATCACCTGGTCGGCCGTGCTCGGCAATTGCCCCTTCAGGAGGGCGTTGATCGCAGTGCGGAGCGGAATGGCCGGCCGGTCGAGGCCCTGCCGGTAGCGGTCCGGCGGCGCGCCGAGCAGATCCTCGATCAGGGTCGCCGGCGGCATCAGCAGCTTCTGCTCGCGAAGGTCGGTAATCTGCGACGGGAAGACGATCGGGTCGCCCGCCACCCTGGCGATGGACGCGAGCGGGAAATAGCTGTGCCCGTCTTCGAAATCCATGTCGCCGTCCTGCGGCACGACGTTGGGGAGGCGCGCGCGCACCGCCCATTCGCGCCGGATCCGTGCGCACGTCTCGGTGCCGATGTCGACGAAGACGAGGCCGGGGAATTCGTCCGGCCGGGCAATCCGCTCCCACACGTCGAGATAGATCAGCACGTTGCCGGTGAGGACGGGCAATTCGGGGATGGTGAGCGAGCCCAGGCGGATCCCGGCCGCGGCCGCGCCCGCATTGGCGACGTGAAGCTCCTGCGCGCGGAAGTCCACATCGTCCTCGATCGTCGCCTCGAGGCCGTCGACCAGGCAGCGGCCGAGATGATGCAGGCCCGTCGCCAGTGGCGTCGAGCCCATCGGGGCGGCGGCGACGCCGCGCCGGATCACGAAGTCGTTGGCCGCGGGCGCGACCAGCGCCTGGATGCGGAAAGCATCGCTGCCGTAGGGCACGCCGTCGCCGACGAACCAGCGCATGTAGGAGCGCATCTCGAAGCGGCGGGCGTCGTCTCCCTCGTTGAAATCGGCGTCGACGACAGGCACGCCCTGCTGCAGGCGCACGCTGACGAAGCGCTTCAGCGGGTCGAACGTGTCCGGGGTGATCACGGCCATGGCGCGGTCCTCCTCTTCCTTTGCTAGAACACGAGCCAGAGCGTGCGCTCGAGCGTGCTCGTCGGGTCCTTGTTGATCACGGGGTGGGTGACGTAGTTGATGAGCGCCGGATTGCCGTCGAGCTGGGCGACCAGCCCGAACTCGCGCAGGCTCGACGCGATATGGCTGCCGTCCGGCCAGGGCGGCTCGCCGGGCCCGAGCGAGGCCACGATCTGCAGCCGGTTGGTCGGCGTGGCGCTGACGTTGCCGTTGTCGAGAAAGTCGATCTGGAGATCGGCCGCCGGCAGCAGGAAGGGCGCAGGATCGACCAGCGCGATCTGGGCGTCGGTCGCGGCGGGCGGCCCGTTCACGTCCCAGGCGGCGAGTCCCGCGCCGACCAGGATGCCCTGGATCCCCGCTGCCGGAGCGCCGGCCACGAGGCTGGCGAGCAGGCGCCGGCAGTCGAGCACGATGGCATTGTCGCGCCAGCCGGAATCGGCGAGGATTTCACCGCCGCGTCCGCGCACGACGTCGCGATAGCGCCCCTTCACTGCGTCTCCGGCCCTTTCGGTCAAGCGCATTTGCCCCTCCATCACACGAGATCGGGAAACCAGGTTCGCCGCTTCAGCGTCGCGAGCATCGCGGCCGCGAAGGACAGGCTGTCGACTTCGTTCGAGATCAGAATTTCGATGTCGGGCATCGCGGCCGCGTAGGCCTCGCCCAGCCCGTCGAACGTCTCGAGAAACGGAATGTCGTCGGCCCAGGTCTCCTCGATGTCCGTGCCGGGCGTGTAGACGAACTCGAGGTGCGGATCGGGGGCGACGATGAGCGCGATGCGCAGGTTGACCGGTACGAAGCGCAGCAGCAGCTGGCGCAGCCGCGCCACGGATTCGGTCGTGACCGGCGCGCCGATCGGCGACTGGCGCAAATAGAGGCCGATCGTGCGGCGCGTGTAGACATGGGCGTCGGCCGGCGCCTCGGCGTCGATCAGGTCCGGATATTCCGGCGTGTAGGCGAAATAATCCCCCCATCGCCGCCGCCCGAGATTGCGCGCCGCATGGGCCATGACCGGCGTCCGCGCGCCCGCATTGAGGGCCAGGGCCCGCGCCTCGGGGACCCGCTCGCTGGGCCGGAGCGGTGCGCCCGGTTCGGCCACCATCGCGACCTGGGCGAGGGCGATCGGCGCGTCCGAGCGGTGGATCAGCCAGGTGCCGCCGTCCGGGCTCGGGACTGGGGCCGGCCTCGAGCTCTCGGCGGGGCCGGCGGCGAGCAAGGCGGGGGCGGCGGCGGCGCCCAGCGCGTCGACCGCGACCGTCCACAGCGCCCTGCCGCCGCTTCGGTCGGAGCTGAAGAAGACGCGAAAGCCCGTGCCGTCCGGCTCGGGCGCGGGCTCGCGATCGGCGGCGCCGCCCGGCGGCGCCGTCGTGATCGCCTGCGCGGCGCTCCAGGCGCCCGTGGCCGGATCGTAGCGCCGCAGCCGCAGGGTCCAGCTGTCGCGTGCCGTCGCGTCCACCCGGGCCCGGTGGGACCAGAACAGCCAGGTGCGGTTCGCGGCGTCGACGATCGCGCGCGGTTCGCGATTGCCGCCGCCCCTGGCCCCCAGCGTCACCGCCGCCGACCAGCCGCCGTGGACGCCGACCACGACCGGCCCGGCCAGGCCGTCCACCACGGTCGCGCTGGTCCACGCGCCGGGCCGGGCGAACGGCATGCCGACGATGAGTCCGCTGGCCGTGCCGAGCGCGAGCCGGCCGTCCGGCAGGATTGCGATCGAGCGGAGATCGTCGGTGGGCAGCCCGTCGGCCACGGCCTGCCGCTGCCAGCGCTGGCCGTCCCAGATGGCGAGGCCCCCGGCAGTGGCGGCGAACAGTCGTCCGTCCGGCGCCCAGGCGACGCCGCGCGCGTCGGCCGAGGGCAGGCCGTCCGCCGTGCCGAAGCTCCGCCAGGCGGCGCCGTCGAAGACCGCCACGCCCGCCGCCGTGGCCAAAGCGGCCTGCGCCCCGGGGCCCGCCGCGATCCGCCGCGCGGCGCCCGCCGGCAGCCCGTCGGCGATCGTCCAGCTTCGCCAGGTGCCGTCCCCGGCCAGGCGGCTCACTCCCACGGCCGTCGCTGCCCAGGCGTTGCCGCGCCCGTCGGCCGCGACCGCGAGGACGTCGTCGTCGGCAAGCCCGTTCGGGGAGGCGGCGATGATCGAGAAGGCTCCGGCCGGGTCGCGGACCGAGAGGCCCATCGCGGTCGCCATCCAGAGCGCGCCGGCCTCGAGAAAGGCGAGGTCGCGAAGGTCGTCCGAGCTCAGCCCGTCGACGGTGGTGAAGCTGGTCCACGCGCCGCCGGCCCGCCGCTCGGCGAGCCCCGCCGCGGTCGCGAACCAGAGGGCGCCGCGCCCGTCCGCGGCGACGGCGCGGACGTCGTCGCTCGGCAGCCCGTCGGCCATGTGCCAGCTCGTCCACGGCCCGCCCGCCACCTGCTGCGACACGCCCGTCGCGGTGACGAGGGTGAGCCTTTCGCTCCAATGCGCCTGGCGCAGGCGCCAGAGCGAGCCCCAATGCTCGGCCCAGAACAGCCGCGCGCCGCCGTCCGGATCGAGCGCGAGGGCGGGGTCGGTCACCGGCCCCCAGGCGGTGGGGCCGGCCTGCGGTCCGATCCAGTCGATCGCCGCGTCCCAGTCGCCACGGCCGGACAGCCGCCGCTCGCCGAAGCCGAGCGCGCGGGCGGCGTTCGAGGCGGCCAGGTCGATCGAAAGATGGGCCTGGTCGCCCACCTTCACGGTGGAGACGCGCACCGCGCCGGTCGCGGCAGTGGCGTTCAGCGCGGGACATTGGGCGCTGATCGCGGCCGCGACCTCGGCGGCGGTAGCGGCCGCGACGTTGAGATAGTCGGCGCCCTGAACCGTGAAGACCTCCGCGCCGAAATGGCCGCGAAAGGTGATCTGCGTCCCGACGGTGAGGAGGAAGGGACCGGCGCGCCGGCCGACGATGCTGGCCGGGCGCGGCGCGCGCGTCGTCCCGAGCGCGAGCCGGAGCCGCGCGGATTCGGGCCGCTCGCCGTCGATCCAGGCGATGGCGATGCGGCCGTCCCCAAGTAGGGTCGCGCCGGGCGAAACGGCATCGCCGGCCCAGGCCGGCAGCGGCTGATCCCCGCGCCAGGCGCCGTAGGCCCAGCTCTTGACGAGGAGCGAGCGGCGCGACCGGTCGATCGGCCGGAGCTCCGGAGGCCAGTCGGGCCGCCAGAGCGGCACGCTCAAATCGTCGCGGTCCGGGCTGTAGGCCGAGCGTTCGTCGCGCGCGGGCTCGAGGCGCTGCTCGTAGACGATGCGCAGCCGGCCGTCGGCATCGGCCAGCCCGGTGATCGGCCCGTCCGGCGCGTCGTTGAGCGCCATCAGGCTGGTCTCCGGAGTCTCCACTGCGAGCGTCGCCGTCGGTCCGATCGTGACGGTGTGCAGGACCACGGCGCCGCCCGCCGCGTCGGCTTCGAGGGAGTCGAACGCGGCGGCGATCACCGCCGCGACCTCGGCCGCGGTGGCAGCGGACAGATCGGCGAAATCGTCAGGTCCGAACCGGACCCGGGCCGGAACGTCGTCGTCGACCGTGATCGTGAGCTCCATGCCCGGCCTCAGCGCGAAGGGCTCGACCGCAGCCGAAACGAGGGTCGCCGGAAGATTGCCGGCCCCGGTCGCCACGCCGGCGGGGAAGGCGAAGACCGCCGCCGCGTCCTCCGCGCCGCGCCATGCACCGCCCGCCTGCTCCGCGCGGACGAAGAGGTTGCGCCGGGCCGGCACGTTGCTGCGTGCCACATGCTGCGCGAACTCGGCCACCTGCGCCCGCCAGCCGGTCTGGTGCGTCACCAAGGCGGCCATGGCCGGGATCGTGCCGACCACGTCGAACAGGCGGGTCGCGGTCTGCAGCTCGTTGCGCTGCTGCGGGATGGTGACGGTGTTCGACGATTCCCACCCGATCATGTCGCCCAGCGGCGGCAGGAACCTCGCCTGGACGTTCTGCGGGTCGCGAAGGTTGCGCAAGCCCTCGGCCGAGCTCCTCAGCGAATCGACGCCGATGCCGAATATGTCGACGAAGCGCCGGAGCTGCCCGCCGAGCGGCTTGGTCTCGGGGACGCCCGGAAAGGCGGCGGCGGGCGGAAGCGCGCGGCTGTCGTGGGTCTTCAAATTCTCCGGCAGCATGGCGTAGAGCTGCGCATTGATGCCGTAGGCGCCACCCGGCGCGGCCACGCCGCGATAGCGGGCCAGCTCCTCCGGGCCCGGCGCGGAGCCGTCGTCCAGCTCGTAATAATAAGCCTGCAGCGCCTCCAGGCCCTTGGCGTCGAGCAGGGTATCGCGCATCCGCACCGGCGCGCCGTCCGCGCCGTAGAAGATCGAGCGGGCGCGGCGCTGGGTCTCGAGTGGTTGCCCCGCGGTTACCGCCGCCACCGAGATCGACTCGGTGACGACCCGCATGCCGTCCTCGATCCCTTCCTCGGTGGGCAGATCGATGACCTGGAGCACGCCCGGCACCGGCGCCGGCGGGAAGAGCGCGCTGTCGTAGATGAGATAGGGATCGAGCGGGACGAGCGCGGGGAAAGCGAAGTCGCGCTGCTTGCGTCTGATCAGGATCGCGGGCGCGTCGCCGGCGGTCTCGAGCGCGTCGAACGCATAGTCCCAGGCGAGCCAGATGCGGCTGCCGACGATGTCGGGCGCGACGGTGAAGCGCTCCAGCCTCATTTCGGCGCCACTTCGAGCGACAGCGCCAGCTCGCCGAGCACGGGGATCTCGTCTTCCGCCAGCTCGATGCGGCCGTCGGCCTCAACCTCCTTCTGCAGAGCGGCGCGGATCACCGGGGGCAATTCGCTGAGTGGCGGCAGGTTGAGATCGGCGAGCGCCTGGGCGATGCCGCCGTCGTCGGCATCGCGCCGCTTGAAGCGGGTGATCGTCGCCACGCGCACGCCGGGAACGCCGCTGATCGCGTCGTGCATGGCCGAAAGATAGACCGGCTGGCCGAAGCTGACGTCGGCATAGGCCAGCAGGCTGCCGACCGCCGCTTCGATGCCCTGGCGCACCGCGTCCGCGCGATAGCGCTCGTCGAAGCCGATTTCGACGCTGAGGTCGATGGTGGCGACCGACGCGTCGAGCACGCGGACGAACGCGCCCGCCATCCGGCGATCCTCGAAAAAGGCGGTGAGGCGCCGGCGCAAGGTCTCGGGTAACGGGCTCAGCGCGGGCCCGGCCGGCGCCACGTAGAGGTCGACGATGTTCCAGCTGCGCGCCCGCGCATGGGCTTTGGCGACGCCGCCGGCGAGGTGGGCCATCGCCTCGTAATCGGCGGGGGTCACCGCCCGGTTGCGCGAGCGGAACGCCATCGGGCCGAAGCGGACGGCGTCTTCGGTCGCCTCGGCATCCTCGCCGCCGGCCGCCGGCTCGGGGTTGGTCACCGCGGCCAGGTTCGGGATCGGGGCCACCGCCGCGCCGATCGTGCCGGCGGCCACGTTGGCCGCCGCGCCGCCGCCGCTGTGCCAGGCCGCGCGGATATTGTTGGGCCCGCGGGGCGGCCGCCGTCCGAAGCGGCCGTCGCCGAAATGGATCGCCGCATTTCCCGCTTCGTCGAAGCGGACATAATAATGACGCGCGTCCGGCTCGGAGAGCCGCACCCGTCCGTCGGGACCGATATCGTAGAGCAGGCTCTCGCGACGGTCCCAGCGCACCCAGTTCGCGCTTTCCTTGACCTCGACCTGAAGCGTCTCCGGCACCACGGAGCCCGGCGGCAGCGCGAAGGACTGGTTGGGCTCGGCGGTCGAGCCGCCGATCACGCGCACCGGCTGCGAGGTGCCGTGCATGACCGGAAGCCCCCGATAGCGCAGCCGGCCGGACGGCAGCAGCTCGACCTGATCCGATCCGAAGACGATGGTCAGATCGGGGCCGACATATTCGAAGGTTTCGACCGTCGCGAGGCCGGCCGTGCGGAATTGGGCGCCCTGCGGCACCAGCACCGAGACGAGGCCGGGGTCGAAGTCGAGATCGAGCTCGGCGACCGCCGGCCGGGGCGGGGCGAGCTCGTAACCGATCAGGCGGAGATGATCGATGATGCTGCGCCGCTCGGTGGCGAGGCTGATGAAGGATTCGTTCGCCAGCCGATCCTGATAATAGAGGACGACGTCGCCCATATAGGCGAACAGGTCGACCATCAGCACGCCGAAATCCGCCGGGCTGCGGTCGGTCCATTCGGGCAGCCGGAGCTTGGCGAACTCCAGCAGAGCCCGGCGCAAGGCTTCGTAATCCTTGTCGGTATAGTCGATCTGCGGGGTCAGACTCTGCATCGCATCACCCCAATTGCACGTGCATGATTTCGGTCTGCGGATGGTCGGCGAGCACGTATTCGAGCTCGAGCGTGAGCTCGCCGCCGCTCTGCTGGAAGCGGATGTCGGTGACGAGGATGCGCGGCTCGAGCTGCATCAGCGCGTCGCGGGCGTGGCGCGCGATAAGCCGTCCCAGGCCGCCGTCATTGGGCTCGTGCACCAGCGAATGAATCGGCGTCCCGAGGTCCCGTTTCATCGGCCGTTCGCCGAGGCGCGTGGTCAGGATCAGGCGCACATTCTCGACCAGCTTCTTCCGGCCGGCCGACCAGGCGACGCCGCCCGAGGCGGGGTCGATCGCGAAGGGGTAAGCGGGTCCGCGGACGTCGAGCATGGCCGTTCCCCTCACGTCAGCACGACAGGGGCGTTCTGCACGCCCTTGCCGATCGGGTTGCTGCCGAGGTCGGTGACGTCGCTCTTCACTCCGATCACCTCGGCGGTGCGGACATAGGCGTCGATCGCGTCGGCCATCGCGCCCGCCGCCTGGGCGAGCGTCCAGTCCGGATCGTCCATGCCGGCCTGGAACGCCGCTTCGAGCGCGTCGGCGAGAGAGGTCTTGTCGAGGGCCATCCGTCTCTCCGCTAATCGAGGGGGCAGGGCGGCAGCGCGGGGAGCGCTGGCAACGCCGGCAAGGGTGGAAGCGCCGGCAGCCCGGGCAGCGCCGGGATCGGCAGCGACAGCGCGGGCAGCGGCGGCAGCGCCGGCAGCTCGGGCAGATCGGGCAGCGCCGGCAGAGCGGGAAGGGCGGGCGGCGAGGGCAAAGGCGGCAG
>Ga0075434_100007161_pt1 | contig 10310 bp, 9 predicted proteins | sample RhiMethybrSRZTD3_FD_75298 | JGI IMG/M metagenome (GOLD analysis project Ga0075434, IMG submission 75298) | Populus rhizosphere microbial communities from Tennessee, USA - Rhizosphere MetaG P. TD hybrid SRZTD3 | ecosystem: Host-associated > Plants > Roots > Rhizosphere > Soil | place: USA...
GCTTCCACGAGCGTGCAGTCGACTTCCACCGCCACGCTCTGGTGCAGCATGTCGATCGAGATCACCAGCACGCCCTTGGAGCGGTTGGCGCGAATGAAGAACCCCTCGACGTCTGCCAGCGGACCGGACGTGACTCGGACCCGTTCGCCGGCGGCCAGGAAAGGATGCGGGAGAAGCGGCAGATTGACGCGAAGCGTCTGCTGGATTGCGGCAATGTCCGGATCCGGTACCACGGCCAGCCGGTCCCAGCGCTCTCCGAGAATGGTGACGAGCCCATTGACCCTGCTGACCGCGATATAGCTCTCCTTGTCCATGGCGCGCCGGAGGAAGAGATATCCGCGAAACATCGGTGCAGGCGTGAGCTGGCGCCGTCCGCCGCGCCGAGACCACAAGCCAACCTTGGGGAGGAAGACTTCGAAGCCCTTCGCCTGCAGTGCGTCGTGGACGAGTTGTTCGCAGTTGCTGCGCGTCCAGAGCGCATGCCATTTCTCGCGAGCGAGTTGTTGATCCGGAATGGAGCCCACCGTTTTTGGCAAGGCTTCGCCCCCGTCGGTTCTGCGAGCCTGTGGGGTTCACTAGACGTGCGTCTCGTGTACGCGCGTCCGGATCATCCGATTCCACAGCGCATCGACCGTCCGCGCTTCGTATCGAGCGCGACTGTAGTGCGTGGTGCGCCGGGAGTGGATCGGCGTGAAGGTGGATTTTTGTACATCGAAAGGTGTAGGGGTCAAGGCGGCGCTTCGTCTCGGCGCGAGTCAGGTGGTTCCCCGATGCAGAGATTTTCACGCGCGACCAAGGTCAAGGGCGTCCTCGTCTTTGAGAACAATAGACCGCAAGGGCGCTTGCCGTATTGTCGATGCCGTCGCAGATTGCTGCGGAAGCGCGTCGTCCAAGAGATTCCCGCCCGGATGGGAGACAAACCCAGTGGCGCCAACTCACGCTGTGGAAAGTCGCCGACCCTCACCACGGTGACGGCACCCCTTCGCATGAAGATCTTCGAAGCGAGCACGGACGTGGCGGCAAATTCGTGCGATCACCTCTACTCACCGAGCTGGCGGGCCGCTCGCCTGATCGGCGCCGGGCGGCTCGTTTTGACCATCTTCACGCTACTGGCCGTGTGGCTGGATGCAACGAAGCGGAGCCGCGACGCGTGGGTGCTCGAGGCGATTCTCGTCGCGTATGCGGGATACTCGCTGATCACTCTGGTGGTCGTGCTGCGGATCCGCGCACCGCTGGCATATCCGATCGTCCGGCACCTGGTGGACGTGCTCGTGGTCGCCGCCTTCCTCTACGGCAGCGCGGAGCCGAGCAGCCCCCTCTTCCCGCTGTTCGGCTTCCTCCTGATTGCCGCAAGCGTGGGCTTGCAATCGCGAGGAACGCTATGGACCGCCGGCGGCGCATTGCTCGTATTCGGAGCGACCACACTTCACGTGGCCCTCTGGCGCCCCGAGCGCTTCGAGCTCAACGAGATCATCCGGATGGTCTCGCTGATCGTCATGGCCGCGCTACTCGTCGGGTTCGGCTGGTACGAGGAACGCGTGCGGCGGGATCTGCAGCGGATCGTCATGGGACCAGACGTGTCGACCAACGACTTGACCGCGCTCGCCCGGCAGTTGTCTCACTGGACAGCGAGCGTGATGGGCGGACGCCGGACGCTGATCGCGTGGACGGGACGCGACGAGCCTATCCTTTGTCTGGCGGCTTGGGAGGGAGGCGAGGCGCGGATCACTCGAGAGGTCCCCGGAGTCCTGGAGCCGCTCGTCGTCCCCGCGTTGCAGGACAGCGACTTCTTTTGCCGCCGAGCACGGAGGCCTGCGGAGTCGGTGCTGCACACGTCGGAAGGCGGGTTTGCCCGCTGGCACGGAACGCCGCTGCATCCAGTTGTCGCGCATCGCTTCGCGGTGGACGCAGTGCTCTCGGTGCGGTTCGAGACCACGCTGACGTCCGGGCGCCTCTTCGTGCTCGACAAGCCGAGGATGACCTCGGACGACCTCATCCTCGGCGAGATCGTGGCCCGACAGGTGGCCCGCTGCCTCGGCGAGTACTACATGGTGCGGCGCCTCGCCGAATACGCGGTGCGAGACGAGCGCATGCGCGTCAGTCGGGAGCTCCACGACGGAGCCCTCAACACCTTCGCGGGCGTGGGGCTCGAGCTCGAGCGTCTGCTGCGCCTGCCGGAATTCGGATCGACGGCCTGTCAGCAACACCTGCGCGACGTCCAAACATCGCTGGAGGCGGAACAGCGCGCGCTCCGTTCAGTGGTCGAGCGCCTCCGGACGGACAGGGGAGGAATGGCTGAACCGGTGGCGTTGACGAAGCGCCTCAAGCAGCTCGTGGAGCGGGTCCAGCGACAGGAGGGCATCAAGGTGGAGTGGAAGGCTAGCGATGTGGATGCGCTGTCGAGTAGCGAGGCCGATCACCTCTACCTCTTGCTCCAGGAAGCGGTGATGAATGCGGTTCGACATTCCGGGGCATCGACGGTGTGGCTCGAGGCAGAGCGGCGCGATGGCCACGTGACCGCCATGGTATCGGACAACGGCCGCGGGTTTCCGTTCACGGGACACTACGACCTCGATCACCTGATCTCCTCCCGCATGGGGCCGACGACCCTCAAGGAGCGCGTAGCCCAGTTGGGCGGTACTCTCGTGGTCGATTCCAGTGCGCAGGGAACTCAAGTGGGCATCTCACTCAAGACCGGCATGCCGGGAGCGTGACGTGCCGATTACCGTCGCGCTCGCCGATGATCATCCACTGATGTTGCGCGGCCTCCAGGCGCTGCTGTCGAGCGAGGTCGACTTCCAGGTGGTGGCCCAGTGCGTAAATGGAGACGAGGCGCTTCGTAGCATCCGGACGTACCAGCCCGACCTCGCCGTGGTCGACCTCTCCATGCCGCAGCGAGACGGGCTCTCGGTGTCGCGGGAGGTGAATCGGGAGAAGCTCCGTACGCGCATCGTGCTCCTGGCTGCCTCGATCGACGAGCATCAGACGGTTGAGGCCCACCGGCTCGGCGTGGGCGGCGTGGTGCTGAAGGAGATGGCGCCCCGCCTCCTCCTGCAATGCCTGCGGAAAGTACATTGTGGGGAGTTGTGGATCGAGCGGCGCGCGGCCGCCCGCGCGCTCGACGCGCTGCTCCAGCGGGAATCGGGTGTGCGGGAGATCGGATCGATCCTGACCGCTCGAGAGTTCGAGATCGCGCGGCTCGTCGCGTCAGGCTTGCGCAACAGGCGTATCGCCCAGCGACTGGTCGTCAGCGAGGCCACCGTGAAGACGCATCTGCACAACATCTACGACAAGCTCAACGTGGAGAGCCGCGGACAGCTCATCCTGTACTGCACGGAGCGCGGCGTCGGTCGTGCCCAGGCGAGCTAACTAGCGCGAGGCGCCCTCCGCGCTGACGCCCTCGTTCAGCACCAGCACCTCGACCCGGCGATTCTGCTGCCGGCCGGCGGCCGACTCGTTGTCGACGACCGGGAACTTGGGGCCGTAGCCCTTGGTCCGGATGCGCTGCGGGGAGACGCCCCGGGCGACCAGCAGATCGCGGACGGCGTCGGCGCGCTGCTGGGAGAGCTTGATGTTGAAGTCCTCGTTGCCGAGGTTGTCGGTGTGGCCCTCGATCAGCACGTTGCGCTTGGGGTACGTCCGGAGGAACTCCGCGAGCTTGTCGATGCTCCGCTGGGCACCGGGTCCGACGTCGGCCTTGCCCGGGGCGAAGAGCACGTCGCCGACCGTCAGCACCAGGCCCCGGTCGGTGTGCTGCGCCTTGAGACTCGCCAGCTCGTTCGCGAGCGCCTCGGCCTTCGAGCGCTCGGCCGCGAGCGCCTTCGCCTCGGCATCCTCGGTCTGTCTTGTGTCACGCGCCTTCGCGGCGTCGTCCTTGGCCCGCGCCTCGGCCAGGCGGCGCCACTGCTCAGCCTCGCGGGCCTTCGTGTCGGTCTCGGAGCGTGCCGCCTTCAGCTCGCGGTCGCGCTTCTGGAGCAGCACCTCGGAGGTCTCCTTGCGGAGCTGCTCCGTCCGCTGCTCCGTCTTGCCGGTGGCGCCGGTCACCGAGGCGATCTGCGCCTTCCGCTCGGCGACGTAGCTCAGGTGGAGCATCTCGTCGCTGTGCTTGGCCTGCTGGGCTTCCTGCAGCGCCTTCTGCGCTTCGGCGAGCCTCACCGGCGCGTAGGCCTGCACGCTCGGATCGGACTCGGCCTGCAGGTAGGCTTCCTGCGCCCGCTCGAGCTGGCTCCGGGCGGCTCGCTGCTGCGCCGAGGCCGCGCAGCCGCCGACGACGACGAGCACACCGACGACCGACGCGACCGCTGGCCAGTGAATTCGAGGCTGACTCATCGCACCGCACCTCCGCGCCGAGCCCTCACTGCGGAAGACGTTCGAGCTCCTGGCGCAGCACCTTGATGTATTGCCCCATCTCATCTGCCCTGGCGTTGGCGCGCTGGCTGGCGGCCAGCGCGCGCGCGTAGTCACCGTCGATCGCCGCCTGTTCCGCGGAGCGGATCGCCCGATCGTTCTTTCCCTTGGCCAGGTCGGTCTGGGCGGCTCGAAGCTTGTCCTGCGCAGTCCGGAGCTCGAGCGGCGCGCTCACGCCCGCGCCCGCCTGCTGCGCATCGTCGACCGCTCGTTCCGCCTGCGCGACTTTCGCGCTGGCGAGCGGGCCGTGGCTGGCGCAACCCACCACCGCGGCGGCCGCAAGCCCCATCCAGACGAAGCGCGTCCAGCCGCGTGGTCGCGTTGGCTGATTCACGAGAGCCCCTCCTCGGTGCTGTATCGATGTCATCACTTCGACCATCTATCGCCGCCGCCTCGGATGCCATCGGGGTTTTCCCCGACATGGCGCGCCGGGAGATCCCGGTGATCGCGGCGCGCGGCGCAATCGCGGCGCCGAATATGCGCGTTTCGTCGCGTGATGGCTTGTCAACGTCGGCGGCAGGCGCGAGACTTTTTTGAATGACGACGCCGCGACTCCTGTCGGAGCGGCTGGCGGCACTACTCGCCGAGATGAGCGTCCTGCTCGGCTCCTCACTCGACTACGAACGGACCCTGCCGCGGATCGTTCGCCTGGCGGTCCCGACCCTGGGCGATCTCTGCGCGATCGATCTGCTGCAGCCGGACGGCCGGCTTCACCGTATCGCGTGCGCGCACGTCGACCCTGTGCGCGAAGCGCTCGTGGCGACCGCCACAACACCCGGACCGTCGGAGGCGCTCCACGACGGACGGCCGGTGCTCGTCGCGCGCGCCACCGAGGCCGATCTCCGCGCCGCCGCGCAGACAGACGCGCAGCTCGCGCTGCTCCGGCAGCTCCGTCTGAAGTCCTGGATCGTCACGCCACTCATCGCGCACGAGCGCGTCCTGGGTGCCCTGATCCTGGCGATCAGCGAATCGGCCCGGCGCTACGGACCGACGGATCTGGCCGTCGCGACGGTCGTGGCGCGCCACGCGGCGGCCGTGATCGAGGGGGCGCGCCTCTTCCGTGAGGCCGAGGCAGCACGCCATGCGGCCGAGGCCGCCAATCGCTCGAAGGACGAATTCCTCTCGACGCTCTCGCACGAGCTGCGCAATCCTCTCAACGCGGTGCACGGCTGGGCCTCGCTCATCGAGCGCGGTCAGCTCGGTGAGGCGCAGACGCGGCGTGCGGTGCAGATCATCGTCCGAAACGTCAACGCGCAGATCCGGCTCGTCGACGACCTGCTCGACATGTCGAAGGTCGTCAGCGGCCGCATGCGGCTCACCGTCCAGCCCGTCGATCTGCGCGACGTGATCGAGAACGGGATCGAGGCGGTGCGTCATGCGGCGGAGGCCAAGGGCGTTCGGCTCCAGCCGGTGCTGCAGGAGCCGGGTCTCCTGATCAACGGCGACGCCGGCCGGCTCGAACAGGTCGTCTGGAATCTGCTGGAGAACGCCGTCAAGTTCACGCCGAAGGACGGGCGAGTCCAGATCCATCTCCAGCGGGTTCGCTCGCACGTCGAGATCGTCGTCAGCGATACCGGCCAGGGCATCGCCGCCGACGTCTTGCCCTACGTCTTCGACCGCCTCCGTCAGGGCGAGGGCGGCAGCGCGCGCAGCCACGGCGGGCTGGGCATCGGCCTGGCGTTGGTCCGCCACCTCGTCGAGCTGCACGGCGGCAGTGTCTACGCCGAGAGCCCGGGGGAGGGGAAAGGCGCCACGTTCGTGGTGAAGCTGCCGCTGATGGTCGCCGAGATGCTCGAGCGGCCGATCGTGGCGCGGGACGGCGGAATGCTCGACGGCCCGTCGCTCGCCGGAGCCCGCATCGTCGTGGTCGACGACGACCCCACGACCGTCGAGCTGGTCACGGAGGTGCTGATCCAGGTCGGCGCCGACGTGATCGAATGCCGGACGACCGACGAGGCGCTGGACGCGATCGCGCGCCGGCGTCCCGACGTGCTCGTCTCGGACATCGAGATGCCCGGCCAGGACGGATACTCGCTGATCCGAAAGCTGCGAGCGCTGAGCCCGGAGCAGGGCGGCAAGATCCCGGCGGTGGCGCTCACGGCCTTCGGGCGCCCCGAGGACCGCATCCGGAGCTTGCGGGCCGGGTTCAACATCCATGTGACAAAACCCGTGGACCCGGCCGAGCTGATCGCCATCATCGCGAGCATGATCGGCCGCGCGGGGTGAGCCCGGGGCGCGAGAGGACCGCCCGCTCGACATCGCGGTCCGGGCACGATACGCTCGGCACCGCTTTCCCTTATCGGGATTGACACGCGATGAGTCAGCCGAGCGCGGGATCGAGCGACACGCCCCCGGAGGTCGTCGGCGGCAGCAAGCCCACGATCGCCGTCTTCAACTCCAGCTCCGACACGGTCGATCTGCTCCGCACGGTGCTCGAGGCCGAGGGCTTCCAGACGGTCGTGGGGCACATCCCCGACGTGAAGAAGGGCGAGCTCGACCTGATCGAGTTCGTCCACCATCACACGCCGGCTGTGATCGTCTACGACATCTCGCCGCCCTACGACGCGAACTGGCGATTCCTCCGGCTCGTCCGCAGCGCCGAGCCGATGACGGCGCTGCAGTTCGTGCTGACTACGACCAACAAGCCGGCGCTCGACCGCCTGGTCGGCGAGACCGACGCGCTCGAGATCATCGGTAAGCCGTACGACCTGCGTCAGGTGGTGGAGGCGGTCCGCACGGCGCTGGCGCGCATCGCGTAGCCTCGAGGCTTACTCTTGGCGCGAGCTCGCCGCGCCGGCCGCCGTCGCGCGCCACCACTGGAAGGCGAGCCCCTGGATCAGCGACAGACCGAGCCACACCGCGTCGTCGGTGACGTAGGCCGACACGAACAGCCCGGTGAAACTGCGCACGGCCAGCACGATCAGCACGGCGGCCGCGAGATTCAGAGCCAGGAAGATCAGGGTCGTCCCGATCGATTCGAGCATCTTGCCGATGGCCGCCCCGAGACTCGGGCTCGACAATCGCAGCACCCGGGCGCCGAAGTAGTAGGCGCCGATAGACGTCAGGCCCGCGAGCGCCGCGATGAACGTCGCCTCCATGCTCGTCTCCTCCCGCGCTAGATGTAGCCGGCGATCCGGTAGTACAGCCAGCCGAACGATTCCTTGACCAGAAGGCGCATCAGCCACAGCCGCGATTCGGGCGTGTCGGCTTCGACGAACATATCCGAGGGCGCGGCGTGCACCACGAATCCGGCGCGCTCGAAGAGGGGAAAGGCGCGGGCGAGGTGACCGGCGTTCGTGACCAGCAGCACGCTGTGCGCCCCGCGTGACTGAAGCAGGGCTTTCACGAGTACCGCCTCCTCGCGCGTCGTCTTCGCCCGGGTCTCCGTCAGGATCGCCGCGCCAGGAATTCCATGCAGGCGCGCCTGTTCCGCACGCACGTCGGCTTCGGCCGGTCCGCCCGAGCTGCCACCGCCCAGGAAGACCAGGATCGGTGCGAGCCCCTTCTGGTAGAGCTCGATGCCGTGATTGGTCCTGCGCTGCGACTCGGGGCTCAGCAGGCCGCTCGGCGAGACCGATGAGCCGAGCACGACAATGGCGTCAGAGCGAACCATCTGTGGCGGGATGGCGATCCAGAGATTCAACCGATGGGCGAGCGGCGTGAACGCCGTGACGAGAAAGAAGACGACGCCGGCGAGCCCGATCAGGCGGCACACCCGATCGATCGGCCGGCCCGTCGTGAACACGTCACCTAGTGTCTGTCGGCTTCGGGGCGGGACCAAGAAATCAGGTCGGCGCATTCTTGACCGCAACTCTCGCTCGAGGAGCGCTACGGCGCGCACGAAGGCTATCTGCTCGCGGTGGCGGAGGGCTGTGTGCTGCCGGAGGACGCGTCTGCGCCCGGCGTCGTGGCCCGTCAGCCCAGCGGCAGGCGCACGGCGAACGTGCTGCCGACCCCGGGCGCCGTCTGCACCGACAATCGCCCGGCGTGGGCCGCGACGATCGAGTGGACGATCGACAGGCCCAGGCCGGCGCCCCCGGCTTCGGCCGTCCGCGCGGCGTCGAGCCGCACGAACGGCTCGAAGATCCGCTCGGCATCTTCCGGGTTCATGCCGACCCCGGTGTCGCTGACCGCCACGACCGCATCGGCGCCGTCGCGCTCGAGCGAGAGCTCGACGGTGCCGCCCGCCTTCGTGTACTTGATCGCGTTGTCGACCAGGTTCACGATCGCGCGACGGAGCGTCGGGTGATCGCCGTGGACGACCAGCGGCTCGACCGTACCGAGGCGCACGATCACGCCGCGGCCGTCGGCGAGCCGCGCTCCCGTGTCGATCACCTCCATCAGGAGAGTCTCGAGCTCGACCGTGTCTCGGGGGAGCACCGTCTCCATGCGCAGGCGCGACAAGAGCAGCAGATTCTCGGCGAGCGCGATGAGCTGCTCGACCTCCTCGAGGCTCGAGCGCAGCACGTCGCGATACTCCGGAGGCGTGCGGTCGGCGCGGAGCGCGACTTCGATCCCGCCCTTGAGCACCGTCAGCGGCGTGCGCAGCTCGTGCGCGGCGTCGACCGCGAACCGCCGGACGTGGGTGAAGGCGGTGTCCAGGCGGCCGAACATCGCGTTCAAGGTCTCGGCCAGGTGATCGAGCTCGTCGGCCGTTCCCCGGAGCGGCAGGCGCCGCGTCAGATCCTGAGCGCTGATGCGCCGGGCCGCGCGTGACATCGTCCGCACGGGGCGCAGCGCCGAGCTCGCGAGCCAGGCGCCGCCGGCCAGCGCGAGCCCGAGGCCGATCGGCACCACGACGGCGAGCACCTCCGTGTAGCCGGCAAGGGCACGATCGATGTCGGTGAACGTGGCCCCGACCTGGATGAATTGGTCGGGCGCCGGCGGCTGCGTGAGCGGGATCGTCAGCAGGCGCACGCGCTCGCTGTGGGAGAGCCCCACCGTCTCGAACGTCGGCTCGCCCGATCGCCCGCGCTTGCGGGCCTTGGCCGACAGGCGCAAATGTCGGCCGCGCACGGCCCCCGACTCGGCCAGCGCCCGGCCGTCGGGCCCGATGACGCGGTAGAAGACGTCGAGGAATCGCGTGCCCAGGATCTCGCGGATCTCGGTCTCGGACCGCCGCGCCTCACCGATGCCGGCGTCACGAATGACCTGGCCGACCATCAGGAGCTCGACGTCGGCCCCGCTGATCAAGGTTCGCCGGAGCAGGAAGTACGAGACGGCGCTGATGACGAGCACGATCGCCAGGAGCACGCCGCCGTACCACAGGGTCAGTCGCGTCCGCACCGACAGGGCGCGGCCGAATCGTCTCACTCCTCGACCTGCAGGACGTAGCCGGCGCCGCGCACGGTGTGCAGCAGCCGGCGCTCGCGATCGCGGTCGATCTTCCGCCGAAGATAGCCGACGTACACGTCGATGACGTTGCTCTCGGCGTCGAACCCGAGCCCCCACACGTGCTGCGCGATCATCTGCCGGCTCAGCACGCGGCCGACGTTGCGCAGGAAGTACTCGAGCAGCGCGTACTGGCGCGCGGTGAGATCGATGCGCCGCTCGCCGCGCGTGACCCGCCGGGTGGCCGGATCCACGATGAGATTGTCGATCGTCAGGATCGGCGCCCGCGCGACGTCGCGCCGCCGCAGCAGCGCGCGCACCCGGGCGAGGAACTCCTCGAACGCAAACGGCTTCGTCAGATAGTCGTCGGCCCCGAGGTCCAGTCCGGCGACCCGGTCGGGGACGCTGTCACGCGCGGTCAGGATCAGCACCGGTGCGCCGACCTTGTGCGATCGCAGAGTCTTCAGCACGCCGAAGCCGTCCTGGCCCGGCAGCATGACGTCGAGAATGATCAGATCGTAGGCGGGCTCGGTGAGGACGAAGTCGAGCGCCTCGACGCCGTCGGTCGCGAT
>Ga0075434_100007162_pt1 | contig 10309 bp, 8 predicted proteins | sample RhiMethybrSRZTD3_FD_75298 | JGI IMG/M metagenome (GOLD analysis project Ga0075434, IMG submission 75298) | Populus rhizosphere microbial communities from Tennessee, USA - Rhizosphere MetaG P. TD hybrid SRZTD3 | ecosystem: Host-associated > Plants > Roots > Rhizosphere > Soil | place: USA...
CAGCGGCGAATACAGACCTGTCGGCCGTGCTCTTCACAAGTGCATTCGTCGATCGTGATTCATCCCACCGTGGCGCCGAACAACCTGCCGACCGTCGCCGTCGCCAGCATCGCCAGGACGCCCCAGACCGTCACTCTCGCCGCGCCGACAAAGATCGACGCGCCTCCGACTCGCGCCGCGATCGCGCCGAGCGATAGCAAGCACAACACCGAGATCACGGCGACTGCGGCCACGATCTGACCTGCCGGTGCCAGAAGAATCGTGAGAACGGGGACGCCGGCACCGATGGCAAACGTCGCCGCTGATGCGAGCGCCGCCTGCAGCGGACGCGCGGCGAGTTCTTCCGTCAACCCGAGCTCATCGCGCGCGTGCGCGGCCAACGCGCCTTTGGCCATGAACTGTCGTGCCACGGCGCGAGCGAGGTCTGGTTCCAACCCTCGTTGCACGTAAATACCGGTGAGCTCGTCCTCCTCGGCTTCCGGTTGGGTCGCGAGCTCGTGTCGTTCACGATCGAGGTCGGCGCGCTCGGTGTCGGCTTGCGAGCTGACCGAGACGTATTCGCCGGCGGCCATGGAAAGGGCGCCGGCGACGAGGCCGGCAACGCCGGCGATCAGGACGTCGTGTCGCGCCGCATTCGCCGCCGCGACGCCGACGACGAGGCTGGCGGTCGAGACGATGCCGTCGTTGGCGCCGAGCACCGCCGCCCGCAGCCAGCCGATCCGCTCACTTCGATGGCGCTCACGATGTGCCATACTCCGCATTCTTACTCATCGTGAGATCCTATCGTTCTCGCGAGCCCGACAGCGAGGCGAGTTCGATCTGATTCTGTGAGCCGCGCGTGATCGTGCATTAGGGCATATGCGACCGGCGGCATCTCCCCCTCACGCACCTCTTCAGCTGCGTCGCCGGCGGCTTTCTGCGGGCGCGGCCATTCGGAGAAGTTCAGGATGGCCCGCCCTTCGTTTACGTCTCGCTGGATCAGCCACGACGCCGGGGCGACCCCCGCATAGATCGGCCACTGCGTCTCGTTGCTGTGGCAATCGAAGCAGGCCTGCTTGGCCAGCGCTCGCGTAGCCGGCGAATCCCAAGTAGGCTCGCCCGTCGTCGGCGGGTTCGCGTGGTTCCGACCGTAAGGCACCAATTGGATCGCGAGCAGTGTTGTGAGCACGCCGACACCGCCCCACATCCACCATCTTGACGTCGGAGATCTCATAAGTGCCTCCGTGGCGCTGCGTTTCAGGGCGCTCGTTCGGCGCCTCAGGTCCGCAGCGTGAGAACGGGACATGCCGCCTGACGCACGACATGCTGCGCCGTCGACCCGAAGAACATGAGGTCGACCGCGCCGCGCCCGTGCACGCCGAGGACGATCAGATCGGCGGCCTGCTCGGTGGCCACCCGCACGATCTCGCGATAGGGCTTCCCGATCGTCTGCACGGTTTCAACCTGGCAGTATGCGCGCACCTGATCGGGGATGACTTTCTGCAAAAGCGCCCGGCCTTCTTCTTCAGCCGCGGCTATGTACTCTTTGATCGTCTTCATGGCCAGGAGTGGGCTGTCGTCCTCTGCCGGCACATTCGGCATAGGCTCGACGACATGGAGCACGGTGAGGAGGGCGTTGGCCTCCTGGGCGATCGACATCGCGTACTCGAGTGCGCGCAGCGAGCACTCGGAGAAGTCGACAGCGCAGACGATCCTCTTGAAAGTCATCGCCGGGATGGCTGCGGACGCAGCCAGACGCGGTGGCACCGTCACTACGGGACACTCCGCTTTCCTGAGGACTTTCTCCGTCACCGAGCCGAGCATGAAGCGTTCGAACCCCGAGCGCCCGTGCGTGCCGAGCACGATCAGATCGCTGTGCGCGGCCGCGGCCTTCGCGACGATCTCCGTCGCCGCGTTGCCCTCGCCGAGCTCGATGTCGACTGACGCGCTCGTGGCCGCGTCCCTCGACGCGAACTGCTGCATGGCGTGACGCACGTCGTTCTGGTTCTCTCCGGCGACGAGCGTCGACGGCATCATCGGGGCCACTGTCGCATAGGCCGAGATCGGAACCGGGGCGGAGACATGGAACAGCGTCACCCGTGCGTCGTACCACTTCGCGAGCGCGATGGCGTGATCCAGGGCGCGCTGTGAACAGTCGGAGAAATCAGTGGGGCAGAGGATGCGTTGAATCTGAATCATGGCTACCAGACTCCAGACGCCTGATGGCGTTTCCGATGCGGAGCGCGATGACTGATGATATGGCGTTGCGTCGTCACGATCGGACGCTCCGTGCCACGCCCGATCAGTTCCAGCAAATCGGCCGTCGTCACGATGCCCTTCACGCGACCCTCTTGTATCACCACGAGACATCCAATCGCTCGGCCGCGAAGCAGGTTGGCGGCCTTCCGCACCGGCATCTCGGGCTCGATCGTGACGACGCTCTCGGTCATGAGCTCGCTGACCAGCCGCGTATCGCGCACGGTGGCGCCATGCAGCCCACCAAGATCCCGGGCCGAGATCACGCCGGCAATCTCGCGGCCTTCCAGGACGACGAGATGATGAATGCCCTTCATGCGCATCAGCGTCCACGCTTCATCGGCTGTCGTCGCTGCGGACACTGTCTTCACGTTCCGTGTCATCACGTCCTGGACGCGCATGATTGGCCTCCGCAGGAAGAAATCGGGGCACGTTCTCCCGGCATTCAGGCGCAACTTGCGTCTGCGGATACCAGCGGGCCCAGGAGCTGAGCGTCCTCGAGTTGCCGTGTGGCCCCGATCCGTCGAGTTCACCTGAGTGCCCGGGGCCGTGCCCCGATATCAGCGTCTGTTGCACAGACCAGACCAATGCCTGTGGCTGTGCGATCGAGCAGGGATGCCTGCATCGCACGCCAGCGATACCGCAATCTCCGGATTCTTCCTCGCGGCTGCGAAGGACTTCACGGATCGACTGGGTCAGGCTCCGGCGCCCACTGGTTGATGTGCACGCGGAACCCAGTATTGCTCCTGCGCGATTGCCCATCCCTGCGGGGCAAGCCGTCGCTCCGCGTCGCCGATCATCCCCGGATGACCGCAGAGGTAAACCACGGTGTCCGCTTTCGCCAGCGACCAGCGTACGAGCTGTGCCTCCAGAATCTCGTTGACGCGCCCGACCGCGCCGCGCCACTGTGCGTTGCGCTCGGCTGACGGCCGACTCACGCTGCGGACATATTGGAGGAAGCAGGGATCCTCTTCACTCACGCGTTGAAGCTCGCGATCGTAGACGAACTCGTTGGCGAAGCTGGCGCCATGCAGGACATAGAAATAGCGGTCAATCGCCTGGTCCGCCGTAGAAGACTCGCGCCGAGCCTGTCGAATCATGCTGATGTACGGCGCGATGCCAGTGACCGTTGCCACCATCACGTGATGGCGCGCGGCAGGGTTGAGCGTGAACCGACCCTTGGCCTCCGACCGCATCGTCACCAGGTCGCCCACTCGCAGTGTGTGCAGAATGGGCGTGAGCGTCCCTCCATTGTTAGGAGGAACGCGTTCGATGAACAGCTCGATCAGGGGCTCGCACGGCGCCGACACGATCGAGTACGGACGCTCGATGCCGCGGACGCCGATCGTGACGTATTGACCCGCTTTGAACGTGAGTGTGTGCTGCGGCCGCAGCCACAGGACGAACAGGTCGTCGGTGTGGTCCTGCCGTCGAACGATTGTTGCCACCTGAGTCATGGACGACCTCGACGCTGCGTGCGTCAGTAAGAGATGCGACGCGTCGGCGGCCCGGCCCGATGCCTGGCGACACGGACGCGAACGTCGACCGCCCGCGCACCCTGCTCGAATACCTTCAAGGGATTCAGCTCCAACTCCTGGATCTCCGGCACGGCCTCGACCAGCGCCGACACGCGCAGCAGCGCGTCGATCACCGCGTGCTCGTCCTTTGGTGCTTGTCCGCGAAAGCCGCGAAGCAGCGCAACACTCTTCAGGCCGTCGACCATCTCCGCCGCGTCGATGTCCGTCAATGGATGGAGACGGAACGTCGTATCGCGCAGGAGATCGACGAGGACGCCGCCGGCCCCGCACGCGATCACCGGTCCGAAGATCGGATCGGTGACGACGCCAACCAGCAGCTCGATTCCACCGGGAACCATCTGCTGCACGACGCCGGCGGTCATGGCATCACCAAGACGCGACGTCAGAGTCGAGTACGCCTGGCGGAGCGTTGTGTCATCCGGAATGTTGAGCACGACCCCGCCGACATCGGTCTTGTGCAAGATCTCTGGCCCGGCCGCTTTGAGGGCCACCGGGTAGCCGATGTCGTTTGCCGCGGCGATCGCCTCGTCCATCGTGATCGTCACACTGGTCGCCGCCGTGCAGAGGCCGACGCATTCGACGAGCGTTTGTGCTTCGGCAGGTGTGAGCCATCCATCGCCTCTCGTGAGCGCGCCGTCGACCACGAGTCGAGCGGCATCGCGTTGAATGCCCCCGGGTGATTCGTGCGTGCCAACAGGACGCCGCCGCCACTCGCCGTACTCGGTCGCCCTGGCGAGCGCATGAACGGCTGCTTCCGGGAAGCGATATGACGGAATCGGTGCAAGCTCTCGGGCCGCGCCTCGCGCGCCCATGAAAGATGCGATCACGGGTTTGGTCGTGCCAGCCGCGCCGCTCGTGATCGCACGCGCCGCTTCGTCTGGGTTCATGACGAGAGGCGGGATGAAGATGACCAGGAGGCTGTCGACGTTCTGATCGGCGAGCAGCAGCGTCGTCGCGCGGCGGTACTGCTCTGGCGTCGCTGCGGCGAGCATATCCACCGGATTCCCAACGCTCGCTGGCGGTGGCAAAAGGTGTCGCAGCGATCCGACCGTCGTGTCGCTCAACGTCGCGAGCTCCAGGCCCTGTGCTTCGCAGGCGTCGGCGGCGAGGATGGCCGGTCCTCCCGCATTCGACAGCACCGCGACGCGCGGCCCGGCAGGTATGGGCTGATGCGCCAGGAGCGCTGCCACGTCGAAGAGCTCCTCGACGGTGTCAGTGCGGATGATGCCAGCCTGTCGGAACAGCGCGTTCACCACCGCATCACTGGTCGCGAGCGCACCGGTATGAGAGGCGGCAGCCCGTGCACCCGAACGCGACCGTCCCGACTTCACGGCCACGATCGGTTTCGTGCGCGCGACTCGTTGCGCGATCTGCCCGAAGCGCCGTGGATTGCCGAAGCTTTCAAGGTAGAGCAGGATGACGTCGGTCCGCGTATCGTCGGCCCAGTACTGCAGCAAATCGTTCCCCGACACATCGGCCTTGTTGCCTACCGACACGAATGTCGACAGTCCGAGATTCAACTGCTGCACGTGCTCGAGGATCGCCAGACCGAGCGCTCCGCTTTGTGTCGAGAACGCCACGCGTCCCTCAACCGGCGTGACCGGGGAGAACGTCGCGTTGAGGCGCACCGCCGGATCGGTGTTGATGATCCCCATGCAGTTTGGGCCGATCATCCTGATGCCTGCGGTCCGCACCTTGCCGAGGATCTCCTGTTCGAGGGCGCGGCCGGCGGGCCCGGTCTCGCCGAAACCGGCACTGATGATCACCAGCGCTTTCACGCCCTTTGCGACGCAGTCGTCGATGACGGGACTGACGCTGTCTCGCGGGACGCAGATCACGGCGAGATCGACGTCACCCGGGATGTCGGTGACGCGGGGAAATGCCGGCACGGTCTCGATGGTCGAGGCAGACGGATGCACCGCATACAGCCGCCCTGCGTATCCACCCGCCGCGATGTTGTGCAGAATCTCGGAGCCGATTCGTCCGCGCTCGCGGTTTGCGCCGACGACGACCACTGCCGTGGGCTCGAAGAAGTGCTTCATCGACGCGGTGGCCGCCGACTGCGACCGCTCGGCGAGGCGCGCCTGGTACTGCGCGGTCGGCTCGAGCCGCAGCACCACGTGACCGATCCCGCCGTCGCGCCTCTTCTCGATTTCGAATCCCGAATCGAGGAAGACGCGCATCATCCGCTGGTTGTCGAGGAGCACGTCCGCGTCGAATACCTCGATGCGATGGTCGCGAGCGATGGCCGCGAGCGTGTCCAGCATGCGCGTGCCGATGCCGCGTCCCTGCAGCGGATCGGCGATAGCGAACGCCACCTCCGCGCGGTGAGGAGCTCCCTCGATGCGACTGTAGGTGGCGACGCCGACCAGGCGGTGTGCGGCTTCCGCGACGAGCGCGAACTCGTTGTCATAGTCGGCCCGAAGCAGCCTCGACACCTCGTCTTCGCTTCCGCCGCCGACCCCGAAGAACCGGAATCGGCGGCTCTCAGCCGACAGGCGGGCGTGCAGCGTGCGCAGTCCATCGGCGTCGTCTGGACGAACGGGTCGCAAGCGCAGGGTCGAGCCATCCCGCAGGACGACATCCGACTCGTACTCTTCAGGGTAGAGGCGTACGGGGTCGAGCGTTTGAGGCATCGACGATCGAGGGGCAACGTCGATGCCAGGACAGAGCCGGCGCGCTCGCGAGAGATGGCTGCAGCCGCAGCGCCCGCGCCGCGGATTTCTCCGCAGTGAGGGGAAGGTTTCGACGGCGATTACCCCGTATCGTCGTCGCAGGCGGTCGCGTCTCTAGGTCCTGCCGTTGGTGTGAAGATTGCGGGAGCACTCCCGCGGAGGCGCGTCATGCGACGTTACGCGGTTCTCGCCGCCGCGGCGGCAGCTCTGGTCCTGACCGGCTGCGCGACCCGGATCGTCAGCTCCCACGTTGAGCTCGGCACCGACTTCGCGCAATACCGCACCTACGACTGGGGGCCCGCCGATGCCTTGCCTACAGGTGATACGCGCCTGGACAACAACGCGATCTTCCGCGACTACTTCCAGGGCGCGATCGAGAAGCAGCTTGCCGCAAGGCGACTCGTGCTCGTGTCACACGACCCCGACCTTCTGATCCACACGCACACGAATGTCACGCATCAGGTCGGCGTACAGCCGATCATCCCGCACGAGTACCCACAGAATCCACGCAGCCAGGGAAACGGCTGCGCTCCCACGATCGCCGAGTACGAGATCAGCACGTTGATGATCGACGTCGTCGATGCGCGGACGAACACGTTGGTATGGAGAGCCTGGTCGCGCGACGACATGTCGGGAACGATCGACGATCAGCAACGGCTGCAGCGGGCAGTCACCGAGGCCGTCGTCGAGATGATGAAACTGTTTCCGAAGCACCTGTGATGGGTTCATGACGGTGGCCGCGGGAAGGAGTCGAGCCATGGCAGAACGCTTCACCTCGCATCTCGAGTGGACCGGCGCCGGCAAAGGGCCGACGAGCGATCCAGTGTCGTTCAGCCGCGATCTGCGCGTGTCGATCGGACCGCGGACGCTCGAAATGTCGTCGGCGCCGGCATTTCGCGGTGATCCATCTCGCACCAACCCAGAGCAATTGTTCGTCGCGGCGTTGTCGGCGTGTCAGACGTTGACGTATCTCTTCCTGGCGGCGAAGAACGGCATCGCGGTAGTGGCCTACGTAGACGAGGCCGAGGGCTGGCTGGAGCGTTCGAACGGAACGATGCGCATGTCGCGTGTGACCTTGCGTCCGCTGATCGTGCTGAAGGATGGCGCCGACGCGAGCAAAGCGCACGAGCTCGTCGACCAGGCGCACGGGCAGTGCTTCATCGGTAACTCGGTGACGACGCAAGTCTCGATTGAGCCTCGCATCGAGTTCGCTGCGACAACGACATTGGTGGCCTGAGGCGCGATGCGGGGCCGTTCGAGTGTCATGCAGTCTCCGATCGCCCTGGAGCCGGCCTTCGCACTTTCGACAGACGCACTTCTGTCGCAACTGGATTCGACCAGAGACGGGCTATCGACTGAGGAAGCCGCGCGCCGGATAGTTCACGCGGGTTTCAACGAACTGCCACCATCGAAGCCCGTCTCAGCGCTTCACATCCTGATTGGCCAGCTCCGGAGCATCGTCGTGATGCTCCTGATCGTCGGAGCACTTGCCGCCGTGTGGCTGGGGGAGCCTACCGAGGGTGCCGCGATTGCGGTCGTGCTGGCGATCAATACCGCGATCGGCTTCTACACCGAATTCCGTGCGCGCCGCGCCATGAGTGCGCTGCTGAAACTCGACGTGCCGCGGGCGACAGTGCTGCGGAGCCATCGTCTTCACGCCATCGACGCGCGACTCCTCGTACCTGGCGATGTGATCGATCTCCACGTCGGCCAGCACGTGCCGGCCGACGCGCGAGTGCTACATCAGACCGACCTGAGAGTGGACGAAGCACTGCTTACAGGTGAGTCGTGGGCGGTTGCCAAACATGGCGGCACGCTTCCGCCGCCGACACCGCTCGCCGAACGCGTCAACATGGTTTACAAGGGCACGACGGTGACGAGCGGCGTTGCTCACGCCGTGGTGACCGCGACCGGCACATCGACGGAACTCGGTCTGATCGGCGCGCTGGTCGGCAGCGTCGATTCTGGGCGAACGCCGATGGAGCGGAAGCTCGACGCTCTTGGCCATCGGCTCGTCTGGCTCGCGCTCGCCGTCACGGGACTCGTGGCCGTGCTCGGCGTCATGCAAGGGGTGGCAGCGGGCGTCGTACTCCAAACAGCGATAGCCCTGGCCGTGGCCGCCGTACCGGAGGGTCTGCCCGCGGTGGCGACGATTGCGTTGGCTATTGGGATCAGGCGCATGACGCGGCGGCACGCGCTCGTCCGTCGACTGCCGGTGGTCGAGTCGCTTGGCTCGACGACGGTGATCTGCACGGATAAGACGCGCACGCTGACCTCGGGCAACATGACGGTCGTGCGAGTCGCGGCAGGTGGAGAACAGTTCCAGCCGCTGGACGACACAATCGGGCGCCCGTCGCCGCGTGTGATCGAAGCCCTTGAAGTCGCGGCGCTCGCATCCCGTCCGCAAGCCGACGCGACGTCAGACATCGGACCGATCGTCGGCGACCCGGTTGACCACGCCCTGATGCAGGTCGCAACCCGGTTCGGCATTGAGCCGTCGCAGCTGACTCCGGCGGGGTCGTATGCCGGGGTGGTTCCGTTCTCGAGCCATCGCCAATGCATGGCCTCGTTTCACCGGTATGGTCAGGGGCTGATCGCTTACGCGAAAGGCGCACCACGGCGAATCCTGGAGTTGTGTGCGTCCGATATCGAGGGCCGAACACTCGATGATCGCGCGCGGCAATGCCTGATGGAGATCAACGATCGATATGCGCAGGAGGGACTCCGCGTACTCGCGTTGGCCAGAGGCCCGGTTGAAAGCACGCACGAATCAGACCTGCGCGCCTTGACCTTCATCGGCTTTGTCGGGTTGATGGATCCTCCCGCGCCTGGCGTCCGAGCCACGATCGCGCGGCTGCAGCAAGCGGGCCTTCGCACAATCATGCTGACCGGCGACCAGCGCCTCACCGCTCAGGCGGTTGCTCGCGAACTGGGGTTGCTCGAGGAAAACGGGCCGGCGATTACGGGACGCGAATTGGACGCCATGACGCCGACCGACCTCGAGGCGTGCGCATCGAGGGTCAGTGTCTACAGTCGAATCAGCCCCGAGCACAAGCTGGCGATCGTATCGGCGCTCCAGGCCCGAGGCGAGATCGTTGCCATGCTCGGAGATGGCGTGAACGATGCGCCGGCGTTGAAGAAGGCCGACGTCGGCGTCGCGATGGGCGTGCGCGGGTCGGATGTGGCGAAGGAGGCTGCCGGCATCGTCCTCCAAGACGATCGATTCGAGACCATCGCCGCCGCGGTCGAAGAGGGACGCATCGTCTTCGACAACATCCGCAAGTTCGTCTTCTATCTGTTCAGTTGCAATGTCGCTGAGGTGATGGTGGTTCTGGTCGTCAGCCTCGTGGCGTCGTCGGCGCCGTTGCTTCCTCTTCAACTCCTCTGGCTGAACATCGTTACCGATACGTTGCCAGCGCTCGCGTTGGCGCTCGAACCTGGCGATGCGGACGTCATGCATCGTCCACCAAGACACCCACACGACGCGATCATGTCCGGCCGCTTCCTGCGGAGCATCGTGTTCTACGGTACGCTGATCACGATCTCCGCGCTGCTGGCCTTTGGCGCGGGCCTGCGCACTGGAATCGAGGAGGCACGGACCGCGACGTTTGCGACGCTTGCCTTGGCGCAGATCTTCCATCTTGGAAACGCGAGGAGCACGAAGGCTGTTGTGACCTGGTCGCGGGCCGCAGCCAACCCGTATGCAGTCGGGGCCGTCGCCCTTTCCATTGCCTTGCAGGTGGTGGCCATGTTCGTCGGCCCGCTGGCCGCGATTCTCCGCGTCGCGCCGCTCGAGACCGGGCAGTGGATCGTGGTGATCCTGGCCTCGGCGATTCCTGCGATCGTCGGACAGACGCTGAA
>Ga0075434_100007163_pt1 | contig 10309 bp, 7 predicted proteins | sample RhiMethybrSRZTD3_FD_75298 | JGI IMG/M metagenome (GOLD analysis project Ga0075434, IMG submission 75298) | Populus rhizosphere microbial communities from Tennessee, USA - Rhizosphere MetaG P. TD hybrid SRZTD3 | ecosystem: Host-associated > Plants > Roots > Rhizosphere > Soil | place: USA...
TGGATCGGGCAGCGCATCGACGAGCCCGACATCGACCTCGCGATGCTGGCGCGCGCCCAGGGCGCCGTGGGCATCGGGCCTGTCAGAGAGCTTTCACAACTCCGGTCTGCGGTGGAAGAGGGCATCAACAAAGTCAAAGCCGGAGAGGTGTGCGTGATCGACGTGCGCGTGATGCCGGGCTACGACAGCGCCGCGCACCCGACGCCGGCTGCGGCGTCGCGCCGCTAAGGCCGGGTGCCGCCTGGCGTCGGCGTTCGCGTACCGCGACTTCCGGTGGCTGTGGACGAGCTCGCTCCTTTCGTGGGCGGGCCAGTGGATCCAGCAGGCCGCGCTCGGCTGGGTGGTCTATGAGATCACCGGCTCCGGCGCGCTGCTCGGCGCGGTGATGGGCGCGCGCGCCGTGCCGATGTTCCTGCTCGCGCCGCTCTCCGGCGTCGCCGCCGAGCGCTGGGACCGGCGGCGCCTCCTCCAGGGAAGCCAGATCCTCGCCGCGGCGGTGTCGGCTGCGTTCGGCGCGGCGCTCGCGCTCGGCCTGGTGAGCGTGTGGATGCTCTTCGCCTTCACCGTGCTGATGGGCGCGGCGAACGTGCTCGACCGGCCGGCGCGTCTCACCACCGCCTTCGAGCTGGTGGCGCGCGCCGACGCCGTGAAAGCCGTGGCGATGAACACCATGGGCTTCTCGATGATGCGCATCATCGGCCCGGCCATCGCCGGTTTTCTCATCGCGTCGCTGGGCGCGGCCGGCAGCTTCTTCATCCAGGGCTTGCTGTACGCGGCCGCCGGCACGATGGTGCTCATGGTGGTGTTCCCGGCGCGGCGCGCGGCAGCCGCGGAACGCTCTGCGCTCGCGCAGATGCTCGAAGGCTTGCGCTTCGCGGCGCACGATCCGCGCACGCGGCTGCTCGTGTTTCTCGGCGCGTTGCCGTATTTCCTGCTGGTGCCGGTATGGGGCACGCTGCTGCCGATCTACGCCAAGGACATCTTCGCCGCCGGGCCGCAGGGGCTGGGGTGGCTCCTCACCGGCGTGGGGGTCGGCGGCACGCTCGGCGGCCTCGCCGCCAACGCGCTCGCGCATGCCGAGCGCCAGGCCCTCATCCAGGCGGGCTGGATCGTGCTCATGGGCGCGGCGATCCTCGGCCTCGCCGCGAGCCCGACGCTCGGCGCGGCGCTTGCCTGCGGCCTGGTCGGCGGCGCCGCCGAAATGGCGCACACCGCGAGCAACATGGCGATGCTGCAGATGAACGCGCCCGAGGAGATGCGCGGACGCATCTCGAGCCTCACCATGCTCTATCCGGCCATGATCTCGGTCGGCGCCTTCGTCGCCGGGCCGCTCTCCGACCTTCTCGGCGTGAGAGGGGCGTCGGTCGCGCTCGCGGCGGGCGCGATCGCCGCCATGGGAATCCTGTACATTGCTTCGCCGCAGCTCAGGGAGATGCGATTCAAATGAAGACCAAGAAGATCGCGGCCAGCGCCGCACTCATCGAGGACCTCGTCGCGGCGAGCCGGATCCTGGCGAACGAAGGCGTGCTCGACGCCTATGGCCACGTCAGCGCACGCAGCGACAAGCGCCCCGAGCGCTTCATCATGTCGCGCTCGCGCGCGCCCGCTCTCGTCACCGCGGCCGACCTGATGGAGCTCGACGCCGACAGCGAGGCCGTGGGCGACCAGCGCAAGGGCTTCATCGAGCGCTACATCCACGGCGAGATCTACCGCCGGCGGCCGGAGGTGATGGCGGTGGTGCACAGCCACGCGCCCTCGGTGATCCCCTTCGGCGTCACCAAGACGCGCCTGCGCCCGATCTACCACATGGGCTCGTTCCTCTGGTCGGGCGCGCCGGTGTGGGACATCCGCAAGGTGCGCGACGACAACGACATCCTGGTGCGCGACCGGCCGCTCGGCGCCGCGCTCGCCGAGGCGCTCGGCGGCTGCAACTGCGTGCTGATGCGCGGCCACGGCATGACCGTGACCGGCGACAGCGTCCCGGAAGCGGTGTTCCGCGCGATCTACACCGAGATGAACGCGCGCCTGCAGCTCCAGGCCGAGACGCTGGAGGGGCCGATCCAGTTCCTGAGCGACACCGAAGGCAAGCGCTCGAGCGCGGCGAACCGCGGCACGCTGGAGCGGCCGTGGGAGCTGTGGAAGAAAGCGGCCCTGAGGTGACGCCGGGCCGCTACGGCGCTACAGTGTCCGGAGGACCGACTAGTCCATGACCGCGGCGCGCGCCGTGCAATGCCCTTCTTGCAATGAGCAGAACGCCGCAGGGAGCTCGTTCTGCGGCGCATGCGGCGCGAGGCTGCCGTCGGTCTGCGCCGCGTGCGGCGCGAATAACCCTGCCGGACACAAGTTCTGCAGCGAGTGCGGCGCGCCGCTGGGGCGCCCGGCCGTCCATGCGAAATTCGCTTCCGCGCAGAGCTACACGCCGCGCCACCTCGCCGAGAAGATCCTGACCTCACGCAGCGCGCTCGAAGGCGAGCGCAAGCAGGTGACGGTCCTGTTCGCCGACATGAAGGGCTCGATGGAACTGTTGGCGGACCGCGATCCAGAGGACGCCCGCAAGCTGCTCGACCCGGTGCTCCAGAACATGATGGACGCGGTTCACAGGTACGAGGGCACGGTGAACCAGGTGATGGGCGACGGCATCATGGCGATCTTCGGCGCGCCGCTCGCGCACGAGGATCACGCGGTCCGGGCCTGCTATGCGGCTCTGCGGATGCAGGAGGCGATCGCGCAGCTTGCGAACGAGATCCGCAAGACCCAGGGTGTTTCCATCCAGATCCGCATCGGGCTCAACTCGGGCGAAGTCGTGGTGCGCTCGATCGGCAATGATTTGCGCATGGACTACACCGCCGTGGGGCAGACCACGCATCTCGCTGCGCGGCTCGAACAGCTCGCCGCGCCGGGGTCGATCCTCGTCTCCAGCGATTGCCTGCGCCTCGCCGAGGGTTATCTCGAGACGAAGCCGCTGGGCCCGGTTGCGCTAAAGGGCCTGACGACACCGGTCGAGGTGCACGAGCTCATCGCGGCGACACCGGTCCGTACGCGCCTGCAGGCTGCGGCAGCGCGTGGCCTCACGCCATTCGTCGGACGGCGGCTCGAGATGGAGACGCTGCACGAAGCCTTGCGGCGGACCGCCGGATCCGAGGGCCAGGTGTTGGCGGTGGTCGGTCCGGCCGGCGTGGGCAAGTCGCGTCTCCTGCGTGAGTTCATCCATTCGCCGCACACGCGTGGCTGGCTGGTGCTCGAGTCAAAGTCGAGCGCCTACGGCCGCGCCACGCCGTATCTGCCGCTCATCGATTTCCTGAAGGGCTATTTCAAGCTGACCGAGCGCGACGACGCACGCGTGGTGCGCGAGAAGGTGACCGCGAAGGCCATCCTGCTGGATCAGCCACCGCAGGATTCGATCCCGCCGGTGCTCGATTTGCTCGGTGCCCTGACGGAGGATCATCCTTTCCGCAGGCTCGAGCCGATGCAGCGCCGCAGCCTTACCGCGCGCGCGATCACTGACCTGATGGTCGCCGAGAGTCGCATCCAGCCGGTGATCATGCTGTTCGAGGACCTGCACTGGAACGACATGCAGACACTCGGCTTGCTGGACGCCGTCATCACGAGCATTCACCAGCACGCCATTCTCATGCTGGCCAGCTATCGGCCCAAGGAGCACGACGACAAGTGGGTCGACCAGCCCCACTACCGGCAGGTCAGGCTGGAGCCTCTCGCCCAGGAGAATCTCGCCGGGCTCCTCGACATCCTGCTAGGGAAGAACGGCGGCCTGGCGTCGGTAAAGGCATTCCTGGTCGAGCGTACGGGCGGCAACCCCTTCTTCGTCGAGGAAAGCGTGCGCACCCTTGTCGAAACGGGCGTGCTTATCGGAGCGCGCGGCCAATACCGCCTTGCAAAGCCGTTCTCGGGCATCGAAGTGCCCGCCACCGTGCACGCCATCCTTTCTGCGCGCATCGACCGGCTGGGCGAGCCGCAAAAGCGGCTGCTCCAGGAAGCTGCTGTTATCGGCAAGGACTTTCCGTTTGCCCTCCTGCAGGCAATCGCCGGCGTGCAGGAGCAGGATCTGCGCGCTCGCCTCCACGAGCTGCGGTCGGCCGAATATCTGTACGAGAGCCGGCTCTTTCCGGAGCTCGAATACACGTTCCGGCACTCCATGACGCGAGAGGTCGCATACTCGACCCTGCTGCGCGAGCAGACGAGAGCCTTGCACGAGAGGGTGGCGACCGAGCTCATCCGCTCGGGACGCACGGAGGAGGAGGTCGAGCAGATCGCAGAGCATGCCGAGAAGGGCCAGGCGTGGCCCGAAGCCGTCGAATACCTCCAGCGCTCGGGCGAGAAGGCGTTCGCCCTTTATGCCAATGCGGAGGCTGCCGACTATTTTGCGCGCGCGCTTGCGGCGCTCGGGAATCTGCCGCGAAGCCACGCCACCCTCGAGCAGGACGTGGACCTGCGCTTCGAACTACGCAATGCGCTCATCGCGTTGTGCGAGCTCGAGCGCATCGGCGCGTGCCTCGATGCGCTCGAGCCGCTGGTCGCGGGCCTGGGCGACCGCAACCGGGCTGCGCGGCTCGCCTCTTTCCGCTGCAACCAACATTTCCTCGCCGCGCAACAGCGCAGCGCGATCCAGGTCGGAGAGGCCGGGCTGCGCCTGGCGCACGAGATCGGCGAGCGCCAGCTTCACGCCGAGCTCCTCTACAGAATCGGACAGAGCTACCACTTGATCGGCGACAACCGCAAGGCGCTTGCGCTCCTCAACCAGAGCATCGCCGAGACCGTCGAGCGGCGCGCACGCGAGCGCTTCGATTTGGCGGTGATTCCAGCGGTCGGCAGCCGCATGTGGCTCGTGGCCATCCTCGCGGAGTGCGGCGACTTCAGGCCGGCGTTGGCGCAGGCCGAGCGCGCGGTCGAAATCGCCCGCGAGTCGCAGCATCCTCTGAGCGAAGTGCTCGGATGGCTCGCCGTTGGCCACGTGCAACGGCGCAAGGGGGAGGTCGAAGACGCGGTCCGCGCGCTCGAGCGCGGCATGGCGCTCAGCGAGCGCTATTCGGTACCGATGTGGCGCCTGCGTCTGGAATCGTCGCTCGGCCTGGCCTGTGCCTACCAAGGCGAGCTCGTCCGGGGGCTCGAACTGACCCGCAGCGCCCTTGCCGGCGCGGAGCGCATGGGCCTAATGGTGGACCGGCCGATGCTCCACGTGCATCTGGGCGAGGCGCTGTTGTTCGCGGGACGTACGGAGGAGGCACTTGCGCAGGCGAAGCGGGCGCTCGAGATTGCGCTGTCGCACGAGAACAAGCGCGACGAGCCGTGGGGGCGATTGCTGATCGCCCGGGCATTATGGACGCTCGAGCCGACAGCGCCCGGCGAGTCTCTGGCGCAGCTCGAGAGCGCGCTTCGCCTGGCGCTCGCCACCGGGGCGAAGCCGTTGGAGGCCCACTGCCGCGCCATGCTTGGCACGATCCACGGGGCAAGCGCCGACACGCCGCGGGCGGAAGAATTCGGCGCCGCCGCGCAGGCGGCCTACGCGAACCTCGGCATGCGCCCACTGCTGACCATTCCGCTGGCGAGCAGCTCGGCGGCGACTAACTGATCTGCGGGAAAGAGTGTTCGATCGCGCTCACGGCCATGGCAGGTCGAGCGCGGGGCACAGCTTGTCCGCCGCGTCCGGAGCGCATGCGCGGGGCGTCCGGCTCGGCAGGTTGTTCGGAATCAGCATGGTGCCGCCCCAGAAATCGCTATGGGTGTTCATGCGGAAAACCTGTCCCGGCGTGAAGGTCGTGCGATCGGGGTTACAGGTCGTGCCGGTGCACATGAGATTGTCTTTCGCGATGGTGGCGACCCCTTCCGTGTGTCCATCGCACGCCGCCGGACGCAAGCCGAAGGCATGGCCGATCTCGTGCGCCACGGTCGTCAGGCTTGCGTTGACGCCCACGAACGTGATGTTGGCGTCGCCCGCGGCGAAGCTCGACGGGTTGGTGGGACAGGGAAACGGGGATTCCTTGATCGCGCAGTTCTTTCCAGTGAACGGCTTGTCGACGTAGTACACGTTCAGCGTCTTCGCCGTATAAAAAGGTTTCGTCCTGATGACGTCGATGCCGTCCATGCAGGTGTTGCCGGCGTTGTTGATGCCGTCGCGCACGATCTGAAACGCGTTCGACTCGGTCGAAACTTCCGACAGCTTGCGGATCGTCGGAACGAGCTGCACGCCGACCATGTTCTCGCGATAGAGGAACTCCGCCCTGTCGATATGCGTCTGCGCCAGGGCCGCGGTCGCGTCGTCTTGCACCCAGATATGGACCGGGACCTCGATCAGCGGATCCAGGGTCACCGTGTGGACATCGCCGGGGCTGTTGGTCCATGCCACGCCGGTTTCCCACTTCATCGCGTGCTTCTTCGAGAAGATCGCGATCTCCGAGTTGCAGCCGCTTGTGGGAGCGAGGAGGTTCGGCAGCGACGTCTGGCCGGTGGAGCGGAAGATCCATTCGGGCGCCGGGGGCGTGCCGTCGCTGCACTGGCCCAGGGTGCGCGCGTCGAGCATCACCACGACATCGTCGCCGGGAGCGATGCCTTCGATCTTCAGCGTGTCGAAGAACGGTGGATCGATGACCGGCCCGCAGCGCCGCATCAGGAAGATCCAATCGAACTCGTTCAGCTGGGACTGCCCGAGAAATTGCCGCACCGAGAAATGTTCGGTGACCGTGCTGCCGGCGGGCATGCCGCGGGCGGCCGGCTTCTTGCGCTTCAGCGGCCTGAGCAAGCCCACGGGGCCGGGAGCTTCTGCGCTGAAGGGGAGGCCGCGGATGCGACTTGACCCTGGCCCAAGGACGATGCGATCGCCCTGGCGTTTGGCCTTGCCTTCGATCTTCAGTTGCTTGAGCTTGGCAGGAGGCAGGCCCTCGAAGCGAAGCTCGGCGCCGGCGAGGATTTTTGCGTCGATCGCTATGCGCCAATCGATGGGCCCCGGTCCCGGGCAGCCGGGACAGCAATCGACCAGCTCGCAGCCGACCGGGATGGGTATGCGTTTCTCCAGCGCAGCCGATGCCTGCAGATCGGCGATGCAAATGCGATCGACCAGATGGTCTTTTAAGGCCCCGGCGAGCGCGGGGGTGGCGAGAAGAAGGAGCAGTAACGGGCTGCAGATCGCCTTGCGCATGCCGAGCCTCCCTAGGCGTCCACCTCCGCGATGCCTTCGAACAATTCGTCTTCCCGGACCACGGCAGGCAAGGTATCCACCGATCGCACGAGGTAGAAACCGTCGGCGAAATCGACCGCGCCGGGGATCTCGATCTTCTCGCCCAGTGCGAGACGCACATACGTGGCCGCCATGTTGTGCCGCCCTGTCAGGTCATGGATATTGGTCATGGTGGCGAAGCGCCCGGCGTTGATCTCGGTAATGCACGGTTCGCCGCTCTCGCTTTCCTTGAGATCGACGAAGAACACGCCCGAGGCGCGGGCGTCGAGCGCGCGGATCGCTTTCACGCAGACATCGATCACGTTCGGGTACAGCACGGTCTTCGCGAGTGCGGGCATTGATGACACGCCGCTGGGGCTGCCGGTGTTGAGGTAGGTGATGCGCTCGGCCATCTTGGCCAGGACTAGGCTGCCCCGGTCCCACAGGCACTGGACGCAGAAGTCACGACCCGGCAGGTACTCCGAGAGCGTGAACGCCCCTGCCGGCACCGCGCGCATTGCGTGCCAGTAGGCGATCCAGCCGCGCACTTGCTCCGGCGTCCTCACGGGAACGGCCCCCAGCGAGCCTGAACCAGAGCGGATGCGGCACCAGAGCTTGGCGTGCCCCTTGAAGCGGCCGAACACGCGGTCGACGTCCTTCGGCGCGGCGATCGGGTAGGTCAGGGGCGCGGGGATACCACGCCGGCGGAGAAACGTCGTCAACCCATACTTGTCCTGGCAGCGCTCGATGAGAGCCGTGCTCGGCAAGAGCGTGCGGCAGTAGAGCTTGTCGCGCAGCCTTGCGAGCCTCAGCACGTCGGCATCGCTCGTCGGGATGAGGAGGTCGATGCGCTCCGCGCGGACGATCCGCCGCAAGGCGGCGCCGTAGGCCGCGGTCGAAAGCGGAAGCAGATAGTTATGCTCCGCGGGAGATTTCTTGAGGAAGAAGCGGCTCTCATGGCAGCCGACGATCACTAGTGAAGGGTCGCCCGCCTTCAGGCTGCGGATCAGATTGTTACCGGCAGCCGAGCCGGCTTCCAGCACGAGCACTCGTGCGCTCAAATTGGCGCTCCGTCCGAGCCCGAGGCGCGGATCCTATCGTCCGCGCACGCTCTTCATCCGGACCTTGTACTTCCTCTTGACGAGCTTGAGTTTGCCCGGATGGCGCTTCATGCATTCCCTCAAGCACTCCACGAATTCGGCCCACTCCTTCGGTGTGAGCTCGCCGATGATTTCGACCTTCAGTGTCTCTTTGCTCCCCGCAAGGCCAACCTGGCCGATTACCGGTCCGTCCGTCATGTGCCCCCTCCCTGGAAAATGAATGCGAGTTCCTGCCCCTTGCCTGCTCCCGATACCAGTGTACTGCGGCACCGGGTCCGCCCGGTAGAGCATCGCCACTTATCCTGCGGTCCAACCGCAGCGGGCGGAGCGTGTGGGCCGGACCCTTGCGGGTCCGGCCATTCGGTAGCGCATTACGCCGGCGGGGCGATGAAGTGGTAGTCCTTCGACCACGGCGACTCGGTCGTCTCCGAGGAAGCGTCGACGCGAGTGCCGGTGTCGACTTCCGCATATTGGCTGGCTTTCGCCGGCAGGTTCGGCAGCATGCGGTCGACCATGACCTGTTCGTACGGCGCGTTCGAGCCCGCGGAATAGGGCGCGACGGCGGCGAACTCGATCTGCGGCAGGGCGCGATCGAGCTCGGTCTGCTCGAACGGCTTGCCGTTGTCGGCGAAGGCCGAGGTGGACAGGACGATACTGGCTGCGAGGATCAGGCGTTTCATTTTCAAGTCTCCCTTAGGTTGGTTGTAGGTTCACCTTCGTGGTGCACCTCGCACCTTAAGGAAACTTAGGCCCGCTGGAAGTGCGGTTGCGCACCTCGCTGCGCACGCCGCAGGAGGAACAACGCGAGCGACAGATTGAGCAGGTTCCAGCCGATGCTGTTCACGAACGCGGCGCGGTACGAGCCGGTGAAATCGAACATGGCGCCGGACATCCACCCGCCGAGCGCCATGCCGAAGAGGGTCGCCATGATGACGATGCCCACGCGCAGGCCCGCCTCGGTGGGCGCGAAGTATTCGCGGATGATGATCGCGTAGGCCGGCACCAGCCCACCCTGGAACAGGCCGAACAGCGCCGACACGGCGAAGAGCGACGACAGGCCGTCGAAGGGCAGAAACAGGACGAGCGCGACGCCTTGCAGCACCGAGCCGGTCAATAGCGTGCGGATGCCGCCGATGCGGTCGGACAAGAAGCCGAAGATAAGGCGGCTCACCACCCCGGCGCCCAGCATCACGGCGAGCATCTGCGAGCCGCGCGCGGCGCCGTAACCGAGGTCGCTGCAGTAGGCGACGATGTGGACTTGCGGCATGGCCATTGCCACGCAGCAGGCCACCCCGGCGATCGAGAGGAGCGTCGTCAGGGCGCCGGGGGAGAAGCCAAGCGGCTTCTGTTCCACTTTCCTCGCGGCGTGCGGCCCGGCCGTGAGGGAGGGCAGGGGCGCACGCCGGCGCATGAGCAGCGCGAGCGGCAGCACCACCGCGAGCGCGAAGATCCCTACACCTATATAGGTGCTGCGCCAGCCGGCGGCGTCGAAAAAGTGGTTCAGCACCGGCGGCCAGACCGCGCCCGCGAGATAGTTGCCGCTCGCGCACACCGCCACGGCGATGCCGCGGTGGCGCGTGAACCACATCGAGATGTCGGCGACCAGCGGCGCGAAAGTGCCCGAGCAGCCGAGGCCGATGAGAAGGCCGTGCGCGAGCGCGAACGTGAAGAGGCTCGGCGCGAGCCCGGCGGCGACGAAGCCCAGGCCGAGCGAAGCGCCGCCGAAGAGCGTCGGCGCGACCACGCCGAAGCGGTCGGCGAGGCGGCCCATCGCGATGCCGCCCAGGCCGAAGGCGACCATGGTGAGGGTGTAGGGCAGGGTGGCGGCCGCACGGTCGACGCCGAACTCCGCCTGGATCGAAGACAGCGCCACCGCCATCGCGTACATGCCCACGCCGCCCACCGTCATCAGGATGAGCGCCACGCCGAGGCGCAGGCAGGCGTACGGGGAATCTTGAAGGCTGGCTTGCAATGGAGCCGCAAGGGTACCGCGAAAGGGGCCGGGTGCCATTGCACCCGGCCCCTCTCCCCCGGGCCCCCC
>Ga0075434_100007165_pt1 | contig 10308 bp, 17 predicted proteins | sample RhiMethybrSRZTD3_FD_75298 | JGI IMG/M metagenome (GOLD analysis project Ga0075434, IMG submission 75298) | Populus rhizosphere microbial communities from Tennessee, USA - Rhizosphere MetaG P. TD hybrid SRZTD3 | ecosystem: Host-associated > Plants > Roots > Rhizosphere > Soil | place: USA...
TCGCACCAACTTCGGCGTAGACCCATCAAGTCCTGGGAATATGATGGCGACGCTCGTTCGCGTCGTGCACAAAGAGCTGTGCCCGATCTTTGGCCTTGATCCAATCGGTGCGCGAGATGCCCCATATTTTTTTCACATCAAGGAGGGCGACGAGGTTATTCACGATATGGAGGGAGTGGACCATCCCGATCTGGAAGCCGCACGCGCCGACGCGATTGGGGGCATTCGGCAAATCGTAGGCGATGCGCTCATGTTTGGAAGCCCGCTCCGCCTAGATCGCGAGATGCACGTCGTGGATGATGCAGGGGATACGTTGTTAAAGCTCACGTTTCACGAAGTTGTTGGTTTCAACGAAGGACATTAGACTGCGCCGCCCCCGGTCCGATGGCCGACGTGCGGCAACACGTCTCGATTTCTGCGCCGGTTAGAACGGGAATTCAAATAACGTCTGCCAGTTATGGTCGGCAACGATTATCCTCCCACGGCTGGCGGACTGCCCGTTCAAGAATTCCCCATTCAAGAATTTCCCGTTCAAGGACCCCCCGTTCAGGGACCCCCTATTCACGATCTGTTGCGCGCGTTGTGCTGCCTCCGCTTCAGCGCCCGCAGTATCAGCGAGTTCGATGCCTTCCTGGTCGAGTACGGTCATTTGGCCACGTCTGACGTGGAAGTAATAGCGAGGCATGCCGCTCTCCCCAAACCAGAGCTGCGTCGTGGTATGGGAAACCAGTTCGGTGCTGGTGGCACTAATCGAGGTTAGTGTTGCGGCGCTATTTTCACCGTTCCCATCGCATTGGTAAACCACGCCGCGTGTTAGAACAGGAATTCAAACAACGTGTCCCAATCGTCAGCAACGATTATCCTTCCGGGGGTGGCGGACGCCTCGCTCAAGGGTTCGGCATTCGCGAGCGCTTGTGCGCGTCGTGCTCCCTCCACTGCAGCGCCCGCAGTATTGGCGAGTTCGATGCCGCCGTGGTCTGGTACCGTGATTTGGCCACGTCTCACGTGGAAGTAATAGCGAGGTATAGCAAGCCTCCGCGCCATGTTTCGGATGTGAGGGATGGAGAGCGCTCGATGAACGGCGCGGCGCGGCACCTTGATTTAGTGACGTATGCCCCAGTACGAATGGTACAGTCTTCAAAGAAATTGTCCAACCCGAGTTGCCAGGGACTGATCACGGCGCGTACAGAAATCCCGCGCATCAACAAGCTTGCGTTGGAGGAGGTAGTACCTGTCCGGCCTCGAAGAGATAGAAGCCGGTCATCCTCGCCTGGCTCACCGCGTATCGCAAATACGCGGTGTCCCACTGTCGTGGAAGGCTATGTGTGTTGATCGCCTCCATGAACTGCCAAACTGTTGATGAAGTGACAGGCGGGATGTTGCGACCGGTCACGTCCATCGTGAACGCACGGTTGTCCGTTCTTTTGTCGCGGAACAGATAGATCAGCACCTACCAACGTCCCCAAAGACGGCAGAAGGTGAGAGCGGCCGAGAGAGTAGGCACCTGCCGCCCTCGCTTAGTTGGCAGCCTCCGCCAAACCGAGCGCGCGTGCAAGCTAGACTAATGATTGGCGCGCGAAGTCGTTGGCAGAGTTTGTAAAGTTATTGGACATAAGAGATTGCATTGCGCGAAGTTGCGAATGTGACACATGGCTCAGAGCCCGGCTGACGGGGTTTTCCCCTAACCTATTCCGAAGGACTGTCGTCAGACCGGCTCTAGGTAATGACCACCGGGACATTGTGTATTGCGGGTGCTCCGGAAGCTGAGCATGGTCGCAGCGCAAACGGTGGCTCGTGTCCCAACTTCGAGCCCGCACCGATTGCCGACTGGCCTTCAGATCTGAGGGCCTTTTTCTTTTTCCTGGACCGTCCCCCGCCTGCGTGATCTCATCGCCTCAGAACCCAGGAATAGCCGGCAGTAGTGCCGCTGGGCTCAGTCTCGCCCCGTGGCACGGTCAGCAAAGCCAGGCTCAAAACCGCCAAGGGGTGAATGTCGGCCCTCAGCTCGATGCCGCTCGGCGTCTTATAATGCCCCAGACCGTACAAAGCTGCCAAAAAAACGGGGAGGAGCAACCATGCTGCAGTTCCTGGCGTCATGGCCGGTGCTATTGGCAGTGGCTGCGGCTCTCATGGCGCTCGCATTGTTAATTGAACCGGCAATCCCAGCTCGCCTAGACGGTCAGTTTTCCGAGGTTGCCGAGTTGGCCTTTTAGTCTTTTGCCACGCGTTTGAGCGCGGTCTCCGCCTGATACATCGCCTCAGCAAGCGATGGAGCGAAGCCTCCGTCGTGCTGCCAATCTGCGAACCATGCCTTGCGCGTCACGGCCCAGACGTATGCCAGGCTTTGCGGGTCCGTCCTTACAGAGCACAGCCACTTACCAACGGTCAGTCGCGTTTGGTAAGGAGAGCCAGGTTCGTAATCGAACTGCCACCCAGCAGCGGGCTTCCACCCTTCACGCATCGCTGTAGTCCCCCACCGTGGCCAAAAGCCCGAAACGGTAGGTAGCATGAAAGCGTACTAGGGGGGCCACTCGTCAGAACACGGACCTTCAGACTGGCCAACTATTGTCGCCCCGCTGCAACAGGCGCGTTCAACTCAGCCAACAGATGAGTGTTCTCGCCGGTGACTGTGATGTCGCGCATTGCTCAGCGCCTTGATGCACAAGAGCATCTGCGCTTCTGCACGATCATTCCTTGCACCTGATTTGCCGCCGACGATAGCGGCCAAGCCGGATTTGCACACCGAGGTCGGCACCGGCCTATAAACCGTCTCGTTGGTGGCGATGTTGCGACCCGGCTCGTTGGGAATGCTGCCGCAGTTAATGTTTTGAGCCTCACCGGGCGTCGAGATAAGCAGCAAGGCCACAGACAGAATAGAAAGCACCGCTTTCATGTCGGCTTTCTCCAATCCCAGATGGCAACGATCAGCATCCAGAGTAGTTGTGTGCGCAGGCGAAAGGGAACGCAAGGGAAGGCAAGCTAACTATCCCTGGGCCGAGCGTTACGACCGCGAGCAAAAGGACGTCTTCGCTGTTCAGGATGAGGTTTCCCAGGCGATCGTTACGATCCTGGTGGCCCAAGCCACCCTCGCTCGCCAATCCTGTTGGATTGGGCAAGCGAGCGAGGATGGCTCCGAGGGAATGTCTTCACGTGACCTCCGATGATTACGAAGAATTGAAAGCTCAAATCGATCGGTTCAACAGCTTCCCCACCGAGGTCTGCGAGATGGAATGAGGAGATGGACGAACGGTCTGCCCGGCGCAACCGCCAGACTGGGTGCCAAGATGGCCTTCGAGGTCTAGCAGTTAGTAAGTGTCGGATGCGCGCGGATACCCATCCTGGCCCGGAGCATCAATGCTTCACACCAGAGGCCTGATACATTGATGCAGCTCTCACGTTCACCCGCTCAACATTCTGCCTTGCGACGCACGGCCGGGCCATACATCTTGGCACAAGGGAGACACCTTTCGGCGCTGCAACGAATAGGTCAGGAATGTGCGGGGCTTCTGCCGTGTCGGCGAGCCAGCCGGCGCGCCTCGGATACCCGAACGGGTTCAACGCCGGCGACTTCTACCTGGGACCGTCTTTGCGGATCTGTTTGATGCGAGGGTAACCGGCGCGGTGCTTCGGCCCGTCAAGGCGACCCGCTACGCGGGGGTGCTTCGGGCGGCCATGACTGGCCTCTCGCGCCGATTCTGGGACGGTTGCAGAGAGATGGGATAGGGTGGTGTTCTGGAGCGTGGCGGTGGAGGCTGGGGATGATCTCGCGCATTTGGGCGTTCTTGCATGTGTTGCTCGCGCTGATGCTGTCAGTAAATGGTTCGGCGGCCGTTGCCGACGACGCGCGAGTGATGCGCCAAGGCGTGCTCGATGGCGCTGATTACTTGATCAACGTGCCGCCTCGATGGAATGGCGGACTCGTGATGTTTGCGCACGGCTATGAAGGTGAAGGACCAGGAAGTGGCGCTGTGCGCGCATCGCCGCTCGATTTCTATCTCAACGAGCACGGCTATGCTTGGGCCGCTACTGGATATCGAACCAAAGGCTATAGGCCTGATTGGTTCCTTTTGGATACGCTCGCGCTGCGCGATCTCTTCATCAAAGAATTTGGTCAGCCCCGTTGGACAATCATCCATGGGCAATCGATGGGCGGGCATGTTGCTATCGCCTCTCTCGAGCTCCATCCCGAGATCTATCAAGGAGGCTTCATCGAATGTGGTGTCATTGATGGCGTGGGTCTCGTGGACTGGCTCTATGCCTACGCGGCAGCAGCAGAGTACTTCTCAAAGCTTCCACTGCTGGACACGCCGCGTCCAGAGTTTGAAGCACTTGCGAACGTAGGATTCGTTGGAGTGATGGGCACGCCGGGGAGCTACACGGAACGTGGGATATTGTTCGACAACGTCATAAAGCATCTTGCCGGCGGTGATCTGCCGCTTCGCTTGGAAGGACTGAAGCAGCGCTACGTCCAGAACCTAAACCCACGCGATCCAGGGCCAAGTCGCGCGCAGGAATTTGCACGTCATTCGGATACTCGACGAATTCGCTACGAGATCGATCCTGAATTTGGCTTGGACGCCGCAGAACTCAATCGTGCCGTGCGCCGGATCGAGCCTGCGCCTGGCGCTCGATCACGCGAGACAAACCCGGTGTTCGCTGAGTTCACAGGCAATATCCGCGTACCTTTGATGACGATCCATGAAACGGCCGACTTCCGGGTACCCTTTCGTCTTGAGCAAGACTACCGTCGCCGCACGCAGAGCGCAGGTACCGCGCATCTCTTGGTGCAACGTTCAGTGCGCCAGGCGGCGCACTGCGGGTTCGACAGTGCAGTGCGGGAGCGCGCCTTCGAAGATCTCGTATCCTGGATGGAGCGAGGCGCAGTGCCAGAGGGTGACGATGTTCTTGGCGACGTCGCCCAGCTTGGTCTTCGTTGGACGCCGCCCTTGCACGCAAGCGATGCGCCGCGCCGACCTTAGGCACGGCCACAAACGGTAGCGCCACCCGCGCGGTCAGCCTCGGCATCGAAGCATGAAGGGCAGATCGATTTCCAGCGATTGAGCACTACGGTTCGCCAGGCTTCCTCGGGCTCAACCTTGAAGCTAACGTGGTCGAAGCAACCAGCCGTACTGATTGACTGCAAATAGGGGTGCCTCCCCGGGGACACCTCGGCGATCTGAACCAAAAAAAGCTGGGCTCCCAATTGGATTTAGGAGCCAGAGGGACAAACTGACCAGCAAGCGCCATAGGTGAGTCGAGGCACACCCGCGGCTTTCGTTGCTGGCCGTTGATCATCCGATGTCTGATGGGTTTTCGTAAGGTACCAAAGGCTTTAGGCCTATGGCGGGCCAAGTCCGAAATCGCTGTTTAAAGGTCCGTACCGAAGACGCGCCCTGACTGGCATTACTTGTCTTCGAATTGCCCGCGGTGCGGAGCGCAGGCCAATGGGAGCGAGGAGCGGCTTGCGGGGTTCGATGGGCCGCTCCTCGCTCTTTGCATAGTAGCTTTTCCAATTTGATCATCGCCCGGGTTCCGGCGCTGGCCGTAGGCTGTGCCTGGGAGGCAAAGGCGCTTGAGTTCCCGCACCCTTGAGCGCGCCAAATCCCAGCAAGGGCGCTCTCGCATGGGGCGCCCTTCGCTGTCTCGGTCACTGGGTGTCGGCGAATGTTGCGCCGCCGTATTCTCCCAGGGCCATCTCCAATCGTCGGACTAACCGCGGGATTGACAGCGTCAGGGTCTGCGTAGACCAGCAAGGTCCCGGCGGCAGCGTCTTTGTGCCGAGGTAACAGTGACGCCCAAGCAGAAAATTGGTTGGAGCGTGGTGGCGCTTGCGATCGTGCTAACCGCCATTCTGGTCCGATACGCGACCCTCTACTGGCTGGAGGTGCTAGCGCTGCCGATCATGGGTTTGGTGGGACTAGGTTTGATTTGGACTATGAACGAATAAGGGCCACCACGAGCGCCGCCGGGGCAGGCCGTAATTTGTCACGGCTCGCGAACACCAGATCCAAGGCTCGATAGGAACTGGCACTTTTGAACCTTGCCCGGTCGACCCTTTACAGCTCCAATCCAAAACCGGACCAACGCCCGACTACGCGTTTGACCTCAAAAAGACATCGGCCATGTCAACCTGTGGCTGGCACGGCCGGCCGAGTGGGATGCTGTGCAGGTTTACTTCGCTGCTGTGGTGAGTTTCTCGCCCTTTGGAACGATGTAGACGGAAACGGGCTTCCGTGATCCGCGATCCTTGCCCTCCACATGAAAAGCGCACACCGGCAGCCGCAGGGAATCGAGTGCTGCGAGCATCTTCTCCTCACCGTCAAAGCCCAGCGCGAGCTCTCCCCCCATCAGGTGCATCACGAGTGCATCCGGGGACTCGGAAAGATCGAAAATCGCCCCTTTAGGCTTGGGCATGGCGAGAATGATGTCGAAGGCCGCTCCCGGCACCTCCATCCTTTCCAGTACGGCCTCCTGCTGGGCATTCGCAGAGCCTGCGGTGATGACCAGAAGCGCAGCGCAAATCGATAGCTGCTTGAACATGGGATCCTCCATTGCAAGTCGACAGCACCCGTCGCAATCGACGTGGTCAAAGAGTGCCCGCAAACTGGGAAAAAGACCTTGGAAGGGGCTTGCACTACTCTTGAATCTACCTTGCTTTTTCGTCCAAACGCCCTGATTTTCCTGGTCTAGCGTGAGTGAATATTTGCGGGGCTCCGTGCTATCATGCCCGGGCTAAACCATTCGGAAAGATCCGGGCACAGAAGGCGTGGGTGGGCGACGTGCGGGTTCGATTCGCGGACTGTGTGCTCGATACCGACCGGCGGGAGCTCACTCGCGGGTCCGAGCGTGTCGCAGTGGGACCGCAAGTCTTCGATCTACTGATCTATCTCGTGCAGAACCGGGAGCGCGTGGTCAGTAAGGACGACCTCCTGGAGGCAGTTTGGGCGGGCCGCATCGTGTCTGAGTCCACCCTCACCAGCCACGTCAATGCCGTCCGCAAGGCCATAGGCGACAATGGCGAAGACCAACGTTTGATCCGCACAATCGCGCGGAAGGGCTTCCGGTTTCTCGGCGAGGTTGAGGCGGAGCCCGAGCCGACTGCACGGGGCGTCAGGCGAGATAACGTGTTACATGACCCCACTCGAGCTGTCGGACCGTCGGCTCTCACTCTGCCTGACAAGCCGTCGATCGCAGTCTTGCCTTTTCAGAACTTGAGCGCCGATCCAGAACAGGAATACTTCGCCGACGGTATCGTGGAAGACATAATCGGCGCGCTTTCGCGCATGCGTTGGTTGTTTGTCATCGCACGGAATTCAAGCTTCACGTACAAGGGGCGTGCCGTTGACGTAAAGCAGGTCGGGCGCGAGCTGGGCGTTCGCTACGTGCTGGAAGGTAGCTTGAGAAAAGCCGCAAGCCGAGTGCGGATTAGCGGCCAGCTGGTCGATGCGTCAACGGGCGCCAATCTATGGTCGGACCGCTTCGAAGGTGCGCTGGAAGATATCTTCAATCTGCAGGATCAGATGACTTCAAGCGTCGTAGGCGCATTGGTTCGGCAGCTTGAGCAGGCCGAGATCCAGCGTGCAAAACGCAAACCGACCGACAGTCTCGACGCCTACGACTACTATCTTCGTGGGATGGCGAGCTTCCATCTGAGCACCAGAAAGGCCATCGACGAAGCGCTGCCGCTGTTCCGCAAGGCGATCGACCTCGATCCTGAATTCGCTTCGGCCTACGCTATGGCGGGCTGGTGCTACTTCTGGCGCAAGATCAACGGCTGGCTGACAGATCGTGCTCTGGAAATCGCAGAGGGCGAGCGATTGATTCGCCGGGCGGTTGAGCTTGGCCAGGATGATGCCATCGCCCTAGCGCGCGGTGGACATGGCCTTGGTCATCTAGTCGGAGACCTTGATACCGGCATCGCGTTGATTGAGAAGGGCTTGGCACTCGATCCGAACTCAGCGACGGCATGGTTCTTGGGCGGTTTTCTCCATGCGTTCGCGGGCGAGGCGGACGTGGCCATCAAGCATTTCGAACATGCGATGCGCCTCAGCCCCCGCGATCCGGAAATGTTTCGTATGCAGGCCGGGATGGCTTTCGCACACTTGCTTGCAGGGCGCTTCGATGACGCGTCATCATGGGCGGAGAAGTCGTTTAGGGATCTTCCTACATTCCTGTTTGTGGTCAGTATTATCGCGGCGAGTCATTCACTTGCTGGCCGCCTGGCTGAGGCTCAACGCGCAATGGACCACTTGCGTGAGCTCGATCCCACGCTGCGCATTTCCAATCTGAAGGATTGGATCCCTCTGCGAGGGCAGGAAAACGTCGAAAGATTCGCGCACGGCCTACGGAGGGCCGGACTACCGGAGTAACGGGAAGGTTAGCTTCACGGAAGGTCCGGTACTTTTCCCCTTTGACGCCACGCGCCACGGCAGTAGCACTCCGATAGCGGAGACAAGCTGGCAAAGGATAGGAGGTGCAAGTCGTCCACGGGGTAAGGCCTAGCCAGCCGCCCCGGCCGCGCATCGCCTGGGCCGTGCTCGCCCGCGGTCGCAACCAACGATCACCCCCAATGCCGCATGAGATTGGCTCGCTCAGATTCACCAAGGGAATGGACGCCCTCCCTCTCCGCCATCCTTGCTCGCCAATCCTCTTGGATTGCGCAAGCGAGCGAGGATGGCTCCGAGGGAATGGCTTCACGTGACATTCGATGACTATGCAAATTTGAAAGGCTTAAATATCGATCGTTCAACAGCTTCCCCACCGAGGTCTGCGAGATGGAATGAGGAGATGGACGAACGGACTGCCCGGCGCAACCGCGAGACTGGGTGCCAAGATGGTCCCCTTCGAGGCCTTTCTCTTAGTCAGTGACGGATGCGCGCGGATACCCATCCTGGCCCGGAGCACCAATGCTCCACTCCAGAGGTCTGATACATTGATGCAGCTCTCACGTTCGACCGCTCAACATTCCGCCTTGCGACGCACGGCCGGGCCATACATCCTGGCACTTTGCCCTTCGACGCCTGGCGCCACGGCAGAAGCGCTCCGATAGCGGACAGGGGCCCCACGGGGAAAATGACCCGCCTCGGACATCGCGATCTCAATGCAGTAATCGCCTGAGTGCTTTGCGCTCCCGATTGGTTCGCGCCGCGTCACCTGAGCTGTAGGAGCGGTACGGCGCTGATCGTCGCTTGCCGACCAGGCCTTCCCGCCTGTGCCGTTCGACCACCTCACGTCAGGACTGCCTGCCTGTCATCGAACAGCCTTTGCCCTTGACGGCTTTCCGTGTACGTTCGTCGCCATAAGATGTGACGGATTTTGGGGAGGAGCATCATGAAACGCGCGTTCACGAAATTGGCAATGTTTTCCTTCTTCGCCATTGCGGCCATGATGCTGCCGCGCATTGCGCTGGCGCAGAGCGAACTCGTCGGAACATGGAAGCTTAACGTCGAGAAATCGAAGTTCAACCCCGGGCCAGCCCCAAAGAGTAGCGTCTTGACCTACGAAGCGGCGGGTCAGGGCTTGAAGGTGGCGGTTGAAGGCATCAATGCGCAGGGCAATCCAACAAAGTCCGTCTTTGGTCCGTTCACCAACGACGGGAAACCTTCGCCCGTGACCGGGGTGCCCGACTTCAACGAAAGCACCTACACGAAAGTCAATGACACGACCGTGGAGTTCGTCAGGTTGAAGGATGGGAAGGAAGTTCAGAGAGGAACCCGCGTTGTGTCAACGGATGGCAAAACTTTAATATTCTCTACTAAGGGCGTCAACGCGAGCGGGCAGCAGATCGACAACGTAGCCGTTTACGAGAAGCAATAACACTCTTCTCAATTGAGTCCTGAGCAAGAAGGGCATCGTGGCATCGCCCGACCTATCGGTGGGTGCAATTGCGCCCAGCGCCGATCGATGCGTTGCGATGCGGCAACTGCTTCAGCGTTGCGGGATATCTAATATTGTAGTCGCACAAGCGTAGATCGGGGGTCGCGTGAGGCGGCGAGAGTTCATTAAACTTCTCGGCGGCGCAGCGGTCGGGTGGCCGCTCGCCGCCTCCGCACAAGTGCAGCCGAAAATCCCGCGGGTTGGTCATGTTTTGGTCGGTTCTCTCGCCGACTGGCAAACATCCCAGTTTCGGCAAGGGCTCAGAGAGCTGGGCTACATAGAAGGGCAAACAATCCTACTGGAACTCCGCCGGGCCGAGGGGCGCTTAGAGCGCATACCGGAACTAGTGGCCGAGCTTGTCGGCCTCAAAGTGGATGTCCTGGCGGCGTTGTCCGGCCCCGCAGCAGTGGCGGCCAAGAATGCTACTCAGAC
>Ga0075434_100007167_pt1 | contig 10306 bp, 10 predicted proteins | sample RhiMethybrSRZTD3_FD_75298 | JGI IMG/M metagenome (GOLD analysis project Ga0075434, IMG submission 75298) | Populus rhizosphere microbial communities from Tennessee, USA - Rhizosphere MetaG P. TD hybrid SRZTD3 | ecosystem: Host-associated > Plants > Roots > Rhizosphere > Soil | place: USA...
GCCGGTGGCCGGTTCACCGCGGCGGTGCGGCCGGAACGGGCCGGCCTGTATCGTCTGCACGCGGACGCCCGCCGAGGGTCGAGCACGCTCGGCAGCGCCGACCACTGGATGTACGTGGGCGGCGCGGAACGCGAGTTCGCCGACCCGCGGCTGAACGAAGGATTCCTGCGCCGCATCGCGCGCACGTCCGGAGGCCGTTACGTCCGGGCCTCGGAGGCGACGCGGGTGGCGTCGTTCCTGCAGGCTTCTCAGCCGATGGTCGAGACGCCGGAGTACCGCGACCTGTGGCACGAGCCGTGGGCGTTCGCGCTAATCGTGGTGCTGCTGTCGGCGGAATGGATCCTGCGGCGGCGTTGGGGACTGCGATGATGCCGATCAACGGATGTCTTTCGCCACGAAGCCACGAAAGCACGAAACCAAGAGGATTCTTCGTGTTTTCGTGTTTTCGTGGCGGCCGTACAGTGGTCGCGGCGACCATCATGCTTTTCCTTGCGAGCTCGGCGTTCGCGGGCGACAAATACGCACTGGTCATCAGCGGCGCTTCCGGCGGCGACGTGTACGCGCAGAAGTACCAGACGTGGCGCGTCACCTTCACCCACCTGCTCCGCGAGAAGTTCAGCTACGACAACGACCGGTTGATCGTGCTGGCGGAGTCCGAGAGCGAGGGTGTGCGGAAGGCGACGCGCGAACAGGTGCAGCGGGTGTTCGCCGAGCTGCGCAAGAAGCTCACGAAAGAGGATCAGTTGCTCGTCTTCCTCATTGGACATGGCACGACGTCCGACGGCGAGGACGCGAAATTCAACCTGGTGGGACCGGATCTGAGCGCCACGGAATGGGCGGATCTCCTCAAGCCCCTGCCCGGCCGCGTCGTCTTCATCAACACGACGTCGGCAAGCTTTCCGTTCCTCCGCAAGCTGGCCGGGCGCGGCCGCGTGGTGATGACGGCCACCGATTCGTCGGCGCAGCAGTTCGAGACGGTGTTTCCGGAATTCTTCTTGAAGGCGTTCGACGACGGCGGCGCCGATCTCGACAAGAGCGGCCGCGTCTCGCTGTGGGAGGCCTTCACCTTCGCCAGCGCCGGGGTCCGCGGCTGGTTCGAGCAGAAGGGGCAGCTGCCCACCGAGCGGCCGCTGCTGGACGACACCGGCACCGGCATCGGCCGCGAGGCGCAGAATCCCGGCGTCGACGGTGCGCTCGCGCGCGTCACCTATCTGGCGCCCGACGCCGTGCTGACGTTGCCCAGCGACGCCGGCCAGGCCGTGCTCGTCAAACGGCGCGCGGATCTCGAGCGGCAGGTGGAGGAGCTGAAGGCGCGCAAGGAAACGACGCCGCCGGATCAGTACGACGCCGAGCTCGAGAAGCTGCTCGTCGAAATCGCCCGCATCTCGCAGCAGCTCCGCGCGAAGTCGTGAGAAGGGAGAAGTCAGAAGTTTGAAGTCGGAAGTCAGAAGCTTCAACCTTCAGACTTCAGCCTTCAGACTTCTTTAAGCCCAGCGGTCGTAGTCCACCGATGCCCACCGATCGCGCTCGGGTTTCTTGAACACGAAAACCCCGATCAGCCCCATCACGAACCCGGCCACGTGTGCGGCGAACGCGACACCGCCGCTGCCGTGTGTGGTCGCGGTCATCGCAATCGTCCCGGCGCTGAAGATCTGCATGAGGAACCAGAAGCCGAGCAGGACGACGGCCGGCACCTCGACGATCTGCAGCCAGATGAACGGGATGAGCGTCAGCACGCGCGATTGGGGGTACAGGACGAAGTAGGCGCCCATCACTCCGGCGATCGCGCCGCTGGCGCCGATCGTCGGCAGCATCGAGTTCGGTTCCATCGCCACCTGGCCGAGCGCGGCGGCACTGCCACAGAGGAGGTAAAAGATGATGAACCGTCCGTGACCGAGGCGGTCCTCGACGTTGTCGCCGAAAATCCACAGGTACCACATGTTTCCGATCACGTGCGACCAGCTGCCGTGCAGAAACATCGATGTGATCAGCGTCGGCCAGGACAGGTTGGCCGGCACGACGCCGTATACGGTCAGGAAATCGTTCAGCTCTTCGTGCGGCAGCGTCAGCTCGTACAGCCACGCCAGCGCGTTGAGCACGATGATGGTGACGGTGATGTAGGGAGTCGTCCGGGACGGGATGACGTCCCGAAGCGGGATCATTTCAGCATTCTATGTTCGACGCGCGCTCGTCGCAATTTGCCACGTCTGGCTGATCGCGTCACATCAGCACAAGCCTCATGCAGGGGCCAGGAGCCGGTATCGGAACGAGCGGCCCCGACCCCTCGTATACACCGGCGTCATGCCAGCGCGAATCGTCATACGTGGCGGTCTTCTCGCGCTCATTCTGGCCGTCCTCACGGGGTGGCTTGCACTCCGAGAACGCGATTTCACTCGAACGAAGATCGACGATCTCGGCGATCTCAGCACGGAGTTGGAAGCGCTACGTGCCGACCTTCGGATTCCCGGCATGTCGGCCGCGATTGCCGAAAATGAGCACATCGTGTGGACCCGTGGCTTTGGAATGGCCAACTCGGAGCGCGGCATACCCGCCGGAGATGACACCATCTACCACCTCGCCTCACTGACGAAGCCGTACGCATCCACGGTGCTCCTGCAGTTGGTGCAAGACGGCCGCCTCGATTTGGATGCACCCGTATCGCAGTTTGGCATCGGGATGACGCGCAAGGCGCCGGTGAAAGTCTGGCATCTGCTGTCGCATACGTCCGACGAGCCGCCGGGTGTCCATTACCGCTACGACGGGAACGCGTTCGGCCTCCTGACTCAGGTCATCGAACGAGCGAGCGGACGGTCTTTCGCACGTGAGCTCTCGAATCGAATCATCCGGCCGCTCGGCCTCACGCATACGGCGCCCAATCCTGGCGATCCTCAGGGCTTCAGGTCCTTGTTCGTGTCCATCGACGTGGGCGGTGAGGATGTCGCAAGGGCCCGCGCCGAGTTCGCGGAATCCGGTGTGGAACGGCGACAGATCGAATCCACCCTGGCACAAGGCTACGCGCGATCCTGGGGAAGGTGGCTTTGGCCCACTGGTCTATTGGGACCGATGCAACCGATGTCGCATGGATTCACTTTGTCCGCGACTGCCGGATTGGCAGCATCTGCATCAGAAGTGGCGCGGTTCTCGATGGCGTTGGACGAGGGCCGTCTTCTCAGTGATGCCATGCGGACTCGCGCGTGGACGCCCCCATCGGCCTCCGACGGTCGGCCGCTCCCCTATGCGCTGGGCTGGTTCGTGCAGCAGCACCGTGGCTACCAGATCGTCTGGCATTACGGTCACGGCCTGGAATCGTCGTCGTTGATCGTCAAGATTCCCGATCGGCGAGTGACATTCGTGATCCTGGCGAATTCAGACGGGCTGAGCCGTTGGCGTGGACTCGGTGATGGCGCGGACGTGTCGAAGTCTCCGGCAGCGACGCTGTTCTTGAACTGGTACTCGCGTCGGAAACAGGGTTAGCAGATTGTGTCGCTCTAAACCGGGATCGGACCTGGAGCAGCGACGGCTGGCGTGGCGGCCGCGCGGTCCAACTGCTCGAGCAGGTCCGCGCGGCCGCGCCAGGCTTACTGACGGTTGTACCTGATACCTGCCTCCTGCGCTTTTTCGATCGCGATCACCATCGCGGGCACGATCGTCACGCCCGGCAGCAGGTTGGCGCGCAGCTCTTTCTCGATGTCCTGTGCTTTGCCCTTGCCCCTGGCTTCTAGCTCCAGGCACCAGATGCCGAGCGCGTTCGCGCACAGGATGAACTTGGTGCCCATCTTCTGCAGGTTCTCGATACCCAGCGCGGGCATCGCGTCGGCCAGCGCCGGGATCATCGGCGAGTCGATGGATTGCATCAACAAATGCAGATCCCTGGTCGTCGGCCGGTTGAATACGTTCCGCGTGTAGGGCTTCCCGTCGGCGTCCTTGAGTCCGGTGTAGACGCCGAGGCTGTACTTGGCCCAGATGGCATCGTTGAACGGCAGCGGAATGCTCGCCTGGTTTCCCGCGCTGTAGAAGGTCCCAACGGCGCCGACCTCACCGGGCGCCGTCTTGTAGACCGTCGCGTAGGTGTTGAGGTAATTCAGGATGTGCAGCAGACCATCATGTCCTTCGCGTTCATGGGCGCCAGTGTGCAGGAGCCGGCGCCGGCTGACCATGCCTGCGCGGTTGAAGTTCTTGCCCGTTCGTCCGGCGAGGCTAGAATGCTTTGCGCAGACGCCGCAAAACTTTGCCGGAGGTCCGGAAGAAGATGGACGCGTTCTCAGAAGTGTTGAGCGGCGTTCGGCTGAAGGGCGCGATGTTTTTCAGCGCGGAGTTCTCCGCCCCGTGGCGGCTCTCGACGCCCCACTGCCGCCTGCTGGCGCCGACGCTGGCGCCCGGCGCGCCGCACCTGCTGATCTATCACTTCGTCGTGGATGGCTCGGCGCGGGCCTGTCTCGAAGGCGGGCCCGACGTCGAGCTGTCGGCCGGCGATATCGTGGTCTTCCGCACGGGGATCCCCACCGGTTGAGCGCTGGTTCTGCAGCCACCGACATCGAGACCGCCGCGGTACTCCGGAAGATTGCGACGCGGGATCTCTCGCCGATGCAGGCCGGCGGCGGCGGCGCCACGACGCGGTTCGTGTGCGGGTATCTGACGTGTGATCCGCTTCTCTGCGGCCCGATTCTCGAGAGCCTGCCGCCGATGCTGACGGTGAACGTCCGGACCGATCGCGCGGGTCACTGGCTCGAGCAGTCGATCCTGCATCTGGCGGAGGAGGCCGCCTCGGATCGCGCGGGCAGCGAGGCGATGCTCGCCAAGCTGTCGGAGGCGCTGTTCGTCGACACGCTGCGGCGATACGTCACCGGTCTTCCCCATCCGACGACCGGCTGGCTCGCAGGCGCGCGCGACCCGGTCGTGGGTAAGAGCCTCGCGCTGCTGCACAAGCGCCCGAGTCACCCGTGGACGATCGCCGAACTCGCGGAGGAAGTAGGTCTATCGCGCTCCGCATTGGTGGATCGCTTCACGCGATATCTCTCGGAGCCGCCGATGGCGTACCTGACCGGATGGCGGCTGCGGCTGGCCGCCGAGGCGTTGACGTCGACGCCGAAGGGGGTGGCGGATATCGCGGCCGATGTCGGCTACGATTCCGAAGCGGCGTTCAATCGCGCCTTCAAACGCGTATTCGGCGTGCCCCCGGCGCGGTACCGGCGCAACCGCAGGGATGCGGTGGCCTCGCCGGGATCGTAGCGGGCACGGCGCGTAAGTGGGGGTCGGTAAACCCTCGCTCGCCTTCACGCCCCGTTTCACTGCATATACGGGGGCGTGTTGTTCGCAATGCCCTTGAATTCGTCGTCGGTCAGTGGCAACAGTTTGCGCATTGCCATCCACGCGCCGCCGGGCGTGGCAGCAGCCGTCGTCGCATCGGAGCCGAACAGAACTCGGGTCGGGACCCGCCTGATCGCCGCGGCCCAGCGCTGCGCATTGTCTGGAGTGGGAGGCTCGCCCAGCGTCGTCGCGTCGAAATACAGATTGCGTGTCCGCCGATCGTTCCGCGCTACGGCGTCGACGAAGACTTCGAGGGCCTGCTGGGCGCCTTCGTCCTGCGGCGATCCGGCGCTCGCGAGGTGCGCGACTTGCACGACCACGTCCGGCGCAGCGGGCAGGAGCTCGTTCAGGAAGATCAACGCCTCCGCGCGCCCCCACGGCAACTTCGCTGTGACCGACGCGCGCACGTGCGCCACGATCGCCATCCGACGGTCGTTGGCCGCCCGGAAGACCCGTCGCACCTGTGCGATGTGTTCGGCATTGTGGTAATCGACGACGGAGTTGCCGAAATGCAGCTTGAGGCCGCGGCGAAGGTTCGGATCGGCGGCACAGCGGGCCAGCTCCTCGAGCGCGTAGTCCTTCAGCGGGTTCAGCCCGCAGAATCCGATCAGACGGTCCGGGAACTGTGCGATCTGTTTGCTGGTCCAGTCATTGTCACGTTTGAGCTTCTCTGCGGCGTGGTCAGCTTTTCGAGCAGGCTGCTCGAAGATGTAGGCTGTGGACAGGACGACTGCGCGTTTGATCCCCGCCGCGTCGAGCTGCTCGATCAGGTCGGCGGCGGTTCGAGGCTTCACTGCGGCTACCGGCGGCGTCGTCGTCATCAGTGCCGCGAGCTCGGGGCTGAACAGGTGCTGATGGTGGTCAGCGAGCGGTACTGGCGGCCTCGTGTTGCCGCGTTCCTGCTCCGCGGCTTGAGCGAACGCGAGCCAGCCCAAGGCGAGGGCGAGTGTTGCAAGCCGAGTCGGCATCATCGGCATCGACGTCCGTGCGGCGGACAGACCGAGCCTACCACGCAGGGTCACAACACGAATCTCGCGCCGTGCTCTCACTTGCCGAACTCGACGGGAACGTCGGCGGCGCTGCCGCGTCCGTTCTGCAGATAGAAGCGGACGAGGAGCCGACCCTCCGCCGCATCCTTACGGTCCGCGGCCGACAGCGTGACGCTGCCGCCCGGCGGCTGGCCCGCGGCGAACAACTGGTGCCGGGCCGCGCCCGGTTTGCCGGTTGTGCCCGAATGAAGCCACACAGCAAACAAATGATCGCGGACCGCCGGTGCGGCCGTCACGGTGTACTGCAACTGCGACACGCTCTCGTCGTACGTCAGTTGGACGGCGGTGCCTGAGAAGGTGGCGGTGGCCGTGCGCGGCGCGGGCCGCTTGCCGCCGACGAGCGCAGGCGTGCTGAACGGCGCCCGGCGCAGCTTCAGCGTCTCCTCGATGGAATAGCCGAGCGAGAGCAGCTCCTGTTCGGTGAACGCGCCGCCGAGCAGGTCGATGCCGACGGGCAGACCGTCAGTGCTGAAGCCGGCGGGGACGCCGAGCGCCGGCAGCCCCGAGTGCGCGCTCACCGTACAGTTGCTGCCGCCCTGGCCGTCGCCGATGCGCGCGGGCTTCCTGCGCAGCGTCGGATAGAGGAGCGCCGTCACGCGGTGCTCGCTCAGCACCGCCTCGATCGCCTGTCGAATCGCCGTCCGTTTGATGCGCGCGCGGCGCGCGGCATCGGTGTCGCGCCGCTCGACGGCGTTGCGGCCGCGGAAATTCGATTCGAGGGCGCTGTGGACCAGGCCGCGATCGAGGATCTCGCCGAGCGATTTCACCGGCGGGTTTTCGGCGCTCGCCAGGTAGTCGGCGAAGTCGAACTTGAAGTCGGCGTTGATCATCGAGCTGTCGCGCAGCAGGTCGTCGAGGCCGGGGATAGCGACGTCGGTAAGGTCGGCGCCGGCTTTCTTCAGGGCGTCGAGCGCGCTCTGGACGATCGTCGTGACCTCCTGATCCTCGGGGGCGGATCCAAACAGGCTGCGTACGACCCCGATTCGCGCGCCTTTGATCGCGTCGCCGCGCAGGCCGAGCCGGTACGACGACGGAATCTTTCCGGCGCTGATCGCCGTCGAGGCGTCGGCCGGATCCGGTCCGACTGTCGCGTCGAGTATGACAGCAAGATCGGCGATGCTCCGCGCGAGCGGCCCGCCGATGTCCTGGGTGGTCGAGAGCGGCACGATGCCAGTGCGGCTCGACAGCCCCTGCGTGCCGCGCAGGCCGACGAGATCGTTGTGCGACGCGGGATTGCGGATCGACCCGCACGTGTCGCTGCCCATGCCGGCCACGGCGAAATTCGCCGCCACCGCCGCTCCTGTTCCACCGCTGGAGCCGCCTGGATTGCGATCGAGGTCGTAGGGGTTTTTCGTCTGGCCGAAGCGCGAGCCGACGGTCGTGATCCCCGACGCAAGCTCGTGCATGTTCGTCTTGCCGAGAATCACTGCGCCGGCAGCCTTGAGCCGCTGAACCTGAAACGCGTCGCGCGCCGGGTGGAACGACGCCAGCGCGATCGATCCCGCTGTGGTCGGCATCTCGATCGTTTCGTAATTGTCCTTCACGAGCACCGGAATCCCGTGAAGCGGACCGCGCGCGCCGCGGTTGGTGCGTTCGGCGTCGAGTGCGTCGGCGGCCTCCCGCGCTTTCGGGTTGACGGCGGCGATGGCGTTCAACGCCGGTCCCTGCTTGTCGTACGCCTCGATCCGCGCGAGAAAACTGTCGACCAGCTGCCGCGACGTCACCTCGCGCGACTCCATCGCGCGCTGCAGCTGCTCGATTGACTTCTCCATCACATCGAACAGACCGGGCGACGCGGTGGACGCCGCGGGACGTCGTCCCTGGCCGCGAATCGCAGCGGGGACCAGCGCCAAACAGAGGACGCAGAACGCGACCGCGCGTGCGAGATGAGATGGCATGGGCGAGAGTTTACTCGTGCGCGGGCCGCCCGACGAACCGCGATTCTATTTCGCCCGCCGACGTCCGTCGTCAACCTGTTCATCGTCCGCCGCGCGAAGTCTCCAATCCACTCTTGGCTGCGTGACGGACAACCTCAACGAAGCCGTCGGAGCTCCACCTCCGACACGATGAATCCGAATCCGGGCCAACCGCCCGACTGGATCGATCGCTCGAACCACCTGCGCGCCTGCGCCTGGTCGCCCCGCACGAGGTACCAATTGCCAAGGCCGTAGGCAAGCGTGGCGACCTGTACCTCGTCGGAATCGGCCGGCGTGAGCACGGCTTCCGGACCAATCTCGCCACGATAGAGCTGCAGGCGCCGCGTGTACGCGTTGGTCGCAGGCTTCGAATCCGGCCGCCGATCGAGCATCGCCTTCGCTTCCGCGCCGCGCCCGGCTCGGCTGAGCGACATCCACAACCAGTCCGTCGAACCCGCGAGTTCACCGGCGTCCGGGGCGATCGGCTGCGCCTTCGCGAACGATGCGGCCGCCTCGGCAAAGTCTCCGCGCAGGAACTGGACGATCCCGAGGTGATACCAGATTCCGTAGATCGTGCTGTCGATTGCGCCGCCCCGCGTGAGATCGGCGAACGCGCGATCGAATTCACGCACGGAAAGGTATCGATGCCCGCGCCATCGCAGGAGCAAGGCGTTGTTCGGCTCGATCTCGAGCCCCCGCGTGAACGTCGCGATAGCTTCGCGAAACTGCCGCGCACCGGACTGGGCAACGCCGAGGTCGATGATGCGCGCTATGTTCCCCGGGTTGACCTCGAGAGCGGCTCGCGCGGTCTTGACGGCGTCGGTATCGGGAAGCGAGCGATACTCCACGCCCTCGGGTGACCGGTATTGCACCGATTGCACGCCTGCCTGGCCCGCATTGAGCGCGGGCCCCAGGGTGATCGCCGCGGCGATGATGGACGTCAATGCAGCACGGTAAATGTGTCTAAACGGCATAGGGCCGGATCCTACCGGAGGAACGACCGAGTTTACGGTCACGATTTGGCTTTACGATGAGGAATACCGAAATCGGATAGGCGCGAAAGGATTTGCTCGAAAGCGTCCGATGCGGATGGCAGCCGTACCGCCGACAACGCCCCGAACGTAGCGTTTAGCGAGGAGTGCCTTGTGATGAGACTGGTGATGAGACTGTTGATCGCAGCGCTCAGCGTAGCCTTGGCCACGGGCCAGGGGACAGCCGCGCAGCCGACGCGCGGCTCGATTCAGGGCGTTTGGCGGGTCGTGGAAGCCGTCATCACGGGCCCTGGAGCCCGCACGATCGCATTCGCCGAGCGACCCAACCTGACCATCTTCACCGCCAGGCACTACAGCCGCTCCGAAGTCCAGGCCGATGGACCGCGACCGGTTCTGGCGGATGTGGCAAGAGCGACCGCCGACGAGTTGCGGGCGGTGTGGGGACCCTTCGTCGGCGAAGCCGGGACCTATGAGGTGACACCCGGCAGTCTGATCACGATGCGCCCGATCGCTTCGAAGAATCCCGCGGTGATGGGTCCAGGGGTGTTCATCACCTACTCTTACAAATTGGACGGTGACACGCTGTCGTTGACCCAGCAGCGAAACCAGAACGGCCCGTTCGCGAATCCCTTCACCCTCAAACTGGTTCGCGTCGAGTGACGCACGTTCGCGGTGCATAATGTGCCGTGATGAATCGGGCTGCCGTGACGGTGCTGACCGCGTTCGCGGTCTCGGCCGTCGTCTCCGCCTCCCGCGGTGTCGGCGGCCAGCAGCCGGCACAGCCGGCCGCCAGCGACTGGCGATCGTACGCCGGCGACCTGCGCAATCAGCACTATTCGCCGCTCGCGCAGATTACCGGATCGAACTTCAACGCGCTCGAGGTGGCGTGGCGCTTCAAGACCGACAGCCTCGGGCCCCGTCCCGAATTCAAACTCGAAGGCACGCCGTTGATGGTCAACGGCGTGCTGTACACGACCGCCGGCACGCGCCGCGCAGTCGTCGCGCTCGACGCGGCCACCGGCGAGCTGCGATGGGTCCACGC
>Ga0075434_100007169_pt1 | contig 10305 bp, 7 predicted proteins | sample RhiMethybrSRZTD3_FD_75298 | JGI IMG/M metagenome (GOLD analysis project Ga0075434, IMG submission 75298) | Populus rhizosphere microbial communities from Tennessee, USA - Rhizosphere MetaG P. TD hybrid SRZTD3 | ecosystem: Host-associated > Plants > Roots > Rhizosphere > Soil | place: USA...
TAATTCTCGGCCATAAGAGTCGAGGGGCGGCTCGCCGTATTTCGACACGTAACTTGCATCCATATAGGCTGCAAAAGAGGTGACGTGTCGGATTTTGCGAGAGCCATAGACATCCAGATCCGCCGCCAGTACGCTCGGCTTGAAGGGCAAACGCTGAGCCGGCTTCTTCCACTGTGAGAACCGTGAGACGTCCATCCAGTATTCAAGTACCTGGGCATTGTCTCGACTGAAAATCTCCAGGTTGGCATCGAGAGCTTCTAGATGGTGTCGGTTTTCTGGAGCTTTTGTGTCAGACAAGGAGATGTCGTAGCGGCGATTGATCGGAGCGTACTCGAGAAAGACTCCGGGAATGGGCTTTACAGTCTTCGGCGGTGGCAAGGTGTTCGCATAAGCGAGATGAGCCATGGTCGCCGTGGGGTCCTGCTTACGAATGGCTGCGAGAAGCGTGTTAGTCACGACGAGCGCTTGATCCGCATCAGAAAGACCATTGCAGTGGCGACAACGGCACCAGGGTCGTCCATCATCGCCCCACAAAAAATACCTGCCTGTCGTTGAGCGCATCAGCACCATCAGTTCAACCGCATGGCTGGAAGCAATCTCCAAGGCCTCGCGCGAGTGAACGCAAAGGTTGGCATCCGGAGTTCGATCGCCGTTTTCATTCATTCGGAAAAGCGAAGGATCCTTCCTAAAGAGCTCCCGGGGAAGGAGATCACTCATGGCATGCAGTTCGTACTCTACTTCGAGCTTCAGCTTGTCACACTGCTCAAGAAATTGGAGACCTTGAGGCGAATGAGTAAAGAGCGCGACTTTGCGGGCTGAGAGCCCATCATGCAGTGCAATCGTGGTCAAACCGGCTCGTTTGGCACGCTCTGGCCAGTCTCGGAGTGTGAGATCCTCGGGGAGAATGACGATGCCGCGAGTGCGGAAAAAAGCGGATTCTTCCCGATTCGTTTCCTTCGAAGCACTGCATACTCCAGGGGCAAGCGCACAGGAGCCCAGGAAAATGTTCAGGATCTGTCGGCGATCGTAGCCGATCACGGTGTTTAAGTTCACCGAAGAAGCCTCTTAGACTTCGATGATGGAATTGCCGGGACCTCGAACTTCTTAGAAGCGGAGACCCCCAATAGAAGCCCATTTAGCGAGACATGTCAACTGGTACATCTTGCTGGTACGGATTCGTGCCCCAGAAAAACTTGGATGGCTGTGGAAGGGGCTCCACCAGAGAGGAAATGGGCCCCGACGAAATCGGAAGCGCTTGCCAATATGAAGAATAAGGTCTACGTTAAGGACGGGAAGAAATCAGATTGGAAACGGGGTCTGCTGACTACTCGGCGAGGCTATGACGCATGACCACGTGACTTCGGCAGAGACGTCGGCGTCGCAAATTCAATATGAGGAGGGCGGATCATTCATAAGGTAACCAAGGAGATCCATTTTTGTTACGGTCATCGTCTCATCAATTACGAAGGCAAGTGCCAGCATCTTCACGGCCACAATGGCAAGGTCGAAATCGAAGTCCAAGCGGACCAGCTTGATGGCCGGGGAATGGTGATTGATTTTGGAGACATCAATAAGATCGTCAAGACGTGGATTGATCGAGAGCTAGACCACAAGATGCTGCTCTGCAAAGATGATCCCATCCTGAAAGTGTTGCAGCAGCTCCATGAGCCTTGTTTCATCATGGACAACAATCCGACGGCGGAAAACATTGCCAAACTGATTTACGATTATGCTGCTTCGCAAGGCCTCAAGGTCTCCCAGGTCAGGCTTTGGGAAACGGTAAACTCCTTCGCTTCCTACAAAAAGCCGTAGGGTTCAATTAGACCTTTGGTCTAGGCTCTCGACTTGGGTTGGGCAGGCCCAACTCGATGCGTTAGGATACTGCCTGGAGGGACGACATCACTTTTTGCTTTTTGGGTGGCGGCGTATAGCCTTCGGGCAGGTCACCGTTGTCTGCTCGCAGATACTGCAGGTAGTGGGGACGAAGATTGGCGATGAGATCCTTGCGAGTCTTGGTCTTCAAGGGTTTACCAAGGTAAATCTTCCCCATGCGCTTGAGGTTTTTCTCGGAAATTGCTCCGGAAAACATCCAGAGCGGCCACGTAAAATTGGGACCGTTGATCTTACGGAGTTTGTAAAGCCACATCGCGATTGAACCAATTCGCCACGCCATAGGGCCCCACCAGCTGTACTGTCCTGGTCGCAGGTTCAACTTCCAGCACTTCATCAGCAACTGCCACTGCATAGGGGTGAGCTGGCGGGTTTCGGTTACACCCTTTTTGCTTTCCATCCTGGTGTCGTGGAGAGGAGTGAAGATGGAAGGAATCAGGAAGGCGAAGAGGTTCCGCCGCTCCATTTCGTAGACCAGGTCAAGCGTGTCCATCACGTCCTGGTCGGTCTCACCCGGATTGCCGACAATGAGGGTCATCACCGGAAACCAATTATTTTGGTTCAAAATCCGGAGACCTTCGAGCACGAGGCTGGGCCAGTCTTCGATCGGAAAGGGGACGCCCTTGCTCGGCATGATTTGTTTGGCCATTCGAACCGAGCCTGTTTCCAGACCGACGAGCGGCGATAGCGCTTTTTTCTGGGGATGCGTGCTCAAATACGGGAGGTGAATGGGACTCTTGGGCAACAAGAGATCGGACAGTTGCTTGATCAGTTGGGGGTCGACAACCGCCGGCGCAATGGTAGAGTGGCTCAAAACGTGCTGCTCTACACCCGGGGTGTTGACAATTTCGCCATAAAGGTCAACCAGGGCTTCTCGATTCGGAAAGAAGAACGGGGTATCCGTCTGGACTTGTCCCCAGATGAACATATCCTCAGTGGCGAGCGAAATCTGCTTATTGCCTTCCCGGACGTTGGCCCGGACCGCAGAGAGAATCTTCTCCTTGGGTAGATCGATTTGCGGATTCAAGTCAGGCACGCAAAACTGGCAGCGCCGCCCGCAACCCGTGGTCATTTCCACAACTCCAAAGGTGGTCCGTGAGTCAGGGAAGAGAATAGCCTCTCGGCTGGTCGGATGCCTCACTTCGATTTGTCTGGGCAGCTCCTCGCCGCGTATCGCCTTGCGGAAGATTTCCATCGAATCATCAGACTCGCTGCGACCCTCGACCACGCAGTCGACACTCAATTCGTCGTACGTGTCCGTCTGAATGATCTGCCATCCGCCGGACCCACCGACAACCACTTTGAAATTTTCCCGATAAGGGCTGGACTTGATCTTGGCAAAGAGGTCCCGAGCGTAGTGAGAGTTGATGGGGAGTTTGGACGAGCCGAAAATTGAAGTGTAGACGCCGGCGGCAAAAGTTACGCCTAAAGGATTATGGGTCGAGACCGCCACCGCTCGAGTGTTAGGCCCGATGAACTTCGGCAAGTCGTCCGGAAAACAGGCCACAATATCTTCACGGCGATATTCGCGCAGCAGGGACTTTTCGACCAGGCGAACACCGGCCGGCATAAAGCGAGCCGAGCCATCGGAGTTCCGTTGCAATTCGCGCCACTTGGGATATTTGCTGTTCAGCACGAATTCCATCCAGATGGGCAAGGAAGCCATCGCCATCTGAATAAAGTAACCAGCATGGTCAATGGTCTCGGTGATCGGAGCGGTAAGGACAATCAGTTTACCTCCGTCAACGGGAGGGAGACACGTTGGCGTCTCAGCACCATTTACCTCGCGATTTGTCTTTTCGTGACCGTTTCCATTCCCTGGGAAGTTGCCAGAGTTCATCAAACCTCCTCTTGTCTCAGTAGCCGCTGGGTACAAAACACAAAAGCGGAGCCGGCGCTCTTAGAACTCCCAGCCTTGGTTTTCAGTCCTGGATTACGCTTGGAATTTCAGTGAAATTCGTTGGTCAGCTTTGCAAGCCGCCCCATAATAAGATCATTTCGCGGGAGTTGCAATAAAAATGAGTCCGGCGAATCGTCAGGAGAACCCAGACGGGATAGACGATTGAAAGCCGAAAACGAAGCCTAATCGTAGTAGTTCGGCGAAAACAAATTGCAAGATTCCTCAATTTGCTCGTCCTGCTTCTAGCCGTCAAGTGCAAAAAGGAGGAAGTCTATGAAAAAGGTCTTATTCCTGGGAGTCAGTCTCACCATTCTTGCAACGCTGGCTGGATTTGGGTTTGAAAACAAATCCAGGGAGGCACCACCAGGCGTTGATCCGCAGTTTTGGGTTTCTGTTGCGGACAACTTCGGCATTGTTCTGGAGGATGCCACGGGATTTTCCTCTATTGCCGGAGTTAAAGGAACGCTGATGGTCAGAGTCGGCCGGAACTGGCGTCCCTTGTACTTGACTCCTAACGTGGTGCCGCACCTCCAGCCGGCTCAGCAGTAACAAGTTCCAGACGACCGGATTACCGAATCTCTATGCCAAATTTCCCCGCCTGAATTCCTCGATCATGTAGTCACAGTCTCGGGCAGCCAGGGCCATGATGGTGATAGTGGGCTCCAGGCAGGTGGCGGAAACCATCTGGCTACCGTCAACTACGAAGAGGTTCTTGACATCATGGGCCTGGCCAAAGGGGTTGAGAACGGAAGTTTTCGGGTTCGAGCCCATCCGCGCAGTGCCCATTTCGTGAATGCTCCAGCCGGGAGGCAGCGGTCCTTTGTCGAAAGAAAGGACCTCAATCCCGGCCGCCTCAAAGATTTCGTAGGCAGTGGCAGCCATGTCTTCGACCATGGCTTTTTCGTTGGGACCAAACTGCATGTGAATTTTCAGCACAGGAATACCAAATGAATCCTTGACATGCGGGTCAATCTCGACAAAGTTCTGCTCAGAGGTAAGTACCTCCCCATTGGTACCCATGCTCACGATGCTCGGCCAGATCTTTTTCACTTCCCGCTTCCACTTCGAGCCAAAGCCAGGTAGATCCGGGGCATAACCGGGAAAAATCGACGTTCCCGTATCAATTTCGAAACTGTAGCCACGGATGAATTTCGGGTTGCGATGAGTGAGATTGCGAAAGCGAGGAATGTATGTTCCGCCAGGATGGCCGTCCTCGGGATAGCTAGGGAATTTGTTCTTCAGCCGCGGAGCAATTCCCGTGATGGAGGCGGCCATGATGTGCTCGCATAGGTTCCTGCCGAGTTGGCCGCTGCTGTTAGCTAAGCCATTGGGAAAAAACGGGGACTTGGAATTGAGCATTAATCGAGTGGATTCGAAAGTCGAGGCTGCCAGTACAACTACCCTCGCATGGGCTTCAGCGGGCTGGCGGGAAAGAGCATCGATGAAACTAACGCCTCGTGCTTTCCCACTAGCATTAACCAAAATCTCTCGAGCAATCGTGTTTGGTCGCAGAGTAAATTTCCCGGTCTTTGCGGCCAGCGGAAGAAATACTGTGGGAGAGGTGAACATCGAGCCCGTTTCGCAGATATTGCTGCAGTTCCCACAAAAATGACACTTGGGCCGTCCTTGATATTCACGCGTGGTGACAGCGATTCGATTGGGGATGAGGCTTAGCCCCATCTTTTCGCAGCCCTTCTTCAATTCAACTTCACCACACCGAAGGGGCACGGGCGGCAGAAAGATCCCGTCAGGGAGATGCGCGATCTTCTCTTGACTGCCACTGATACCGACCAGCCGTTCGACGTAGCTATAGTAAGGCTCGACGTCCTTGTAGGAGATGGGCCAATCCGTTCCGTGGCCGTCCCGGCTGGCCGCCTTGAAGTCAAGATCACTCCAGCGGAAGGACATGCGTCCCCAATGTAGAGTCTTTCCGCCGACGCATCGTGACCGCACCCACACAAAGGGTTTATCAGGGTCAGTGGTGTAGGGATTTGCAGCCTCATCGACCAAGACATGCTTGTTGTAAGCATTAGCCACGTACGAGTAGCGCTTTCGCTCTTCCGGGGAGAGAAAACCTCGGTGCTTGAACTCCCATGGCATTTTGTGCTTGTAGTTCTCTTTCCCCATATAATCTACAGAGCGGCCAGCTTCCAGCATCAGCGTATTCAAGCCGGCCCCGCAGAGTTTGTGCGCTGCCATGCCGCCTGCTGCTCCTGAGCCAATAATGATGCAGTCATAGACAGGTTGCGACATTCAGACCTCCGTTTGTCAAAGACATCAAACACCTTAAGACGGCCGAAGGACTCACTTCCGGTGGAGGTGTTATCATTGTTTTTTAATCTCTGTCAAACTTTTGATAAGAGTGGCCGCGAGTTGTTGAGCAGAGGGCTGCTCGTCAAAGCGCCAATGTGATGGTCATAGAATGCTTCACTCCAATGCTACAGAAGGCTTCATAACGCTTAGGTAGCGCGGATGGTCCCTCATCAGGGTCACTGTGGGGCAGTGCCCCATAAGCGCTAACTTAAGCAAAGCAGTTTCTCCGTTTGTGGGCGTCGCTTCCTGGGAGGCTCTGCCAGAGCTGCTTGGATTTCGGGCCATTGTCGCAGGGTGTCGGTCAGCGACCAATGCGGATCAATGGCGGATTGAACTTGATGTAGCATGAAGCCAAACTCCCGCCAACGGCTGCTGGGCTGTTTAGGGGAGTTGGTACCCCCAGGGGGAAAAATCACGCGCATGCCGAATCAGCTTGTGAGTCAGCAAAGCCACAAAGAGTTTGCCGTAGAGCCAGGCTCGGGAACTTTGGTCATCATATTTGGGCAAGTGGCCCAACCGAGCCAAGCTTTTCAAGCGTTTAAAGACCAACTCGATTTGCCAGCGCAATCGGTACCAGTCCAGCACGGGGCGGACGGGAAACTGCCGGGCTGGCCAAGTGGTAAAAACGAGAACATACTGGGCATATTCGAGGGTTTCTGCCTTGAGCCGACTGCCTTTGCGACTGGCTCGCCGCTTGAGTTTGCGAAGCGCTTGTTGGATAGCCAACTCACTTTTGCGAGCCACACATAATCGGCCCCAGATGGAACCAGTTGCTCCCTGGACCCGTACTGGCCATTCAGCGATCTGCCCGGTTCGCCGGACGGACTGAAGCCGTTTGCGTAAAGGAAAGGGGCGATCACTTTTGGAAAAAAGGGGCAAAGCTTGGGTATTGACCCGAACTGAAACGTAAGCCTGGGCCTGGGTTAAGTACTCAATGCCCGAAGCAGTACAGTAGCCGCGATCCCCAATCACGAAATCTCCCGCTGCGACCGGAAACTGAGTGAAGGATTCTCCGGTTCCTTCGCCCTCGGTGGCCGTGATGCGAAAGAAGTCACAAATCAAATCGGGCAGCTGCAGACTATAGTGAATTCGCCATTGACTGCCGGTCGGGCCGGGTTCTTTAACCAACGTTCCATCGACCAGGCGGATTCGTAGCGCCGGGGACAGCTGGGGAAGGTCGATCCCGGTTTCTTGCAACAGTTGTTGACACAAACCCCGTAACCAGTCTTCGGAACTGCGAAGACGCTTCAACAGAGCGACATCGGAGATCTCGGCCCAGTTCGCCATTCTGGCCCGAGCCACCGTCTCTCGCAATGAATAACCCCTGGCAATGTGCAACAGTATCGTTCGCAACAGAGTTTCCTGGGAGCTAAAACCCCGTAATCGCGCCACTGCACGGGTGTGCCTGGCTTGCTTCTCCCATCCTGAGGGGAAGAAGCTGACCAAAGTCTTCCAGTCTTCGTCCAGGATTGAGTAGTTTTCCATGCCGGGAGAATATCATGGACCTGTCGATCATAGCAATTCTTAAGTTAGCGCTTATGGGGCCATCCACCCTACCAGCGGAATCCATTCAATGATTAGCTCAGTGCAAAGAGATCAAAAAATGAAACAAGCAATAGGAGTTCTGATCGTCGCAACGTGCCTGCTCGAAGCCGCCCTGGGCGAAGACTGGCCGGAGTGGCGCGGCAAGGGAAGAAGAGGAGTTTGGACTGAGTCCGGTATTCTTGACAAGTTTCCCGAGAACGGGCTGGCGGTAGCCTGGCGAACCCCAATACATGCAGGGTTTGCAGGCCCGGCTGTGGCCTCGGGTCGTGTCTTCGTCACGGACTTCGAAAAGTCTGCCGGCTCGAAAGGAATTGAGCGAGCCCTCTGTCTGGATGAGAAATCCGGCAAGATTCTCTGGACGCGGCAGTGGGACGCTGACTACCAAGGCATCAGCTACGGGATAGGCCCGCGCGCGACACCTACGGTCGATGGCGACCGGGTTTACATCGTCGGCGGGAGCGGCGTGCTGCTCTGCCTGGAGTCGCGCACGGGGAACGTCGTCTGGAAGAAGGATTATGTCAGGGACTACGGGATGCAGATGCCGACCTGGGGGATTACGAGCGCACCCCTAATTGATGGGGAGCGTCTCATTACCATCGTCGGCGGCCAGCCAGACGCCAAGGTGATGGCTTTCGACAAGTTGACCGGCAAGGAAATCTGGCGGGCGCTACCCTCTGATTCCGAACAGGGCTACTGCCAGCCGGTGATCATTGCAGCCGGAGGAATCCGGCAGTTGATCATCTGGCATCCAAAGGCAGTCGCTTCGTTGGATCCGGCAACCGGCAAGGTCCACTGGCAGCAACCCTTTCGGATCAATATGGGTATGACGCTGGCGACGCCGGTCCTGAGCGGATCGAGCTTGCTCGTTTCTTCCTTCTACAACGGCTCGATGCTGCTGAATCTGGCCGGTGAATCGGCCAGCCTGGTGTGGAGAGGCAAGAGCGACAGCGAGATCAATACGGACGGCCTGCATACAGTTGTCAACACGCCCGTGATCGACGGAGAGTACATCTATGGAATTTGCAGCTACGGCCAGTTCCGATGTCTAAAGCTCGGGACTGGGGAACGCGTTTGGGAAACCATGGACGTGACCAAAGAGAAGGCTCGCTGGGCGTCCGGGTTCATCGTGCGCCAGGGAGATCGCTATTTCATCAACAACGATCGGGGCGAGTTGATCATAGCGAGGCTTTCGCCGCAGAACTTCCAGGAAATCAGTCGAACCCAACTCATCAAACCCACCTCCAATTCAGGGAATCGCCGCGAGCTAGGTGCAGTAAACTGGTCACATCCGGCGTACGCTAATCGCTCAATCATCGCCCGAAATGATGAAGAGATCCTTCGCGCGTCGCTGGAGAAGTAGCCGCAGCCAAGGGCTCGCCCTTGATATGCCGGCATCTTTGGTAGCCACAGTGAGCCTTTTGCGAGCTGTGGGCTTTTCGCCGGCGAAGACACCTGCGCCTCGCAGAAGTGCTCAGCGTGGCTACCCTGCGACTTTCCAAACGAGAACAAAGCTCTCGGGACCTCGCACATAAAGGGCTATCGCGGCGGAACAAACTCCACGGCGTCGCCGACAGCGACAGGCCCGGGAGCCGCGACATAGCAGTTTAACCCAAGCCGGCCCCCGAACTCCTCTTGCACTCGAGTTAGCACATGCAGGTCCTGCTCCAGTGTGTCCGGATCGTACGTAGTCATGATGCAGCGACTTCGGAGGTCTTCGATGCCGATCACGGCCTCGCCAATACGCAGCACCCCGCCTTCCCACGCTCGCTCGGAGAGGCCCGGAACACCTGCAATCACTAGATTGGGGCGAAAGCGCCGGCGGTCATACCCAACGGCGGCGAGCATTCCACCAGTGGCTACAAGCAGCGGTAGAATGTCGAAGCGATTCTCTGGATCACTCGATACGAGGCGTGCGCCTTGTCCAGCCGCGGCTTCGACGTCGACAGCGACCTCGGAGGAGCGCCAGTCACGGCCGTCGACTTTTGGTTCACCGTCTGGACCGAGAGTGGCGTGGTGGCCAAGCAGTGCGGGCTTGGATCGTGCTGTCACCGTCCGCCCGGCCTGGTTGCGGACCAACACAATCCGATCGCCTGCCACGCCCTGTTGCGTAAGCTCGACACTAGCCAGACTTTCGCCCCTCATCGACTTTACGGGATATCGCCAGATCTCTTGAAGCCACATGTTTTTTAACCTATGGTTTTGGGGCCATCGCCGCGCCTTCGGCACCCCCCCTCCGAAAGGGCGCTAGGGAGTCAACCACCCTCCTGTGGTCCCCCCTTGTCCAAGGGGGGACTTTTAGGGGGGTCGCCCCCGTTTCGGGGGGAGAGGGCCAGGGTGAGGGGGCCTGGCGCCGATGACATTAGCAAAACTTAGCACGCAGTCACGCCGCCTTTCGCCTGCCTACTTTCTCGTCGTAGAAGGATCTGACAAGCCCAGCGATCTCGTCACAATGATCTTCCAAGGCAAAATGCCCTGTATCGAGCATGTGCAGTTTGACATCACCTAGGTCGCGTTGGAACGAGCGGGCTCCCTCTTGGCTAAAGATGGGATCGTTCGCCCCCCATACTACCAGAGTGGGCGGCTGATACTTACGCAGATACTCTTGCCACCTCGGATATTGGTCAACGTCTGTCCGATAGTCGTAGAACAGATCTAGC
>Ga0075434_100007170_pt1 | contig 10303 bp, 10 predicted proteins | sample RhiMethybrSRZTD3_FD_75298 | JGI IMG/M metagenome (GOLD analysis project Ga0075434, IMG submission 75298) | Populus rhizosphere microbial communities from Tennessee, USA - Rhizosphere MetaG P. TD hybrid SRZTD3 | ecosystem: Host-associated > Plants > Roots > Rhizosphere > Soil | place: USA...
ACGCTCGTGCTGTTGCCGCGGATCACGCGCGCGCAGCCGATGGATGTGCTGTCTTCACAGGCCACCGTCGCAGGCTACAAAGCCGTCCTGCTCGCGGCGACCGCGACGGGCCGTTTGTTACCCATGCTCGTGACGGCCGCCGGCACGGTGCCCGCCGCCCGCGTGCTGGTGCTCGGCGCCGGCGTGGCGGGCCTGCAGGCGATCGCGACGGCGCGCCGGCTCGGTGCCATCGTCTCGGCGTTCGATGTGCGGCCGGCCGTGAAAGAGCAGGTCCAGAGCCTCGGCGCGACATTCCTCGAGATGGCGATCGAGGAGCACGCCGAGACGGCAGGCGGCTACGCCAAGGAGTTATCGGAAGAGACGCACAAGAAGGAGCTCGCGTTCCTCGCCAAGGCTGCGAGGGACGCCGACATCGTGATCTCCACGGCGGCAATCCCCGGCAAGAAGGCGCCGATTCTGCTCACCACAGCCGCCGTGGAAGGGATGAAGCCCGGCTCGGTGATTGTCGATCTCGCAGCGGAGACCGGCGGCAACTGCGAGCTGACGCAGGCCGGGGCGGAGATCGTGCGCAACGGCGTGGCGATTCTCGGCCCGCTCAACCTGCCGAGCACGATGCCGATCAACGCCAGTCAGATGTACGCCAAGAATATCTCGGCATTTCTCGGTCACATCGTGCAGGACGGGAAGCTGCGGCTCGACTTCGAAGACCAAATCATCCGCGACACCTGCGTGACCCACGCGGGCGAGGTGCGCAAATCATGACCGATTTCGGATCGATGCTGTTCGTGTTCGTGCTGGCGACGTTCATCGGGCTCGGCGTCATCCGGCGCGTGTCCCGGCTGCTGTACACGCCGCTCATGTCGCTCACCAATGCGATCTCCGCCATCGCGGTCGTCGGCTCGATCGTCGTGACGGGGGCTGATCATCCGCTCACGATTCGCATCCTCGGCGCCGTAGCGCTGTTCGCCTCGATGACGAACATCGTGAGCGGTTTCATGATCACCGACCGCATGCTCAAGATGTTCAAAAAGCAGTGATGCCTCTCATCGGCGAGCTCTCCGCCGTCCTCGCGACGGCGCTGTTCATCTTCGCGCTGTACTGGATGAATGATCCCAAGACGGCGCGGCGCGGGGTCATTGCCGGTGTCACCGGCATGACCGTGGCCGTGCTCGCGACCTGGTTCCAGCCGGAAATCGTGCATCACGCCTGGATCGTCGGCGCGATCGTGCTCGGGTTCGCCGTCGGCATCCCCCTGTCGCGGGTGCCGCTCACCGCCGTCCCGCAACGAACCGCACTGTCGCATGCGTTCGGCGGTCTCGCCGCGGGGCTGGTCGGCACTGCCGAATACTTCCTCTGGTTGGGTGAGAACAGCGCGCAGCTCACCCCATTCCGGATGAGCGCGCTCGTCATCGAGGTCATCCTCGGTTTTTTGACGTTCACCGGCAGCCTCATGGCCGCCGGGAAACTGCAGGAAGTCAAATGGATTCCGCAGCGGCCCGTCACTTATCCCGGCCAGAATTTCGTCAACCTGGCGGTGTTGGGAGTCGCCGTGGGCCTCGGCGTGGCGCTGGTGCTGCATCCGCACGCCGCGTGGGGCGGGCAGGCTTTTGTCGCGATTGGCGCGCTGGCGCTGGTGTTCGGCGTCCTGCTCATCATTCCGATCGGCGGCGCCGACATGCCCACCGTGATCTCGATCCTCAACGCCTACGCCGGTCTCGCCGCGGTCGCGATGGGGTTCGTCCTCAACAGCAAACTGCTTGTGACCGCCGGCGCGCTGGACGGCTCGAGCGGCCTGATTCTCTCGATCATTATGTGCCGCGCGATGAACCGGTCGTTCACCAACGTGCTGTTCGGTGCGTTCGGCAAGGCACAGCCGGCACTGGCCGCGGGCGAGCAGAAGGCGTGGAAGCAGGAGACCGTCGAGGGCGCCGCGCAGATGCTCGAGCAGGCGCGCACCGTCGTCATCATCCCCGGTTACGGCATGGCCGTGGCGCAGGCCCAGCACAAGGTGCGCGAGCTCTACGACGCGCTGACCAAGCGCGGCGTCACGGTCAAGTTCGCAATCCACCCGGTCGCCGGTCGCATGCCCGGCCACATGAACGTGCTGCTCGCCGAGGCCAACATTCCCTACTCGGCGCTCGTCGAGATGGACGAGATCAATCCCGAGATGCCGCAAACCGACGTCGCGCTCGTGCTTGGCGCCAACGACGTTGTGAACCCGGCCGCGCGCTACAACAAGGGCACGCCGATCTACGGCATGCCGATCATCGACGCCGATAAAGCGAAGACGGTGCTCGCCGTAAAGCGCAGCAAGAACCCCGGGTTTGCCGGCATCGACAACGAGCTCTACGTCGGGGACAACACGTGGATGTTGTTCGGGGATGCCAAGGCTGTGCTCTCAGATCTCGTCAAACAGTTTGGGAGCGGCGGCATTCACTAACGTCGCCACGTGTTATTGTCGCGCACGATGTCCGGATAGACCCTCGCTGGATCGATGACGGCGCCCGTAAGCCTCTTCGCTGTACTCAATCGATACGTGAAGCGACTGCCGAGATCCCACATCTCGACCGGCAGGCTGCGGGTTTCTTTGGTGCCGTCCGCGTACTGCAGCTCCAGCGTCACCGGCAGCACCATCTGGCCGCGGCTCGAGAAATACAGGAACGTCGTATCGCCCGCGGCGCGCACGGAGTCCACTGCCTGATCGAGCCGCGCGGTCGTGTAGATCCACCCGCGCCAGAACCAGTCGAGATCGCGTCCGGTCAGGTTGCTCATGGTCCGGAAGAAATCCGCCGGCTGCGGGTGCTTGTTCTTCCACCGGCGCACGTACTCGCGGAACGCGCGATCGAATTCTTCGCGGCCGATCACGGACTCGCGCAAGATCGACAGCATGAGGGCGGGCTTCTGGTAGGCGGTCCAATAGAGCTCGCGCACCTCGTCCGGCTTCGTGATCATCGGCTGCTCGCTGCCCGGAATCGCGGTCGCGGCGTAGGCGCCGAGTAGTTCGCGCCGCACGGTATCGCCATACGCGGTGCCCTTGAAGAACGCCTCGGCCGCATCGTAGTCGGCGAACGTATTGAAGCCTTCATCCATCCACGGATAGCGCCGCTCGTCCGAGCCCACTTGCATCGGGAACCATTGGTGGCCGAGCTCGTGCATCAGGACCCAGTACTGGTCTTCGCGCTTTTGGAGTGAGGGGCAGAAGATCACCATCGGATACTCCATTCCCTCGACCAGCCCTTCGATTGCCGAGATCTGCGGCCACGGATATTGGCCCAGCGCACCCGAAAAATGCCGGACCGCAAATCGCAGCATGTTGTTCGATTCTTCCCACGGCGTCGCGTCGGGATGGTAGAACGTCTGCACGAGCGTGCCATTCCAGACGCTCGCGTCCCAGCGCAATCCTGAGCCGGTGGCCCAGGCAAAATCGCGGACCGCACTCGCGGTGAAGCGCCACGTCTTTGTCCCGGCAACCCGCCGGGTCGCGTTGGCGACTGCCTCCTGCCGCGTGATGACCTGCACCACTTGCCCGGGCGTCGCAAACGCCCGAGCGACGCGCGAGCCCTCTTGCGCCGTGCGCACTGCCGAGGCATTGGCGAGCATGCCGGTCGCCGTCATCTGGAATCCGGCGGGGACCGTCAGGCTGACATCGAAGTCGCCGTACTCGAGGTAGAACTCGCCGGCGCCAAGGAAGGGCAGGGTATTCCAGCCGTGCACGTCGTCGTAGACGGCCATGCGCGGATACCACTGGCCGAGCTCATAGAAGCGCGAGCCGACGCGCCCCATCCGCCCGCCGCCGTACGGGGGAATGGGGAAGTGCCAGGCGATGTCGAATGTGATGCTGAGCTCGGGCCGGAGCGGCCGCGGCAGCTCGACGCGCATCATCGTCCCGAACACCTTCGTTGTGAGCGGGCGTCCTGCCGTGGCAAATCGATCAACGGTTATCCCGCCGACGAATCCCTTGGCGCTGAAGTCGAAGACGACGCCGCCGGCAAATCGCAGCGGCGGCTGATTCAACACACTTGAAACCGAGCCGGAAGCGAAGATGTTCTGGTCGAGCTGTACCCAGACGTAGTCGAGTGTCTCGGGCGAGTGATTGACGTAGTAGATCTTGCCCTGGCCGCGCAGCACGTTCGTCCCGGTGTCGAGCGTGGCCTGGAGCGTGTAGTCGGCGCGTTGTTGCCAGTAGCGCGGACCGGGCGTGCCACTGGCGCTCCTGGTGGGCGTCGCGGGCGGCAGCGCCAGCGCGCGAAACGGCGAGGAATCAGCGACGGATTGTTGCAACGCAAGCAGCAACGCGAGCATGTAGCTCTCCTAGTGAGTCAGCATGACGGCGGCGGCGCGATGCGCCATCGCCATCACGGTAAGCATCGGGTTGACTCCGGACGCACTGGGGAAAGTACTCGCATCGGCCACGTATAAGCCTTGGGTTCCCCACACCCGATGCTCCGGATCCACCACCGACGCGGCGGCGTTGGCCCCCATGCGGCATGATGCCATCTGATGGAACGTGACGAGCAGGAGCTCGTTCGGTCCCCACCCGGCGGCGTCCACGCGTCTGAGCCAGTCCTCCCGACCGCCGTTCGAGCCCGGCCGGTAGCCCACGTCGCGCGCGAGCGGCACCCAGATGTCGCGCGCGCCCGCCGCCTCCAGCAGCTCCGCCGCGCCGGCGATGGCGCGACGCAAGTGCCCACGGTCGTAGCGCGACAGCCGGTACTGCACGACGGCGGCGCCGTTCTTGTCCACCGTGACGCGCCCGCCGAACCGATCGCGCAGCAGGATGCCGATGAGCCCGGTATGCGGAAGCTGCGCCATGCGCTCGCGGTGGCCGGCGGCCGATTCCCACGGCGCGGCCAGCGCCAGAAACGACGGATGCAAAGGCGCGGTCTCGAACTTGAACCCGTAGCCGTGATCGAGATCGGCGAACTGATCGGAGTAATGGGCCTGGACCGTGCCCGTCCACGGCCGCACCGCTTCGTCCATGCGCGCCAGCACGGCCGTCGCGGGGTGCAGGGCGAGATTCCGGCCGAGGGCGGGCAGAGTAATCCCCGAGCGCAGCAGCAGCGCCGGCGAATGCACGGACCCCGCGGCGGCGACCACAGTTTTCGCGCGGACCGTCAGGGTGTGCCGGCCGACCCGTGCCTCGACTCCCGTTGCAGCGCCGGCAGAAGTCACGACGCGTCTGACGTCACAATCGACGACGATCCGCGCGCCGCCCGCAGCGGCATCCTGTAGATATGTGATCAAGGTCGATTGCTTCGCGGCGCGCCGGCATCCCATGCCACAGTAGCCGCAGGCATCGTCCTGGAAGCAGCCGCGGACATCGCGCGGCAGCAAACCGTGATGCCACTGCAGCCGGTCCAGACCGCGGATCAGGATCTGATCGCGCCCGGACGGGCGCGCCTGATCGGTATTGACGCCGAGTCGCGCGGCGACCGCAGCGAGCGAGCGCGAGTACTCAGCGCTTTCGAAATGCGGCAGCCCGTGCTCGCGGGCCCATTCGGCGCGCACCGTGTCGGGCGTGGCGAAACTCGTGGTGTAGTTGATCACCGTGCCGCCGCCCAGCGTCGAACCCTGCAGCACCACCAGGCCGAGATCGCTGGTCGCGAGGAGGCCGGCCGCGTCGTACATCGTCGCGAGCGCCTCGCCTTCCTGATGCGTGAAGTCGGCTTCGTTGCGATAGCCCCCCTTTTCCAGGACGATCACGTCTCTGCCGGCCGCGGTCAGCTCGCCCGCGATGACGCCGCCGCCCGCGCCGGAGCCGATCACCACAACGTCGCAGCTGAGTGTCGTGTCGGCAGCGATCGCGATCGGGTGCAGCGGCTTGGGAGTGTTAGGTGGCGGGCTCAGGGGACCGGGATACCCGATCACCTTCGCGACGCCGGGCGTGGTGTAGTGCGTGACCGTCGTCAGACGCTTGAGGGCCTGAAACGCTTTCCGCCGCTGTGGGAGGCGGCTCGTCGCCCAGCCGCGCAGGCAGCGCTCCCGCTCGGCGGGTGACATGTGCGTGAAGGGTTTCGGGATCCCGCTGAACAGCAGATTCACCACACGCGTATCGAGCAGCCGAAGCAGGAGATCGAGCTCGGCGCGGTCGGCCGGGCGGGGCAGGGCGGCGACTTTTTCCGCGACCCGGTCGCCCAGGTCTCCTGGCCCGTCAAAAACGAGCGTCGCCGCGACAGCACGCAGGACCCGCTGCGCGGCGGGCGACAAACTCAACGCGCTTGAACGAACGTAAACTTGAAGCCGTCGGGATCGCTGATCATGAACACGCGGTCGCCCCACGGCATGTCCTGCGGTTCCTGATCGAGTTCGCCGCCGCGCGCCTTGATTTCGGCGGCGATCTTGTCGAGGTCCTGGGCCGTGTGACACCAGATGCGCGTGCCGATGCCTTTTTGCCGGTCGCGTCCCTTCTTGAAATCGTCCTGGTTCAACATGAATGTCACGCTGCCGGCGTGGATCTCGCACCCCGAGAGCGTGCCGTTCTCGCGCCATTCATCCCCGATCACGAAACCCAACACGTCACGATAGAACGCCATGCTGCGTTGCAAATCGCTCGCCGTGAATCCCGGCGTGAGCTTGCGCAGGCGCAGCGTTTCCGGTTGGCGACGGGCGCCAAGACGGGGGCGGGGAGTCTTCTTCTTGGAGCGGCCTTTCTTGGTCGCCATGGATTAGCTCCAAAAGCTGAGGGTCTCAAAGCGTAGCGAACCGCGCGGCGTCTCGCCAGATTCCCCGGTCCCCATAACCCAATGGAGCAGTCGATCATGGCGACCAGTAACGCCGTCGCGATTTGGGAAGGCAAGCTCAAGGACGGCAAAGGGAGCTTCAAGGCTCAGAGCGGGGTCTTCAGTGGCTCCTTCAGTTTCGGCACGCGCTTTGAGGGAAAGAAGGGATCCAATCCGGAAGAGCTGATCGCCGCGGCACACGCCGGCTGCTTCAGCATGGCCCTCTCGTCGGCGCTGGAAAAAGCGGGACATCCCGCGACGCGCATCGAGACGCGCGCCGCCGTGACGCTCGAGATGGTGGACGGCGCGCCCAAGATCACGAAGAGCATGCTGGACGTGCGCGGCAAAGTCGACGGGATCGACCAGGCGGCCTTTGAGCAGGCGGCCGAAGGGGCCAAGAAGAACTGTCCCGTCTCGAAGGCACTTCAGAACAACGTCGCGATCACGCTGGATGCGAAGCTGGTCTGACGCGCTGCAGCAGCAGTAACCCGATCACGAAGAACACGCCAACCGCGGCGACCGCCGCGCGCTGGTTGCCGGCGAGATATGACACCGCGCCGAAGACCAGCGGACCGAGGATCGAGGACGACTTCCCGCACAGCGCGTAGAATCCAAACAACTCCGATTCTTTGCCCGCCGGGATCAGCGACGCCATGAGCGCCCGGCTCGCCGCCTGGATGGAGCCGAGTCCCAGGCCGGCGGTCACGGCGACCGCCACGAAGACCGGCTTTGTCGCGGCGAAATACGCGCTCACCGAAACGGCAATCCACAACAGCAGCGTCAACTGGATCACATTCTTGGCCCCCCAGCGATCGGTGGGCCGCGCGAGCAGCAGCGCGCCGGCGAGCGCGGAGAACTGGACGGCGAGAAACAGCTTGATGACCTCAGGGGTCGAGAACTTCAGCGTCGTCGCGGCATAGATGCCCGAGAAGACGATCGTCGTCTCGACGCCGTCAAAGTAGAGAAAATAGGCGAGCAGAAACCGGCGCAGCGGCGGATTGCCGAGCACATCGCGTGCGATCCGCACGAGGTTGATCTGCTTGTCGGGCTGCGCGCGATCGGCGGGCATCGCCAGGAAGGCGGGAATCGAGAAGACGGCGAAGAATGCCGCGACGAGAACCCACAGCAGGTTGAACTGCCGCGCGTTGACGAGCGGCAGGGCAACGATGAGCCCCACGATCGATCCCAAATATCCGATCGCGAACCCGAGTCCCGAGACCGTGCCGAGCCGGTCGGCCGGCGCGATGTCGGGCAGGTAGGCGTTGTAATAGATCTGCGCGCTTTCAAAGGCAAAGTTCGCGAGGGCGATCAGCGCGAACCCCTGCAGCACCATGCCCGGCTGGAGCGTGGTGAAGAGCGCGATGCAGCCGATGCAGAGCGCGGTGAACGCGATGAAGAAACGCTTGCGAAATCCTGCCCGGTCGGCCAGCGCGCCCAGGATCGGTCCCGAGAGTACCACGAGCAACAGCGACATCGAGATGGCGCGGCCCCACCAGAGATCGCCGAGCCCGTGTTCGTTTCCGACGATGTGGGACACATAGTAGACACCGAAGACGGCCACGACGATCACCGCCGAATAGGCGGAGTTGGCGAAATCGTAGAGGCACCACGCGAAGATCCGCTTCACGGGCGGCAAAATGGCGCGGCGTAGATGCCCCCGCTAGCTTGAAAGCCGTGCCCTGGATGGTCTACCTGCTCCGCTGCCGCGACGGCTCCCTCTACACCGGTATCACCAACGACCTGCCGCAACGCCTCGAGTCGCACCGGCTCGGCAAGGCGAGCGCCTATACGCGCTCCCGGCGTCCCGTCTCTCTCGCCTACCAGGAAGTCGCGTCCGATCGCGGCAGCGCGCTGAAGCGCGAAGCGGCGATCAAGCGTCTGACACGCGCCCAGAAGGTCGCTTTGTGCAGCGCCGCGACATAATCGCGGTCGTGGGCGCGGTGCTCGTGGCCGCGGTGTGCGTGCGACTTGGCATCTGGCAGGTGAACCGGCTGGAGCAGCGGCGTGCCCGGAATGCGGCGAGCGCCGCGCGATTGGCCCTCCCGCCACTCGAGATCCGGCGCACGACGACCGCGGACAGCGCAGAGCAGCGGCGCGTCGTCGCGCACGGCGTTTACGACTTCGCGGCCGAGGAGACGTGGGTTGGACGCAGCTTCCAGGGGACGCCGGGCGTTGCGTTGATCACGCCGCTCCGCCTGGCCGACGGCTCAGCGGTGCTGGTCGATCGTGGCTGGGCGCCTTCGCCGGATGCGTTCCACGTCGATCACACGCTGTACCGGGAGTCCGATACGGCCACGGTCACGGGGATCGCATTGATTCCTCCACGTGGGCGTGGGGCCGTGAGCGTGGCGGGATTTCTGCCGTTCGTCATCCAGCTCGATACGCGAGACCCGGTGGCCGGCCTGCCGCGGCGCTGGCCGCCTCCCGCCTTCGACGACGGCCCGCATCTCTCCTACGCCATCCAGTGGTTCAGCTTTGCGTTGATCGCGCTGGTGGGGACGGCTGTATTGATTCGTAGAGGTCGTTGAGCAGCTCACTCCCACGCTCGATCCGCGCCTCGTCGCGTGCATTGCGCTTGACGACTCCGGCGATCATCCGGTCGAACCCCGGCGTCTCGGCGCGGCCGAACTTCCCATCCTTTACGTCGACGTCGTGGACCATCTCGGCGATGAGGCGCAATGCGTCGTCCTGTTCCAGTCCAAAGCGCTGCAGCAGCACCTCGAACGTGCAGCGGTCGCCCTCATGGGTGTAATCGCCGTCGAACATGTCGAAGCTGACCGCGCCTTCGCGGGCGTCCCCGAACGCAAAGCGGGCTTTCGGGTCGATGAATCGCTTGATGAGCCAGGCGGAGGCGATGCGATCTACGTGGACATCGGGACGGGTGATCCAGGTTTGTCGCACCGGTGAGCGCTCCCCGCGTTCCTTGCGGCCCTTGCTACTCCGGCCTTTGAGCTTTGCGACGGCGGCCTCAGCGGCCTTGCGCCCGCCGGCGCTGAAATGATCGAGCTCCGCGATGTCGCGCAGGCGGCGTTCAAGTCGCGCGGCGTCTGCCGGCGATTCGATTCTCTCCGCGGCCCGCGCCACCTCGGCGTAGTCGGCGTCTCGCGCCGTCCGGAACAGCGACTCGACCTGGGCGTCGGACAGGCCATCGACGAACGCCGCGCGGCACACCGATGCCTCCCCACCCCCGGCGGTGATTTCCTTGCGGAGCCATTGGAAATCCTCGCTGGCCTGGGCGGTGAAGGGCAGGGCGTACACCGAATTCTTGATCGCGACGGCGCCGAGTCCCTGCAGGCGCCGCCAGATCTTCACGCGGAAGTAGTCCGGCTTCGGCGGGAGCTGATGGATGAGCAGCAACCAGCGTCCCCCCCCCGCGTCTTTCACAGCCAGAGATTCCGGATTGCGGACCCGATCGGTGCACCCCAGGGAGCCGCATCGGCCCCCAGTTCTCCGGTGATGGGATTGAAGAAGTGCTGGGCGGCGACCGCCACTGTGACGGCGGCGATCTCCGGTTCGCTGAGGTCCTGGCGCGCGCGCTGGAGCGGCTCGAGGGGCATCCCCTCGGCGCCATGGGCTTCGCTGTA
>Ga0075434_100007173_pt1 | contig 10303 bp, 6 predicted proteins | sample RhiMethybrSRZTD3_FD_75298 | JGI IMG/M metagenome (GOLD analysis project Ga0075434, IMG submission 75298) | Populus rhizosphere microbial communities from Tennessee, USA - Rhizosphere MetaG P. TD hybrid SRZTD3 | ecosystem: Host-associated > Plants > Roots > Rhizosphere > Soil | place: USA...
CACGCGCGTCCCAGCCTCGAACGTGCTGTACTTGCCGCCGCGGAACGGCCCCGACGGTCGATGGTTTCCCAGCTTCTCCGTCGCATCATCCTTGTACCCATCGTCGACGACAGGCCCGTTGTCGCTGGAGAAGATGACGAGGGTGTTACTGGTGAGGCTCAGATGATCCAGGGTCTCGATGATGCGGCCGACGGACCAGTCCGCTTCCACGATCGCGTCGCCGCGCGGTCCCATCCCTGACTTGCCGACGAATCGCGGATGCGGCACGCGCGGCACGTGGGGATCGTGGGTCGCGAAGTACAGGAAGAACGGTCCTTCCTTGTGCTTTTCGATGAACTCGACGGCCTTGCCGGTGAAGACGTCCGCCATGTCTTCGTCCTTCCAGAGCGCCGTCTTCCCGCCGGTCATGTAGCCGATGCGGCCGATGCCGTTGACGATCGTCTGATCGTGCCCATGGCTCGACTGCATCTGGAGCAGTTCGGGATGGTCCTTGCCAGTCGGCCAGTCCCCTACGGGGTTCGTGTAGCTGACGAAGACCGGATCGGCCGGATCGAGATTCACCACGCGGCCGTTCTCGACAAACACCGTCGGCACGCGGTCTCCGGTCGCCGCCATGATGAACGAGTAGGTGAACCCAATGGAGTTCGGACTCGGAACGATCTCCTTGTTCCAGTCCGGTCCTCCCTCAGGCCCCAGGCCCAGGTGCCACTTGCCGACCGCGCCTGCCGCGTAGCCCGCTTTCACGAATATCGATGGCAATGTCGTGCGACCGGGCTCGATGATCAGTGCGGCGTTGCCAGGGAGTACGCCGCGGCCCGGCTTCCTGAATGCATATTCACCCGTCAAAAGGGCGAACCGGGACGGCGTGCAGGTCGCGGCCTCCGAATGCGCATCGGTGAACCGCAGCCCTTCCCTCGCAAGCTTGTCGATATTGGGCGTCTTGATCGCCGTCGACCCGTACGCGGACGTGTCGCCGTAGCCGAGATCGTCCGTGTAGATGATGAGCACGTTGGGGCGAGTCTGCGCGGAGCCTGGGTCTCCGAGCGTAAGCAGCACTGCAACGACGGCGAGCGCAAGAGCGGGGATTCTTCTCACGGCCTTCTCCCCCGAAAACAAACCTCCGTTACCTCCGTTCCTCCGTGGTTAGCGCCAGCGATCTTCCCCGCTCTCTCCGCCTCCTGCGCTACCTCCCGGCGCTGCGGATCACTTCGCGAACCACGGCCTGCGGCCGCTGGTTGACGGCCAGGAACATGCGACCGAGATACTCGCCGATCAGGCCCAGCATGATCAATTGAATCCCGGAAAAGATCAGGAACGCGGACATCAGCCAGCCGAAGCCGTACGCGGGACCGCGGTTCACGGTCCAGAGCCACAGCACGACCAGGAAGGCGACGATGCCGGCAGCGGCCGTGGTGAATCCGGCGACGGTGGCGAGGCGGAGCGGCAATACCGAGAAGTTCACCCATGCGCTCAGCCACAGCCGCACGAGCCGCCGGAAGGTGTAGCCGCTCGCCCCGCTGCGGCGCGCCTCGTGCGCGACCACGACCGAGTCGATCCGCTGGGTAACCTGCAGGAGCAGCCCGTCGATGTACGGATACGGTCCGGCGTACCCGACGACCTGCTGCGCGATGAACGCGCTGACGCAGCGAAAGCTGGAGAGATAGAACCCGGAAGGCTTGTCGAGCGCCCAGTCGGTGATCTTGTTGGTGATCCAGCTGCCGAAGTTCCGCCACAGCGAATGCTGCTTCACCTCGTAGTGCCCGTACACGACATCCATGCCGTTCGCGATCGCATGCTGCCAGAGCCGCACCGCCTCGCGCGGGGGGTTCTGTCCATCGTCATCGAGGTTGACGATGTGATCGCCTCGGGCGTGGCGCCAGCCTGTCAGCACCGCGTTGTGCTCGCCGAAGTTCCGCGCGTGCTCGACGACGGTGATCGGCACCCGGGCGGTGCGGAGGAGCGCACGGCAGACCTCCATCGTGTTGTCCGATCCGCCGTCGTTCACCAGCACGATTTCGTGGCCCCCGTCGACCTTCAGCTGCTCGATGTCGCGCACCAGTGACGCGATCGTCGGCGCAGCGTTGTACATGGGGATGACGAAGCTGAGCGCCGGGGTCACGCCGCCATGCCCTTGCAGCTCCGGGCGGCCTCAATCCGCTGCTCGATCGGGGGATGCGTGTGGAAGAACCAGAGCACGGCGCGCGAGGGCCGCTCCTCCGCAAGATTCTGGGCGCCGAGCCGCTTCATGGCGGAGATGAACGCGGCCGGCTGCCGCGTCAGTTCGAGGGCGTAGCGATCGGCCCTGCGCTCGTTTCGCCGCGACATCGCGTTCACACACGGCGTGGCGGCGACGGAGACCGCAAGGCCAGCGAGGAGCAGCAGCGGCAATCCGGCGACGTCAGTGGGAGCGCTCAGGCCGAGCGGCTCCCACCACAGCACAAGGGCGGCCGCGGCGGTCAGGAACGCAACGACGAGCAGTGCGGCCTCCGCCGCGAGGCCCATGAGGATGTCGCGGTGCACGTGATGCGCGATCTCGTGCGCGAGGATGACTTCGATCTCATCGTCCGAATACCCGGCAAGCAGCGTATCGGAGACGATGATACGCCGTGTGGCGCCCGTTCCGACGAGGGCAGCGTTCGCACGTCGCGACTTGTCGCCAAGCGCCCATTCATACACCCCGAGCACCGGGACGCCGGCGCGTTCAGACAGCGATATCAGGCGTGACCGCAGCGACTCTCGCGTGAGCGGCGTAAATCGATAGAAGAGCGGCAGCAGGACGAGCGGCGCAACCTTCGCCAACACGACCATGACAAGCGCGAAGACCGCCGCGGAAAGCGCCCACCACCACGACGTCGTGAGGTGAAGGCTCGCGTACACGACCTCCGCGCCCGCCAGGCCGAGCACGAACCCAAGCGCCGCCGCTTTCAGGTGATCGCGCAGCCAGACGCGGAAGGACTCCGACGACAAGCCGTAGCGGCGTTCGAGGATGAAGCCTCGATACAGCGCGAGCGGGAACGTGACGATTTCGTGGAGTGAAGCAAGGACGGCGACGTAGACCGCCACCGCGACGAATGAATACCCCTGGCCTGTCGACCCCGCGAACAGGCGCGACCGGTCCGCAACCACCGATGAACAACCCGAGAGCAGGAATCCGGCCAGAAGCCCCGCAGTGAGCCCCACCGACACGACGGCTGAACGCCGCTTCAGCCGATGGTACCGAGAGGCCTTATCTTCGTTCATGACGAAGGAGACAGGAGACAGGCTCCCGAGACCTTTCTCTAGTTCAGTTGCACTGAAATCAATTTCGATACGCCAGGTTCTTCCATCGTGACGCCGTACAACCGATCGGCAATCTCCATCGTCTTCCGGTTGTGCGTAATCAGGATGAACTGCGTGTGCTCCTGCATGCCCTGAAGCATCTCGACGAAGCGGCCGATGTTCGCGTCGTCCAGGGGCGCGTCGATCTCGTCGAGGAGACAGAACGGGCTGGGGCGGTATTTGAAGATCGCGAACATCAGCGCCATCGCCGTGAGCGCCTTCTCTCCGCCGGAGAGGAGCTGGACACTCTGGAGGCGCTTGCCAGGCGGCTGCGCGATGATGTCGATGCCGCTCTCGAGCTGATCCGCTTCGTCGAGCAGCATCAGCCCGGCCTGGCCGCCGCCGAACAGCGTCTTGAACGTCCCCTGGAAGTTCTCGTTGATCGCGGCAAAGGCCTCGCGGAAGCGCTCCTTCGTCGTCTTGTCGATCTTCCTGATCGCTTCACCGGTCGCCGCGATCGAATCGATCAGGTCCTTGCGCTGCGCGGTCAGGAACGCATGACGCGATTCGAGGTCGTCGAACTGATCGATCGCCATCATGTTGACGGCGCCCATCCGTTCGATCTTGGCCCGCAGATCGGCCACCATTTCGTCGGGTGTCAGCCTTCGCTCGCCCTGCGGGCGCGCTTCGGCGAGACCGCCTTCGGCGGTCGGCAACTCGGTCGCGCCGCCCTCAGACTCCAATTCCGCAGCTTCCGGCGAGTCGTCGACCGGCTTCGGGCTCGCGAGAACGCCATCGCGCTCTAGCTGGGCCACTTCGGCGGCGACCTCGTCGAGCGACGCCTGCACCGAGTCGACGCAGGCCGTGGCGAGATGCGACAGGTCCGATTCGGCCGTAGCCCTTGCGACTTCGAGCTGGCCCGCCTGGGCGCGAATCGCTTCCAGCGATCGCCGCGCCTCGCGGATCCGGCCCTCCTGTTCGTCGAATTGCGCGCGCAGCGCCTGCGACGCGTCGTCGGCCTCGCGGACGCGGTCGCGCACCTCGTCGAACGCGCGCAGCCCTGCGTCGAGGGTCGCTTCCGAGACCTGAATCGATTCGAGGAGGGCCGCCCGGCGCGACTGCGTCCGCGCCAGATCGTCGCGCCGCGTCGTCGCGCGCAGCTCGAGCTCGCGCGCGGACTCTTCCAGCCGCTGCACTTCGATCGCCACCGCGCCCGCGCGCTCGACGAGCGCCGCGTGCGACGCCTTGGCCTCGGAGGTCCGCTGCGCCTGCGACTGCGTCGCCTCGCGAGCCTCGAACAGACGCCGCTGGGCGGAGTTCAAGAGATCGTCGGCGGTGCGCTGTTCCGCCTCGATGCGGGCGATCGACGCGCGCGCCTCTTCCTGACGCGCTTCCTGCGTCTTGAGCTCTTCTTCGGCCGATCGTCGCTCCGTCGCAATCTGTTCGCGCTTGCGGTTCACCCGGTCGAGCGTCTCGCCGACATTTGCAAGCTGCAGCTCGAACCCGAGCAGCGCCTTCTCCTGACGATGCGTTTCTCCCTGGAGCGACAGGATGCCGGATTCGAGACCTGCGACGGCGACGTCGAGCGATGCGACATCCTCGCGGAGCCGCTCGACGGAGGCACGTTCGGCCTCCGAACGCTCGCGCAGCTCCTTGATCTCGCGCTTCGTCGTCAGGATTCCGCGTGATTCGCTGCGGCTGCCCCCCTCGATCACATGCGCGCTGCGAAACACCTCGCCGTCTGGCGTCACGATTGGATGGGTGGTCGAGCCAGCCGCGGCATCCGCCTTCGCCAAAGCTGCGGCGGACAGGCGCGCGGCGTCGTAGCTTGGGGCAATCCACGCACTCGCAATGGCGCTGCGAATCGCGTCCGCGGCCGGCCCCCCGATCCGGACAACGGCGGAGAGCGCCGTCAAATCGGCGCCGGGAGCCGCCGTTTCAACCGCAGGCGGCGCAGCGCCCGCGACGAGGAATCCGACACGGCCGGCATTCTGCGTGCGCACGAACTGCAGCCCCGCCGCCGCATGCTCGTGGGTCTCTACGACGACGTGCTGCAGCAGCTCGCCGAGGCATGCCTCGACGGCCCGCTCGTACCCCGGCTCGACGTCCAGATGATCGGCGACGGATCCCATCTGGCCCACATCGCCGTTCGACTCGGCAAGCACGAGGCGCGCGGCATCGCCGTATTCTGCACGCGCCGCCTCCAGCTCCTCGAGCGACTTCAGCCGCGCCAGCATGCCCGCGAGCTCCCGCTCGCGCGTCCGGAGCTCCTGCGAGCGCTGCTCACGATCGGCCCGTACGCCGGCGAGCTCGGATTCCTTCGCGGCGCGTTCGAGGCGGAGGGCGTCCATCGCTTCGCGCGCGCGCTGCATCGCCTCTTCGGCCTCCGCGCGATCGCGCGCGGCGCGGTCTGACTCAATGCGCAGGTCGCCGCTTTCGATCTCGAGCCGATTGATCTGTTCGGCCATTCGGGTCCGCGCGGCCGCGGCGTGTTCCATTGCGTGGCGCAGCGCGGTCGCGGCGTTGACGGCCGCGAAGAGCTCGCTGCGCGCCGCCTCGACATCGGCCTCGAGGACTTCGACGTTGCGCTGCAGGCCGGCGTACGCCGCCTCTTCGCTCCGAAGCGTGTCGGCCGCGCTGCCGCGCTCCGCGGTCGCGCGTCCCGCCGCCTCGCGGCGCGCCTCCAGCTCAACGCGCGCGGGCTCACGGCGCGCTTCGAGAGCGCGGACTTCAGTCTCGATATCGGCCGCCGCAGCCCCGAGCGATTCCACCTGCTGCTTGTCGAACACGATCTGCTGCTGCAGACGCCCGATCTCGAGCTCGCGCGCGTGCGCAGCCTCGCGGGCGGCGGTCGTCCGGCTGTCAGCCTCGGTAAGCTCGAGCCGCAGCCGTTCAAGCGACGCCTCGACTTCCGCCAGGTGCGCCGCGGCTGCCGCTTCGCGCGCCCGTGCGTCGGCGAGCTTGCCGCGCGCCGCCACGATGGCTTCGCCGAGCAAGCGGTACCGCTCGGCGAACTGCACTTTCTCCCAGCGCCGGAGCTCCTCGCGCAGGCGCCGATATCGCCGCGCCTTGGCGGCCTGCCGCTTCAACGCGCCGCGCTGCTTCTCCACTTCGAACACGATGTCGTCGACCCGGGTGAGATTCTGCTGCGCGGCTTCGAGCTTCAGTTCGGCCGCGCGCCGGCGGCTCTTGTACTTGGTGACGCCGGCCGCCTCTTCGATCAACTGACGCCGATCGGTGGGACGCGCGCTGAGGATCTGCCCGATCTTCCCCTGCTCGATGACCGCGTACGCCTTCACCCCGACACCCGCGTCCATCAGCAGGTCCTGGACGTCTCTGAGGCGGACCGACTCCCCGTCAATCAGATACTCGCTCTCGCCCGATCGATAGAGACGGCGCATCACCTCGACGTCGCGCACGATGAGCGGCGGCTCGTCCGCTTCTACCTGAAGCGCCACGGCCGCGCCGGCCATGAGGTCACCGGCTGCCGCAGCGACCGGCCGGAAACCACCGGTATCCCTGACATTGCCGGGAACGCGGGACGCCACGCCGGCGAGCTTCAACCGGACTTCCGCCGCGCCGGTCGGTTTTCGCGCGTCGCTGCCGCCGAAGATCACGTCTTCCATCCGATCGCCGCGCAGGCTCTTGGCGCTCTGCTCGCCGAGCACCCACGTCAACGCGTCGACGACGTTGCTCTTGCCGCAGCCGTTCGGGCCGACGATCGCGGTGACGCCGGTGTCGAACGTCAGCTCGGATCGATCCGGGAAGCTCTTGAATCCAGCAATCTCCAGCCGTTGAAGCCGCATGTTGATCCTGCAAAAAAAAACCGCTTCAGGATCGAGAAAACCTCGACCCGGAAGCGGCTGGGTTCGCTTCGTAGATGCTTCGATGACCTGACAACAGACCGTTAGGGCCGGCGTCCACACTCCGCCCAAAGCGGAGCGTCCCCTGGGAACCGGTGAACGGGCGTCAGTCTAACAAGCCCCATACGTAGGGGCAATACTAAAGTGCTACCGCAAAATATAGGGCTAAAGGCCAAATGGCGGGGCTAAAGCCCCGCCCTACATTCCTTTCCGGGCCGCGTGCGTCGAGGAAAGCGCCAGCAGATTCTCCGCCTCGCCGAATTGTCCGAGCGCGAACTGTGCTTGCGGATCTTTCGCGATCAGGTTCTTTCGCGCTTCGTCCATCCCGAACAGCGCCCTGTCGATCTCGAAGTGAATCATCGCGCGGATGAAGACCGCGTCCTTCGCGAAGCTGTCCTCGTCGATCGTGACCTTGCGCGTCGCGAGGAAGTCGCGGAACTCCTTCAGCATCGCGTCGGTGACGGCGAAGCCGCGCGCGATCGGCTTCTTGTTCTTGTTCGCCGCGCTCAGACGCGTGTCCCCTTCGGCGACATACAGATCGGCGAAGTTCGCGAACTCCTTCGCGAACAGCAGGCGGCCGAACCTGGTCGGGTTGAATCCTTCGTAGCTTGCGCCGACGACGAACTTGTCCGGCTCGATGCCGCCGCCGCTGTACACCTTGCGCCCGGCATCGGTGTATTTCAGATCCGCCGCCTTGTGCTCGCGGGGCGCGGTCTGCTCGCGCAGCGTGTAGGTGAGGTACTCGTCGAACGCCGCGTCCCAGGGCCGCTGAATCAGTCGGCCCGACGGCGTGTAGTAGCGTCCCGTCGTCACCGCGACGCCCGCACCCTCGCTGATCGGATACACGGATTGCACCAGCGCCTTCCCGAACGTCGTCTCTCCGACGATCAGCGCGCGATCGTGATCCTGCAGCGCGCCGCTGACGATCTCCGACGCGCTCGCGCTGTTGCGGTTCACGAGCGTGACAACCGGCAGATGCGTGTAGTCGCTGTCTTCGGTGGCGCGGTAGTCCTGGTTCGCGTTGGGCACGCGCCCGCGCGTGTAGACGATCATGTCTCCCTTCGGGATGAAGCGATTCACGATGCGAATCGCCTGGTCGAGCGCGCCGCCGGGGTTCTCGCGCAAATCGAAAACCAGCCGCTTCATGCCCGCCGCGCTCAGCTTGTGCAGCGCGTCGCCGAGCTCGCGATCCGAGGTCTCGGTGAACTGATCGAGCTTCACGTAGCCCGTTTCCTTGTCCACCATGAACGCGGCCTGGACAGTGGTGATGTTCACCTCGTCGCGCACGACGTCCATGTTGATCAGCCCCTCGTAGCCAGGGCGCTTGATGCTGATGTTGACGACGGTGCCTTTGGGACCTTTGAGCTTCTTGACGGCCTGATCGGTCGTCCAGCCCTTCATGTCGAGATCGTTGCCTTTCTCGTCGCGCACCTTCGCGAGGATGTCCCGGCGGCGGAGACCGTTCTTGTACGCGGGCGATCCTTCGAAGATCGACATCACGGTGATGTCGCCGTCGATCGCTTGAATCGTGATCCCGAGACCGTAATAGTGGCCTTCCTGGCGCTCGCGCATCTGCGCGTACGCTTTCGGATCGAAGAAGCTCGAATGCGGATCCAGTGTGTGGAGCATGCCGTCGATCGCGCCGTAGACCAGCCGGTCGGATGGGACCTCGTCCACGTATTCACGTTCGATCGCGGCAAGCGCCGTCGTGAACACGCGGTACTGCTGGGAAACCTCGTCCTGCCGCGCCAGGGCGTTGCTGCCGAAGACGCCGCCGGCAAGGGCGCTCAGAATGATGGCCAGGACGGCCGCCGGAACAAAACGAGGGATTCGCATTATCCGATCGTAGCATCCGACCTTGACCCGCCGGAAGGGGGTTTCTATAATGTTCTTTCCGGGTCGTTAACCCTCAGCTAGACAAGGATTTCTACTATGTTCGGTTCCATCGGGATGCCCGAGCTGATCATCATTTTCGTGATCGCGCTCATTATTTTCGGGCCCCGAAAGCTCCCTGAGCTCGGCCGGTCGCTCGGCAAGAGCATCAATGAGTTCAAGAAGGCCTCGAACGAACTGCGCAATACGCTCGACGAAGAGATTCGCCTCGAAGAACAGCGGTCGACCGATCGGCAGCGTCCGCCGGAACCGGCCCGTCCCCAGGCCGTCGCCCCCGATGCGGACAGCCAGCCCGTACACCGCGCGTCCGGCGACGCCTAGTCCTACGTCATGACGATCGTGAAGTTTGCCGGCTCCGCCCAGCCGGATCCGGACGACGATCGGCACATTCAGCTGACCGACCCCGACGTCGACGCTCAAGACGCCGACGAAGGGGCCAAGATGTCCTTCCTGGACCACCTCGATGAGCTGCGGAAGCGGCTCATCGCGTGCGTCTGGGGTCTCGTCGTCGGATGCGCCATCGGGTTCATCTTCGTGCAGCGCATTCAGAACTTCATCTGGATGCCGCTCTTCCGCGACCTGCATTCCACCAACGGCGCGAAATTCATGTACACGACCGGCTTCGAGCCGTTCATGCTGACCATGAAGATCGGCGCGCTCGCGGGCCTGATGATCGCGCTGCCGTTTATCATCTACCAGCTCTGGCTGTTCATTGCGCCCGGGCTGTATACCCACGAGAAGAAGCTGGCCGTCCCCTTCGTGCTGTTCTGCACGCTGTTCTTCCTGCTGGGCGCGGCGTTCTCGCACTACGCGGCGTTCCCGTGGACCTGGAAGTTCTTCCTCGGCTGGGAAACCGAATACATGGAGTTCCGCCCGTCCATCGGCGAGGTGTTCGGGCTCTACGTGAAGATGATGCTCGGGTTCGGGCTGATCTTCCAGATGCCGATGGTTGTCTTCTTCCTCGCGCGTCTTGGCGTCGTCACCGCCGGTTTCATGGTGCGGTACGCGAAGTACGCCGTGCTCGTGATCTTCATCGTGGCCGCCGTGGTCAGCCCGGGCACCGACGTCGTGTCGCAGTGCCTCATGGCGTTCCCCATGCTCGCGCTCTATGCGTTGAGCGTCCTCGTCGCCTGGATCTTCGGCAAAGAACGCAGTCTCGCCGCCTGACGCGTGCTACACTGATTACAGATCAGGTAGGTCGCTGTTCCCCTGCCTGAAGTCAGGACGCAGATGCAGATTAGATGGCTCCTTGAACTGGGGTTTGCTCTGGGTTTCGGGACGATAGCGGT
>Ga0075434_100007174_pt1 | contig 10302 bp, 3 predicted proteins | sample RhiMethybrSRZTD3_FD_75298 | JGI IMG/M metagenome (GOLD analysis project Ga0075434, IMG submission 75298) | Populus rhizosphere microbial communities from Tennessee, USA - Rhizosphere MetaG P. TD hybrid SRZTD3 | ecosystem: Host-associated > Plants > Roots > Rhizosphere > Soil | place: USA...
GAAGACGACCGGGAACTCGAGACCCTTCGCCGAATGGATGGTCATGATGTTGACGGTGTCCTGGCCCTCCTCCCACAGGTCGACGTCGGTGAGGAGCGCCACCTCGGAGAGGAACCCGTCCACCGTCGGCTCTTCGGCGCGCCGCGCGTAGGCCTCCGCACCGGCGATCAGCTCCTCCACGTTTTCGATCCGCTCCGTCGCCTCGCCCGGCTCCTCGTCGAGGAGGTACTCGCGGTAGCGGATCGCCGCCAGCACCTCGGCGACGCACGCCGCCGGCGACAGCGTCAGGAGCGGGCGCATCCGGTCGAACATCGCGCCGACCTCCGCGAGCTTTCGCGCCCCCGCGACCCCCACGGGTCCGGACAGCTCCGGGTGTTGCAGGGCCTCGGGGACCGTCAGGCTCCGCTCCTCCGCGAAATCTTTCAGCCGGTCGACCGTCGTCTTTCCGATGCCGCGCGTCGGCACGTTCAGGATCCGATACCAGGCGACCGAGTCGCGGGGCTGGACGAGCGCCCGGAGATACGCGAGCACGTCCTTCACCTCCCGCCGCTCGTAGAACGACACGCCCCCGGTCAGCTGGTACGGGATCGCCGAGCGGCGAAGCGCGTTCTCGACCGCGCGCGACTGGGCGTTCGTGCGGTAGAGGACCACGAAGTCCCGATTCGTCCGCTCCAGCCGGCGTCGCTCGTCCAGGAGGAGCGAAACCACCATCTCCCCCTCCGACTCCTCGTCGGAGACGATGTGCAGCGTGAGAAGTTCTCCCACGTCGTTCTCGGTCCAGAGCTCCTTTTCCTTCCGCGCCGAGTTGTTGCGGACGACCGCGTTCGCCGCGCGGAGGATGGTCTGGGTCGATCGATAGTTCTGCGTCAGGCGGAGAACCGTGGCCTTCGGGAAGCGTTCCTCGAACGACAGGATGTTCCCGATGTCCGCGCCCCGCCATCCGTAGATCGACTGGTCGTCGTCCCCGACGACCATGAGATTCTGGTGAAGTCGCGAGAGCCGCTCGATCAGCTCGAATTGGACCGCGTTGGTGTCCTGGTACTCGTCGACCAGCACGTGGTGGAATCGCGAGGCGTAGTGGCGGTGCACGCCCTCGTCCAGGTCGAAGAGCCGGACGGTGTAGAGGAGGAGATCGTCGAAGTCCATCGCGGCCCGCTCGCGAAGCGCCCGCTCGTAACGCTCGTACACCTCCGAGAGCTTCCGATCCACGGGCGACAACGCGGTCTTCGCGAACTCTGCCGCCGAGATGCCGTCGTTCTTGAGGTTCGAGATCCGGCTCCCGGCGCCCGCGGGCGTGAGCCGCTTGTCGTCGGCGCCCACCTCGCGCAGGAGCTCGCGGAGCAGCGATCGCTGATCGTCGGTGTCGTAGATCACGAAGGCGCGCGGGTACCCGATCGCCTCGGCGTGGCGTCTCAGAATCCGGACGCACGTGCCGTGGAACGTCCCCATCCACACGCGGAGATCGTCGCCCGCCCCGAGCAGGGTCGCGGCGCGCTCTTTCATCTCGCGCGCGGCCTTGTTGGTGAACGTGAAGGCGAGGATTCCCTCGGGGGCCACGCCGCGTTCCTGGATCAGGTGGGCCACCCGGCCGGTCAGGACCCGCGTCTTCCCGCTTCCCGCGCCCGCGAGGACGAGGAGCGGCCCGCCGGGATGCTCGACGGCCTGGCGCTGCACCGGGTTCAATTGCACGAGCGGTTTAGTACTCCAGTCGAATCTTGAGGTCGAGGTTGTATTGCTGCTCGCCACTTCCCAGGACGGTGGTCGTCTGGCTCAACTCCCTTCCCCCTCGGAGGAGGAGGTGCCTCGTGACGCGGTACTCGGCGGCGAACTGATCGGTCTGCCCCGAGAAGTCGCGAGAGTAATTGAGAAAGAGGTCCCTCGTCACATACTTTCCGACCCCGACCGTGCCCAGGTCGATCGGCCCGCCCGCCGCGCCCTGAACGGCGCCCGTCCGGTTCCGCGATCCCGTCGTCAGGTCGATCGTATCGATGAATCCGCTCGACGCGAGCCAGCGCTCCGCGTTCCGGAACAGGTAGTCGCGGATCGGAAGCGCGAGCGCGGAACCGGACGACGCCCCCTGATCGATTCCCGCCGTCCGCTCCTCGCCCACGGAGGAGAACTGGCCGAACGTCAGCGTCTTCCAGAGATCCGCTTGCGCGGCGCCCTCCAGCCCCTTGCCTCCCCAGAGGTGCACGACCGGCTGGCTCGCTCGTCCCGTCAACGAGACGTTGATGACGTGACCCTGGTCGATCACGGTCTCGCCGTCCACGGCCAACTCCGGATCGATCCGATCGATGCTGTTGAACGTGAAGTCGCCCTTGAGATTCCCGATCTCGCGCGTGAAGAAGTAGTAGCGCCCCTTCTTCACGCTCATGACGCCGAGTGCCAAGTCGCCCGATCCGTCGTTCACCAGCCGCAACTTTCCCGTCAATTCGACGTCGCTGTCGACGGTCCGGTAGAAGAGGCCGTTCGGAACGTCGACGGTCACGTCGTAGAGGAACGGGACCTCGACCGGCGGCTCCTCGGACGGCTCCGTCAGCTGGAGCGTCAGATCTCCCTTCGACAGGACGGCGTTCCCCGAGATGCGCGGCATCATCTCGCCCGACCGCGAGCGCGCGTTCTGGACCTGGAACGTCCCCGTGACCCGGAACAGATAGCTCTCGCGATCGCTCGTCGTGAACTCCGTGGCCTTGATCGTGAAGGCGTATTCGCCCGGCGGCCCGGACGCCACGCGCGTGCCCGCGGGAAGCCCGTTCCAGCGCCACGAGCCGCTGCCCGTCAACCGGCCGCTGTTTCCCTGGCGCGCGGCCATGTGCGACACCGTGAGCCGTTCCTCGTCGAACTCGCCTTCGAGCGTGATTCCGGTCAGGATCTCGTCTCGGCCCGCCACGCGCAGCGTCCCCTCCGCGAGCTGCACCGATCCGGAGATCTTCGGCTTCCGGGGCGTCCCCGTGACGTCGGCCGTGATCTTCAGGCGGCCGCCGCTGGCGCCGATGAGCGGGCTGACCAGGGAGGCGATCTTGAAGTCCGCGTCCGGGACCCGCACCGCGAGCCGAAGCGGCTGATCGCGAAGCACCCGGTCCTTGGCGAAGAGCGAGAGGTCGATCGGAAACACGCCGTCCACCGTCGAGGTCCGCTCTCCCTGCCTGAATTCGAAGCGTCCGATCGTGAGGCGGTTCGCCGCGTAGGAGACCGAGAGCCCCTTCACCTGCCCGTCGACGCCCTGGTAGGTGATCCAGGGAACATTTCCGGTCAGGGAGAGCACGGGCGCCGCGGCGGTGCCGGTGATCTTCGCGTCCATGGTCGCGGATCCGTCGAGCGTCCGAAACGTCGTGTCCGCGGCGGCGAGCATGCCGAGATCCAGGGAGTCCACGACGCCGGTCAAGGCGAGCGTCACGCGGGACGCCCACGCGTTGTCCTTCTTCGCGAAGCGAGCGAGGTTCTCCTCCAGCGTGAAGGGCGCGCGCACCGTTCCGCGAACGTCGACGCCGCTCGGGCCGGCCACCCATCGGGCCCGGTCGACCGAGAGAACTCCGGGGGAGTAGCCGAGGTCGAGCGACAGCGTGTCGCCGCGGACCCCGCCGAACGCCGGATGCAGCACGTCGAGCCAGATCGTGACGTCCGGATCGGCGATCGGCCCCGAGGCGAGGAACTGGCCGCGCGCCTCTCCCTGCACGGGCTCCTCTTCGCCTTGCATGGGGAGTCGCCTCACGTCGAACCCGTGGAAGGCGCCGCGGGAGTCGATCCGGCCCCGCTTCACGTCCCACTCGACGTCCACGTCGAGCCGACCCGGGCTCAGGTCGAGCGCCATCGGCGCCGCCTTGACCCGCCCGTTCGCGATCGAGATGCGAACCGGCTCGATGTTTCGAAACCGGATGGCGCCGGCCGCGAAGCGGAGGGAGTCGACCACGGCGTCGCCGACCCCGTTCTTCACTGCCAGCGAGCCCCGGAGGAGGAGCGTCGTGTCGCCCAGCGCCTGCTGGTAGCGTTCGATCACGATCCGGTCGCCGATCGTCAGCGCGGCTTCGGCGTTCCCGAGCGGCCTCTCCTTGAGATGGAGGCCGCGCGCGGTCACGTCCGCCTCGGCACGGGCGTCCGCCCCGAGGCGACCGCGCGCCGCGACCCCGAGCGTGTCGCAAGCGACGCCGTTCGCGAGACGCGCCCCCCACACGTCGGCGCGCGCCGTGAACGACGGCGCTTCGATGGAGCCGGAGAATTCGGCGGTCAACCGCGCGCTCCCCGCGTCGGCGACGACCGGTGCCAAGATCGAATCCATGCGGCCCAGGTCCTGCGCGAACGCGGTGAGCGTCCCGGTGAGTCCCCCGTCCGCGCCCAGGTATCCCCGCGCGTGCAGCCGGGCGCCCGGCACGTCCACCCACGCGCTGTCGAGGGACGCCGCTCCATCCGTTCGGGTGCGGACCCGGAGGCGGCCCGCGACGATCGGGACCCGCCCGAGCTTGCCCGGATCGAGCGTGAACTCCGCGTCCACCGCCGGGCGCGGGCGACCCCGCCGCGCCGTGAAGCGGACGGTTCCCGCGAGCGACCCGCGCGGCACGCCGGGCGGCGGCTTCCACCACGGAACGAACGCGGGGTTCACGCCGCGGAAGCGGACCTGGGCCTGCAGGTCGCCGGCGTTTCGCATCTGCCCGCTGCCGGTCGCCTCCGCGTCATGCACGCGAAGACGGAACGAGCGCACGTCGACCGTCTGCGAGGTGAACGTCGCGCCGACGAGCAGGGTGTCGATCGGTTCTCCCGCGAACTGTCCCTCGAGACAGGCGTCCGCCTGACCGTTCGTCGGCAGGCCCGAGAAATTGATCTCGCCCCGAAGCAGGCCGGGCGGGGACGCCACGCCGGCGAACTTGAGGACCTGCTCGAGCCGAACCGGATCCAGGGTGACGGAGCCCTCCTCGACGCGACCGAGGCTCAAGCTCCAGTCGCCGCGCGCCCGGACCTTCGAATCGCCGTGCTCGATCTCGAGCGGGTCGACGCGCATGATCCCGTGCGCGAACGCCAGAAGGCCGTGGGCTCGCACCGTCCCCGCCGCGCGGGCGGAGGAATCCGCCGTAGCGGAGAGGCGCTCCACGAGGATCGTCGAGTGACCCGGCGCCGTCGTGATCGTGGCCTGGCCCTCGAGGTCGCGGAACCGGATCCCCTCCCAGTCGAGATTGAGCGACCCGCGACGCGTGGCCAGGTAGATGCGCGTCTCCGGTCCGGAGGTCCGGGGCTTGGGCCGGGCGGCGAATCGCGGGAAGACCAGCGATCCCCGCGAGTCGTGAGCGAAGCGCACGCCCAGCGAGTCCACGTCGACGCGGAGGGTGCGCGGCGACGGGAACAGGAAGGCCAGCAGGTCGTACTCCACCCGAATGCGACGGGCGGACGCCCAGGTCACGTCGCCGTCCGCGGTCTTGACCAGAAGGCGGGGCCGCTCGAGGATCGCGCCGTGAAAGAGGGTCCCCCGCACCCGGTCGGCGACGAAGCGAGTCGAGTCCGTCCCGATCGCGTCGTTCACGATGGCCACGATGCCGTCCGAGAGCCTCCGGTCGCCCGAGGCGAAGAGGACGGAGAGGACCACGCCGCCGGCGACGACCAGCACGAGGAGCAGCGCGACGATCCCCGCCACCCACCGAAACGCAAGCCACGGCCCCGTGAGGCGGGCGTTTCGCCCGCCCCCTGGCACGCCGCTCGGAGCGCTCTGCTCTTCCCCAATCGTTGACATCAGAATGCCTGGCCGACGCTGAAGTGAAATTCACCGGGACCCGGCGTGGCGTCGGGCTCCTCGGCGCTCGGGAGGCGGATCTTCCAGCCGTAGTCGAACCGAAGGGGCCCGATCGGAGTCCCCAGCCGAAGCCCGACCCCCGCCCCGTACCTCATGTCGTTATACCCCGCGTCGTCCGAAAAGCTCAGGATTCGATCCAACTTGATGTCGGTCCGGCGGACCCAGACGTTGCCGGCGTCGAAGAACGCCACCCCTCCGACGATGCCGAAAAACCGGAGGCGCAGCTCCACGTTTCCCTGGAGGAAGATCCTGCCCCCGCGCTCGATCACCGTCGTCGAGTCGTTGATCGCGTGGACCCTCGTGCCGATGTCGTTTTCGCGGTAACCGCGAACGGAATTGGCCCCGCCGGTTCGGAATCGATCCTCCTCGGGAATCAGGTCGAGCGGCGTCACCGCGATCGCCGTGCTGTCGGTCGTCGGGCCCAGGTCCACGCCCTTGGGGGTGATGACGCCTCCCCTCAGCCGAAGCGCGATCACCAGCCGGCGACGGGGCACGTACCCGCTCCACGAGCCCCCCAGCTTCAGGAAGTTCGCGCTTCCCCGGAACACTCCTCCGACGAACTCGCTCGTTCCGACGAGGTCGGTCCCGGAACGCGAATCGAAGGCGTTGTCCCGCTTGTCCCGCTCGCCCAGAAGGATGATCCGGTTCGTGGAATATCGCTTTCGCCCCGCGTCGAACGAAACTCGAAGCCGGGAGCTATCCGATTCGACGCGCCGATGCTCGTACGTGAGCCTGGCGCGCGTGGAATGGGTGAAGTCGTAACCGAGCGTCATGGATCCGCCGTACGCGCGGTAGGCGGTCGTCTTCTCGAGCTGGGGCGACGCCGTCGTGTCGGGAACGGTGAGGGTGCTCGGCACCTCGGGGATGGCCTCCGCAAAACCTCCCAGGGCGGCGCTCATGCGAAGCCTGAGAATCCAGAGGCGCGACAGGGTGAGGTCGAGGCGGCGATTTCCGACGCGCGCGATCCAGGGATCCGCCTCGACCCGAAATCCAAGGCGCCCGCTCGCCACGAAGCTGTAGCCGTCCTTCCAGAGATTGCGCTGGCCCACCTGGGTGGTGAGGCGAACCTGGTCGATGGTTCCGTAGCCCACGCCGGCGTCGATCCACCCCATCTTCCGCTCCCGGACGCCGACGATGAGGTCGGTCGCGGCGGTGGCGCTGTCGATCGATCCCCGGTCGAACTGGACGTCGGAGTAGAACCCCGAGTCGTAGATCCGCTGCTGGCTGAGCACCAGCTTGCTCCGCGCGAGGACGTCGCCGGGGTCGAGCACGATCTCGCGCTCCACGAACGCTGGCTTCGTGACCGCCGTCCCCTCGACGATCACCGTGCCCAGCACGGCCCGGGGGCCTGGGGTGATTCGATAGACGATGGCGACGCCGGTCGTGTCGATCTCGAGCGAGTCGCGCACGCTCACGGCGATGTAACCGCGCTCCTGGAACTTGTTCTGGACCGCCTGGCGGCTCAGGTCCTGCTTCGGGACGTCGATGGGGTCACCCGCACGGACGGTCAGCGCGTCCCGGAGCTCGGGCTCCGGAATGGGGCCGACCCCCTCGAAGCGCACGGATCGGACGAGGTACCGCCGCCCCTCCGTCAGGTAGAAGTGCACGTCCGACCGGTCGGACTTGCCCACGTCCCGGACCGGAACGCTGTCGACACGCGCCGAGAGATATCCGTGGCGGCGGTAGAAGTCCTGGAGCGTGACGCGGTCGAACCGGATGTAGTCGGCGCGAAGCGGATTCTTTCGCCACGGCCTCCAGAAGGAGGAACTGCGCGTGCGGAGGAGCTTCTTGAGCGTTCCCTCTTTGTAGTTCGTGATTCCGTGGATCGTGACGTGGCGAACGTATCGCTCGAGGGAGAGGCCGCTGTCATCCACGTCGGCCGCCCGGGAGCGCGCGGGAGCGAGGGCGGCCGCCGCGGCGAGCGCCGCGACGAGCGTGGCGATGAAGAGAGGCCGGGCGAGGCGGGTTCGCGTCCCCGCGCGGCGCCGGCGAACGACCCCGGGTTGCCTCAACCGGGCGCGGTCAGGGCGTGGCGGCCGCGCCCGCCGTGTCGGCCGGCGTCGGGGCCGTCAGCCGCTTGGAGATATCGGTGCTCGCGAGATGTCGCTGCGTTACCCGGCTCAGGTCGTTGTAGAGGGAAAAAATCACCAGGCCGACCAGGAGGACGAGGCCGATTCGCTGGAAGAAGTACTGGGTCTTGAGCGAGAGCGGCTTTTTTCGGACGCCCTCGATGAGCGCGAAGAAGATGTGGCCGCCGTCCAGGATCGGGATCGGCAGCAGGTTCATGACCATGAGCGCCAGGCTGATGAACGCCGCGAACGCGACTAGCTCCATGATGCCGCCGCTCGCCTGCTGGCTCGCGACCTGCGCGATCGCGATCGGCCCGGCGATCGACTTCCGGAGCCGGACCGGGTTGGAGACGAAGCTCCAGAGCCCCGCGTAGATCTGACCGATCGTCTGAAGCGTGTGACGCGACCCGAGCGAAACGGCCTGGAGCGGCGGATACGACTGCCGGACCGTGAGCGGCGCGGGCGGCTCCACGCCGATCTTTCCTTCGGGGTTGGTGTGCGCGACCACCGTGTAGGTCTGCCCGCCGCGGCGCATCAGAATGGAAACGTCTCGGTCGGGGAGCTGGGTGAGCGTCTTCGAAATGTCGTTCCAGTAGGTGACGCGCTTTCCGCCGATGGCCAGAACCTCGTCGCCGTCCTTGATGCCCGCGTCGTACGCCGGCAGGCCGATGAAGACGCGGCCGATCGTGGTGCCGGTGTCCCACTGGAGACCGTCGATCAGCGGTTCGACCTCCGCTCGCGGGATCGTGAGTTCGATCGTCGTGCCCGCGCGCTTCACGTGGAACCGAAGCGGATCGGACCCGCGCTTCGAGTCGAGCGACGCGCCGATCGCGTCCGAGAGCTCGAGCGTGTTCGCGGTCGACTTCCCTTCCCAATCGACGATCGCGTCCCCCGGCTTGAGGCCCGCGCGCTCCGCGACGGAACCCGCGCGCACGCCGCCCAAGCGGGTGGGCGAGGTCGGGATGTTGATTCCGATCATGTAGAGGGAGACGTACAGCACGACCGCGAAGGCGAGGTTGGCGAGGGGGCCGGCGGCGGTGATCAGGACGCGTCCCCACCACGGTTGCTCGAGGAACTCGCCCTTCTCGTGGCTTCGCTCCTCTTCGGGGTTGTCGCCGGCCATGCGAACGAACCCGCCGAGAGGGAGAAGCGAGACACGATAGTCCGTCCCGCCCCGCTGAAAGCCGAAGATGCGGGGTCCCATTCCGATGGAGAAGGAGATCACGCGCACCCCAAGCCATTTGGCGACAAGGAAATGCCCGAGCTCGTGGACGAAGACCAAGACGCCGAGAACCAGGGCGCCGTTCAGTAGGACGGGCAGGACATCGAGCATTCGGGGTTCCTTTGGTCGGTCGTAGACTGGGGCGAGGCCCTGAACAAAAACTGTAACAGGTTGAAATTACAGGGTCAATGGCGGCCCGAGCCGCCACCGGCGCCCGCGATCCCGCGCAAGAGAACCTCCTCGTAGGCCGCCCGGGTCATCGCCTCGGTCCGATCGGCCGAGAAGAGCCGGACCCGACGGCGGCCGGCCTCCCCGAGGGCAGATCGGCGCCCGGGGTCGTCCGCTAGAGCTAAGATCGCGTCCCCGAGCGCGCGCGGATCGGACGGAGGCACCAGAACCCCCGTCTCACCGTCCGCCACGGCCTCGGGAATGCCGCCGACGCGGGTCGCGACGACCGGGAGTCCCGCCGCCATGGCGTCCAGAATCGACGTCCCGAGACCCTCCAAGTAGGACGAGATCACGAAGAGATCGGCAGCCCGAAGCAGGTCGTTTACGTCCTCGCGAAACCCCAGGAAGCGGACGCTTTCTCCCAACCCCAGCTCGCCGTGCTCGCGCAGGAGCTCGGCCCGAAGGGGCCCCTCTCCCGCGATCCAGACGCGGAGGCTCGGGTGACGAGATTGAACCAGAGCCATCGCCCGAAGCAGGGTGGTCTGGGACTTGTGGGGCGCCAGCGCCGCCACTTGGAGCGCGAGCACGTCCCGGTCGCCCAGACCGAGCCGCGTTCGGATCGCGGCGCGATCGAACGGTTGTTCGAAGGGCGCCAGGTCGATGCCGCTCGGAATCACGCGAACGCTCGCCGGCTCGACGCCGCTTCGGACGAGGGCCTCTCGCACGCCCTCCGAGATGGCGACGATGGCGTCGATCGGCAGGGAGTAGAGGAGCCGGCTCCCGAGGGAACGCCGGACGAGGAAGTCGACGCGGCGCGAGAGGATCCGGGCCGGGCCGGGGGCGAGGAGCGACGCCATCGCGCCGAGCGCGTGGGCGCGGGCCGCGTGCCAGTGGACGATGTGCGGGCGGACCGTTCGGTGAAGGCGCGCGAGCGCCAAGACGGCGGAGAGGTCCCAGGTCCCTCGCATCGCGACCCGGTGCACGGGAAGCGCATCGGCGAGGGCGCGGGCGAAGAGGTCGGAGTCCTCGGGCGCCGCGAGGTGCGGCTCGTCTCCGCGGCCGCGCTG
>Ga0075434_100007177_pt1 | contig 10302 bp, 7 predicted proteins | sample RhiMethybrSRZTD3_FD_75298 | JGI IMG/M metagenome (GOLD analysis project Ga0075434, IMG submission 75298) | Populus rhizosphere microbial communities from Tennessee, USA - Rhizosphere MetaG P. TD hybrid SRZTD3 | ecosystem: Host-associated > Plants > Roots > Rhizosphere > Soil | place: USA...
CGGAGATCCGTGGAGAAGAACCTGTCGCCGTTCGAGAAAACGTCGGGCAGCGTGATGGCCGGAATAATCTGGTTCTCCGCCGTGCGCTTGCGATAGGTAGGAAAGGTGCCATCCGGATTCGGGAGCGTAGGATAGGTCGCGTTATAGTTGGCGACGAGCTTTCGGAGCTGGTTGGCGTCCACCCCGCGGCCGAACTCACGAACCTTCAGTCCCGGAAGGAGCGCCGTCGAGATACCGTCACCATTGAGATCCACGTTGGCAATGATGACATTCATCGGCGGTGCCGAAACCATTTCCGTGATGCTGGATACGGTCCACGCGTTCAGGACCTGCCGGATCCACCGGTTTCCACGTTTTAAGTCTGGAATCTCGTACAGGATATTGAAGGTGAAACGGTGCGTGCGGTCGGCATCATTGATTCCGTAGCCGCAATTCCGGCAATCCTGGAAGAAGCCTCCGCTGGGATCGGTGGGAGAAGTTGTGGAAGCCTGTGAGGAAGTGAAACGCGAAAAGGCGTAGGAGCCGGTGAACTGCAGCCGCCCGGAAAAACGCCTGTCCACTTTGATCAGCAGGGCCTGATACCTCGAGTTGTAAGCGGGAATATACTCAATGATACGACCGGTCGAGCAAGGGAATCCGACAATGTCGGCCTGATTTCCGACACAGAGAGGAATAAGGGGATCGCGCACAAAAGAGACGACTCCCGTCGTCGGATTGATGCCCGTCACCCTGGGTTTATTGAAGTGATTTGCGTCCCACGTATGGGACTGGTTGGCGACCCCGCTCTTCAGGCCGCGCCTCATGACGTAATCCGCTGATACCACCAGGTTCCTTACAATCTCTCTCTGGACGCCGGCGGTAACGTGAATCACGTAAGGCGTCGGGTAGCGGTCACCTGCGAAGATAAAATTCGCCTGCTTGACGACATCGATACCCCGAGGCCCCGAAAGATCCTTCTTCGCCGCTTCCTGTGCGCTTCCCCACTTCGCGAGAAGCTGGGATCGGATGGATGGCAGCAGATCCAGCATATTCTGTCCGGTAAAGGGAGTCGGACTGGTGAAATTCAGCGTCTCTGCCTGGCCGGGCTGGCCGAAGAACGGATTCGGCAGGTTTGTGGTACTGAAAGTGATCTGGCCGTTTCCCGCGGGGCCGAGAAGGGGCCTTTCGTAGGTCTTCTTCCACTGCGAGGCCTCCTCGGCATAGTAGATCCCGGAGCCTGCACGGATGACGGTCTTTTCGTTCGAGCCTGGAGACCAGCTAAATCCCATGGCCGGGCCAAAGTTTTTCTCGGCCCGCTGGATAAATCCCAGCTTCGAACCCGGAAGAATGGGACGGAGATATTCAGGCCTATCCAGGTCATAGCTCCACCAATTGGTTTCGATGACGTAAGACAAACCGTAGTTGAGCGTAAAGCGCGGGCGCACCCGCCACGTGTCCTGAATGTAGCCGCGAATCAAGTGATTTTGCCTGGTCTCGGGTTCCCGGTAGCTTCCCCACCAGTTGGGATCCCCGACCCCAATCGTCAACGTCCCGTTCACGGGAAGCTGCATCATCTCCGCAAAAGTGGGCACGCCCGCCGTCGTGGTACGAAGAGTCAGCGGGAGAGTGTTATAGAGCGCGGGGTTCTGCTGTTGGACTACCGACGGGCTAAAGAGACTGAAAGATCCCCTTGCATTCCGCTCCCAAAAACCGAGGATGTTGTACTTCTCCCAGTTCCCACCGAATTTCACGCTGTGGCTTCCCGTGCTCCAGTAAACGTTATCCGTGAACTGGTTGGTTCGCTGGATGCGATGCTGCTCAACGTTCGTGGCGATCCCGATGGTCATGCCGAACCCGGTGATCGTGGGCCCGCCCAGGTTGAAGCAGTACTTCGGATTGTTGCAGGTCTGGTCCCCGTAACGCAGAAAATGCTCGTTCAGGTAGCTGTAGGAGTATCGAAAGTCGTTCACCAGGTGAGGTGTCAGGACGCTGTTGAGACCAATAGCCGCCTGGTTCCTCAAGTTGTCGATCGAGGCCCAGTTCGACTCTATCGCCGTAGCCTGAATGCCGTCGTTGTTGTCCTGGCTTAAGCGCAGGAAGCCCGTGTGCCGGGCGTTCAGCTTGTGATCGACGCGGGCGTTGAACAGCCTGAATTTGAACGGGTAGGGCGCCAGATGATTGTAGCCCTGGAAAAGCGGGTCGCTGAAGGCGACACTGTAAGCGCCGATTTGGTTGGTGTACTCGTAGTTTGTGAAGAAAAACGTCTTGTCTTTCTTCAGCGGGCCGCCGAAGGTGAAGCCGCTTTGCCGGCGCGCGAACGGCGGCTGTTCAAGGGCGGCGAGAAGTTTCGGGTCGCCGCCACCGCAAGCAACCCGATTGGCAAGCACTGCCGGATCACAGGGGCGCTTCAGGCCCGGGAAGGCGGCCATATTCTGGTCGCGGAAGAAAAAGAACCCGCTTCCATGAAAGGCATTGCTGCCGGTGCGCGAGACCACGTTGACGGCTCCGACGGAGGCCCCCGAGGTGGACAGGTCAAAGTTGAAAGTGGAAATCTGAAACTCCTGCACGCTCTCTTGAGAGAAATTCTGCGTGGCTCCCGAGAGTCGTTCCCTGGTCGAAGCACCGTCGACAGTTACTGCGGATTCAGCATCGCTTGATCCACCAACCGAAATCGTGAAATAGCCGCTCGTCCAGCCCGGAGTCGCGGAGTAGTTCGCAGCGACTCCCGGCTCGAGCAGCGCCAGCGACATGAAGCTGCGGCCGTTGAGCGGCAGGTTTTCGATCCGGTTGCGGGTGATCACGCCGTCGATCTTGTATTCCGTCGTGTTGACCTGCCCCGCCTGCCCAATGACCTCCACGACTTCCGAGCTCGCTCCAACCTTGAGCTTGAAATCGACATTACCGGTCGAACCGGTCACCACCGTGAAGGTCTGGACCTGAGTTTGAAAGCTCGGGAGTTCTGCTTTGACTTCCCACTCACCGGCGTTCAGGTTGGGCAGCACATACATCCCTGTTTCGTCGGATACGGCCTGGCGGGTGATGCCGAGTGTCTTGTGCGTCGCGGTGATCGACGCTCCAGGAATCACCGCGCCGGTTTCGTCTCGAATGGTTCCGCGGATTCCCCCCGTCGCAGCTTGGCTCATCAGCAAGGCCGGGATGAGGCAGGAAACCAAGACTACCGAACACATACCCAGGAGCTTCATAGGTTCGATCCTCCTGACAGCGTTAAGAAGTATGAGCGCGGTGTTAAGAAGTATAAAAAGTATACGCGGTGTTAAGAAGTATAAGCGCGGTCGGGGGCCGGATTGCAAGCGATTACGTCCGCGCGTGAATCTGGAAGATCGACAAATTTCCTGATAGACTCCTCCAAAAAGCGGTGAACCACAAGGGGTGAACCATGAGAATAGGACGTCGGACAGGCGTAGTGATCGCATTCGTATTGCTCTTCGGGACGTTGATCCCGGCCGCCCACGCGCAGACCGTCACGGCCAAGGACAAGGCTGCATCAACGAAGTGGACTCCGCCACGGACAGCGGATGGGCAACCGGACCTGCAAGGAGTATGGGCGAATAATAACGCCACGCCAGTGGAGCGTCCGGCGGCGTTGGCCGGGAAACCCTTGCTGACGGATGCGGAAGTGGCCGCATTGAAGGCCAAGGCCGGCGAGCTGTTTTCCGGTGAGGGCGATGCCGCCTTTGGAGATGATGTGTTCACCGCCATCGTGTCGGGCGCCAAAAAATTTACGTCCAGCGATGCCGGGACCGGCAACTACAACCAATTCTGGATTGCGGACCGGGATTTCGACAACCGGACATCCTTGATTACAGATCCGCCGGATGGAAGGATTCCTTCGCTGACAGCTGAGGCAAAAAAACGGGTTCCAGCGGAGAATGTGCGCGGCTTCGATGGTCCTGAATCCCGCAGCTTATCCGAACGGTGTATCACATACGGTGCACCGCGGATTCAGGCGGCGTACAACAGCTATTACCAGATCTTTCAGACTCGCGACACCGTCGTGATTCTCATGGAAATGATCCATGATGCCCGCATCATTCCTCTGGATGGGCGCCATCATGTCGGGGACAACATTCGGCAGTTGCTTGGGGACTCCGTGGGTCACTGGGAAGGCGATACGCTGGTCGTCGACACCACCAATTACTCCCCCAAGAGTAACTTCAGGGGATCACACCAAAACTTGCACGTCATCGAACGCTTCACTCGCGTCAGTCCCGATAGAATCGACTACCAGATTACGCTCAATGATCCGACGACGTGGGTGATGCCCTGGACGCTCATGATTCCGCTGAAGAAGACAAACGAAGAGATCTACGAATACGCGTGCCACGAGTCGAATGAGGGCATGGTAGGCATTCTCTCCGGGGCTCGGGCTAAGGAGAAAGAAGCGCCGAAGAAATAACCTAATCCGCTTATTTCTTCTCCGGCTCCTCCGACGGCGCACCTGTGCCATTCGAGCCGAGAAAGAGCTTGCGTCCATCAGCGAACGTGAGATCCCGGCCATTTCCTTTCAAGCTGCCGTCTTTGGCCTGATAACCAGTGACAATAATGGACATTCCCGGTAGCAGGGACTCCTTCGTGACGCCGCGGCGGAAAAGAGTATTCGGGGTCCCACCTTCAATCATCCAGCGTTCCATGGAGCCGTCCGGTTTTTTAACGTCAATGTGGATCCATGCGTGCGGGTTAACCCACTCGACTCTGGCAACTGTTCCTTCCAATCGAATCGGTTTATCCACATCAAACTCCGCCGAAAATGCATGATGGGCTAACGCAGGCATGACCGATAAAAACAGAACAGTGGCAACAACGCTCGCTGCGAGCTTCATTGGCATACTTACTCTCCCTACTTCTGGTTACTTCGCGGCTGCTTGCGAAGGTGTCCGTACAGGAGCTCCTCCGCAAACTCCACGCACTTGTACTCGATGACTTTTGGGCTCTTTTCCAAACGTCGATAGAGAGGCATACTGATCTTCCAGGACCGCGTAAAGACCTTTGGATCCTCGATTGTCGCCTCGTACATCAAGGCGTCTGGACTGATCCGAGTATAGCGTTCGGTCACATGCAGCGCATCGCTATGGAAATTCCCGGCCCTGTCGAACCAGGTTTGATCGTTGAGGTCCGTCACATCGACGACCAGCGTATCACCTTCCCAATGGCCTACCGACCATCCCATCCACGAATCAGCGGGACTCTTCAGCTTGCTGTTCATACGGATGATGCGGCTGGCGCTGGCAAATTCGTACGCCATCACAATATTCGCCGGCGTCTGGACGATTTGAAACGGATAGGGCATATACGTGGCGCGAGGAATGCCCGGCAGATAACACTTCACTTCCGGATCCAGCTTCCACCAGTTCTCAGCGTTCTCCTGCTTTTTCTTCGCCGCCCCGGGCTGGTACGGAATCTCGTTGCCCTCGACTACACCCTGCCCGCCGGGAATGCTGAACGCCGCGCCAAGATCAGCCACCGGGCCCGGCGCCGCAGCATGATCCTGAAGGTTCCAGTTGGCCGTATTGAGAGCCTGCCATACACCATTCAGATCGGGTTTGCCGTCCGCAGTCCGCGGCGGCCTGTACGCTGCCGGCGCCTGAGCGAACGCGGCACTCGTTAGGGTGAAGATGACAGCAGTAGTGAGCCAACTTCGCATTTTTTCTCCTGGAATGTGAGCGAGTCTAACAGAACAGAAAGGGGACAGGCAAGACGCAGGGCGGCGTCAGCGGCATCAAGCGGCGTAGTCCACATGGACCGGCTGAGACTGAAGATCTTTGCGCTTCCAAACCTACGCCCCGGTAGACAAGTCAGGTCCATATGGCGTACAGGATTGGAAGGTCGGCTGCCAGAACCTGGTCTCGGCGGACCAGCGACACCGCTAAGCTCGACGCGTATCGGTGGCAGAAGCACTGTCGCGGATTTACGAGACCCCAATTGCCGCGTGATTTTATGAATTCGCCAGCCACAGGATGCGATCGAAGACTCCAACCTGCAGCTGCGCGAATCGGAGGAGCGATTTCGGTTGACGATTGACGAAGCTCCGATCGGCATAGCATTAGTCTCGCTCGATGCGCGCTTCGTCCGCGTCAATCGTGTCCTCTGCGAGATCCTGGGCTACACTTCTTCCGAACTGACGACCCTCACGGTAAGGGACGTCACGCACCCCGACGATGTCGATGAAAGAGGTGTCCTCCTTGCCTGCCCGCTTGCTCGCGGCGAAATTACACGGCATCAAGTTGAAAAGCGTTATATCCGTAAAGACGGATCGGTTGTCGACATCGTGGTCAGTGGCTCGGTGCTTCATGGCAATGATGGCGCGCCGCTGTTTTACATCTTTCACTTCGAAGACATCACCGAGCGAAAGCGCCTGGAACATGGGCAGCGATTTCTGGCAGAGGCCGGAGCCGTACTTGCCTCGAGCCTGGATTATGAAGAGACGCTCGGAAATGTCGCGCAGCTGGCTGTTCGTAATCTCGCTGATTTTTGTATTGTCGGTATCATCGAAAAAGACGGCATAATGCGGCGTTTGAAGGTCTCGCGTCGAGATCCGTCGAAGGCATGGATCTGCGATATTTTCATGCAGGTTCCTATACCCAAGCGTGGCTCATCGCTGATTGCGCCGGTGCTTGAGAACAAACAGGCGGTTTTTATTCCATTCCTGTCACCGGAAACCCTTTCATCGCTGTCTGAAGAGGGGCGTGAGGCCGTTCGTGCCGGCGATGTGAACTCCTTTATAGCCGTGCCACTCCTGGCGCATGGAAAGCTGTTAGGCCTGATAGTGTTTTTGTGCTCAGCACGAGTTCGCGTGTATGGGCATTCGGACTTACGGCTCGCGGAGGAGCTTGCGCGGCGCGCCGCTCTCTCGATCGAGAATGCACGCCTCTTCGGCGACGCACAACGCGCGATCAAGACCCGCGAAGACGTAGTCGCGGTTGTATCGCACGACCTCAAGAATCCGTTGTCAAACATCGAACTTGTAGTCCATTTATTTCGAAACTTGGACGAGATCGATACAGAGCAAGTCCGGAAATTCGCTGACAAGGTTCAGCGAGCGGTCGAGGAAATGAGCGCGCTGATCACCGACCTTCTCGACTTCGCCCGTTTTGAAAATGGAACTTTTTCTGTGGTCCCGTCGGCAGACCGGCTCAGTTCCGTGGTGTTTCCGGTGATTGATCGAATCCGGGTTCTGGCTGAAGCCAAGCAGCAGAAAATCGATGTCGACTTACCATCAAGCCTTCCCGAAATCCTGGTTGATGCGCACAGGCTCCGTCAGGTAATTTCCAACTTGCTGAGTAATGCCATCAAGTTTACCCCGCGCCAGGGCGTGATCCGGCTTACGGCCCGCCAACGGGACGATGAGATTCTTATAACTGTATCCGACACAGGACCGGGCATCCCGCAGGAACATTTGTCGAAAATTTTCGATCGGTTCTGGCGGGCACCTGGTACAAAACAGACCGGAAGCGGCTTGGGGCTGGCGATAGCCAAGGGCATCATTCTGGCTCATGGCGGAACAATATGGGCTGAGAGCGAATTCGGGAAAGGCAGTTCGTTCTTCTTCACTCTGCCTTTGGCCGCTTTGGACACGAGCAACCCGACCAAGCGTGCAGCATGAACACAACCCCTCTCATTTTGAACGTGTGTACGGGACGGGTGGCCGCTACAGATCGAAACGCGGCGGTATCGATGAAAGCTGGTTTTCTTCGACGATCAAGGCGTCCAATGGGCCGCTCACGCGAGATGATGAGGGGATCACGCGTGATCGAAGAACTCTCCAACCAGATGTTCGCGCAGTTCACCTCTTCTCTCCAGCAGAGTCTTCAGGCAACCGGGAATCCAGCCGGCGTCGATGAAAAGACGAAACCACTGCGCGCCTTACCGCTGGTCCTTGCCGCTATCCGAAACATGATTCGCAAATTTTTGCGTGTTCGATCATGAAAGACATTTTCGAGGATTTGTCGAAAGCTGCGCAGAGTCCCGGTGGCGCCTGCATCGCTACCGTAGTCCGGACCGAGGGCACAGCCCCAAGGAAAGAAGGCGCCAAGATGCTGATCATCGATGGCAGGCCTCTCAATGGAGCTGTGACCATCGGCGGCTGTGTCGATTCGCAGGTGATCGAAACTTCCGAGGAGGTCACGCGCTCCGGCTGTCCTCAATTGCTCGAAGTTCACCTCGGTGAGGAAGATGCTTTCGAAATAGGACTCACTTGTGAAGGAACGCTTGGTGTTTTTGTAGAGCCGGTTCGAATGAGTTCGGAAATTCTTTCTGAAGCAAAACGCTTGCTGGATCAAGGGTCGGCTTTCGCGCTGGCGTCCATAATTCAATCCGCTGTTCCAGAAGCCAAAGTTGCAGCGAAAGCCATCATCTCCAGCACCGGGGAAATATCGGGCTCACTCGGAAACCCGGAACTCGACCAGACAGTTTTGGATTTAGCGAAGGGGTTTCTATCCAAAGGCGTCTCTCGCGCCGTTCGCCTGGATGCGGTGGAGGTATTCATCGACGTCATTGGTTATAGTCCCGACCTTTACGTCTTCGGCGCAACTCAGGTTGCCGTCCCGGTGGCAAGACTGGCCAGCCGTGTGGGTTTTCGGGTTCACGTCATCGACAGCAGGCCGTTGTTTGCAACTCGAGAACGCTTTCCGGACGCTGCCGAGATCGTCGTGGGTTTTCCGGGAGAGATTGCACAGCAACTCCAATTGACGCAATCCAGCTTCGCGCTTCTTTTAGCGCATGCCGCCAAACATGATCTTCCGGTTTTGCGGGTGCTGCTCCAATCGGATGTCCAATATATCGGCGTTTTGGGAAGTTCGAGGCGGGCAAATGCATTAACTTTGAAACTCAGGGAAATGGGCCTCACGAATGGCCATATTGGCCGCATCCACATTCCTGTTGGGCTGGACATCGGCGCGGAAACCGGGGACCAGACGGCCGTTTCGATCGTCGCAGAACTGCTGATGATTCACAAGGGGAAGACCGGACGGAGCATGAGGGCCGTGCGAGTATAATGCAGGCATCTCTGTCGCGCCTGCGGCGCTGTAGTCTTGGCTGCAGTTTACCCAGGGCTGACGCCCTGGGCTACGTCCTGACGCCGCTACGCGGCTGAATTTAGCTCGCGAAGCGAGCGTCATACCATAGCCCAGGGCGTTAGCCCTGGGTCAAAAAACGTCCGCTCGAGCAGCCGCGCAGCGGCGACAGAAGCGACTTTATGTGCAAATCCGGGAAGAAATGAGTCTCTACACGGCCACCATTCTCGAGCACGCCAGGCATCCTAGAAATTTCGGCAGGATGATATTGCCCGACATTGCTCTGGAGGAAGTGAATCCGCTCTGTGGAGACCGGATACGCATCGAGCTTCGATTCGGCAGTGACCATGCGGTGAAGGAAGCAAGATTCTCCGGCGAAATGTGTGCCGTCGCCAAAGCTTCAGCATCCATTCTGGTGGCTTCACTCGAGGGCATGACGTTAGCCGGCGTCGCAGAAATCAGCGACTCACAGATTCTTCGAAACCTGGGCGGTCCGATCCGGAATGACAGAAGCAAGTGCGCTCTGCTGGCCATCATGGCACTGAGAGGTGCGACTCGGTCTGCTAAATGAATTGGAGGGAAACATGACGCGGCGTCAACTTCTTCGAGGACTGGCGGCCATGCCGATCGGTTTTTCGGCAGCCTTGAGCGCGACAGCGCAAGGAAACAGAGATGTCGCCTACGGCGCGACCACACTTCCTGCCGGCATTCGTTCGCGCTTGATCAACAACGTCAATGGCATTACCTACCACGTGCTGGAAGCAGGATTCGAAGGAGCCGCGCGGCCATGCGTCCTGCTCATCCATGGATTCCCGGAACTCGCGTATAGCTGGAGAAAGGTGATCCTGCCGCTCGCGCGCGCAGGATTTCATGTCATCGCCCCGGACCTTCGAGGTTACGGACGCAGCGGCGGTACGGATGTGACATTCGATGACGATCTTGCACCGTTCACGCTTCTCAACAAAGTAAGAGATATGCTCGGGCTGCTGTCTGCAGTCGGCTATCGCTCGGTGGCTGCCGTCGTCGGTCACGATCATGGCTCCGGCGTGGCGGCCTGGTGCGCGCTGGCGCGGCCTGACGTTTTCCGGTCCCTGGTATTGATGAGCGCTCCGTTCGGCGGCGCGCCTTCGCTGAATCCCAGCCCTTCGCCCGGCACCAGCGTCGATGATGACCTGGCGAAGTTGCCGGTCCCGCGCAAGTACTACCAGACGTACTACACGACGCGGCCGGCGAACGAGAACATGTGGCACCCTCCACAGGGTATCCATAATTTCCTGCGCGCGTACTATCACTT
>Ga0075434_100007182_pt1 | contig 10301 bp, 8 predicted proteins | sample RhiMethybrSRZTD3_FD_75298 | JGI IMG/M metagenome (GOLD analysis project Ga0075434, IMG submission 75298) | Populus rhizosphere microbial communities from Tennessee, USA - Rhizosphere MetaG P. TD hybrid SRZTD3 | ecosystem: Host-associated > Plants > Roots > Rhizosphere > Soil | place: USA...
GAGTAGTGTAGGGCACGGCGTGCCGTGCCCAATTTACCTTCTTGACGCCCTTGCCGCGCCGGACTATGACCGTCGCATGCGAATCCGATCTCTCCGCGCCCTCTTTCTCGCCTTTCTCCTCGCTCTTTCCGCCGCGCCTTCGGTCCATGCCGCCAAGCTCTACGTCGTCTACGCCTCGATCGGCGGGACGCAGGCGGTCGGCTGGGTGGCGCGCGAGGCGGGGCTCTTCGCCAAGCACGGCCTCGACGTGGAGATGCTCTTCACCGGCGGCGGCCGCGCGGTGACCTCGCTCCTCGGCGGCGATACGCCGATCGTGACGGTCGGCGGGCCGTCGGCGATCGCGGCGCGCCTGGGCGGCGCGGACATCGTGCTCACCGCGCACATCTTCGACACGATCCTCTATTCGCTCATGGTCGCGCCGGAGATCAAAACGGTCGCGGATCTCAAAGGCAAGAAGATCGGCGCGAGCCGCTTCGGCTCGGCGACCGACTTCTCGCTCCGCTACGTGCTCGCGCACTACGGCCTCGATCCGGTGAAAGACGTGACGATCTTCCAGATCGGCGGACAGGCGGAGACGCTGGCGGCGCTCCGCGCCGGCTCGATCCACGGCGGCGTGATCGCCTCGCCGGCGACGGCGGAGGCGAAGCGCATCGGCATGAAGGAGCTCGTCAACATGGCGACGCTGAACGTGCCGTACCCGCAGACCGCGGTCGCGACGACCGAGAGATATTTAAAGCAAAACCGCGACACGGTCGTCCGCTTCACCCGCGGGTACATCGACGGCATCCGGCGCTTTCGCGCGGACCGAGAATTCTCGCTCCGCGTGATCGCGAAGTACACGAAGATTTCGAGCCGCCCGACGCTGGAGGCGACCTACGACGACTACGCGCCCTACGTGAAGCAGAAGCCGACGCCGACGGTCCAGTCGGTGCAGACCGTGCTCGATCAATTGTCGCCGAGCGACCCGCGCGCCCGCGGTGCCCGGCCGCGCGAGTTCATCGACCCGAGCGTGATCGAGCAATTGGAAAAGGACGGATTCTTTAGTGAGAAGTGAGTAGTGTAGGGGTGGGTTTCAAATCCGCCCAAGATTTTTCGTGTAGGGGCGGTTCGCGAACCGCCCGGTGAAAGTTTCGCGTAAATGCAGGGACGCGTTTTCTTAGGAGTCACCCCCGCGAAAGCGGGGGTCCAGTCCGGAAAGAAAGCCTGGATTCCCGCGTGCGCGGGAATGACTCAGAAGACCGAGTTTCGGATAACAGGGGCGGGCTTCAAACCCGTCCTTTATTTTCCCACGATGGAATGCGCCCTCACCCTTGCCCTCTCCCGAAGGGAGAGGGAACCAGAAAAAGGAAACCCTCAACGCGGTTGGTGTGTGGTGACGCTTTCTCTCGCCCTTGCCCGCTTGCGGGAGAGGGTCGGGGTGAGGGTCCCCGCGGGCCGTTCCGGGCAAATTTCCTCGGCCGGGCAAGCGAAATCGGACAATCCTTTGACAACGCGGTGAAATGGATATAAGTATTAAAAGAGCGCCCCATCGACAGTGAAACGCGATATAAAATATCAAAGCCCAAAAGAAAGAGCCGGCCAAGAGATGCACCCCAAGGGGTGCATCTCTTTTTTTGGCCCGGTGGAGGTTCGGCCTTGCGCGAGCAAATAGAGATCCTGGCGTCGCTTCAGAACGTCGACCGCGAAATCAAAGATAAAAATCTAGCCAAGAGAGTCCTCACCGACGAGATCAGAAAGCGCGAGGAAGAGATCGCGCTCAAGAAACAGGAAGTTGCCCATCTCAAGGCCGAATGGACCGAGAAAGAAAAAAGCCGGCGCGACAAAGACACGACGCTCCAGGACGAGGGGCGCAAGGCCACCGACAAGCGCATGCGCATGACGCGCATCAAAAATATCCGCGAGCTCCAGGCGCTCCAGCACGAAGTCGATCAGATCAAGATGCAGAATTCCCTCCTCGAAGAGGATCTGATCGGTATCATGGAGGACCTCGAAGCGCGCGGCGCGGTGCTGCACGAGCGCGAGGAGGAATTGAAGACGCTCGAGCAGGCGTGGAACGAGCAGAAATCCGCGCTCGAAGCACAGGTCGTGCAGCTCGACAAGGAAGTGGCCGATACCGCGAGCGGCAGACAGTCGATCGCGTCGCGCTTGAGCGGCGATCTGATCGGCCGCTACGAGATGATCTTTCAGCGGCGCGGCGGCACGGCAGTCGTCGGCGTGACCGACGGCATCTGCCAGGGCTGTTACATGAATATCCCGCCGCAGCTCACCAACGAGATCAGGAAAAACGAACGGCTCAACCTCTGCCCCAGCTGCCACCGCATCCTCTACTACAAGCCCCCGGAACCGACCGAAGACAAGCAGATCTGAAATGGCGGACGCTCCCGCGGGCGAATGGCTGCTGATGGTCGACGGCGCCTCGCGGGGGAATCCCGGCGAGGCGGGCTCGGGCGCGGTCATTTTCGACCCCGAGGGCGAGACTGTGCGCGAGCTGTCGCGCTATCTCGGCAAGGCGACGAACAACGTCGCGGAATATGCCGGCCTTTTGATGGGTTTGGAGGAGGCGCTGAAGCTCGGCATCACGCGGCTCCGCGTCGAGAGCGATTCGGAATTGCTCGTGCGGCAGCTGAACGGCATCTACCGCGTGAAAGAGCCGAGATTGATCGAACTGCACAGCAAGGCGCGTGAGCTGTTGCGGCGCTTCGAGGCCTATCGTATCATGCATGTAAGGCGCGAGCAGAACCGCATCGCCGATCGGCTGGCGAACCAGGGGATCGACGATGCACATAAGAAAAATTCGTAAACGAATTCGGGCTAAAGTAGATCAAGCGATCGCTCCCGCGAGGGAGAGGAAAGTCCGGACTCCACAGGACAGGGTGGCCGCTAACGGCGGCCCCGAGTGATCGGGGGAAAGTACCACAGAAAAGACACCGCCCGCTGCAAAGCGGGTAAGGGTGAAAAGGCGAGGTAAGAGCTCACCGGCCCGCCAGTGATGGCGGGCGCACGGCAAACCCCACCTGGAGCAAGGCCAAATAGGAGGGTTGGGTGGTCCGCCCGTAGCCCTCGGGTAAGGTCGCTCGACCCTGCGAGCAATCGCAGGGCAAGATGAATGATCGCTGTGGCCTCTCATAAAGGCCATCACAGAATCCGGCTTACCGATCTACTTTAGCCTGATTTTTTTTCCGCCGCGCGATTCCATAAAGAATTTTAATCGGGCGCGATCCGTTGCGCCGGATCGCATGGGGCGCGCGCGTCTGCGAGCGTTTGAGGCTCCGGCCGCGTCCGGACGCGTCGCGGGTGCCGTTTCGCTTCCGCATTTACGCCCGCCCAATTACCCTTTTCTGCGCGCGATGCACGCGCGATGCCAGCGGCCGCCGGCCATGGCCGCATGAGGCCAGCCTGAAGCGCTCCTGAGCGCCCCGAAAATGCGATAAATCCAGCCCTACATCTTGGGCTTTTTGATAAAAAATTTGCCTATTTGGCACTATTTGTCGTATAGTGTCATTACCCCCCTACCCCAGGCCTTTCAGGCGGCAAATTTTTTTATTGACAGACCGGAAGCGTAACGCTATAAGACGCCCTTAGTGGGATAAAGTGGGATAACTACCCATGACATCCCGCGACGGTCCAAAATTAGGGTCGTCGTGGTGAGGTAGCGGTCTTATGTTTCGCGGCAGCTTCGAACATACGGTCGACAACAAAGGACGCCTCAGCATCCCGGCGAAATTTCGCGAGGTGCTGATCGGCAAAGGCGACGACCGCATCGTCATCACCAACTTCGTCGTCGAGCAGGCCCGCTGCCTCGACGTCTATCCGCTCGATGAATGGCTTCGCTTCGAGGACGAGGTGAGAAAAAAACCGCGCTTCGACCGGCGCATGGTGTCTTTCCAGAATTATTATCTGGGCGGCGCGAGCGAATGCGCCGTCGACAAGCAGGGGCGGATTCTCATTCCGCCGCTGCTCCGCGAATATGCGGGCTTGAGGCGCGACGTCGTGCTCGTTTCCGCTCTCGATAAGTTTCGCGTGTGGGACCAGGAGACGTGGAAGAAGGTTTTTGCTGAGGCCGAGGAGAAGTTGATGCAGGATCCTGATTTTCTCGGCGACTTGGGACTCTGAGTCAACCGCCCGCGCGCCGCGCCGGGCAGAAGGAGAAAGGGAATGCTGCAGCGAAAAATCATCCAGGATGTTTCGGTGATCGACATCGCGGGCGATATCGATTTTCGCGAGATGATCCGGATCAAGGACGTGATCGGCTCGCTCATCGCGCGCGAGCAGACGAAAGTGGTGCTGCACCTCCGCAGCGTCGATCACATCAACTATCTCAGTATCGGCGTGCTGCTGGAGCGTTTGAAGGTTCTCCGCAACTTGAACGGCGACTTGAAGCTCGCGGGCATGACGCCCTATGTGCGCGACATTTTTCGCGTGGTGGGCATGGATCAATTTTTCGAAGACTACACGACGCTCGAAGACGCGATCGACAGCTTCGACGACGACTGGGAAGGCGACGGCACCTTCCATTAATGGAGTATGCGCACGCGCCGGTGCTGCTCGAGGAGGTGACCGAGATCCTCGAGCCGCAGGCGCAGGGAAAATATCTTGACGGAACGCTCGGAGGCGGAGGGCACGGAGAAAAAATACTGGAGCGAAGCGATCCCGACGGCGAGCTCCTCGGACTCGACTGGGACGACGAGGCGCTGGCGGCGGCGGAAAAAAAACTCGCGCGCTTCGGCGCACGGGCGATTCTCCGCCGCGCGAACTTCCGCGATGCCGGCGCGATTTTCCGCGAGATCGGCTGGGAGCGCGTCGACGGCGCGGTGCTTGACTTGGGCATCTCGTCGCGCCACGTCGATGAGCCGGAGCGCGGCTTCAGCTTTCAGGGCGAGGGGCCGCTCGACATGCGAATGGACCGGCGCCAGCCGCTCGACGCGGCGACGATCGTGAATACGTTCTCCGCCGACGAGCTGGCGCGGATATTGCGGGAATACGGCGAGGAGCCGCGCGCGCGGCGCATCGCCGCGGCGATCGAGCGCGAGCGGCGGCGCGCGCGCATCGCGACGACGAAAGAACTGGCGGATTTAGTGGCGCGGACCATCGGACAAAAACGCGGGCACATCCATCCCGCGACCAAAACGTTTCAGGCGCTCCGCATCGCGGTGAACCGCGAGCTCGAGAACCTGGAGGCATTTTTGGAAAACGGCTACAAACTCCTACAGCCGAAGGGGCGCCTCGCGATCATCTCGTTTCATTCACTCGAAGACCGCATCGTCAAGCAGACGTTTCGTAAATGGAGCCGGAGCTGCCTCTGCCCGCCGCGCACACCGGTGTGCCGCTGCGGCTGGAGCCAGAAGGTGAGGCTTCTGACGCCGCGGCCCCGCACCCCCTCCGTGCAGGAGATCGAGCGCAATCCCCGGGCGCGCTCGGCGAAGCTCCGCGCGGTCGAACGGATATAAAAGTATGGCGCTCGCGCTCGGCCACAAACGGATATGGAGCCTTGGTCTCTTTAAAGGCCGCGGGGCCGAGCCGCTGCGATCCGCCGCGGGCGGCGGCTTCCTGCTGCCGGCGCTGCTGGGCCTCGGGCTGCTCGCGATGGCGCTCGCGCACGTGTGGCTCCGTTTGCAGGTCGTCCATATGGGCTACGCGCTCTCGACCGCCACGAAGCTGGAAAGAGAATTGGAGCAGGAAAACCGCGAGCTCAAGGTCGAGCTCGCGACGCTGACCTCGCCGCAAAGACTCGAAGCGATGGCGCGCTTGCGCCTGGGCATGACCCAGCCGCAGCGCGGACAGGTGGTGATCCTCCCATGAGACGCTCATTCGCCGGCGTGAGGCTCCGCCTCGGCGCCGCCGGGGGATTTTTCCTCATCATCTTTCTCGCGGTCGCGCTGCGCGCGTTCCAGCTCCAGATCCTCGACGGCGAAAAGCTCCGCCAGCTCGGCGAGAAGCAGCACCTGAAAGAGATGATCGTCCTGCCCAAGCGCGGCACGATCCTCGACCGCGCCGGCGAGCCGCTGGCGCTCTCGCTCGAAGGGCAGTCGGTGTATGCGCGGCCGCGCCGCATCAAGGATCCGAAGGCGATCGTCGCCAATCTCGCACAGACGCTCGGCCTCGATCCCGCGGACGTCGCCCAGAAGCTCGTCTCGGAGAAATCGTTCATCTGGCTCAAGCGCCAGGTGACGCCGAAAGAGGCCGAGCGCGTCGAGATGCTCAACGTCGACGGCGTCGGGATTTACGTCGAGCCCAACCGCTACTATCCGCAGGGACAGCTCGCCGCGCAGCTCGTCGGCTTCGTCGGCCGCGACTCTCAAGGGCTCGAAGGCGTCGAGATGCACTACGACGGCTATCTCCGCGGCGAGAGCGGCTCGTCGGTCGTCGAGCGCGACGCGCTGGGCCGCCGCGTGCTTATCCAGGGCGTCGAGACGCTGCAGATCCCGCCGGGCTCCGACCTGCAGCTCACGCTCGATACCTCGATCCAGCATCTCGCCGAGCGCGAGCTCGAGGCGACGGCCGCCAAGTACCGCGCCAAGGCGGGCGTCGCGATCGTCGTCGAGCCCTTCACCGGCGAGATCCTGGCGCTCGCCAATTATCCATTCTTCAACCCGAATAACTTCACGCGTCAGTCGTCGAACCAGTGGCGCAACCGCGCGGTCACTGACAGCTTCGAGCCGGGCTCGACCTTCAAGACGATCCTCGCGGCCTCGGCGCTCGAGGAAGGCGTGGTCGGCAAGGAAGATTTATTTTTCTGCGAGAACGGCAAATACGCCTACGGCGGCAAGATCATCCACGACACGCACGAGCACGGCTGGCTTCCTTTCGCCAAGATCATCCAATATTCTAGCAATATCGGCGTGACGAAAGTGGCCGAGAAATTAGGCAAAGAGCGCTACGCCAAATATATAGAGAAGTTCGGCTTCGGCCAGCCGACCGGGATCGACCTTCCCGGCGAAGCCAACGGAGCGGTCAGGCGCTCTGAGAAATGGGCGGCGGTCGATCTCGCGACGCACGCCTACGGTCAGGGCATCGCGGTGACGCCGGTCCAACTCGTGATGGCCTACGGCGCCGTCGCCAACGGCGGCTTCCTCATGCGCCCCTTCGTGGTGAAGCGCGCGGTCGCGGCCGACGGCCGCCTCCTATGGGAAAATCAGCCGCACGTCGTGCGCCGCGTCGTCTCCGAAGAGACCGCTCGCACCTTGACCTCCATTCTGAAAGGCGTCGTCGACGAGGGCGGCACCGGCGTGCTCGCGAGCGTCGAGGGCTTCGAAGTCGCGGGCAAGACGGGCACGGCGCAGAAGGCGGAGCACGGCGTCTACACGAGGAAGCGCGTGGCGTCGTTCGTCGGCTTCGTGCCCGCCGATCAGCCGCGGCTCGTCATGGCGGTCATCCTGGACGAGCCGGAAAGCAGCGTCTACGGCGGCACCGTCGCCGCTCCCGCATTCCGTAATATCGCCGCGGCCGCACTGCAGCGCCTCGCGGTCGTGCCCGACAAGGGCACGCCGCAGCCGTCGGCGCCGACACCTCAGGAAGCGGCTGCGTCGAAGATTCCACGCAAGACCGAGCGCATATCCGCGCGCGACGACGACCTCAGCGTGCCCGACTTCCTCGGCCTCAGTCTCCGCGAGGCGGTGGAAAAGGCGCGCGCGATGAAAATCAAGGTCGAGATGCGCGGCAACGGCTACGTCGTGAAACAGTCGCCTGTCCCGGGCGCCGCCTGGGGCAAGGACGGCACGCTCACTCTCAATCTCCAGGGCTGAAGACGATGAAACTCGGCGAGCTCCTGCAAGCGGGCGAAGTGGAAGAGACACAAGGAAATGTCGAGCGCGCGGTTGCGGGCCTGGCCTACGACTCGCGTCAGGTAAAGCCCGGCTTCGTCTTCTTCGCCGTTCCCGGCGCGAAGAGCGACGGCCATGAATTCATCCCCGATGCGCTCGCCCGCGGCGCCGCCGCCGTCGTGGTCGAGCGCCGCGTTCCTCAGCCCGGAGACGCCGCCGCCATCCGCGTGCATAATGTCCGCCGTGCGATGGGCCACTGGGCGGCGCGTTTTTATGGATACCCGAGCCGCAAGCCGAAAGTCGCCGGCGTCACCGGCACGAACGGCAAGACCACCGTCACCTATATTCTCGAATCGATCTTTCGCGCCGCCGGCATGGCGGCCGGCGTCGTCGGCACGGTGAATTACCGCTACCGCGATTGCGCGCTGCCCGCGCCGCACACAACGCCCGAATCCGTCGATCTTCAGCGTCTGCTCGCGGAGATGACGCGCGCCGGGGTCGAGGGGGTTGCGATGGAAGTCTCCTCGCACGCTCTGGAGCTCGAGCGCGTGCGCGGCATCGACTTCGACGCCGCAATCTTTACGAATTTGACGCGCGATCATCTCGATTTTCATGCCGACATGGAGCATTACTTTCTGAGCAAGAGCAAGTTTTTCACCGATTATCTGCCGGCGAGCGTCAAGCAGAAAAAATCCGCGGTCATCCACGGCGGCGATGCCAAAGGGCGTGAGCTGCTCGATAAAGTTTCCAGCCTGGGCCTCGAAGTCGTGAGCTATGGCCACGACTCCAAGTGGGATGTCCATCCGGTCGATGTCAGCGGCGACCTCGAAGGGCTGCGCGGTAAGATCCAAATGGGCGGCCGCGCGATCGCCTTCTCCTCGCCGCTCGTCGGCTCGACCAATTTGGAAAATATTCTCGCGGCGGCTGCGGCCGCTTTCGCGTTGGAAATCGAGCCCGACGCGATCACTCGCGGCATCGGCGCGCTGAAAAGTGTTCCCGGCAGGCTCGAGAAGGTGGAAAACGGCGGCGGCATCACAGTGCTGGTCGATTATGCCCATACGCCCGACGCCCTCGAGCGCGCGCTCAAGCTGTTGAAGCCGTTGACGCCCGGCCGTCTGATCGCGGTCTTCGGCTGCGGCGGCGACCGCGACCGCGGCAAGCGGCCGCTCATGGGCGAGGCCGGGACGCGTCTCGCCGACATCGCCGTCCTCACCTCGGACAACCCGCGCACCGAAGAGCCGCTGAAGATTCTCGACGACGTCGAAGCCGGCGCGAAAAAAAGCGGCGCGAAAAAAATTCCAACCGGCGCAGTCGAGACGCAAGACCCGAAGCTCGAAAATGGTTTTTATGTCGTCGAGCCCGACCGGCGCGCGGCGATCGGATTATCTCTGCGGCTCGCGCGCCGCGGCGATCTGATCCTGCTCGCCGGGAAGGGCCACGAGGATTATCAGATTCTCGGGATGGAGAAGATTCATTTCGACGATCGCGAAGTGGCGCGGGAGGAGATGGAGAAACTCTCGGTAGTCAATGATCTAAGGAGGAAGTAAGAACATGAACGGAGTCGATCCAAATGCCATGGACGTTGGAGCAGATTTTGTCCGCGACGACTGGGAAGCTCATGCGGCCGGGGACGCGCAGCGCTTTCGGCGAGGTTGTGACGGATTCGAAGAAGGTTGGGGCGAATTCCGTCTTCGTCGCGCTCAAGGGCCGGAAATTCGACGGTCATCGCTTTGCGAAGGCCGCAGCGCGCCGCGGCGCGGCATGTCTGATCGTCCATAAGAAAATTTCGCTCGCATCGGTGAAAGACGCCGCGATCGTCCGTGTCGGCGACACTCTCGAAGCGCTGGGGGCTCTCGCGCACGACCGGCGCGTGAGGCTCGGCCCGAAGGTGCTCGCGATCACCGGCTCGAACGGCAAGACGACGACCAAGGAGATGGTCGCGGCGATTCTCGAAAAGGGCGCATTAAACGGCGCATCGCTTAGGAGACGCGTGCTGAAGACCGAAGGCAACTTCAACAATCTCGTGGGCCTGCCGCTCACGCTTTTGCGCCTTTCCGAGCGCGACCGCGCCGCGGTCGTGGAGCTCGGGACGAGCAATCCGGGCGAGATCGCGCGGCTGACGCGTATCGCCGCACCCGACGTGGCGATCGTCACGTCGGTCGGGCCGGCGCATCTCAGCGGTTTGAAGAGCGTGGCGGGCGTGGCGCGGGAAAAAGGGCAGATCTTCCGCGGGCTGCGTCGCGGCGGCGTCGCCGTGGTGAACCTCGACGACCCATGGACGCGCCGCATCGGCGCGAAGCTGAAAGGAAAGAAAATCACCTACGGCGAAGGCGGCCGCATACGCGCCGAGAGCGCTACGGCGCTCGGCGCCGGCGGCAATGCATTCGTTCTCCGTGCCGGCGGACGGCGCGCGCGGATCCGGCTCAAATTCTCCGGCGCGCACAATTTATCCAATGCGCTCGGCGCGGCGGCGATGGCCCATGCTTTGGGCATCGATCTGCGCGCGATCCGCGCCGGATTGGAAGCCGCGCGGCCTTTCTC
>Ga0075434_100007184_pt1 | contig 10300 bp, 7 predicted proteins | sample RhiMethybrSRZTD3_FD_75298 | JGI IMG/M metagenome (GOLD analysis project Ga0075434, IMG submission 75298) | Populus rhizosphere microbial communities from Tennessee, USA - Rhizosphere MetaG P. TD hybrid SRZTD3 | ecosystem: Host-associated > Plants > Roots > Rhizosphere > Soil | place: USA...
GAAGTCGCGAAAGCAAATCATCTGAAAACCTGGGCGTGGGAATCCACACCACTGATGGTAGGAGGTGTGCTTTACATCAGCACTTCGCTCTCCCAAGTGGCGGCCGTCGACGCCGCGACAGGCCAGACCCTTTGGGTGCACGACCCTGAGACATGGAAGAACGGAACACCTTCGAACAACGGCTTCGTGCATCGCGGTGTCACATACTGGGCGGAAGCAAACGACCGACGCATTCTGTTCGGCACCGGCGACGGCTACCTGATATGCCTGAACGCCGCGACGGGAAAGCCCATTTCCACCTTCGGAGACGGGGGACGTATCGATCTGACACGAGGGCTTGGTCGAAGTGTCGATCGCCACCTGTACGGGGTCTCCTCCCCACCCGTCATCTGTCGCAACGTCGTGGTCATGGGTTCAAAGGTCAATGACATTCCACTTGCTGCGGAGATGCCACCCGGCGACGTGCGAGGCTTCGACGTTCTTACCGGCAAGCAGCGGTGGATTTTCCATTCCATCCCAAGATCGGGAGAGTTCGGGAACGAGACCTGGAAGAATGGTTCCTGGCAAACGACGGGCTCGGCCAACGTTTGGACGATGATGAGTGCGGACGAAGAATTGGGCTACGTCTACCTGCCCGTTAGCACGCCTTCGGACGATTTCTACGGGGTTCACCGTCCCGGGGACGGCCTATTCGGTGACAGTCTGGTCTGTCTGGATGCGCGGACCGGCAATCGCGTCTGGCATTTTCAGATGGCTCATCACGGGCTGTGGGACTACGACCTTCCTTCGGCACCCAACCTGATCGACATTCAAGTGGACCGAAAGCGTGTGAAGGCTGTGGCGCAGGTGAGTAAACAGGGCTTCTGCTACGTCTTTGACCGCGTCACGGGCAAGCCGATGTGGCCCATCGAAGAGAGATCCGTTCCCCAGTCGATGGTGCCCGGGGAGAAAACGTCCTCGACTCAGCCCTTTCCAACCAAGCCTGCGCCGTTTGATCGACAAGGGGTCACAGAGAACGATGTCATTGACTTCACGCCGGAGCTGCACAAGCAAGCGATGGCCGTTTTGGAAAAATACAATTACGGTCCGCTTTTCACGCCGCCATCTCTAGAGAAGCCAACGATTGAGATGCCTGGTATTGCCGGAGGCGCGAGCTGGTCGGGTGCCGCGTCCGATCCTGAGACCGGCATTCTTTTTGTCTCGTCGGTCACACTCCCGTACGCGTGCAAGTTGTCCAAGTCGTCGGTACCTAATATCGACTACTTCGGGGAGATGACTCCAGTTGAAACGATGCAAGGCGTGCCTCTCTGGAAACCGCCCTATGGGCGGATCACGGCCATGGATCTGAACACGGGCGACCATCGGTGGGTAAAACCGGCAGGTGACCTGGCCCAGAGCAATCCCAAGTTGCAGCAACTCGGCCTTCACTCCCTCGGGCGACCCGCGCGCGGTCACCTGTTGCTGACAAAGACGCTGCTAATCGTGGGGCAAGAGGGCGGCACGCATCGCGAGGGAGGCGGTCCTGAGAAGGTGCCGGACTTCGAGATTAGCGACCCCAAACTCTGCGCCTATGACAAGGCGACAGGAAAGCTGGTGGGCGAAGTGGCGCTACCACGCAACGCGACAGGGGCACCAATGACCTACAGACTGAATGGCAGACAATTCATCGTCGTCCCCACCGGGGGCGCCAATCTACCTGCGGAACTTATCGCGTTGTGTCTGCCCTAACACAGGGTGAAGGTTGGGACGGTGTACACACTGGTTGTCGCGAAGGATATCGGAATGAAAGCTTTACGCTACGGAGCACTGACCATTGTTGTTGCCTTCTGCGGGCTCTCTCAAGCGCAGTCCGCACACAAAGAGAATTCTGGTTCTGCAAGGGAAAAGCTTGTCGGAGCGTGGTATCTAGCTCACATAGAAGCGCCGGGACCGGACGGGAAGCCCGTGGACATGCCTCAACCGAAAGGCATGCTGATCTACACACTCGACGGCCATATGTCAGTGCAGCTCATATACCCAGAGTCCGCACATGTTCAATCCAATGAGTACGTCAAGGATGGATACGAGGGTTCGTTCGGGAGCTATGACGTGGATGAAGCAACGCACACCTTGACCCATCACGTGCAGGGATCGGTTACGCGAGACCTCCTCGTCGGCAAGGACCTTCCTCGGGCTTTTCAATTCACAGAAGCTGGGCACCTGATCATCCGGTCGACTCGGCCCGATGAACACTGGTCCGTCACGTGGGAGCACTACGAACCGTGCGCGACTGGATCGCTTCAAAAGTAATCAGGCGATTTCATTCATTGATGTTCTGCAATGCGCCAGTGGGTTTGCGCCTTCGTGCCGATCGCACGCCATACAAGACTGCGATGATGAAGCCAGTGATTGCTCCCAGACATGCCCCAACCAGCAACCGGCCCATCGCGACGTACACTGGAGCATCGCTGGGATCAGAAGGCCCGTGTCGATGGTAGCCTTGCGCCAGCAAACAGCCCAGCACTAAACCACCAATGCATCCCGCTTCCGCTCCCGCAAGGAGACCCGCAATTGAAAGCGTGACGTAGCGAGGAATCTGCGTCGTCGTATTTATTCCGTCGATTTCAGCCACAACACCACTCAAGCCGAGCGACACTCCGGACACAACAGCTTCCCACACACCGGCTGCTATCATAGTCAATGGTGGATTCCGTCATAACCAAATCTGATCTCCAGCTGAAAATCGACCCGCTTCTGCTGGAAGTAGCCGATGTGGTCAATACCACGCTCGACCTCGACACCACTCTGCGGCGGGTGGCGGAGCTTGTCCGCAAGGTCATCGACTACGAAATCTTCGCTATCCTTTTGCTCAACGAGAAAACACAGGAACTGCGCTTCCGCTTTCAGACCGGGTACCCGCGTGAGTACGCGGACAGAATTCGAGTCAAAGTGGGGCAGGGTGTCACTGGGCGCGCTGCGCAAATCCGCCAGGCGGTGCTGGTCGCAGACGTTACCAAGGAGGATGGCTATATCGAAGCCATTCCCAATGTCCGTTCCGAGTTAGCGATCCCGCTAGTCGTTAAGAACCGCGTGATCGGCGTAATCGACCTGGAAGCGCGCGAACCCGGCTATTTCACCGAGGAACACAAGCGGCTGCTGACGCTGATCGGCTCGCGCATGGCGGTCGGAATCGAGAATGCACAGCTTTACACGCGCACAACCCGCCAGGCGCGTACGCTGCTGCTCTTGAATGAAATCTCGCGCGAACTGACGTCGATTTTGAACGTCGATGAGTTATTGAAGCGCATCGCCGAACTCCTCAACCGCATCATCGACTACCAGATGTTCAGCATTCTCCTGGTCGACGAGGAGGGCGACCGTCTCAGTCACCGCTTCTCACTGCGCTTCCAGGAAAGCATTCACCTGAAGCACGACATTGCCCTCGGAAAAGGGATTGTGGGGATCGCGGCCGCCGAAAAGACCGCAGTTCTCGTGCCCGATGTCAGCAAGGATTCGCGCTATGTGATGGCCAATCCCGAGACCAAATCGGAGCTTGCCGTTCCCTTGATCTACAAGGACAAAGTCATCGGCGTGCTCGACCTGGAGCACACGCGCCGCGGATTTTTCAGCGAGGATCACAAGCGGACCATCACGACCCTGGCCGCACAGGTGGCGATCGCCCTGGAGAATGCGCGCTTGTACGAGCAAATTGCGCAGCAGGAACGTCGCCTCGAGCGTGATCTCTCCCTCGCGCGCGAATTGCAATTTCGACTGCTTCCCCAGGCCATGCCCATAGTCCCGCACCTCGACGTGGCGGCGCGCTTCTCGCCCGCTCGTGCCATCGGTGGCGATCTTTACGACTTCGTGAACTATTCGCTCTCGCGCCTGGGCATCATCATTGGCGACGTCAGCGGCAAGGGCGCTCCGGCAGCAATCTATGCCGCTCTCGTGAGTGGCATACTGCGCTCACATGCACCGATTGAGCCGGCACCCGCCGAAATGCTCTCCGCGGTGAATTTTTCGTTGGCCGAACGCCGCATTGAGGCCCAGTATGTTTGCCTGTTGTATGCCCTTTGGGACGATCCGCGTCGAACCTTGCAGATAGCCAATTCAGGACTTCCGCGTCCGCTGTACGTGCACGATGGCAAGATCGAGGTCATCGAGGCCGCCGGGCTTCCTGCGGGTCTATTCGACGAGGCCGAATACGATGAATTCACCTTCCAGGCAAAACCCGACGACATGTTCATATTCTTTAGCGACGGGATTCTCGACGCTCGAAACCGCGCCGGCGAAATGTTCGGGCGCTCGGGGGTGGAGCGAGTCGTAGCCGCTTGCACGGCGCAAACTCCAGAGTGCGTGGTTGACAGCCTGTTTCAGGCCGTGGAGGAACACGCCGCCGGCGAAGATACCTTCGACGACCAGACCGTTGTCGCCATCAAGGTCAAAGGGAGTGCCTCGAAGCGCCAGTGAGCCGCAACGCCACGCTCCCGGATGGACGCCCGCCCGCCTTTTCCTATCGTGACCTGCGCAAGGGCATGTTGCGGCGTTCCGCAGGCCGAATCCTCTGCTGCGACGCAGTTCCGATCCCGCAGCTTGCCGAGCGCTTTGGAACACCCCTGTACGTCTACTCCGCCTCCACCCTTCGCGCTCGAATGCTTGCCTTTCAGAATGCCTTCGAACATACGCCGCACACGGTCTGCTACTCGATCAAGGCAAATTCCAATCTTGCTATTCTGCGCCTCCTTCTCCGGATGCATTGTGGCTTTGACGTTGTTTCGGGCGGAGAGCTTGCACGTGTTCTGTCTGTCGATCGACGCGCCGCCCGGAAGGTCGTCTTCTCGGGTGTTGGCAAGACACGGCATGAGATGGAAGCCGCGTTGAAGGCGGGCATCTTACTGTTCAACGTGGAGAGTGAATCGGAACTGTGGGCCCTTGCGGAATGCGCGGCGCGCACGCGCAAGACCGCTCGTATCGCCTTCCGCGTGAATCCCGACGTGCCGGCCAGCACGCATCCCTACATTTCCACCGGCCTGCACAAGCACAAGTTCGGTGTTCCAATCGGCGAGGCCCGCGCCTTGTACGCCAAGGCCTCGGGCACGCGACACCTGAAGGTTGCCGGTGTGAGCGTGCACATTGGGTCGCAAATCACCGACGTGGAGCCCTTCGGTGCAACGATGGAACGTGTGGCGGCGCTGGTCCACGAATTGCGTCAAGACGGGCATGAGATCGACTATGTGGACGCCGGCGGAGGCCTGGGCATTCCGTACGAAGAAAGTGGACCCGTTGATTTCGCCGACCATGTAAAGAAATATGCGGACGCTCTGCTAAAACCATTGCGCGAACTCAAGGTCCACCTGCTGCTGGAGCCGGGACGTTCCATCGTTGGACCCGCCGGTGCTTTGGTCACTACTGTTCTCTACCGAAAATCTAACAACAGCAAGAAATTTGTAATCACCGACGCCGCGATGAACGATTTGCTGCGTCCTTCGCTGTACAACGCCTTTCACGAGATTATCCCGGTCGCCGTTCGGGAAGGAAACCAACCGAAAGAGACGATTGACGTGGTCGGCCCGGTTTGTGAAACCGGGGACTTCTTCGCTCGCGATCGCGAGTTACGGGTCGTCGAAGAAGGAGACTTGTTGGCCATCCTCGATGTTGGAGCCTATGGGACTACGCTCAGTTCGAACTACAATACCCGCCCCCGGCCAGCCGAAGTGCTGGTGGATGGAAAATCCGTGAAGCTTATCCGTCGACGGGAAACGATCGCAGACCTTTTTCGTGCGGAACTCTGAACCCGAACACTCGCACCTCGACTTGCCTCAGTTCGAAGTACGCTGATGCTCCGGATCCCAGATCAGCTTTCCACCGACGAAAGTCTTCAATACTTTCACATCGCGAATTTTTGCTGGCTCAATCGTGAAGATGTCGTCGCTGACAATGACCATATCGGCGAGCTTGCCCACGGAGATTGAACCTTTTTCATTCTCCTGAAACTCGGCATAAGCCGATCCCATGGTGTAAGCCTGCACGGCCTCGGCCACTGTTAACTTCTGCTCCGGAAACCAGCCGCCGGGATTCTTTCCGTCCAGCGTGGCGCGCGTAACCGCAGCGTACAGACCGAGCACCGGGTTTAAAGGAGCTACCGGCCAATCCGATCCAAAAGCCAGTCGAACGCCATGATCGAGAAAGGTGCGGAACGCGTAAGTTCGGCTCGCACGATCATGACCAATTCGGCCCTCGGCCCAGCGCCCATCATCAATCGCGTGATACGGCTGCATTGAGGCGATCACTCCCAGCTGCGCAAAACGATCGAAATCCTTCGCGGCCATGTGCTGCGCGTGTTCGACGCGGAAACGGCGGTCGGCAGCTCCATGTTCCTTCACGATGTCGGCGTAGAAATCAAGAATGATGGAAATGCCCTGATCGCCGATCGCGTGGGTGCACAGTTGCAGTCCGGCAGCATCCGCCCGAAGCATGCGCTCTCGCATCGCCGATGGTGGCTGCATCTCGCGTGACAGCAACCCGCGATTACCGGGCGTATCGACGAACGGCTCAAAGAAGTAAGCGGTTCGCGCGCCGAGCGAGCCATCCGCGTAACCTTTCAAGGCCCCGATCCGAAGAAATGACGTCCCGAAAGCGCGACGAACACCGATCTTCGCCTGATCCTCCCAGTCCACGATGGACGGCGCCACATATAGCCGCATCGTCAGCTTTCCCTGCTCCTGCAGCCGCGAGAAGGCCTTCAGATCCTCATATGTCTGATTGTCGCCGTTATCCATGTTGTGGCAACTCGTCACTCCCACGGAAGCCGCGTGTGCAAGAGCACGTTCAACCAGATGCACTCGCTGTTCGGTGCTGAAGGGAGGAATGACCTTCGAGATCAGGTCTTGGGCAGCATCCTTCAACGCCCCGGTGGGATTGCTTCTGGCATCGCGTACGATCACTCCACCGGGCGGATCGGGTGTCTTCGCGGTGATGCCTGCTATTCGTAGGGCCGCGGAGTTGGCGAGTCCCATGTGCCCGTCGTACCGCGAAACAAAAACAGGCACATCGCCTGTGAGCGGATCCATGAGTTCCTTCGTGGGGAGCTCTGCCGGAGTCCACTTGGTCTCATCCCAGTTGCCTGCCAGAATCCATTCACCCTTGGACGTAACTTTGGCGCGCTCGCCGATTCGGCGTGCAAACTCGGCAGCGCTGGTGGCGTCATTCAGGTCGACCGCATCGAGTTGCTGTCCCCCGGAAACAAAGTGGCAATGCGCATCGTTGAAGCCTGGCAGGACGAGTTTTCCACCTGCATCGAAGACCTGCGTCTTGGAACCACGCCAGGCTTCTACATCCGCATCGGCTCCAACAGCCACAATCCGATCACCGAGAACGGCCACGGCCTCCGCCTCGGGCATGGCGGCGTCAACAGTCCAGATCGTCGCGTGCCGAATGATGAGATCTGCTGCTGGCCGAGCCTGAGCCATCGTTAGAGCCGCGCAGGACACGACCAGCGCAAGAAGGAGAACAACTCTATAACTGCCGACTGGATTTATGCGATGCAAAGACTTGAGAGAGAACATGCCCGCCGCAGTTACTTGCCTTGAAACTTTGAACCTTGAATCTTTATCTCTGTCCCCACTTCAACTTCGTCCGCAGGACTTCAAAAAACGTTCTGCGGATCCGCAACAACAGGACCTTGTAGTCGGCCTTTCGGCACACGACTCGATCTTCATCCTGCACCGGCATGCCTACCTGCCCATCCACGCTGAGATAGGCTTGTTCATCGCCGGTTTTGACCACAATTTCGATTTCCACTGTGTCGCGTACTACCAGAGGCCGATGCGTAAGAGAGTGCGGGGAAACAGGCGTGATCGCGAACGCGTCGACCGATGGGGTCAATATCGGACCACCCGCTGCCATCGAGTAGGCCGTAGAACCGGTCGGCGTCGATACGATAACCCCATCCGCCTTATAACTCGTCACGAACGCCTTATCGATGAACAGGTCGTAGGCGTTTAGCCGTGCCATCGCGCTCTTGTTGACGATTACGTCGTTCAGAGCCGCATAACTCATGATCGCCTTCCCTGCCCGCAACAGCTGGCATTGCACGAGAGAACGCGACTCGACCACTGCCCGCTTTTGATCGACATCCTGTAAGGCGTCGTAAAGTTCCGCCAAAGGCACTTCCGTGAGAAAGCCCAGCGATCCCAGGTTGACTCCCAACACCGGAACGCCAGCCTTGGCGACGGCCCGCGAGGTGGAGAGCAGGGTGCCATCTCCCCCGAGCACCACTACGAAATCCAGTGGACGCGACGCCATCTCTTGGCGCTCGACCACGTCAGGCCCGGAAACGTACGCTGTGGATTCGTTATCGATAACTACGCGGTAGCCGTGCTTGTGAAACCACTCGAGCAGCGGAGGCAGGATCTGCGCGAGTTCCGGCTTATCGGGTTTCGAGATGATCGCGACGGACTTGGCGTGATTCGCGGTCCCGGCTGGCATGATGAAAGGGGCATTGTACAGAATCGCGGTCGCAGATGGCGCCTATTACGCGAATCCCATCACGGCATGCAACAGGAACTCTCGGTTTCCTTCCGCTCCGAGAATCGGCGAGTCGACGAACTCTGTACCTTTCGCCCCGATTGCCACCAGGCATTTACGTACCTTCTCAACTGAAGCCAATTGCGCGGATTCATCGCGCACAATCCCGCCCTTCCCCACAGCCGAGCGCCCGGCCTCAAATTGGGGCTTCACTAGAACGACCACGTGTCTCTGTTTGTCACCACGGAGGTCAGGCATCGCAGCGCGGATCACGACGGGCAGCACCAATGTCGCCGAGATGAATGAAACATCAACGGCGATGAAATCAACAGGTTCACCGATATGGTCGCGCTTCAAATAGCGAGCATTGGTTTTCTCCAGCAACCGGACCCGAGGGTCTTGCCGCAGCCGGAAATCCATCTGACCATATCCCGTATCGACGGCAATCACGCGCGCCGCTCCGCGCTGGAGCAGGCAGTCCGTGAATCCACCTGTGGAGGCGCCCACATCCAGGCAGACCTGACCTCGCACATCGATATGCCAGTGCTCTAAAGCGCTTTCCAACTTCAAGCCGCCTCGACTGACATACTTCAGATCGTCTCCCAGCACACGGAGCACGGCATCGGCTTCGACTGATGTTCCGGATTTCTCGATCTTCTGCTCGCCGACTAGCACCTTGCCAGCAAGAATCAAGGCTTGCGCCCGCTCGCGCGACGCCACCATGCCCCTCTCCACTAGCAATTTATCCAGCCTGATTTTCATCTCGGCGCCATCGGAATTTCAGCGACATTAGCCGATCGACTTACCACCAAGGTGCCAGCCCCTGTAACTGTGCAAGGTGTTAAACCGACTGTCTCCGAAACACTTACACATCTACTTTCCCGATTTTCCACAGAATTTTCCACCTAGGTGTTGAAATCTACAGAAATCCCGGTATGGACAGTTATCTCCGCTTGCACTTGACCACATGGGTTGATGCAAGGTCGCGCAAAACAAAGGGCCGCTCCTCGAGCGGCCCAACGCAATAAATCTGAAGGTCGACTTCAGCCTGCCACTTCCTCCAGCAACTTCTGATCAATATCAAAATTGGCGTGCACGTTCTGCACGTCGTCGTGCTCTTCTAACGCCTCAAGCAGACGAATCATGGTGGATGCAGCCGAGCCCTCCAACTTGATGTAGTTTTGAGGAATCATCGCCACGCTCGACGAACTGGGGGAGATGCCAGCTTTCTTGACAGCTTCCAGCACACTTTCATATTCCGACGGCGCGGTCAGGATTTCCCAGTTGTCTCCGTCGTCATTGAGATCGTCGGCTCCAGCTTCAAGGACGATCGTCATCAGGTCATCTTCCTTTGCAGCCGCCTTGGGCACGATGATGTCGCCTTTCTTGTGAAACATCCACGACACAGCTCCGGCTTCCGCCATGTTGCCGCCGTTCTTGCTGAAGACGTGACGGATCTCGCTCACAGTGCGATTCCGGTTGTCAGTATTGATCTCCGCAAGAATCGCGACTCCACCCGGCCCATAGCCCTCCAGAGTGAACTCCTCGTACGTCGCACCCGGCAGTTCGCCGGTACCACGCTGAATGGCGCGTTTGATGTTGTCGGCCGGCATGTTCTCGGCCTTTGCCGCGGCAATCGCAGTGCGCAGCCGAGGATTGCTGTCAGGGTCGCCGCCTCCGTTTTTGGCGGCAATGCTGATTTCCTTGATAAGCCGCGTAAAGATCTTGCCGCGCTTGGCATCCAGCGCGCCTTTTTTGTGCTTGATTGTGGCCCATTTTGAATGGCCAGACATAG
>Ga0075434_100007186_pt1 | contig 10298 bp, 7 predicted proteins | sample RhiMethybrSRZTD3_FD_75298 | JGI IMG/M metagenome (GOLD analysis project Ga0075434, IMG submission 75298) | Populus rhizosphere microbial communities from Tennessee, USA - Rhizosphere MetaG P. TD hybrid SRZTD3 | ecosystem: Host-associated > Plants > Roots > Rhizosphere > Soil | place: USA...
GGCTACCGGGCCTGCCCTCCTGCGGTGCTCTCCTGACCTGGCCGGATGAGCTTGTAACCGCCGGGCGACTTCATCGACAGCGACACCTCGGTGCCTTCGCCCGGCGCGCTGCGGATGTTCGCGGTGCCGCCGCGGCGCGCCATCCGGGCGCGCACCGACTCCGCCAGGCCCTTGCGGTCGGCAGGCACGGCCGCCGGGTCGAACCCCTTGCCCCTGTCTCTGACGAACACCGACACCTCGGACGGCTCAACCTCGGCGAACAGCGAGACGACCGGGGCACCGGACCACTTCACGGCGTTGACCGTCGCCTCCCGCGCGGCGGCGAGCATGGCGGCCAGGTCGTCGTCCAGGGCACAGTCGCCGACCGTGACCGCCTCCACGGCCACGCCGTGCTGGGCCTCCACCTCCTGCTGGATCAGCCGGATCCCCCCGGCCAGCGTCGTGGCCGCGTCGATGGACCCGGGCGGCCTGCCGTCGAACAGCCACGAGCGCAGTTCCCGCTCCTGGGCCCGGGCCAGCGCGACGACCTGCTGCGGCTGGTCCGCGCGGCGCTGGATCAGCGCCAGGGTCTGCAGCACCGAGTCGTGCACCCGCGAGGCGATGTCGGCCCGTTCTTCGGCCCTGACTCTCGCCTGGCGCTCCACGACGAGGTCCCGCGCGATGCGCAGCCACCACGGGCCGAGCAGCACCACGATGGCGGAGATCAGCAGCGCCACCCCGGCCAGCGGCTTGAGCAGCGCGATGTTCTCGTGCGCCGACTGCAGCGCGGTGATCCCGCTGACCAGCAGGATCACCGCCACGGTCAGCCGGATGATGAACCCGGCCCGGCGGGATTTCACGGTCAGGCCCGCGACCGGCTGCACCAGGTTCTGCACCATCGCCTGCTCGTCCTTGTCGGCGTTCCGCCAGATCAGGATGAGCCCGGCCCCGGCGATGGCGAGCGGCCAGAAGAAGGAACTGAGCCACCCGACGCTGAAGACCGAGACCAGGATGCGCAGGATGATCACCAGCGACCCGTAGCCCGCGGCGAGCGCGAGGCCGCGCCGGTCGGTCAGCGCCTTCCCGGCGATGTTGCCTTTCGAGCCCTCCATCGGGATGAGCATCCAGGCGACCACGTACGCCGCCGCGAAGAAGCCCCCGGACAGGACCGCAGCCACGACGATGATGATCCGCACGGTGGTGACGTCGCGGCCCAGCCGCGCCGCCAGCCCGGCGGCGACCCCGCCGACCAGACGGTCCTCTCGGGGGCGGCGCAGTGGCCCGCCGTGGTGCCGGCGGCCCCGCCGCCGCGGCCCGCGGCCGAAACGCCGATGGCCCGGCCACTGCCCGTCCTCGGTGCGGGCGGGGTGCCAGGGCGGCTGCCAGCCGGTGGGCTCCGGTTCTTCCACGCATCCATCATCGCGCCTGTCGTGCCCGCCCGGCTATCCGGAGGAACCCTGATCCATGCCGGCGGACATCAGGGTCGGACCAGGGGTCTTCCCGATACCCGCGCGAGGCCCCGCGGACCACGCTGGAGGCATGGACACAACCACTGCAGATGCCAAGCCACAAGCCAACGACCAGAGCATGCCGCACCCGCTCACCCGCCCGGTCAACGACCGGATGGTGGCGGGGGTCGCTGCCGGGCTCGCCCGGTACCTGGGCGCTGACGTCACGATCATCCGGATCGTTCTCGTTGTGCTCGCCTTCGTCGGCGGCGCCGGCGTGCCGATCTACCTCGCGGGCTGGCTGCTGATCCCGGAAGAGGGATCCGACCAGTCCATTGCCAGCAGCTTCTTCCAGTCCCGGCAGACCCGGTCACTCTGACCAAGGAGGTCGCATACCATGCCAGCGCCGTACAATCCGCCATGGGGGCGCGGATCGTCTGGCCGCCGCGCCAGCCAGGCCAACCCCACCATGCGGGTTTCCCATGCCGAGCGCACCGAGGTCGCCGACCGCCTGTCCAAGCACTACGGGGACGGGCGCCTCGACGAGGAGGAGTTCAACGAGCGCCTCGACCGGGCGATGAAGGCCAAGACGCAGTCGGACCTGGACGGCCTGTTCGATGACCTGCCCGAGCCCGAACTGCCACGGCAAGTCGCCCGCCCAGACCCGCGTCCGCGCCCGCGCCCGCCCGGGCCCCGCTCGTTCCCTCGGATCGCCTTCCTCGCCCTGGTGGTGATCATCGCGATCATGGTGGGGCAGTGGCTCGCCCGCCCGTTCATCTTCCCGTTCGCGGGGTTCTGGCCGCTCGGGTTCCACATCCCCTGGCTGCTCATCGGGATCGTGGTGTTCGTGTGGTGGCGTTTCGCCAGGTGGCACCGCCACTAGCCGAACCCGCCGCGCCGCACCCGCCCACCGCGCCTCCCGCGCCCGACCTGCGCGTCCCGCGCCCGTGCCGCTGCGCCCTCCCGTGTCTGCGCCACCGCGCCTCCCGCGCCCGCCTGACCGCGCCTCCCCGCGGCCGCGCCCCCGTCAGCGTCCCGCTCCGCTGACGGGGGCGCCCGGCGTTCTGGACGGCCGCGCCCGCGCCGTAGCAGACTGCCTTAGCAAGATAGCCACCAGCGGATAACAGACCCCGAGATGACCTTCGCCAGCCGATTCCTGGGACAGGCCCTCAAGCTGCCGCCCATCGCCAGCCGCGACATCGACGTCCAGCGTGACCTGCGGGTCCGGATGCCCGATGGGGTGGTCCTGCTCGCCGACCGGTACGCACCCCGGACCCGGCCGTGGCCGCCCAGGCCACCGCCACCGCTGGTCCTGGTCCGTTCGCCGTACGGGCGGCGGCGCAGCTGGGGCCTGATGTTCGGGCGGATGTTCGCTGAGCGGGGGTTCCAGGCCGTCATCCAGAGCTGCCGCGGCACCTTCGGCTCGGGCGGCACGTTCGACCCGTTCGGGCCAGATGAGCACGACGACGGCCTGGCCACCGTGGCCTGGCTCCGGGAGCAGCCGTGGTATCCGGGATCGTTTGGCACCTGCGGCCCCAGCTACCTCGGCATGACCCAGTGGGCTATCGCGGCGGACGCGGGGGACGACCTGGCCGCGATCGCTGCCCAGGTCACCACCGCCGACTTCCGCGCGGCGTTCTACGCAGGCGGCTCGTTCTCCCTGGAGACCGCGCTGACCTGGCTCTGCCAGGTCGCCGAGCAGGAGCGGCCGCTCGCGACGCTCCGCGGCCGGCTCGCCGAGCGGGGCAGGCGGCCGCTGCTGAACCACCTGCCGCTGCGTGATCTGGACCGGCTGGCCACCGGCCGCAGCGTGCTCTACTGGCAGGACTGGCTGGCGCACGACACCATGGGGGACGGGTACTGGACGGGGCGCGTGTTCGCCGGGACGCTGGGCAAGGTGAGCGCCCCGGTCAGCATGGTCAGCGGGTGGCACGACATCTTCCTGCCGTTGCAGCTTCGCGACTACGCGGCCCTGCGCGCGGCCGGGCGCGAGCCGTACCTGCTCATCGGCCCCTGGCGGCACGGCGACCAGCAGTCGGTCCAGGCGTGGCTCCAAGACACCCTGGCGTGGATGCGCGCGCACCTGGCCGGGGACCGCGCCGCGCTGCGGCCCCAGCCGGTGCGGGTCTTCGTCACCGGCGCGGACGAGTGGCGTGACCTGCCCGCCTGGCCGCCGGAGGGCCGACCGCACCGCTGGCACCTGCACCCCGGCGGGATGCTGGCCCAGCAGGCGCCGCCTACGGGGGACCCGGACAGCTACACCTACGACCCAGCGGACCCGACGCCGAACCTGGCCGGCCCGGTCGGCCTGTCCGGCCGGGCCCGGATGGATAACCGCAGCCTGGAGGCGCGTCCCGACGTGCTGACCTACACCAGCGCCCCGCTGGTCGGCGACCTGGAGGTGGCCGGCGAGGTGGCGGCGGACCTGTTCGTCTCCTCCGACCGCGAGCACACCGACTTCTTCGCCCGGCTGTGCGACGTCAGCCCGGCCGGGACGTCGCTGAACGTCTGCGACGCGCTGCTCCGGCTGGCCCCGGGACAGCCGGAACGGCAGCCGGACGGCACGATCCACGTCCGGATCCCGCTCTGGCCGGCAGCGCACCGCTTCAGCCGGGGCCACCGCCTGCGGCTGCAGGTCTCCAGCGGCGCGCACCCCCGGTACGCCCGCAACCCCGGCACCGGCGAGCCGCTCGGCACCGCGGTGCGCCTGGTGCCCGCGCGGCAGCAGGTCTTCCACGACCCCAGCCACCCGTCCGCCCTCATGCTCCCGGTCCCGCTCTGACCAGCAATCTTCATGCAAAACACGCTGGCGCGGCCGACCTGGAATCCGCGCTGCGGAAGGTCGTCGGCGGCGGGGTGCGGTTCGACGCGTACAGCCGGCACCTGTTCTCCCGGGACGCGAGCATGTACGCGATCGAGCCGATCGGCGTGGTGTTCCCCCGGGACGGAAGCGAAGCGGCGGCCGTGGTCGCCACCGCCGCCGACTTCGGCGTGCCGGTCCTGCCGAGGGGGGCCGGGACCAGCCTGGCGGGGCAGACCGTGGGCCGCGCGGTGGTCATGGACTTCTCCCGGCACATGAACAAGATCCTCGCGATCGACGCCGAGGCGCGGCGCGCGCGGGTCCAGCCGGGCGTGGTGCAAGAGCAGCTGAACCTGGCGGCCGCGCGGCATGGGCTCACGTTCGGCCCCGACACCTCGACCAGCAACCGGGCCACGTTGGGCGGGATGATCGGCAACAACTCGGCGGGCAGCCAGTCAGTCAGGTACGGCATGACGATCGACCACGTGCTCGCGCTGGACGTGGTCCTGTCCGACGCGAGCACGGCGGCGTTCGGCCCGCTGAGCGCGGCCGACCTCGCCGCCAGGGCGGCCCGGCCCAACCTGGAGGGCGCGATCTGCCGGGAGCTGCCCGCGCTGGCCGCTCGCAACGCCGAGGCCATCGCCACCGGGTACCCCCGGTTCTGGCGCCAGTCCGGCGGATACCGCCTGGACCGGCTGGCCGGCCGCGGCGGGCCGGGCGGTCTGGACCTGGCCAGGCTCGTGGTCGGCTCGGAGGGCACGCTGGTCACGGTCGTGGCGGCGGAGCTCGCCCTGGTGCCCGCGCCCCGGCACCGGGTCATCGCCGTCGGCCACTTCACCTCCGCCGAGGCGGCGATCGACGCGACCGGGGACGCGCTCGCCTGCCAGCCCGCCGCCGTCGAGCTGATCGACCGCGCCATCCTGGAGCTGGCCCGCTCCAAGCTGGAGTACCGGCAACTGTCGTCGATCCTGGCCGGCGACCCGGGGGCGCTGCTTTTCGTCACATTCTTCGGCGACACCGAGCCGGAAGCCGTGGCCGGCCTGGACCGGCTGGACGCGCTGTGGCGCCGGAACTCCCACGGCTACCACACGCTGCGGGCACGGTCCGCCGCGGACCAGGCGGCGCTGCTGAAGGTGCGCCGGGCGGGCCTGGGCTTGCTGATGGCCGCCAGCACCGGGACCCGCCGCCCGCTGGCGTTCGTCGAGGACACCGCCGTCGACCCGGCCGTGCTCGGCGCCTACACCCGCCGGTTCCGGGAGATCCTCGGCGCGCACGGGCTGTCCGCGGGGTTCTACGGCCACTGCTCGGTGGGGTGCCTGCACGTCCGCCCGTTCGTGGACCTGACCGAGCCGGGGCAGGTGGCCACGGTGCGCGCGGTCGCCGAGGAGGTCCGGGACCTGGTCCTGGAGTTCGGCGGGGTCAACTCCAGCGAGCACGGCGACGGGCTGGTCCGCAGCGAGTTCAACCCTGCCGTGTTCGGCGACGCACTGTACGCGGCGATGGGTGAGGCCAAGCGGCTCTTCGACCCGGACAACCGGATGAACCCCGGCAAGATCGTGAACGCGCCGCGAATGGACAGCAACCTGCGCGAAGCGCCGGGCCCCGCCCGCTACGTCGGCAGGATCGCGTTCCCCGGCGGCATGCGCGCTGCGGCGGACCGGTGCATGAATATCGGCCTGTGCCGCAAGACGGCATCCGGGGTGATGTGCCCCTCCTACATGGCCACCCTGGACGAGGAGCACTCGACCCGTGGCCGGGCGGGCGCGCTGGTCAAGGCGCTGTCTATGAGTGACCCGCGGGCCGCGCTCGGCGATGAGCGGCTGCACGAGATCCTGGACCTGTGCCTGGAGTGCAAGGCATGCAAGAGCGAGTGCCCGCTCGGCGTGGACATGGCCTCGCTCAAGACCGAGGCGCTGGCCGCGCACCACGAGCAGCACGGCGTACCGCTCCGGTCCCGCATGTTCGGGTCGGTCCGGGCGCTGAACCGGATGGGCTCCGCCGTGGCCCCGCTGGCGAACCTGCTGGGCAGTGTCCGGCCGGCCCGGCGACTGGCCGAGCGCTGGCTTGGGGTGGCCGCGGCCCGGCCGCTGCCCCGGTTCCAGCGGGATAACCTGGCCCGCTGGCATGCGCGCCGGCCCGCGGTCACCGGCGAACGGCGAGAGCTGGTCTTTCTCGGCGATTCTTTCACCAGCTTCACCGAGCCAGCGGTCGCGCGGGCCGCGATCGAACTGCTGGAGGCCGCCGGGTGGACGGTACGGCTCGAGACCGGGGCCTGCTGCGGCCGGGCCAGCCTGTCCAAGGGCCTGGTGGACCAGGCTGCGCGCCGGGCGCGGCACCTGGCCGCTCGGACGGCAGGCCGTGGCCCCATCGTGGGCGTGGAGCCGTCCTGCCTGCTCACGCTGCGCGACGACTATCCCGCATTGCTCCCTGGCGACCCCCGGGCCCAGGCCGTAGCCGCGGCGAGCACCCTGCCGGAGGAGTTGTTGCTCCAGGCGATCGCCGACGGCCGCCTTACCCTGGGCCCGGTCCCGGGCCAGCGCATCCTTTTCCACGGCCACTGCCACCAGAAGGCGGTCACCGGCACGGCCGCCACCGTGGCGCTGCTCCGCGCAATCCCCGGTGCCGAGGTCACCGAGGTGGACGCCGGTTGTTGTGGCATGGCCGGCTCGTTCGGCTTCGAAGCCGAGCACTATGACCTGTCCCTGCGGATCGGCGAGTTGCGCCTGTTCCCGGCGGTCCGCGCCGAGCCAGCGGACACGATCATCACCGCGTCCGGGGTCTCCTGCCGCCAGCAGATCGCCCACGGCACCGGCCGCCAGGCCCGCCACCCGCTGGAGATCGTCAGAAGCGCCCTGGCGCCGCAGGCTCGCGGCTAGCCTGCAGCAGTGCTCGGAGGGTGTCTCTGGCCCGGGAGGCGTGGGCTTTGACCGCGCCCCTGCTGATCCCCATGGCCGCGGCGATCTGCGCCTCCGACAGGTCGGCGTAATACCTCAGCACCACGACCTCCCGCTGTCTGGCGGGTAGTGCCTTCAGCGCCGCCAGCACCGACGATCGCTGCTCCCCCGCCAGCGCGCTTTCCTCTGCGCTGGGTAGAGGCGGTGCCGGCAGCGGGGGATGGCGGTCGGCCACCACGCGGCGCCGCAGTACCGACCGGGATTTGTTGATCACCGCACGGTGCAGGTAGGGCAGCGCGCTGCCGGTGTCCCGCACCCGCCACCACGCGCGGTGCACGGCGATGAAGCAGTCCTGTACCACGTCCTCGGCGGTGGCGCGGTCGCCGACCAGCAGTACCGCCGACCGGACCAAGGCCGCGTAGTGCGCCTGGTACAGCACCTTGACCGCCTCATCCGCGGCCCGTTCGGTCACGCCCGCCCGGCGGCGCCTGACGCAGCCGCCCGGGGCAGGGCACCGGCCACGAGCCTGGTAAACCCGTCGAACGCGCATGCTGTTCTGGTCATCACATCCCCCGCCTGAGCCTCCCGGCTCAGCTGGTAACTCACATGGTCTTGCGCCGGCAGGCTCGTGGGCGCGCTCTGGCACCGGCACCAAGACTTGGCAGTGGCGTGCGCGGCCATAAAAGCTGAAAGGCCCCGGACGCCAGTTAGTCATCTGGCAGGCCCACAGGCAAATCACCCGGGCGGCAGCCCATGGGTACTGCCGGCCAACGATGCCGGTCAACTGCCCCCGCTCCTCCGCCAGCACCGGGAGGAACGCCTCAAGTATCCGCGATGAAGCTGACCGCCCACTGGATGGCCGCTGCAGGAAACCTGGGGACAGTGCGATGGCCCGCCTCACACCCCGCTGCGGTCAAGAGTCTCCCCGGCGCCCGGCGAGTGCAACCAGGCGAGCATGTCGGCCGGTGCCAGCCGGGCGGCGCGGTCGTGGTAGGCCGCAATCTCCCCGTCGCTGAGGATCTCGCATCCGGCCCCGGACCTGCCTCGGCGGAAGAACGCGGCGTTGCTCTTGAACAGCCCCGCGGTGGGCACGGCGGTCTCCGCGTTGCCCGACATGCTCTCGAACGTGGCCGCGCGGACCAGCGCGGGCCAGGCGTGCCCGGGAACGGTGATCCCGAGCCGGCCGGCCAGCCATCGCATCTGCCCCGCCAGGTCCGCGGACAGGTTGTCGTAGTGCACGAGCACGATGTTCGGCTGGCCGCGGCGGGCCCAGGCATCCGAAATGTGCCATATGAGGCCGGGCAGCGAGTCCAGCCGTTCGGCCGGATCGTGGTCGCCGGCGATCCAGTCGAGCAGCCAATCGTGCAGCGGCGGGAGCGGCGGCGGGGGTGTGGTCGGCTCGGGCTGGCCGATCAGTTGCCGGAGCCGAGCGCGGTCGATGTTGGCGCTGTGGTGGTAGAGCGACACGGCCACGTCCAGTGGGTGCCGGGCGGTGACCAGGTAGGTGACACGTGGGTCGAGCGGAATCCCGTCCAGCGGGGTGTGCGTTTTGATGAACCGCCGGTGCTCCTGCGCGGCAAGCTGAGCAAATACCTGTTCCCGCGGCGCGATCAGGTGATCCAGCCATGGCGATAGCTGCGCGATCGGGGCCGGGGGCCGCGGTTGCTGGAAGATCAGCAGCGCGCAGATCATCTGAACCCACGTCGTGCCGGTCTTGGACCGGGTGCTGATCACGATGTCGTCGTCCCGGTAGGGGAAGCCGAGCCACCGGGCGCTGTCCTCGTCGTGCGCTCGATAACGCCGGGGGGTGGCCATCCGGCGAGCGTAGTAGGACCCGGCCTATCGGAAGGCTAGGCGGCGGCACTGGGCGCGTCGTGGTCGTGGAGGATGCGGGCCCGGTCCGGACTGGTGGCGGTGATGCCACCGTCGGCGCGCAGGGCCAGCGTCCAGCCCCATCGGTGGATGACCGTGAGATGGTGGAACGAGCACAGTGGTACCAGATTGCCGATCGCGGTAGGCCCGCCGCGGGCCCGAGGCACGAGATGGTGGATGTGGCAGGCTTCCGCGGGCACCCGGCAGCGGGAAAGGCGCAATGAGTGTGGCGGGTGGTCACGCTACGGCGCAGGTGCGCCGGGATGGTCGGCTCGGCTTCGCCGGTGTCGAGCGGCAACGGGATGCCGAGCGGCAGGCCAGGCCCGCCGCCAGGAGCGCCGGCGAGCTGAGACTGGCGCAACCACGAGGCCAGCCCGCCGGGCCCGGACATCACGTCGCCGGCCAGGCGGAGCATGGTCTCCCGGAGCCGGCGTACCGTCCGCGGCGATAGCGGCCGGCGGGGTTCCGCACGGGATCAAGGTCAGCTGGTGCCGCCCAGTGGCGCCGCCCGCCGCAGCCCAGCACCCCAGCCCGCTGCTGCGGTAACCGCGACGATGACGCCTGCGCCGAGAAACACCGGGCGGGGGTTGCCGCCGAGGGCGGCCGTCAGCGAGCCCGCGATGACCACGCCCACCGGGTCGGCGGTGAGGAACAGCAGCCGGACGGCGCTGGTCACCCGGCCCAGCAGGTCGCGCGGGACGATGAGCTGCCGGTAGGTTCGGTTGGCGAGGCTGGCCACGGTGATCGCCCACAGGTACGCCAGGTTGGCGGCGCCGAGTGCGGCCAGCGAGTGCGTGGCCGCCACCGACCCGAGTGCCAGTCCGCTGGCGGCGACCGCGAGCACCACCAGGCGCATTTGGCCCACCCGGGCCGCCAGCCAGCTGGCGCTGAGCGCGCCGGCGATCCCACCGGCCCCACCCGCCGCGACCACGGCGCCCACCCCGGCCGCCCCCAGCCCGAGGGTGACCTTGGCGTAGTAGAACATGAGCTTCTCCACGCCCAGGCACAGGTTCACGATGATCTGCATCACGGTCATGATCACCAGTACCCGCACCGACAGCAGGTAGCCGATGCCCGCACGGAAGTCGGCGATGAGCACGCGCACGCTGCCCGCGCCGCGCCGCGCCGGGTGCGGCACGCGCCGCCGCACAGCGAGCAGCGAGGCCAAGGACACCGCGAACGTCAGCGCATCCGCGAGAAGGGCCGCCCCGAGCTGGTCCGCCGCAGCGAGCAGTCCCACGATCGCCGGGCCGGCCACGAGCCCGGCCTGACTGGCGAGTTCGAGCGCGGAGTTGGCCCGGATCA